>Ga0194133_10002086_pt1 | contig 32130 bp, 27 predicted proteins | sample TA2KigOf40mmetaG_FD_155448 | JGI IMG/M metagenome (GOLD analysis project Ga0194133, IMG submission 155448) | Freshwater microbial communities from Lake Tanganyika, Tanzania - TA2015055 Kigoma Offshore 40m | ecosystem: Environmental > Aquatic > Freshwater > Lake | place: Tanzania: Lake...
GTCTCCGAGATCCTCGAGTCGAACGGCTCCTCCTCGATGGCGTCGATCTGCGGCGGCTCGCTCGCCTGCTTCGATGCGGGCATCCCGCTTAAGGCGCCGGTCGCCGGCGTTGCGATGGGGCTCATCAAGGAAGGGAAGAAGTACGCGATCCTGACCGACATCCTCGGCACCGAGGATCACCTCGGCGACATGGACTTCAAGGTCGCCGGGACGGAGCAGGGGATCACGTCGATCCAGATGGACATCAAGATCCAGGGACTCGATCTCAAGATCATGACCGAGGCGCTCGCGCAGGCGCGTGAGGGCCGGTTGCACATCCTCGGCGAGATGAAGAAGGCGCTCCCCGCGGCGCGCCCGGACCTCTCGCCGTACGCCCCGCGCATCGTCACGATGACGATCAACCCCGAGAAGATCGGCGACCTCATTGGGCCGAAGGGGAAGACGATCCGTGGGATCCAGGAGGAGACCGGGGCCGAGCTCACGGTCGACGACTCCGGACTCGTTACCATCGCCGCCGTCGGTGGCGAGGCGATGGAGCGCGCGCGGCAGATGGTGCAGGCCATCACCGCGGAGCCGGTCGTCGGCGAGACGTACACGGGCACGGTGAAGTCGGTGACGGCGTTCGGCGCCTTCGTCGAGATCATGCCGGGCACCGAGGCGCTCCTCCACGTCTCTGAGATGCGGCATCACCGCGTCGAGAAGCCGGAGGACATCGTCAAGAAGGGGGAGCAGGTCACGGTGAAGCTCATCGATCGCGATGAGCGTGGCCGTCTGCGCCTCTCGATGAAGGCGCTCCTGCCGAAGCCCGAGGGTGGCGCCGAGGCGCCGGCCGGCGGCGAGTCGGCCGAAGGCGGTGAGGGTGGTGAGGCGCGCGCTGAGCGGCCGCGCGGCGATCGTCCCCGGGGCGGCCGCGGTGGCCGCGGGGGTCGCGACAAGGAGTGACCGACGCGTCCGTGCGCCGCACCGCGGAGCGCGGTGTGCAGCGGACCGTCCTGCCGAACGGACTGACCGTACTCTCGGAGCAGATGCCGGGAGTGCGGTCGGTCGCGTTAGGGGCCTGGGTCCGCGCCGCCTCCATCCACGAGACGCCCGATCAGATGGGCGTCTCGCACCTCCTCGAGCATATGGTGTTCAAGGGGTCCGAGCAGCGGTCCGCGCGCGAGATCGCGCTCGCCCTCGAGGCCCTGGGTGGCTCGCTCGACGCGTATACCGGTCGGGAGCACACCTCGTTCCAGGCGCGGGTGCTCGACGAGCATCTGCCGCAGGCCGCGGATGTCCTCTTCGACCTGATGTTCCGGCCGATGCTCCGGCCTGCCGACCTCGAGCTCGAGCGAGGGGTGGTGCTCGAGGAGATCGCGATGGTCGAGGACACGCCGGACGACGTGGTCTTCGAACTGCACAACGCCGCCCTGTGGGGCGAGCACCCGTTCGGCTACTCGATCCTCGGGACCGAGGAGACGGTGGGCGCGCTGCAGGTGCAGGATCTGCGGGCGCTGCACGACCGGGCGTATCGCGCGGGGAACGTCGTCGTGGCGGCGGCGGGCAACGTCTCGCACGAGCGGTTGCTCGAGGTGCTGACCGCGGCCGGCTGGACTGATCTCCCGGGGGGCGGCGTGTCGCGCGTCCCCGTACCACCCGCGCGCCCGATGCCCGCGTCAGAGCAGCGAGTCGAGCGGGACACCCAGCAGCTGCACCTCGTCTACGGCAACGCGATCGTCCCGCACGGGGATCCGCGGCGGTACGGGCTGATGCTCGTGAACTCCCTCTTCGGGGGCGGGATGAGCTCGCGGCTCTTCCAGCGGGTGCGTGAGGAACTGGGGCTCGCGTACTCGGTGCACAGCTTCCAGAGCTTCCACGTGACCGCCGGGTCCCAGGGCATCTATGTGGGGTGTGCCCCTGAGCGCGCCGACGAGGCGGCGGCGGCGGTGCATGCGGAACTGGAGGCGTTGGTGACGCACGGCATCCCCGAGGACGAGCTCCTGATGGGGAAGCAGCAGCTCAAGGGGCAGATCACCCTCTCGATGGAGAGTGTGAGCGCCCGGATGTATCGGGCGGCGGCGGTCGCGCTCTTCAACGAGCCGTATCGTCCGCTCGATGAGGTCCTGGCCCGCGTCGACGCGGTGCCTACTGGTGAAGTCGCGGCCGTTTGCCGAGACTTCTACGGCGCCGACCGGCAGACGATCGTCCGGTTGGGGCCTGTCTGACCGTTCGGCCGTGAATGGGTCGTGCGGCGAATCCCCTGACACTCTTCCGAGTATCCCTGCGCCATGAAGATCGGCATCCCGAAGGAGATCAAGACCAACGAGAACCGTGTCTCGCTGGTCCCCGCTGGTGCGGAGGCCCTCGTGGCCGCCGGCCACTCCGTCTACGTCGAGCAGGGCGCTGGTGAGGGCTCCGGCTTCAGCGACGACCAGTACACGGCTGTCGGCGCCAAGCTCCTCCCGACGGCGGATGCCGTCTGGAAGGAGGCGGAGATGATCATCAAGGTGAAGGAGCCGATCGCCGTCGAGTGGCCGCGGATGCGGAAGGGGCAGACGATCTTCACCTACTTCCACTTCGCCGCGGATGAGAAGCTGACCAAGGCGCACCTCGACTCCGGGGCGACCTGCATCGCCTATGAGACGGTGGAGCTCCCGACGCGCGAGCTGCCGCTGCTGACCCCGATGTCCGAGGTGGCCGGGCGGATGGCGGTGCAGGAGGGGGCGAAGTACCTCGAGAAGCTCTACGGCGGGCGTGGCGTGCTCCTCGGTGGCGTGCCGGGCGTGCCGCCGGCCAAGGTGGTGATCCTCGGCGGTGGCGTCGTGGGCGTGAATGCGGCGAAGATGGCGGCGGGGATGGGCGCCAAGGTCGTCATTCTCGACACCTCGCTCCCCCGCCTGCGCTACCTGAGCGACGTGATGCCGTCGAACGTGCAGCTGATCTTCTCGAACCGGCAGAACGTCCTCGAGCAGATCGCGACGGCCGACCTCGTGGTCGGCGGCGTGCTGCTCCCCGGCGCGAAGGCGCCGAAGCTCATCCGTCGTGAGGACCTCAAAACGATGCGGCCGGGCGCGGTGATCGTCGACGTCGCGATCGACCAGGGCGGCTGCGTGGAGACCATCAAGGCCACCACGCACGAGAATCCGGTCTACACGGTGGACGGGATCATCCACTACGGCGTGGCGAACATGCCGGGCGGCGTGCCGCGCACGTCGACCCTCGCGCTCACCAACGCGACCCTCCCGTACGCGCTCAAGCTCGCGAACAAGGGGTGGAAGCAGGCGCTCCACGAGGACGGCGCGCTCCTCAAGGGGCTCAACGTCGTCGACGGCAAGGTGACGTATCAGGGTGTCGCCGAGGCGTTCGGGATGGAGTACCACGCGCCGGAGCAGTTCCTCAAGTAACGATGGGGATCCGGGCCCTCGGGATCCGGTGGCTGGCGGTCGTGGCGCTTGGCGCCGCGACCGCCAGTGTGCTTTCGGGGCAGGCGTCGGGCCGTCTCGAGGGCGTCGTGCAGGATGCCGATGGCCGTCCGCTCGCGGGCGCGCGCGTCACGCTCCTCCGCGGGACGGAGGCGGGCGCGGAGGTCGAGGCGGATTCGCTCGGCCGCTTCACCTTCCCGGTGACGGCGCCCAGCGGGGGGCGTGTCGTGGCGCGGCGGCTCGGCTTCACGCCTGACACCGTCCCAGTTTTCGATGCCGGGGGCGAAGCGTTGCTGCTCGTGCTCGGCCGAGTGTCGCCCCGGCTCCCGCCGGTGGTCGTCACCGGGCGACGCGACCTGCGGGGGCCGCTCGCGGGCTTCTACGCGAGGCGGGCGCAGGGGCAGGGGCGCTTCTTCACCGCGGAGGAGATCGATAGGGAAGGGAGTCGTCGTCTCTCCGACCTCCTGCGCGGCCTGCCGGGGCTGCAGCTGCAGGCCCGCCGCGGCGGGATGACCACGATGCGACTCCGTGGGGCGAATGTCGCCCCGCTCGTCTGGTTGGATGGGGCGCCCTTGGGGGGCGTCGAGCTCGACATCGATGCGTTCGATGCCCGGACCTTCGCCGGGGTGGAGGTCTATGCCGGCCCCGCGACGGTGCCGGCCCAGTTCGGCGGGGCGGGGCGGTCGTCCACCAGCGGTGGGACGATCGTGCTCTGGAGCCGAGAGGGGCAGGCCGTCACCCCGCGGCGTCGTCGCGGGGACCCGACCCCGTTCGCGCGGGCCGCGGCGCTCGTCGAGGCGGGTGAAGCGCTGCTGGCGGCGCAGGTGGAGACGCCGGCCCGCCTGGCGGATGCGCGCGGTCTCGCGCCGCTCTACCCCGACTCGCTCCACGCCGCCGGCATCCCGGGGGCGGCGGAGGTGGAGTTCGTGCTCGATGCGGCGGGCCGGGTGCGGCTCGACACCTTCGGTGTCGTCTGGGCCACCCATCCAGCCTTCGGGGAGTCGGTCCGGCGGGCGGTGGCCGCGCGGGCGTGGCGGCCGGCGGTCCGTGATGGAGCGGCGGTCCCGCAGCTCGTGACGCTGACGGTGCTCTTCGACCCGCAGGAGTCGCCGGGCCGGCCCTGAGCACCGGCGGTCCGTCGGTCGCGCCACCGGCGGCTGACGGTCCTCTGGCGGTCGCTGCGCACGCCGTCGCGCTGGCTGACGGGCTGGCTGTCGCGGCCGCGATCGTCCCGCTAACTTCAATGGGCCCCGGCACTTCCCCTCCGTCGTCAGCCTCCGGTCCCGCGTCGCGGGGTCGCGCGAGCGAGTCTCTCCCATGCGTTGGCCGTCCTTCAATCTCGGTGGTCTGCTCACGGCGAACGCCATCGCCGTCGACCTCGGGACCGCAAACACGCTCGTGTATGTGAAGGGCGAGGGCATCGTGCTGAACGAGCCGAGTGTCGTCGCGATCGATCGCGAGACGAAGCGCATCAAGGGAGTGGGGCTCGAGGCGAAGCGGATGCTGGGGCGCACGCCCGAAGGTGTGATCGCCGTGCGGCCGATGAAGGACGGTGTGATCGCCGACTTCGAGGTCACCGAGAAGATGCTGCGCTTCTTCCTCGAGCTGATCATCAAGAACCATGTCTTCCGCGTGAAGCCGCGCGTGATCGTCTGCGTGCCGTCCGGTATCACCGAGGTGGAGCGGCGCGCGGTGCGCGACTCAGCGCTCGGCGCCGGCGCGAAGGAGGTCTTCATGGTCGCGGAGCCGATGGCGGCGGCGATCGGTGTGGGACTCCCGGTCGACACGCCGACGGGAAACATGGTGATCGACATCGGCGGCGGGACGACGGAGATCGCGGTCATTGCGCTCTCGGGGATCGTCTCGGACACCTCGATCCGCACCGGCGGCGACGAGCTTGACACGAGCATCGTGCAGTTCATGCGGAAGAGCTACAACCTCCTCATCGGGGAGCCGACGGCGGAGCAGATCAAGATCCAGATCGGGTCGGCGGCGCCGCTCGGCGAAGAGCGCGAGATGGAGGTGAAGGGCCGCGACCTCGTCTCCGGGATCCCGAAGACGGTGCGCGTGCATTCGGCGGAGATCCGCGAGGCGGTGCAGGAGCCGGTGCAGCAGATCGTGAACGCGGTGCGCCGCGCGCTCGAGATCACGCCGCCGGAGCTCGCCTCCGACATCGTCGACCGGGGCATCGTGATGACCGGTGGCGGCGCGTTGCTGCGGGGGCTCGATGTGCTCCTCACGCAGGAGACGGGGCTCCCCATCCACGTCGACGAGGATCCGCTGACCTGCGTGGTGCGTGGGACGGGCCGCATCCTCGACGACGAGGAGCGGTACTGGTCGGTGCTCACGAGCTGAGCGGCCGCGACGCGTGGCACGCGGCGCCCGTTCGAACGACCGTCTGGACAGCGTGCTCGTCGTGGCGTGTGTCCTCGCCGCGCTGACGCTCCGTACGCTCGCCCCGGCCCGACGCGATCCGATCGCGCAGGCGGTCCGCGAGACGTTCATCACGCCGCTCCTCGCGGGGCAGTCCTCGGTGACGCGGTCCGAGCGGGCGCTTCGCGAGGCGAATGCGCTGCGTCGCGCGACCGACAGTCTCACCCGCCTCGCGCAGGACGCCGCGGGGCTCGCCGCCGAGAACGCGTCGCTGCGTGGATTGCTCGGTCTCGCTCCGCGGGTGGCGTGGGGGTATGTCGCGGCGGAGGCCCTGCCGGCGTCGGCCCCAGGCGGTGCAGCGACGCGGCTGCTCTCGGTCGGCGTGCGGGACAGCATCGCCCCGCTGAGTCAGGTGGTGACGTCCGCTGGCGTGGCCGGTCTCGTCGCTACGGTGGATGCGCGGTCGGCGGTGATGCTCACCTGGGCGCACCCGGATTTCCGTGTCAGTGCGATGAGCGCTGACGGGGCTGCCGTGGGAATCGTGACGGCACACGTGTCGACTCGTGGCGGTGAGGGATTGCTGGAGCTCACGGGGGTGCCGTTCCGGGCGTTGCTCGCGCCGGGGACGGCGATCGTGAGCTCCGGGCTCGGCGGGGTCTTCCCGGCGGGGGTGCCGGTCGGGACGGTGCTGCGCGTGCTGTCGGATGAAGGGGGGTGGGTGCGGAGTTACCTCCTGCGTCCGGCGGTGCCGCTTCAGGCCATCTCCGGGGTGCTCGTCCTCCGCGCGCCGCGCGTCGCCGCCGGTCTTGACAGCGTCTGGAGTCGGTGATGGAGCGTCGCACCCTCGGACTCGTCGTAAGCGTCGCGGCACTCGTGCTGCTCGACCTCGCGGTGGTACCGGTGCTGGGTGGCCGCGTCGTGCTTGACCTGCTACTGATCGCCGTGGTAGCGGCCGCCGGCCGCGTGCGACCCGGGGGCGCTGCGCTCATCGGCTTCGCCTTCGGGGTGCTTCGGGACTCTACCGCACCGGACGCGTTCGGCGCCTCGGCACTCGCGCTTAGCATCGTGGCCTACGGAGTGTCTCGGCTCTCGGCCGGGGCGTTCGAGGAACGACTCGCGGCGACCGCCGCCGTGCTCGCCACTGCGCGCGTCGTGTCGGATGTCCTCGCCGTCTTGGTCGCGGGTCGACTCCACGGCACCGAGCTGCTCCTGCGCCTCCTCTGGTGGGCTCCGGTCGGGGCAGTCGTGACGACGGTCGTCGGGGTCTTCGTGCTCCGCCTCCTCCCACCGCCAGTGGACCTCCGCCGAGGGCGACGGTGAGTTTCCAGCCGAACGAGGTGCAACGGCGGGCGCAGCTCGCCTCAGCCCTCGTCGTCCTCGCGCTGAGCGTGCTCCTTGCCGCGTTCTTTCGGGCGCAGGTACTCGAGTATGCGCGCTTCCGTCTGGCGTCGGAGGACAACCGACTCCGCGAGGTCCCGTTGCCGGCGGCACGGGGGATGATCCTCGACCGGAAGGGCGCCGTCATCGCGGAGAACGTCCCGAGCTACACCGTCTCGTACCTCGCGCGCACCGAACGGGCCGTGCGCCAGATGATGCAGCGGATCGGGGCCCTGAGCCCGGTGACGCCCGAGCAGGTGGGGGGCGCGATCCGCCGATACCGCCACGATGCGTCGCGCCCGGTGGTGCTCTTCACCGATGCGCCGTTCCGTCTCGTCGCGGCACTCGAGGAGCGGCGGCTCGAATTCCCCGAGTTGATCATCCAGTCGGCGCCCAAGCGCTGGTATCCCGACAGTTCCGTCGTCTCCGCGCTCGTGGGCTACACCGGGGAGATCAGCGACCGGGAACTCGAGGACACGACCTTCACCGGCTACAAGGCGGGACAGCAGGTCGGGAAGGACGGGCTCGAGAAACAGTATGAGGAGCGCCTCCGGGGGCGAGAGGGGGTCCGCTTCGTCGAGGTGGACGCGCGCGGGCGGATGGTCCGGGACCGCGCCCGTGGCGATGTCGCGCCCGCATCGCCGGAGGCGCTGCGGACCAATCTCGATCTCGACCTGCAACGATTTATCGCGGGGATCTTCGGCGACTCGCTGATCGGGGGAGTGGTCGCGATGGTGCCGCAGACCGGCGAGGTGCTGGCGTTGCATTCCGCTCCAACCTTCGATCCGAACCGCTTCACCGGCGGCATCCCGCGCAGCTACTGGAATGCGTTGCAGTCCGACCCGCGCCGTCCGCTTTACAACAAGGCGATCAAGGGGACGTATCCGCCCGGGTCCATCTGGAAGCTCGCGACCGCGATCACCGCGATGGAGGCGGGGCTCGTCGACATCGACGATCGGATGGCCACGCCCTGTCGTGGCGGCTTCCAGTACGGCAACCGCTACTTCCGGTGCTGGGATCCCAAGGGCCACGGCAACGTGACGCTCGCCGGCGCCATCCAACATTCGTGCGACACCTACTTCTATCAGCTCGGCTTGAAGATCGGGCTGCAGCGGCTCATCGCGGGCGGGCTCAAGCTCGGGGCGCGGCAGCGCTCGGGGATCGACCTGCCGTCGGAGAACCGTCCGCTCTACCCGACCGACCCCGCCCGAGAGTACTACGACCGCCGCTTTGGGCCCCGTGGGTGGAGCAATGCGGTCACGCTGAACCTCTCCATCGGGCAGGGGGAGCATTCGCAGACCGTCGCGAACATGGCGCGGTTCTACACGGCGCTCGCCACCGACGGCACCGCGGCGCAGCCGATGATCGTCGGGGCGTCGGAGGCACGCGTCCCCCTCTTCGCGCTGACGCCCGAGCAGATGCAGGGGATCCAGGAGGCGCTGGCCGCGGTGGTGGGCGCGGGGACCGCCGCCGGGTCGCGGCTCGAGGGGATCACCGTCGCGGGGAAGACCGGGACCGCGCAGAACGCGGCGGACATCCGCCGGGACCACGCCTGGTTCGTGGGCTATGCGCCCGCCGAGGCGCCGACAATTGTCGTTGCGGTGATGCTCGAGTTCGGCCTGCACGGGTCGCGTGCCGCGCGCATCGCGACGCGCATCATGGAGCACTACCTCAAGCGTGAGGTGGTCGCGATGCCGGAGACGGAGGGATGATCCGGCCGCTCCGGTTGCCGGCGGATTGGCCCCTCGCGCTCGTCGCGCTCCTGCTGACCTGCTTCGGCCTCTCGATGGTGTACTCGGCCGGGCAGACCGACGTGCCGACCTTCGTGGAAGGGCTCTGGCGGGTACAGCTGGCGTGGGTCGTGCTCGGGGTGGCGGTGGGCTACGTGCTCACGCGGCTGAGCAGTCGGCTGCTGGAGGCGGTGAGCGTGCCGGCGTACATCGCGGCGTGTGTCCTCCTCCTGCTGCTCATCTTCGTCGGGAAGGGAGCGGGGACCGCGGCAAGCACCAAGAGCTGGCTCGCCATCGGCGGGGTCCGCCTCGGCCAGCCGTCCGAGCTCGCGAAGATCGCCGTCGTCTTGATGTTGGCCCACGTGCTCAGTGCCGCCCGTCGGGCACCGTCGACGCTCTTCGAACTCATTCCTTCGGCCACGGTCGTGGGCATCCCCTGGCTGCTGATCATGGCGCAGCCCGACCTCGGGACGGGCATCGTCTTCATCGGCATCTACTACGCGATGCTCTTCTGGGCCGGGGTCAGCTGGTGGCTCCTCCTGCTCGCCGCGAGCCCGGGCGTGAGCCTCATCCTCGCCTTCAGCACCGGGCTCTGGGGGGCATGGTTCCTCATGCTGTTGGCGGTGCTCGCGCTCGTGCGGCCGGCCCGATGGGAGGGTGTGGTCGTCGTCGCCGGGAACCTGATGCTCGGTGTCCTCGCGCCACTCCTGTGGAACCGGCTCGATCCCTATCAGCAGCGGCGCCTCCTCGTCTTCCTCGACCCATCGAGCGATCCGCGGGCCTCCGGCTACCATCTCATCCAGTCCCAGGTGGCGATCGGGTCCGGGGGGTTGTTCGGCAAGGGATTCACGCTCGGGTCGCAGAAGCGACTCGCCTTCCTCCCGGAGCAGCAGACCGACTTCATCTTCCCCGTGGTGGCGGAGGAGTTTGGATTCCTCGGGGTGTCGATCGCCCTGGCGCTCTTCGCGGCGCTCCTGCTGCGCACCATCCGGGTGGCCGTCCGGTCGTCGACGCCGTTCGCCTCGTTGGTGGCCTTCGGGCTCACCTCGGCGTGGTTCACCCACCTGATGGTGAATGTCGGGATGACCGTCGGGCTGATGCCGATCACGGGGATCCCGTTGCCGTTCTTCTCGTATGGAGGGTCCTTTATGCTGGCGAGCTGGCTCTCGGTGGGGATCCTCCTGCTGATCTCGTCCGAGGGGCGCGGACAGGCCGACCGGCTCTAGGGGCGCCGCCGGCCCTGCTTGCCCGGGCCCCCGGCTCAGTCCAGCTTTCCGTCCATGGTATGGTTCCGGAAGGAAAAGAAGCCCCTCCGCCCTCGGGGGGAGCGCCTCGAGATTCCCAAGGATGCGTGGGAGAAGTGCGAGGCCTGCGGGCACACCGACATCGCGGAGAAGTTTGCCCGCAATCACAATGTGTGTCCCGCCTGCGACCATCATCGGCGGTTCCGGGCGCACGAGTACGCCGCGTTGCTCCTTGACGAGGGGACCGCGGATGAGAAGGACGAGGAGGTGGCATCGGTGGACCCGCTCGGGTTCCCCGACTACCCGGGCCGGCTGGCGAAGTCCCGGAAGGGGGCGGGGCCGCACGATGCGATCCTCACGGTCTCCGGCCAGATGGACCGGACCCCGGTCAATCTCGGGGTGATGGACTTCGCCTTCATGGGCGGCTCGATGGGGTCGGTCGTCGGCGAGAAGATTGCCCGACTCGGGAACCGGTCCCTCGAGAAGAAGTGGCCCCTCATCCTGCTCTCCTGCTCCGGTGGGGCCCGGATGCAGGAGGGCGTGCTTTCGCTGATGCAGATGGCCAAGACGTCGGCGGTGCTCGCCCAGCTGGCGGAGCGCCGGATCCCGTACGTCTCGGTCCTCACCAACCCGACGACCGGCGGCGTCAGCGCCTCGTACGCGATGCTCGGCGACGCGATCCTGGCGGAGCCGGGCGCGGTGATCGGGTTCGCTGGGCCCCGAGTCATCAAACAGACCCTCGGGCAGGATCTCCCGGAGGGGTTCCAGACCGCGGAGTTTCTCCTCGAGCACGGGATGGTCGACCGGGTGGTGCATCGGCACCAGCTGAAGCGGACCATCGGCCAGCTGCTGCGGCATATGAGCGGGAAGCCTGCGGCGACGGGGTGGGCGACCTCCTGAGCGGCACCGACTATCGTGCCGCGCTCGAGGCCCTCTTCGCGCGGACGACGGGGCAGTGGCGGCTCGGGCTCGACCGGGTGGAGGCGTTGCTTGCCGCGCTCGGGGACCCGCATCGCCGCGTCCCCGTGCTCCACGTGGCCGGCACGAACGGAAAGGGGAGCGTCTGCGCCGCGCTCGAGCACGTCCTGCGGCGTCGCGGCTGGCGGGTCGCGAAGTACACCTCCCCGCATCTGGTCGACTTCCGTGAGCGGTTCCTGATCGACGGCCGCCCGGTGGATGAGGCGGCGATCGTCGCGTTCCTCGAGCGGTGGACCCCAACGGTCGAGCGCCTCGGCGCGACCTTCTTCGAGGCGACGACCGCAATGGGCTTTCAGCTCTTCGCCGACGCCGGCGTGGATGTGGCGGTGATCGAGACGGGGCTGGGGGGACGGCTTGACGCGACCAACGTCGTCGATCCGCTCGTCGCCGGGGTGACGGGGATCGGGCTGGACCATATGGAGTTCCTCGGGACCACCCGCGCGCAGATCGCGCCGGAGAAGGCGGGGATCTACAAGCCGGGGCGGCCGGCCGTCGTCGGGGAGCCCGAAGCGGAGATCCGCGCGATCCTTGCGGCGGAGGCGGCCCGACGCGGGGCGACCCCGGTGCGGGTGGTGGCGGAGGAGGGCCGCCCTACGGCGGTCGAGCCGACGGGGACGGGGACCCGATTCCGCTGGGAGCGCGTTGGGGCGGACTCCCTCGACGTGGTGATGGGGCTCCCGGGCCGCCACCAAGCGAGCAATGCGCTGGTGGCGCTCACGATGCTCGATGCCCTGCCGGCGCCGTTCCACGTCGCCCCGGCGACCGCGGCGCCGCTGCTCGCTGACCTCCGCCTCGCGGGGCGATTCTCCCGGCACGGCGACTGGATCTTCGACGTCGCGCACAACCCCGATGGGGCGCTCGTCTCGGCGGCCACCCTCCGGGCTGTCGCGCCGGGTGGACCGGTCGTCGCGATCGTGAGCGTCTTGGGCGACAAGGACTGGCGGGGGATTTTGGATGCGCTGGGCCCCGTGGTGGACCGCTTCATCCTGACGAACGCCCCCACGGCGCCGGCGAGCCGGGCGTGGGATGCCGAGGTGGCCCGGCGGTATGCCACCGATGCCGGTTGGGCCGCGGAGCTCGTCCCAGATTTCGACGCGGCGTTGGCCCTCGCCCCGTCGCGCGGGGCGACGATCCTCGTGACGGGGAGTTTTCACACCGTCGGCGACGCGATGGCGCGGTTGCAGGTGAATCCGGCCACCGGGTAGCTTTCCCGGATGAGTGGTGCGGCCCTTCCAGGTTTCCGCGATTTCTATCCCGACGAGCTGGCCCGCCGAGCCCACATCTTCCAGGCCTGGCGGGCCGTCGCGCGCCGGTATGCCTTCGTCGAATACGACGGCCCCCCGCTGGAACCCCTCGACCTCTACACCCGCAAGAGCGGGGATGAGATCGTCGCCCAGCTGTACAACTTCACGGACAAGGGGGGGCGGGAGGTCGCGCTCCGTCCCGAGATGACCCCCACCTTCGCCCGGATGGTCGGGGCGCGGGCGAATGCCCTCCGGAAGCCCGTGCGCTGGTTCTCCATCCCCCAGCTGTTCCGGTACGAGCGGGCGCAGCGCGGACGGCTGCGCGAGCACTACCAGCTGAACGTTGACATCGTCGGCGAGTCGAGCGAGGTGGCGGATGCGGAACTGCTCGGGGCCGCCATCGACATCATGCGCGAGCTCGGGCTGACCTCCGCGGACGTCCGCGCGCGCGTCAGCGACCGCCGGCTGCTGGGTGGGATCCTGACGACGCTCGGGGTCACCGAGACGCAGATTCCCGCCGTGTATGCGGTCGTCGACAAGATCGCGCGCCAGCCGCGCGAGGTGTCGGCGGAGAAGCTCGCTGCCGCAGGGCTCACCCCGGCGCAGGTGGAACGCATTCTCGGCCTCGCTGCCGGGACGACCTTCGACTCCGTCCGTGCGGAATTCGGTGCGGCCCCGGCGGCGGCCGAGCACGTGGAGAGATTCGGCCGCTTTCTCAAGCACCTCGATGCGCTCGGATTCGGCGAATGGGTGGACCTCGACCTCTCCATCGTCCGCGGGCTCGCCTACTACACGGGGATCGTGTTCGAGCTCTTCGACGCCAAGGGCGAACTCCGCGCCATCTGCGGCGGCGGGCGCTATGACACCCTGCTCAAGTCGCTCGGCGGCGTCGACCTCCCCGCGCTCGGTTTCGGGATGGGCGATGTCGTGCTCGGCGAGCTGCTGGCCGATAGAGGGCTATTTCCAGCGCCCGGGGCCGATGGGGCAGACCTCTACCTCGTAGCGGGGAACGGGGCTGTCGGTCGCCCGTATGCCGAATCGCTCCGCCTCGTGAGCGCGCTCCGGGGGGCTGGGTTCAGCGTCAATCACGGCCTCAACGCCGAGCGGTTCCTCTCGCAGGCCACGCGAAACCAGGTGGATGGCGCGAAGAAGGCAGGTGCCGCCGCGGTGATCGGGGTGCGCGAGGATGGCCGGCTCGAGGTGACCTCGATCCTGGGGCGGATGAAGGACGCCCCGACCCACCTGATGGACCCTGCGGCGACCCTCGCCGGGGATACGACGACCCTGCAGGCGTTGCGCGACTGGCTGGCCGAGCAGCGCGCGACCGCCCGAGAGACGAATGGCTGACGACAAGAAGCTGACGACCCGCGCCGACGATTTCAGCGCCTGGTACAACGAGCTCGTGCTCCGCGCCGAGCTCGCCGACTATTCCCCCGTGAAGGGCTCAATGGTGATCCGCCCCAACGGGTACGGGATCTGGGAGCGCATGCAGCGCGCCCTGGACGACATGTTCAAGGCGACGGGCCATCAGAACGCGTACTTCCCGTTGTTCATCCCGCAGAGCTTCCTGCAGAAGGAGGCACAGCACGTCGAAGGGTTCGCGCCCGAGACGGCCGTCGTGACCCACGGGGGCGGGAAGGCGCTCGAGGAGCCGCTCGTCGTGCGGCCGACCTCCGAGACGATCATCTACCACATGTTCGCCAAGTGGGTGCAGTCGTACCGCGACCTCCCCATCCTGATGAACCAGTGGGCGAACGTGGTGCGGTGGGAGATGCGGACCCGGTTGTTCCTCCGGACGCTCGAGTTCCTCTGGCAGGAGGGGCACACCGCCCACGCGACGCACGACGAGGCCGAGGCGGAGACGCGGCGGATGCTCGGTGTCTACCGTGAGTTCATGGAAGGCTGGATCGCGATGCCGGTCGTCACCGGGCAGAAGACCGAGAGCGAGAAGTTCGCCGGCGCGCTCCGCACGTACTCGTGCGAGGCGATGATGCAGGACAACAAGGCGCTGCAGGCCGGCACCTCGCACAACCTCGGGCAGAACTTCGCCAAGGCGTTCGATCTGAAGTTCCAAGACGAGGGCGGTGAGATGGCCTTTGCGTGGAACACGTCGTGGGGGGTCTCGACCCGCATGGTGGGCGGGCTGATCATGACTCACTCCGATGACAACGGGCTCGTCTGCCCGCCGCGGCTCGCGCCGGTCGAGGTTGTCATCATCCCCATCTACAAGTCGGACGACGAGAAGGCGCGGGTGGTGGAGGCGGCGTACAAGGTGCGGGACGAGCTGACGCAGTGGGCAGGGCGCGGCGCGACCGATCGCCTCCGGGTGATCGTGGATGCGCGCGAGGGGATCAAGCCGGGCGCCAAGTACTACGAGCACGAGATGCGCGGGATCCCGCTGCGCTTGGAGATCGGCCCGAAGGACCTCGAGAAGGGGTCGGTCTTCTCCGCCCGGCGCGACACCCGGGCCAAGGCGGCGCTCTCGATGACGGGGCTCCCGGAGGCGGTCGCCCGGCTTCTCGAGACCATTCAGGCCGACCTGTTGGCCGCCGCGACGGCTCGTCGCGAGGCGAACTCGCACCGCAACGTGACCTCTTACGCGCAGTTCAAGGAGATCATGGAGGGACCGGGTGGGTTCGTCTACGCCGGCTGGAACGGCGATCCCGCCGTCGAAGCTCAGGTGAAGGAGGAGACCAAGGCGACGATCCGCTGCATCCCCGATCCGGAGTTCCGCACGGCCGAGGCGCCGACCACCTGCCTTATCACGGGTGAGCCCGCGCGACACGAAGTCATCTGGGCCAAGGCATACTGATGAGCTTCGAGCGCGTCGACGGCGTGTTGCACGCCGAGTCCGTCGCGCTCCCGCGGCTGGCCGAGGCGGTGGGGACGCCGTTCTACGTGTATTCGGCCGAGCGGATCCGTGCGCAGCTCGGGGCCCTCACCGCCGCGCTTGACGGCCTCCCGCATCGGATCCACTTCGCGATGAAGGCGAACGCCTGTCGCGGCGTCCTCGAGGTGGTGCGCGGGTTCGGCGCCGGGGTCGACGTGGTCTCCGGTGGCGAGCTCGACCGGGCGCGCCGTGCCGGGTTCGCGCCTGACGACATCCTCTTCGGCGGGGTCGGGAAGCAGGCCCACGAGCTCCGCGAAGCGCTCGTCGGCGGCGTCAAGGTGATCAACGTCGAGTCGCCGGCGGAGCTCACGCTCGTCGCGGAGATCGCGGCGTCGTTGGGGGTGATCGCGCCCGTCGGACTGCGGGTGAATCCCGAGGTTGACGTCGAGAACGCGCATCGGTTCATCGCGACGGGGGAGAAGGGGCACAAGTTCGGCATCCCGATCGGCGAGGCGTTCGCGGCGGGGCAGCTGGCGCTCGCCTCACCGCATCTCCGGCTCGTCGGGCTCGATATGCACGTGGGGTCGCAGCTCCTCTCGCTGGAGGCGTACCGCCACGGCGCGACGCGCCTCGTGGAGCTCGGGCAGGCGCTGCAGGCGACGGGCGCCAAGCTTCGGTACCTCGACGTCGGGGGTGGCCTCCCGGTGCGGTATCGTGACGAGGCGGCGCCGGATCTCACCGCATACGCGACGATCGTCGGCGGCGCGGCGGCGGCGCTCGGCGTGTCGCTCCTCGTCGAGCCGGGGCGGTTCGTGATCGCCGACGCGGGGATGCTCGTGACGCGCGTGCTCTACCGGAAGGGGAACGCTGGGCGCACGACGCTCGTCTGCGATGCGGGGATGACCGAGCTCGTGCGGCCCTCGCGCTATGATGCGTACCACCAGATCGAACCGGTGCGGCCCGCTCACGGGGAGGAGCTCGTCGATGTGGTAGGGCCGGTCTGTGAGACGGGGGATTTCCTCGCGCTCAAGCGACCGATGCCGGTCGTCGAGGCTGGGGCGCTGCTCGCCGTCCACGCGGCGGGGGCGTATGGCTCGGTCATGGCCTCGCAGTACAACGCCCGCCCGAAAGCGCCGGAGGTGATGGTGGATGGGGCGCAGTGGGCGGTGGTGACGACGCGGGAGACCTATGACGATCTGGCGCGCCACGATGTGGCGGCGCCGGACTGGAGACAGGACTGATGCGCATCGGGGTGATGTCGGACTCGCACGACCGCGTCCCTGCGGTCGATGCACTCTTGCGGCAGATGGTGGCGCGCGAGGTGACGATGGTCTTGCACGCGGGGGACTTCTGTGCGCCGTTCGCGCTGCGCCCCTTCCGCGACCAGAACGTCGCGATGGCCGGAGTCTTCGGCGGGAACGATGGGGACCGGGCCGGCCTCCGGGCGTTCGCGGAGCAGGGGATGGGGCAGGAGCTCTTCGAGTCGCCGCATTCCGTGAAGTTCGGTGACGTGAAGGTGCTCCTGGTCCACGACCTCGCCGACGTGCACGAGGGCTCGATTAGCGCCCACGATATCGTCGTGTACGGGCATACGCACGTCGCCGCGGTCGAGCAGCGTGGGGAGACCCTGCTCGTGAATCCCGGCGAGGCGTGCGGGTGGCTGCACGGCACGCCGACCGCCGCCATCATCGATCTCGACACCAAGCAGGTGGAGATGCTCACGCTCGATCCGACGGAGTGGACCCGGTGACGTCCCGTGTATTGATCCTCGACTGCGGCTCGCAGTTCACGCAGCTCATCGCCCGCCGGGTGCGCGAGGCGCGCGTCTTCTCGGAGATCCACCCGCCGACGCGCTCCCTCGAGTGGATCCGCGCGTGGCAGCCCACGGCGATCATCCTCTCGGGTGGCCCGAGCTCGGTCACGGACGAGGGCGCGCCGACGTTCGATCCCGCGATCCTCGACGTGGCGCCCGTCCTCGGCGTCTGCTACGGGATGCAGTGGATCGCCCAGACGGTGGGCGGCGCGGTGAAGGGGGGCGGGCGTCGTGAGTACGGTCGCGCCGAGATCGTCGTCAAGGATACCGGTGGGCTCTTCGCCGGCTTCGACGACGGGGAGCGCTCGGTCGTCTGGATGAGTCACGGCGATCACGTCGAAACGGTCCCGCCGGGCTACGTGCTCACGGCGTCGAGCGACGGGAATCCGGTCGTCGCCTTCCGGCACGCCACGAAGCCGATCCACGCGGTGCAGTTCCACGCCGAGGTGGCGCATACCGTGCGTGGCGCGGAGATCATCCAGAACTTCCTCTTCGGTGTCGCGGGGTGCACCCCCGACTGGACGCCGGGGCATTTCATCGAGCAGGAGGTCGCGCGGATCAAGGCGCTCGTCGGTGACGCGCAGGTGATCTGTGGCCTCTCGGGTGGCGTGGACTCGTCCGTCGCGGCGGCGCTGGTGCATCGCGCGATCGGAGACCAGCTGACCTGCATCTTCGTGGACACGGGCCTGCTGCGGCTCCACGAGCGCGAGCAGGTCGAGCGGACGATGGGGCAGCACCTCGGTATCCGCCTGATCACCGTCCGGGCGGAGGATCGGTTCCTCGGCGCGCTGCAGGGGCTCGATGATCCCGAGAAGAAGCGAAAGGCGATCGGGCACACCTTCATCGACGTCTTCGAGGATGCGTCGGCCGAGGCGGGGAAGGACGCGAAGTTCCTCGTGCAGGGGACGCTCTATCCCGATGTGATCGAGTCGGTCAGCGCGAAGGGGGGGCCGAGCGCGACGATCAAGACGCATCACAACGTCGGTGGGCTCAAGCCCGATATGAAGTTCCAGTTGATCGAGCCGCTGCGCGAGCTCTTCAAGGACGAGGTGCGGAATGTCGGCCGTGAGCTCGGCCTCCCCGAGGAGATGGTCGGGCGGCATCCGTTCCCCGGTCCCGGACTCGCGATCCGCGTGCTCGGCGCCGTCGACCCCGTCAACGTGGAGACGCTCCGCCGCGCGGATGCGATTTATCTCGAGGAGATCCGCGCGGCGGGGCTCTACAACGAGATCTGGCAGGCGTTCGCCGTCTTCCTCCCCGTGCGATCGGTCGGCGTGATGGGGGACGGGCGAACCTACGAGCACGTGATCGCGCTCCGCGCGGTGACGAGCACCGATGGGATGACGGCGGATTGGTTCGCGTTCCCGACCGAGGTGCTCGCGCGCGTCTCGAATCGGATCATCAATGAGGTTCCTGGGATCAATCGCGTCGTGTACGACGTGAGCTCCAAGCCGCCCGCGACGATCGAGTGGGAGTGAGCCCGTGCTGAGCTTGCTCGCGCGACTCCGGCCTACGCGGGCCGAGTTGCGGGAGATGCTGGCCATCGCCGGGCCGATCGTGCTCGTCAGCCTCGGGCAGCAGCTGATGGGCGTGGTCGACGTCGTGATGCTGGGGCGGGTCTCGGCGGCCGAGCTGGCCGCCGGCGGGCTCGGCAACCTGTACTTCCATCTCACCGGGATCGCGGGGATCGGTGTCCTCCTCGCGATCGACCCGGTCGTCGCGCAGGCTGTCGGCGCCGGGGATGACGAGGGGGTGGCGCGCGGTGTACAGCGGGGACTGCTGCTCGCCCTGCTGGTGACGGTGTTGGTGGGGCTCACCGCCCTCCCGTCAGAGCGCCTCTTCACCCTGATGCGACAGCCGGCGGAGGTGACCCCCGCCGCCGCCCGCTTCGTCTGGTGGAGCCTCCCGGGGCTCCTCCCGTTCTATCTCTTCGTCGCGCTGCGGCAGGTGCTGCAGGCGAAGCACCTGATGCGTCCCGTGCTACTCTCCGTGCTCGTCGGGAACGTGTTGAATGTGCTGCTCAACTGGGTGTTCATCTTCGGACATCTCGGGGTGGCGGCCGGCGGCTCGATCGGTTCGGCGCAGGCGACGTCGATCGCGCGCTGGGCGATGCTGGTGTGCCTCCTGTGGACCGCGTGGCCGGCGCTCGGGCCGATCCTGACGCGGTGGCGCCGGGAGAGTCTGGCGCTCGCGCCGCTCGGGCGGATGCTGGCGATCGGCATCCCGATCGGCCTGCAGTTCTTCGCCGAGGTGAATGCCTTCGGCCTCGTGACGATCATGGCGGGGTGGATGGGCACGGCGACGCTCGCCGGACACGAGATCGCGTTGAACCTCGCCTCCACGACCTTCATGGTGCCGCTCGGCGTCGCGAGCGCGGCATCGGTGATGGTCGGGCACGCGATCGGTGCCGGGGACACCGCCGCGTCCCAGCGGGATGCGGTCGCGGCGCTCGCACTGGGCGTGGGCTTCATGGCGGTGATGGGGGTCGTGCTCCTGCTCGCCCCGGGCCCGTTCGCGCGGCTGTACACCGCGGATGCGTCCGTCGTGCTCATCGCGGCGGGGTTGCTGCCGATCGCCGGGCTCTTTCAAGTGTTCGACGGGATGCAGGCGGTCGCGTCCGGCATCCTACGCGGGGCGGGCGACACCACCGCCGCGATGCTGCTCCACGTGCTGAGCTTCTGGGGGATCGGGGTGCCGCTGTCGTGGGCGCTGGCATTCCCGCTTGGCTACGGGGCGGCGGGGCTCTGGTGGGGGCTCTCTGCCGGCCTATCGACCGCCGCTGTGCTGCAGCTGGCGCGGGTGCGGACGAAGCTCCGCCGCCCCGTGGCCCGCGTGACACTCGACTTTCCCGTCGTCCCGTAGCGCGTCACGTCGATCGGCTCGCGGACGGTTGCATCGAGGTCCGTCAGCGCCGGAACCACATCGGCGCCGACGGTGGGTGCGTCAGACGCCCTTCTCCTGCAGCAGCGCCATGAAATCGGCCGGGGAAGCGATCGTCAGCAGGCGATCCGGCACATCGGTCTCCTTCGAGAACTGCGCGATCTTCCCGAGGACGGGGAGATACTGATTGGAGACCTCCAGGGGCGGCGCGACGATCAGGAAGAAGCACCGGACGGGCTGCCCATCGATTGCCTTGAAGTCGAGACCGGTGGCCTTCCGACCGAAGGCGACGCGGAGCTTGTTCACCACGAGGGAGCGGCAGTGGGGAATGGCAATCCCGCGGCCGATCCCGGTGGAGCCCAGGTTCTCCCGGCGCTTCAGCATCTTGTAGAGGGTGGCCTCGTCCTTCTCGTCGAGGCGAAGGAGCCCGATGAGCTCCCGGAGGATGTCGTCCTTGCTCTCGCCCTTGAGGTCGAGTGCGACGGCGTCTTCGGAAAAGAATTCACGGAGTTCCATCCTGCGAACCTACCCGGTGCCTGGAAGGGTGTCAACGTGTGATGTTGCAACGAGTTGCGTCAGGTCCTTATAGTTCGCAGATGCCCTTCCCGTACCCCGTCGCCCACGATGTGCCCCTCATCCTCGCCCCGATGGCGGGGGTGTCCGAATCGCCGTTCCGGCGACTCTGCCGGGCCTGGGGCGCGGACGTCGTGGTGACGGAGTTCCTCTCCGCCGAGGGGATCCGGCGGGAGAACGAGGCGACGATGTCAAAGCTCCGGTTCGGTGCCGACGAGCGTACGATCGGCGTCCAGATCTTCGGGGCCGATCCCGTGGGGATGCGCGAGGCGGCGGCCTTTGTGACCGACGTATTCCAGCCGGACTACATCGACATCAACTTCGGCTGCCCGGTGAAGAAGGTCGTCCGGCGGAACGGGGGATCGGGGTGCCTCAAGGACCTCGGGCTCGTGCAGGAGATCATCCGCGCCGTCGTGCAGGGGACCCATCTCCCCGTGACGTGCAAGGTGCGGAGCGGTTGGAGCGAGGAGATGCGCGACCCCGTCACGATCGGGCTGCGCTGCCAGGACGCCGGCGTGAAGGCGATCGCGCTGCATCCGCGCACGCGCACGCAGATGTACTCAGGGCATGCACGCTGGGAGGAGATCGCGGCGATGAAGGCGGCGCTCGAGATCCCCGTCATCGGCAACGGGGACATCAAGACGCCGGAGGACGCGGCGCGGATGCGGCGGGAGACCGGGTGTGACGGCGTGATGATTGCCCGCGGCTCGTTCGGCCAGCCGTGGATCTTCCGGCAGGCCCGCGCGTTGCTGGACGGCGAGCCGATGCCGGCCGCTCCGACGGTGGCGGAGCGCTTCGAGGTCGCGCTGAACCACGCCCGGATGGTGCAGGCGTATGAGCCAGATCCCATCGGTGCCGCGATCGAGTTCCGGAAGCATCTGGGCTGGTATGTGAAGGGGCTGCCGCACTCGGCGGACCTGCGCAAGCAGTTGCACGCAGTCAACGACTTCGGGGAGGTCGAGGGGATCTTCCGGTCCTACGTGGCGAGCGGCGCCGCGCACGAGGCGGAGGCCGCGTGAGGCGCGACCGCGCCATCGCCCTCCTCGAGCAGGTGGCCGCTGGTCAGCTTTCCATCGATGCGGCGTTGCGACAGCTCGATGCCGCGCCGGTCGAGGAGATCGGCGTCGCGAGTGTGGATACCCACCGCGCACTTCGGCAGGGGTACCCTGAGGTCGTCTTCGGTGAGGGGAAGACGCCGGAGCAGATCGTGGCAATCTGCGAGCGTCTCGCGGCCCACGGGGATGGATTCCTCGTCACGCGTGTCGCGCCGGACGGGCAGGCCGCGCTGCGGGCGCACTTCCCGACGGTGGAGGTCAACCCGCTCGGCCGCACGGTACTGCTGCGGGCGGCGACCGCTCCGGCGGACCGCGTCGCCGGCGACCTCTCGTCGACCGCGCGGCCCGCGACGCGCACCGTCGCGGTGGTGACGGCGGGGACGAGCGACCTGCCGGTCGCCGAGGAGTGCGCGGTGACGCTCGATGCGATCGGGCATCGAGTGGCGCGGGTCACCGATGTGGGGGTGGCCGGGATCCATCGGATCCTCGCGCGCCGGGAGACGCTCGCGGATGCGGCGGTGGTGATCGTGATCGCGGGGATGGATGGCGCGTTGCCGAGCGTCGTCGGTGGGCTGGTGCGGGCGCCGGTGATCGCGGTGCCGACGAGCGTGGGGTACGGATCGGCGTTCGGTGGGCTGGCCCCGCTGCTCACAATGCTCAATTCGTGCGCCGCCGGTGTGACGGTGTGCAACATCGACAATGGCTTCGGGGCCGCGGTCGCGGCGAGTCGGATCCTGCACGCCACCCGCGGGGCCTGATCGCCTCGCCTGCGGTCGGTCGCGCCGAATCGCTCGCGCCGGATCGCGGTCGCGTCTGTGGTGTCGTGTGCGTTGAACATTCTGCAGCCGCCGGGTACCATTCAGGGGTAGCAACGGGGGCGACTGGTTTCGATTGTGTAGGTGGCTTCGTGGCTGCGCGCCCAGGTCCTCGGGTCCCTGGTAAAACACTCGGGAACTGTACAACTGCGAATTCTGACTTCGCTCTCGCCGCGTAAGGCCTAGCCTTACCCCGGCAGTGCCGGACCTGCAGCCCGCCCGGGGCGGCGGTCCGGTATCGCAAATCCGGGCTGGCCCAACGGTGCGCCTGCCACCGACGGGCGAGATTCCAGTAGGCTCATCCGTGTGTGGGCGGCCCGTCGGCCAGCGCTCGGAGACATCAATCGGCGGGATACGCGCGTAGACGCTGCGGAAGATCTTATGCAAGACGGGAGTTCGAATCTCCCCGCCTCCACTCACCGCCAGACGCGGTGATTCGAACCGGGCCGCCCCGTCGGGGCGGCCCGGTTCGTTCGTCTCAACCCCGTCGCTCCTCGCGCCAGGCCCAGAGCACGAAGGTCAGGAGGGCGACGAGCAACGCCGGGACGAGCATCACCATCCCGACCTGCAGGACCCCTTCGGCAAGCGGGCTCCACGCCCCAGCGCCCGCGTCCCCGATCCGAAAGGCCGCGCCGAACGCGAGCCCGCGCCAGAGGGTGAGCGGGACCCAGATCAGGATGAAGGCCACCGCGGCCCACCGTGCGCCGCGTCGCATCGCTACTTCGCGCCGTCGCGCAGGCGGATCAGCCCCTCCTGGGCCACCGAGGCGATGAGCTGGCCCTCGCGGGTGAACACCTGTCCACGGACGAATCCACGGGCACCGTGCGCCGAGGGGCTGTCGCTGACATAGAGGAGCCACTCGTCTGCGCGGAATGGGCGGTGCATCCAGAGCGTGTGGTCGAGCGAGGCGATCTGCACGCGGCGGTCGCGCATCGTGAGCCCGTGCGGCAGCAGCGCGGTCGGCAGGAAGCCGTAGTCCGACGCGTAGGCGAGCACGGCTTGGTGGACGATGGGCGTGTCGGGGATCCGGTCGACAACCCGGAACCACGCGGCGCGACGCGCCTCGACTGGCCCGACGGCCTCGCCGGGGACGAAGGGGTTCCTCGGCGTGATGAGCCGGAGGTCGATCGGTCGATCCTGCGTCCAGATCGCTCGGATCGGCTCCGGGATCAACTGCGCGTTCGCCCGGATGAGGTCGAGCTCCGACGAGAGGCTCTCCGGCTCGGGGACCTCGGGCATCGGCAGCTGGTGATCGATCCCCGGCTCGACGACGTGGAACGAGGCGGAGAGGTGGAAGATCGCCTCGCCGTGCTGGATCGCCGTGACGCGTCGGCTCGTGAAGCTACGGCCATCGCGGGGCCGGTCGACGAAGTAGACGATCGGGGTGGTGAGGTCCCCCTCGCGCAGGAAGTAGCCGTGCACCGAGTGGGCCTCGCGACCGTCCTCCACGGTGCGTCGCGCGGCGACGAGCGCCTGCGCGAAGACCTGCCCGCCGAAGACGCGGCCGGTCCCGAGGTCGCGGTTCTGGCCGCGATAGATGTTGTGCTCGAGGGGTTCGAGCTCGAGGAGCTCGAGGAGTTTCGCGACGACGGTCATCCTGAGAAGCTAATCGAGCGTCGGGGGCCTAGGTCTCGTCCGGGAAGACGACGTCATCTGGGCGGTTGCGCATATGGTCGGCAAGGGCGGCGAAGCGGTCCTGCAGGAACGCCTTCACGGCGTCGGGCGCGGGGTGCTCCGCGAGCGCGCGGTCCATGCACCAGAGCCACTCGTCCCGCTCCCGCGACGCGATGGGGAACGGGAGATGGCGCGCGCGGAGCCGCGGGTGGCCGTACTTCGACTCGTACAGCGGGGGGCCGCCGCTCCAGCCGGTGAGGTACTCGAAGAGCTTCTCCCGACTCCGCTTCAGCGACGCGGCGTGCAGGCGTCGGATGGTTGCCGCCTCGGGCGCGGTCTCCATCAGGTCGTAGAAGCGATCGACGAGCACCCGGATGCCGGACTCGCCGCCGAGGGCGTCGAAGGGAGGCGTCGGGGAGGTCACCGGAGAACGTTACGCCCCCACGGCCTGTGCCGCCGCGAGCCGGGCGATCGGCACCCGGAACGGAGAGCAACTCACGTAGTCGAGCCCGGTGGCGTGGCAGAAGCCCACGGAGCGTGGCTCGCCGCCGTGCTCGCCACAGATCCCGACCTTCAGCCCGGTGCGGGCGGCACGGCCCTCCGTCGTGGCGAGCGTGATGAGCCGGCCGACCCCGTCCACGTCGAGCACCTGGAAGGGATCGTCGCGGAAGATCCCGCGCTCAACGTAGAGCGGGAGGAAGCGCCCGGCGTCGTCCCGGGAGAGCCCCAAGGTGGTCTGCGTGAGATCGTTCGTGCCGAAGGAGAAGAACTCCGCCTCCGCGGCGATCGCCCGGGCGGTCAGCGCCGCGCGCGGGAGTTCGATCATCGTCCCGACGAGATACTTGATCGCCGTCCCGGTCTCGCGGGCCACCGCGGCGGCGATGCGGTCGACGATGGTTCGCTGGTGCCGGAACTCCTCCACCGTCCCGACGAGCGGGATCATCACCTCGGGGAGGACGATCCCGCCACGACGCGTCACCGCGGTGGCCGCTTCGAAGATCGCCCGCGCCTGCATCTCGGTGATCTCCGGATAGGTGATCCCGAGCCGGCACCCGCGGTGGCCGAGCATCGGATTGGTCTCGCGCAGCGCGTCGACCACGCGCATCAGCTCACTGCGGGTCACGCCGACGCGGCGCGCGAGGAGCTTCGCCTCCTCGCCGCCGTGCGGGAGGAACTCGTGCAGCGGCGGGTCGAGGAGGCGGATGGTGACGGGGAAACCGTCCATCGCGGTGAAGATCCCCTCGAAGTCCTCGCGTTGCATCGGAAGGAGCTTCGCGAGCGCCCGGCGGCGCCCCCCTTCGTCGTGCGCAACGATCATCTCACGCATCGCGTGGATCCGCTCGCCGTCGAAGAACATGTGCTCAGTGCGGCAGAGGCCGATCCCCTCGGCTCCGAACCCGCGCGCCACCTTCGCGTCGTGCGGTGTGTCGGCGTTCGCCCGAACCTTGAGCCGGCGACGTGCATCGGCCCAGCCCAGGAGTTCGGCGAAGCCACGATACACGGGCGCGGCCTCGGCCGACCGTGTGCCGGCGCTCACCTGCATCACCTCACTCGGCATCGTGGGCAGGTCGCCGAGGAACACTTCGCCCGTCCCGCCATCGAGCGTAAGCCAATCCCCCTCACGCACCTCGGTCTCGCCGACGGTCACGCGATGATGTGCGGCGTCGACGCGGAGGACACCGCAGCCTACGACGGCGCACTTGCCCATCCCGCGCGCGACGACCGCGGCGTGGGAGGTCATTCCACCCCGTGAGGTGAGCACGGCCCGGGCCGCGACGATCCCGTGAAAGTCCTCCGGTGTCGTCTCGTCGCGGATGAGGATCACCGCGTCCCCGCGCGCCGCCCGGGACTCGGCGACATCGGCGTCGAAGACCGCGATGCCCGAGGCCGCCCCGGGGCTCGCCGGGAGGCCGATGCAGAGCGGCGTCCCGCGTGCGGCCGCGTCGATGACGGGATGCAGCAGTTGGTCGAGCTGCTGGGCGGGGACGCGGTGCATCGCCTCCGGTCGCGAGATCAATCCCTCGGACACGAGATCCCGGGCGATGCGCACCGCCGCCGCCGCGGTCCGCTTCCCCGTCCGGGTTTGAAGCAGGTAGAGCCGCCCGCGCTCCACGGTGAACTCGAGGTCCTGCATATCGCGGAAGTGTCGCTCGAGGAGCGACTGCGTGCGGAGAAGCTCCGCGTACGCGTCCGGCAGCCGGTCGGCCATCACCGCGATCGGCTGCGGCGTCCGGATGCCCGCCACGACGTCCTCCCCCTGCGCGTTCACGAGGAACTCGCCGTAGAAGATGCGCTCCCCCGTGGACGGATCCCGCGTGAAAGCCACGCCCGTTCCGGAGTCATCGCCGAGATTCCCGAAGACCATCGCGACGATGTTGACGGCGGTACCCGGCGTCTCGGCGATGCCGTTCACGCGGCGGTAATCCACGGCCTTCTTGAGTGTCCAAGATTTCCAGACCGCTTCGATGGCGCCCCAGAGCTGTTCGCGCGGGTCGTGGGGGAAATCCGTCCCAGTCACCGAGCGGATGAGCTGATGGTACTCTGTCACCAGCGCCTGAAGCGCCTCGGCGGGCAGCTCGGCATCGGTCTTCGCGCCGGTGGTGAGGCGCTTCGCCGCCAGCAGATGCTCGAAGTCGTGCAGGGGGACGCCGAGGACGACATCGCCGTACATCTGGAGGAGACGGCGGTAGGAGTCGTAGGCGAATCGAGGGTTCCCGCTCAGCACGGCGAGCCCACGCACGGTATCGTCGTTCAGGCCGAGATTGAGGATCGTCTCCATCATCCCGGGCATCGACACACGCGCGCCGGACCGGACGGAGACGAGCAGGGGGCTCTCCGGGTCGCCGAAACGCTTGCCCGACGCCTCCTCGAGCCTCGCGAGCGCCCGGTCGACTTCGGCGGGCAGCTCGGCGGGGATGCGGCCGTCCGCGAGGTATCGGTCGCAGAGCGGGCAGGCGAGGGTGAACCCGGGGGGCACGGGCACCCCGAGGTTCGTCATCTCGGCGAGGTTCGCCCCCTTCCCACCGAGGAGATCCTTGTCGTCCTTGGTGGCCTCAGCGCGGCCGTTGGCGAAGAAATAGACGGATTGCTGCACGGTAGGCCTCCGCGCCCCGGAGGGGCGCTCAGGCCGTCAGCTGCGCCGGAGCTGGACCGGGGCGGCGGGCGGCCGGGTGGGGTAGCTCCCCGAGAAGCAGGCGTGGCAGAACCCGTCCGGCCCATTCGGCACCGACTGCAGCATCCCATCCAGCGAGATGTAGCCGAGGGTGTCGACCCCGATCAGCCGAGCGATCTCCGACACGTCGTGCTGGGCCGCGATGAGCTGCGCGCGGTCCGGGGTGTCGATGCCGTAATAGCAGGGTCCCGTGATCGGGGGGGAGGACACCCGCATATGCACCTCACGCGCGCCGGCGGCGCGGATGAGGGAGACGAGGCCCCGCGTGGTCGTCCCGCGGACGATGGAATCATCCACCATCACGACGGACTTCCCCTCGAGAATCTCGCGTACGGCGTTGTACTTCACCTTCACCTTCTCATCGCGCCCCTGCTGCGTGGGCTGGATGAACGTGCGTCCGACATAATGGTTTCGGATTAGCGCCAGCTCGAGCGGCAACCCACTCGCCTCGGCGAACCCGAGGGCGGCGGAATTCGACGAGTCCGGCACCGAGAAGACGAAGTCTGCACCGGGGGCCGGATGTTCCCGGGCCAAACGGCGCCCTAACGCTCGGCGTGCGCGGTCGACGGAGCCGCCGAAGACCCGCGAGTCCGGCCGCGCGAAGTAGACGTGCTCGAAGACGCAGCGGTGGAGGACCGGCGCCGGCGGCCGCTGCAGTGTGCGGGTGGTGCCATCGGGTTCGACGGCGACGATCTCGCCGGGCGCGACCTCGCGGACGGCGACCGCGCCGACGATGTCGAGCGCGCAGGTCTCGGAGGCGAAGACGGTTGCGCCATTGAGGCGCCCCATCGCGAGCGGCCGCCATCCGTACGGGTCGCGCGCCGCGAGCAGGGTCTCACCGATCGCCACGAGGAGCGAGTACGCCCCTTCGATTCCCTCGAGCGCCTCGGCAAGCTGGGCCTCGGGTGCGGCGGTCCGCGCCTTCGCGAGGCGATGGACGATCACCTCCGAATCCGCGGAGGAACTGAAGATCGATCCCTCCGCCTCTAGGCTGTCCTTGAGTTCTGCCGCGTTCGTGAGGTTTCCGTTGTGGGCGAGGACGATGTGCCCACCGCGGAAGTGCACGAGTTTCGGCTGGGCGTTATCGATCGTGCTCGACCCCGCCGTCGAATACCGGGTGTGCCCGATGGCGACCGTGCCGATGAGCGTCGCCATCGCCTCCGCGGAGAATTTGTCGGAGACGAGCCCCATCGCCCGGATGGCGCGCACCTGCTCGCCGTCGACGGCGACGATGCCCGCCGACTCCTGGCCGCGATGCTGAAGGGAGTAGAGGCCGAGGTGCGTCAGCGCCGCGGCGCTGGGATGGCCGGAGATGCCGAAGATGCCGCACATCAGGCCGCGCCCTCCGCGACTACCGATTCGGCCGCGGCGCGCGACATCGCCCGTGGGATGGCACCGTGGTAGGCGTCCGCGAGCTGGTCCAGCGGCGCGGTCCACCGCGTGGTGCCAATCTGGAGGCTGAGGCCATCGGCTGCCGGTCGGACCGTCCCGATCCGCCGCACGGGCACGCCGTGCCGCGTGGCGATCGCCGTCACCGCGTCCGCGTCGGCCGTCGAGACGACGATGCGCCCCTGGGTCTCCCCGAAGAGGAGGGCGCGACGCGACAGTGTGGCCCAGCTCGAGAGGTCGATCTCGGCCCCGAGCGGGCTCGTTTCGTCCGCGATGCACGATTCGGCGAGCGCGACGGCGAGACCGCCCTCGGAGCAGTCGTGCGCCGAGCGGACGTGCCCGGCGCGGATGGCCTCGAGGATCGCGCCGGTGAGCGCCCTCTCGGCATCGAGATCGCAGGCCGGTGGCGCCCCGGCCACGGTGCCGTGGATCCACGCGAGGTACTCCGACCCGCCGAGCTCCTCGCGCGGCTCACCGAGGAGGAGGATCGCGTCGCCCGTCGTGGTGAAGGTCATCCGGGTTGCGTGCGCCGCGTCCTCCAGCACCCCGACCATTCCGATGGTGGGGGTGGGGTAGACCGCGCCCTGCGGATTCTCGTTGTACAAGGAGACGTTGCCACCCGTCACCGGCGTCTCGAGCGCGCGACACGCATCGCCCATCCCGTAGACGGCCTCGCGGAACTGGAAGAACACCTCCGGCTTCTTGGGATTGCCGAAGTTGAGGCAGTTCGTGATCGCGCGGGGTGTCGCGCCGGTGCAGGCGACGTTGCGCGCTGCCTCGGCGACGGCGATCCGACCCCCGACGCGCGGGTCGAGGTAGACGTAGCGCCCGTTGCAGTCGGTCTTCACGGCGATTGCCTTGCGGGTGCCGCGGATGCGGATGACCGCGGCGTCGGCGTGGCCCGGGCCGGCGACGGTCGAGGTGCGGACAGTCGAATCGTACTGCCGATGGATCCAGCGCTTGCTCGCGATCGTCGGTGCCTCGAGGAGACGCGTGAGCGTCCAGATCGGGTCGATCTCCTCCGGCCGCTCCGAGATGGAGGCGACGTCGCGGGTGCGACGGGCGATGGCCGCCTCGCTCTCGCGTGCTTCCGGATGGTACTGCGGGCAATCGGTCACCAGTCGCGTGCCGGGGAACTCCGCGACGACGCGGTCGCCCTCGGTCACACGGTAGACCGGTTCCGCGATCACCTCGCCGATCACCTCGGCGACGAGGTCCCACTTCGCGAGGATCGCCTTCACCTCGGCTTCGCGGCCTCGGGTGGCGACGACGAGCATCCGCTCCTGCGACTCGCTGAGGAGGATCTCGTATGGGGTCATCCCCGCCTCGCGGACCGGGACCTTCGTGGTGTCGATCGTCACGCCGACGTCGCCGCGCTCCGCCATCTCGGCGCTGCTGGAGGTGAGCCCCGCCGCCCCCATATCCTGGATCGCGACGATATGGCCCGAGCGGATGAGCTCGAGCGAGGCTTCGAGCAGGAGCTTCTCGGTGAACGGGTCGCCGACCTGCACGCGCGGCCGCTTGGCTTCGTTCTCTTCCGAGAGGTCCTCGGAGGCGAAGGAGGCGCCGTGGATCCCGTCACGGCCCGTCCGCGCCCCGACCGCGATGATCGGATTGCCGACGCCCTCGGCCTTGGCCCGGATGAGTTCTTCCTCGCGGAGCAGCCCCACGCACATCGCGTTCACGAGCGGGTTCCCCTCGTAGGCCGCGTCGAACATCACATCGCCCGCGACGGTTGGGATCCCGACGCAATTGCCGTAATCACCGATCCCATTCACGACGCCGGCCACGAGGTAACGCACCCGCGGGGTGTCGAGCGATCCGAAGCGGAGGGAGTTGAGCATCGCGATCGGGCGCGCGCCCATAGTGAAGACGTCGCGGAGGATCCCGCCGACGCCCGTCGCGGCCCCCTGATACGGCTCCACCGCCGACGGGTGGTTGTGCGACTCGATCTTGAAGGCGACCGCCAGCCCATCGCCGATGGCGATCACCCCGGCGTTCTCGCCGGGTCCTTGGAGCACCCACGGGGCCTGCGTCGGCAGGGTCTTGAGGACGGGGCGCGAGTGCTTGTAGGAGCAGTGTTCGCTCCAGAGCGCGCTGATGATCCCGATCTCGGTGAGGGTCGGGGTGCGGCCGAGCATCGCGACGACGCGGTCGTATTCGTCGGGCGTGATCCCGTGCTCGGCGACGAGCGCGGGGGTGATGGCCGGGTCGCCGGGGCGGGGGGTGGCGTGGGTCGTCACTGGTCAGGCCTTCACGGAAGTGAGCAGGGATTCGAAGAGGACGAGGCCATCGGTCGAGCCGAGGAGGGGCTCGAGCGCGCGCTCGGGATGGGGCATCATGCCGACCACGGTGCCACCGGGGTTACAGACCCCGGCGATGTTGCGCATCGAGCCGTTGGGGTTGGCGGCCTCGGTCGGCTCGCCGTGCGCGTCGATATACCGGAAGACCACCTGTCCCTCGCCCTCAAGCCGGGCGAGCGTCTCGGCATCCGCGGTGTAGCGGCCGTCCCCGTGGGCGATCGGCATCGTGAGGCGCGCGCCGGTGCGGGCGGCGTGGGTGAACACCGTCTGGGTCGTCTCGACGCGCAGCGTGACCGGCATCGAGCGGAACTGGAGACTCACGTTGCGGAGCAGGGCGCCGGGTAGCAGTCCGGCCTCGCACGCGATCTGAAAGCCGTTGCAGATCCCGACCACGGGTCCGCCGCGACGCGCGTGGGCGACGACCTCCTGCATGATCGGCGAGAAGCGGGCGATGGCCCCGGAGCGGAGATAGTCACCGTAGCTGAAGCCGCCGGGGAGGATCACGACGTCAGCACCCTGGAGGTCGTGGTCCTTGTGCCAGAGCAGGACGGCCGACTCGTGCAGGCGCTCCACGATCGCGAGGAGCGCATCCTCGTCGCAGTTGGAGCCCGGGAAGGAGACGACGCCGACCTTCATGCGGGGCGGATCCCCGCGATCTCGAAGTCTTCGGTCACGGGATTCGCGAGGAGCCGACCGCACATCTCGCGGACCGTTCGCTCGGCCCCGGCGGCATCCGCGGCTTCAAGGTCGAGCACGAGGTGGCGCCCGACGTGCACGTCGTGCACACCGGCGAAGCCGAGGGTCCGGAGGGAATCGGCGACCGCCTTTCCCTGCGGGTCGAGGAGCCCCTTCCGGGGCACGATGTGGACGTTGACGACGAAGCGGGTCACGAGCGGACGTCCTCCGGGCCGTCGGCAGGTGCCGCGAGGCCATCGGGATCGAGGGGGTTGGGGAGGTCGAGCACGCCACGGAGCAGGGCAATCACGATGCCGATGATCACGTACGAGACGCCGACGGGGAAGAAGAACTCGCGCGGCATCACAAAGAGCGCGACGACCGAAGAGACGAGCAGCAGCAGCCCCAAGGCGCCGTCGAGCGTGCGGACGCTGAACCGCGGCCACGCCCGATACGGCACGTTGCTGATCATCAGGAAGCTGAGCGTCAGCATCAGCCAGCGGAGGATCGTCTCCCACGGCCAGCCGGCGAAGAGCGTCTGGTAGAGCGGGGTCTGGCTGAACCAGAAATACGTCGCGAGCGTACCGCCCGCGGCCGGGCTCGGGAGCCCGGTGAAGTACTTCGCCTTCGTCTCCGCGCCCGCCTGTTCGATGTTGAACCGCGC
>Ga0194133_10002091_pt1 | contig 32103 bp, 22 predicted proteins | sample TA2KigOf40mmetaG_FD_155448 | JGI IMG/M metagenome (GOLD analysis project Ga0194133, IMG submission 155448) | Freshwater microbial communities from Lake Tanganyika, Tanzania - TA2015055 Kigoma Offshore 40m | ecosystem: Environmental > Aquatic > Freshwater > Lake | place: Tanzania: Lake...
ATTGGCGCGTTGCGCGCGCCGCCGCTCAGCCCGGCTGGCGTTGGGGTCGACCTCGATCTCCTCGCCATCGGCCTGCAGCTGCTCGTGCGTGACCCCGCCATCCGCGGACGGCGCGGAATACTCCAGCACCTGTGGCCGCGTCGGGCCCAGGCCCTTGGCGGAGATGGAGGGGCTGGCCGTGGCCGCGGCCGCGATGGCCTGCACCGCCGCGGTCGCAGGCGCCGTGGTCACCGAGGCCGCAGCCTCAGCAGCCTCGTCGCTCACCGCCGGGGGTGCCTGGACCTCGACGTGGAAGAGATAGCCGACCGTCTCCTCCTTGATCGCGTCCATCATCGCCGTGAAGAGCTCATAGCCCTCCCGCTGGTATTCGATCAGCGGATCACGCTGGGCCATCGCGCGCAGGCCGATACCGTCACGGAGGTAGTCCATCTCATAGAGATGCTCGCGCCACTTGCGATCAAGGACCGACAGGATCACACGGCGTTCGAGCTCCCGCATGACCTCCTCGGAGAGCTCGCTCTCACGCTGGTCGTAGGCCAGGTGGATGTCGTTGGTGAGCTCCTCGGAGAGGTATTCCGCCGACAATCCGGCGCGCCCAGCCCCGGACTGCTCCTCAAGCTCCTCGATGGTCACCCCCACGGGGTAGAGCTGCTTGAGTGCGGTCCACAGCTTGTCGAGATCCCAGTCCTCGGGGTAGCCCTCCGCCGTTGCCGATGTCACATAGCCGGCGATCACCTCGTCCATGAAGGTGCGCACCTGCTCGTGGATGTCGGCCCCCTCGAGCACCTGCTTGCGCTCGTCGTAGATGACCAGTCGCTGCCGGTTGAGGACATCGTCGTACTTCAGCACGTCCTTGCGGATCTCGAAGTTCTGCGCCTCCACCGAGGTCTGCGCCGAGCGGATGGCGTTGGTCACCATCTTGGCTTCGATGGGGACGTCGTCGGGCACATTGAAGCGACGCAGGAAGGCATCGACCATCTCGGCCTTGAACAACCGCATGAGGTCGTCCTCTAGCGACAGGTAGAAGCGCGTCTCGCCCGGATCGCCCTGACGGCCTGATCGACCACGCAACTGGTTGTCGATGCGCCGGGACTCGTGACGCTCCGTGCCCAGGACGTAGAGGCCGCCCAGGCCGACGACCTCATCATGCTCGGCTGCGACAGACTCCTGCGCGGCGGCAAGAGCCTCGGGCCATGCCTTCTCGTAGGCCTCGGGGTCCTCCACGGGATCTAGGCCGCGGCGCTCGAGCTCCTGCGCCGCACGGAACTCGGGGTTGCCGCCCAGCATGATGTCGGTGCCGCGACCAGCCATGTTCGTCGCGACGGTGACCGCGCCCTTGCGGCCCGCCTCGGCGACGATAGAGGCCTCACGCTCATGGTTCTTGGCGTTGAGGACCTCGTGCCGGACCCCGCGCTTCTTCAGCTCCTGGGAGATCGTCTCGCTCTTCTCCACGCTCGTCGTGCCAATGAGCACCGGCTGGCCCACCTGGAACCTTTCCTCGATATCGTCGATGACGGACGAGTACTTCGCCACCTCGGTGCGGTAGACCAGGTCGGGCTCGTCCCCGCGGATCATCGGCCGATTCGTCGGGATGGGGACGACGCCGAGCTTGTAGATCTGGTGGAACTCATTGGCCTCGGTCATGGCGGTGCCGGTCATGCCCGAGAGCTTGTCGTAGAGACGGAAGTAGTTCTGGAGCGTGATCGTGGCGAGCGTCTGATTCTCCGCCTTGATCTCGACGCCCTCCTTGGCCTCGATCGCCTGGTGCAGTCCCTCGTTGTAGCGGCGACCCTTGAGGAGACGACCGGTGTGCTCATCGACGATGAGGATCTCCCCGTCGAGGATCACGTAGTCGCGGTCGCGCTTGAAGAGCTCCTTGGCCCGCACGGCGTTATTGAGAAAGCCCACGAGCGGGGTGTTGACGGTGTCGTAGAGGTTGTCGATGCCGAGCTGGTCCTCGACCTTGTCGATCGCGGCCTCGAGGACGCCCACGGTCTTCTTCTTCTCATCGACCTCGTAGTCCTCGTCTCGCGTGAGGAGACGTGCGATGCGGGCGAATTCGGCGTACCACTTGGTGGGCTGATCGGCCGGTCCGCTGATGATGAGCGGCGTGCGCGCCTCGTCGATGAGGATGGAGTCGACCTCGTCGACGACAGCGAAGTTGTGGCCGCGCTGCACCATCTCGGCCGTCGACCATGCCATGTTGTCGCGCAGATAGTCGAAGCCGAACTCGTTGTTGGTGCCGTAGGTGATGTCCGCGGCGTACGCCTCGCGTCGCTCCGCGGGCGTCATGTGGGCGAGGATGACGCCCACCTTGAGTCCGAGGAATCGATGGACACGCCCCATCCACTCGGAGTCGCGCTCGGCAAGATAGTCGTTGACGGTGACGACGTGCACGCCCTTGCCGGTCAGCGCGTTGAGATAGGACGGCAGCGTCGCGACGAGGGTCTTGCCCTCACCCGTGCGCATCTCCGCGATGTTGCCCAGGTGCAGCGCGCCGCCGCCCATGATCTGTACGTCGTAGTGGCGCTGGCCCAGCGTGCGGCGAGCTGCTTCCCGGACGGTGGCGAACGCCTCCGGCAGGAGATCGTCGAGGGTCTCGCCGTTGTCGAGGCGGGTGCGGTATTCGGCGGTGAGTCCCCTGAGCTCCTCATCGGTCATGGCCACGAAGTCATCCTCGATGGCGTTGACCTGACGGGCGATGCTCTCGAGGGAGCGCAGCGTCTTGCCCTCGCCGGCGCGGAGGATCTTGTCTAGGAAGCCCACCTGGTCATCCTAGACGGGCCCACTGGCGCTCTGACCGCCCGGCAGTCGCGGCCGACCCGGGCCCTCACCCCTCCATGTCGATGCGCACCAGCCCCCAGCGCGCCGCCCGGACCACAGCTTCCGTGCGCGAGCGCACCTGCAACTTCTCGTAGATGCGGCGCACATGGTTCCTCACCGTGTTGTCGCTGATCACCAGGGATTCGGCGATCTCGCGGTTGGTGCTGCCGGCGCACAACAGCGACAGCACCTGCGACTCTCGCCGTGTCAACTCCGGTGGCCGCGCCCCCGCAGCCTCCGATCGGGGCCCGGCATGGACGACCGTGCGACCCTCCGCCACGGCCCTCACCGACTGGACGAGCATGGCCTCGTCGATGTCGCGATCCACGGCGCCCTTGATGCCGGCAGCAACGAGCGCACTCAGTGCATCCGTCGTCGCTGTAGCCACGAGCGCGAGGACGGGAACCTCGCCCACATGAGCACGCATGCGCGCGGCCTCCTCGACCACCCTCGAGGCCGACACCTCCCACACCACGATGCTCGGCGTCGCGGAGAGCGTCGCCAGATCGTCAGAGACCTGCCATCCCGCGTCGGCGAGGATCGCGAGGACCCCGCGCCGGACGACCGGCGTCGAGGCGATCACGAGAGCGGCGGGCACGCGCCCAGTGTGCTGGACGCTCCTGCACCACGTGAGCGTGAGGTGGCCGCGATGGCCGCGACACGGACCCCGGTCACTCCCGCGGCACGCAGGGCACGGGAGGCCTCAGCGACGGTCGCGCCCGTCGTGATGATGTCGTCGACGATGACGACCGGACCCGCAGGAGGGCGGAGACAGCTGAGCGCGCCGCCCAGATTCACCGAGCGCGCAGCGGCCGAGAGGCCGGACTGGTCCCGGGTGTGCCGCGTGAGCCGCAGGCAGTTGTCCAACCGCACCACCGCGTCCGGGAGCTCCTGGGTGACGAGAGCGACCGCCTGCCGGACCACCCTCGCCCAAGCGTCTTCGCCGCGGCGCCGTCGCGCAGCCGCAGACGCGGGTATGGGCACAATCGCAATGGAAGCACCGCCGTCTGCCGGTGCGAGGTCGTCCAGCGCGGTGTGGATCGCACGGGCGAGAGCAGGAGCCAGGTGGCCCGCCACATCGCGTCGCCCGCGCTCCTTCCACGAGGTGATGACATCGCGCGCTACGCCGCCGTAGTCCGCGACAACGAACGCGGGCACCCATCCCAGTGGAGTCGGCGAGGGCCGGTGCGGTCGCGCGGCACCGGCGACGGACGCCAGGCACGCATGGCACACCGCGGACCCGGCGAGTCCGCAGCCCGCGCAGGTCGGCGGGGCGCCGAGGGCGACCGCGTCCGCCAGGACTCGAGCGAGGCCACCAGCGGCGCGCTTCCAGGCGCGAGCCAGGTCTGGGGCGGGTGGGACAGGCATGTCACCAGTGACACCCCTGGGACGGATGGAGACCAGCCCAGGGGCACCGGGAGTGGACGGGTGCCGGGCGGAGAGCCTGTGCACAGAATGGGCGCTAGGATGGGGTCACGCCCGCCGGACCATCGAAGCCTCGTGCCGTCCGCCGGCCCCACCATCATTTCGAGGTGTCCTGTCATGTCCCATCCCCTGTCCTCTGACTACCGCGTGGCCGACCTGTCGCTGGCCTCCTTCGGCCGCGACGAGATCCGGCTCGCCGAGCACGAGATGCCCGGCCTCATGGCCATGCGCGAGGAGTTCGGACCGCGCCAGCCCCTCAAGGGCGCGCGCATCACCGGATCGCTGCACATGACCGTCCAGACGGCGGTCCTCATCGAGACGCTCGTTGCGCTCGGCGCGGAGGTCCGCTGGGCCTCGTGCAACATCTTCTCGACGCAGGACCACGCCGCCGCTGCCGTCGTCGTCGGCCCTGACGGCACCGTGGACGATCCCCGCGGCGTCCCCGTCTACGCCTGGAAGGGCGAGACGCTCGACGAGTATTGGTGGTGCACCGAGAAGGTGCTCCTCTGGCCCGACGGCGGTGGCCCCAACATGATCCTGGACGACGGTGGCGATGCGACGCTCCTGGTCCACAAGGGAACTGAATTCGAAGCAGCGGGAGTTGTGCCGAGCACCGATCCCACCGACTCCGAGGAGTACGCCGTCATCCTGGAGGTGCTGCGCCGCTCGCTCACCGAGGACCCCCAGCGCTGGACCCGCATCGGCGCCAGCATCCGCGGCGTGACCGAGGAGACCACCACCGGAGTGCACCGTCTCTACGAGATGCAGAAGGAGGGGCGCCTGCTCTTCCCGGCGATCAACGTCAACGACTCGGTCACCAAGTCGAAGTTCGACAACAAGTACGGCTGCCGGCACTCGCTCGTCGACGGCATCAACCGGGCGACCGACGTGCTCATCGGCGGCAAGGTCGCGGTCGTGTGCGGCTACGGAGACGTGGGCAAGGGGAGCGCAGACTCGCTGCGCGGCCAGGGCGCCCGCGTGATCGTCACCGAGATCGACCCCATCTGCGCCCTGCAGGCAGCCATGGATGGCTACCAGGTCGCGACCATGGAGGACGTCGTCGACACCGCCGACATCTTCATCACGGCGACCGGTTGCAAGGACGTCATCACGGCCGATCACATGGCGCGGATGAAGCACCAGGCGATCGTGGGCAACATCGGCCACTTCGACAACGAGATCGGCATGGCCGGCCTCGCCCAGATCCCCGGCGTCGTGCGCCGCACGATCAAGCCCCAGGTCGACGAGTGGGCCTTCGCCGACGGCCACTCGGTCATCGTGCTGTCCGAGGGTCGCCTACTCAACCTCGGCAATGCGACGGGCCATCCGTCGTTCGTGATGTCGAACTCCTTCACCAACCAGGTGCTGGCCCAGTTGGAGATCTTCACGCGTCCTGACGAGTACCCGCTCGGCGTCTACACCCTCCCCAAGCACCTCGATGAGAAGGTGGCACGCCTGCACCTCGACGCCCTGGGCGTCCGCCTCACCGAGTTGTCCAAGGATCAGGCGGAATACATGGGCGTCGACGTGGCCGGCCCCTACAAGCCCGAGCTCTACCGCTACTAGGCGCCCGCCGCACACCAGCAGACGAAGAGCTGACGCAGGGCCGGATGATGTCTCCACCGACGTCTCCGGCCCTGCGCATGCGCGCCCCCGCCGACTACCCCGGCTGCCCCGTCACGGTCGACATCGCTCTGGCCGAGGGCCGCGTGCTCACGGCACCGAAATGGGGCATCCCCGACGCGATCATCCCGCTGCTCGGCTTCGTCATCATCTCCGTCGCCGTCGCCGCGGCCGCCGAGAGCATCGGCCTGCCACTGCCCTGGCTGCTCCTCCTCGGCATCACGCTGCCCTGGGTCGCGCTGGCTGGCTGGCCCCTCCTCACGACCGCCTTCCAGGGCAACGGGCCGCGCATCGACCTGGGCTTGCGCCTCACGTGGCGTGACGTCGGCTGGGGTCTTGTCGGGGGCGTTGCCGCACTCGTGGCCGGGGGCGCCATCGCACTCGCGCTCCAGGCCGTCTTCGGAGAGTTCACGTCGACGGCCGCTGATGTCGGCGAGCAGTTGCGTGACGAGGGCCCCTACCTCGCGGTGGTCGCCTTCGCCCTCTGCATCGCCATCGGCGCGCCGATCGCCGAGGAGATCGCCTTCCGCGGCATGGCGTACAACGCCCTCGCCAAGCGAGGGCTCGGCACCGTCTGGGTCATCGCCCTCACGACCGTCGCCTTCAGCCTTTTCCACCTCGAGCCGGTGCGGGCGCCCATCCTCCTCGCGAGCGGGCTGGTCCTGGGGGTGCTGAGGTGGAGGACCCGCAGCCTGGGTGCCCCCATCGTGGCCCATGCCGTCAACAACCTGCCAGGGGCAGCATTCCTGCTCGTGGGATGACACCATGATCCCGTGAGAGGTCGTGTCCTGGTCGTCGATGACGACGTAGCGCTCGCCGAGATGCTGGGCATCGTCCTGCGCGGCGAGGGCTTCGATCCGGTCTTCTGCGCCGATGGCGGTGAGGCTGTCCAGGCGTTCCGGGACTCGCGACCCGACATCATCCTGCTCGACCTCATGCTGCCCGGCATGGACGGCATCGACGTGTGCCGTGCCATCCGCCAGGAGTCGGGCGTGCCCATCGTGATGCTCACAGCCAAGAACGACACCATCGACGTCGTTCTCGGCCTCGAGTCGGGTGCGGATGACTACGTCGTCAAGCCCTTCAAGCCCAAGGAGCTCGTCGCTCGACTGCGTGCTCGCGTGCGCCGCAGCGATGAGACAGCCGTCGGCACCCTGGAGATCGGTGACGTGACGATCGACGTCGCTGGACACGTCGTGCGCCGGGGGGACCGCATCGTGCCTCTCACGCCGCTGGAGTTCGACCTCCTGGTCTGCCTCGCTCGCAAGCCGTGGCAGGTCTTTACGCGCGAGGTGCTGCTGCAGGAAGTCTGGGGATACCGCCACGCCGCCGACACGCGCTTGGTCAATGTGCACGTGCAGCGCCTGCGCGCCAAGATCGAGCACGATCCGGAGCATCCTGAGATCGTGCTCACGGTGCGCGGCGTGGGGTACAAGGCCGGCCCGCCATGACGACCAGCCCGACGAGTCCCGCGACTCCGAGGGCTCCGTCGGCCCCACTGCCGATCCTCGGCCTCTGGCGCCGATCCCTCCTGCTCAGGGTCACCGCCACGACCCTGCTCCTCTCCATGGTCGTCATGACCATCCTGGGCTTCCTTCTGCTCTCGCGCGTCACCACCGGTCTCCTCGACTCAGCGGAGCGCACGGCGGTCACCGAGGCGAGCGTGGGCCTCACCGACGCCCAGCGCATCTCCGCGGCAGCAGCCTCCGGCACCAGTGCCGCATCGCCCGCAAGTGTCGTGGACACCATCGTTGCCTCGCTCGCGGCGCGGGCGGGCAGTCCCCCGCAGTACGACGTCCTGCTGCTCGCTGGAGACACGCAGGGGACCGCGCCTGAGCGCGGCACCAACCTCGTGTCGGATGCGAGCGTCCCGCCGGCGCTGCGCCAAACCATCCTCGCCACCGAGCGGCAGTCATGGACCTACACCGAGATCCGCTACCTCGACGGACGCAGCGCACCAGGCATCGTGGTAGGAGCACCGCTCGCCGTGACGGACGTCGGGACCTATGAGCTCTACTACCTCTTCCCCCTGACCGACGAGGAGACCACGCTCGACCTCGTCCGCAGCACAGTCGTGGGCACGGGCATCCTCCTCGTCGCCCTGCTCGGCGCCGTCGCCGCGGTCGTGACGCGCCAGGTCGTGGCACCTGTCCGATCGGCAGCCCGCGTCGCGGAGCAGTTCTCCGAGGGCCACCTGCGCGAACGCATGACCGTGCGTGGCGAGGACGACCTCGCTCGATTGGCGACGTCGTTCAATGACATGGCCGACAGCCTGGAGCAGCAGATCCACCGCCTCGAGGAGCTATCGGCGGTGCAGCAGCGCTTCGTGTCGGACGTCTCCCATGAGCTGCGCACTCCGCTGACGACGATTCGCATGGCGGCTGACCTGATCTTCGAAGGACGCAGCGATCTCGATCCGCCCACGGCGCGCTCCGCCGAGCTGCTGCAGACCCAGTTGGACCGCTTCGAGAACCTCCTCGGCGACCTGCTCGAGATCTCCCGCTATGACGCGGGGGCGGCCGTCCTGGACCTCGAGACCGTCGACCTGGCCGCACTCGTGCGCCGGGCCGCAGAGTCCGCTCGCCCCCTGGCCGAACGCCGGGGTTGCGAGATCGAGGTGACCGCGCTTGTCGAGCCCTGTCCCGTCGAGTGCGACTCCAGGCGCATCGACCGCGTGCTGCGCAACCTCCTGGACAACGCCATCGAGCACGGCGAGGGTCAGCCGATCAAGGTGGTCGTCGCGGGTGACGGTTCCGCAGCCGCGGTCACCGTGCGCGACCACGGTGTCGGACTGTCTGAGGCGGATATCGCGCACGTCTTCGATCGATTCTGGCGGGCCGATCCCGCCCGCGCCCGCACGACCGGAGGCACGGGACTGGGCCTGTCAATCGCCCAGGAGGACACGCGTCTCCACGCCGGCTGGCTCGAGGCGTGGGGAGCGCCGGGTGAGGGTGCATGCTTCCGGCTCACCCTCCCGTGCCGAGCCGATGTCACCCTTGAAGATTCCCCGCTGCCCCTCGCACCGGAGGAAGCGCTCGCCGATCCCGACCCCGCGCCGGACAGCGCGAGCGCAGCCGAGGTCAGCGCATGATCGGCCGGTGGTCAGTGGCGTGGGTGGCGCTCCTCCCGGTCCTTGCGGCGTGCGCCACGATCCCGACGAGCGGGCCCATCCAGCAGGGCATCGAGGTCGGGGTCGACACCACCGACCAGGTCATCCGGGTCATCGCGCGCCCGCCGCAGCCGGACATGACCCCCGCCGAGGTCGTGTCGGGCTTCCTCCAGGCGTCGGCTTCCTTCGAGGACGACCACGCCATCGCCCGGGAGTACCTCACGCCGCAGGCCGCAGCGACCTGGGACCCTGCGGCGCGCGTCAGCGTGTACGACGGCGTGCCAACCATCGTCCCCGATGGGGTCTCCGCGGTCGACATGACCGCGACTCGAGTGGGCTCGATCGATGCGGACGGTCGCTACGAGGTGGCTCCCCCTGCGAGCCTGATCGCGGACTCGATCGACATGACCTTCATTGACGGCAACTGGCGCATTGCCACTCCCCCGCCGGGCCTGCTCCTGTCGCGATCCGACGTCGAGCGGGCATTCCGCGCCTTCGAGGTCTACTTCCTCGATCCGACCTTCACCAGCCTGGTTCCCGATCCGCGCTACTTCCCCGTCGACGGTCCCACGCCCGCGACCGCGCTGACGCGCGCACTGCTGGAGGGTCCCACGGAGTGGATCGCACCGGCGGTGCGCACCGCTTTTCCCGACGGGACATCGCTCGCCGTCGATGCCGTGCCCGTCGTCGACGGAGTCGCGCGTGTCGATCTCGATCCACAGGTGCGACTGGTCGACGAGCAGACTCGCCAGGCGCTGTCGGCGCAGTTGACCTGGACTTTGCGCCAGGTGCCCGGCGTGCGCTTCCTCGACCTCAACGCCGGGGGCCAGGTGCTCGATGTGCTGGGCGCGGTGAATCCGCAGCCCGTGGATAGCTGGTCGGCGTACGACCCCAATGCCATGCCGGGCGGCACGACACCCCTCGGCGTGCTCAGCGGCCGCGTCATCGACCTCGCTCGCACCCCGCCGCTGCCCGTGCCCGGCTCCGCGGGACTGGGCAGCCCGCCGCTGGATGGAATCGCCATCACGCTGGCGGGCGACAGCGTGGCCGGACTGGATACCGAGGCACGCCTGTGGCGTGGGCCCATCCAGCCGGGAGCCCGGCTCATCGAGGTCCTCGACGAGCCGGGACAGTCGCGGCCGTCCTTCGGCCGAGGGGAGGATGCGTGGGTCGTCGGCCCCGACGGCATCCTGCGGCGCGTCGACCCACAGGGGACCACCAACGTGGTCCAGGTCGACGGCTTGCGTCCCAAGACACAACTCGAGTCGGTTTCGGTCAGTCGCGATGGCACGCGCATCGCACTGACGGTCCGGCGAGGGCCCCGCACCTTCGTCATGCTTGCGGTCATCACCGTGCGCGAAGGCACCGCGCGCGTGGAGTCACCCGTGCGCGTCGACAACCGACTCACCACGGTGAGTGACGTGGCGTGGGCCGACGATGACCGGCTGGTGGCCCTCGGCGTCGAGGGTGCCGGCACGGTGGCTGTCTACGAGATCGATCTGAGCAGGTGGCAGCTACGCTCACTCGGGGCGCCGCCCGGAGCCGTGCGCATCGCCGCGGCGCCCGGCACGCCGATCCTCGCCGCCACCGCGGACCAGCGCATCTGGGAGTACACCTCCGGCCCCTGGCGGCCCGGGCCCCGGGGGTCCAGCCCGGCCTATCCCGGCAGCTGACCGGTCGCCGCTCCTGTCACCACGGCTGCCCGGCCTTCGGGCTCGACAGCAGCGGTCGCTTCATCGGGAGCCCACACCGCCGCCTGTCCCACGCGGATGACCTCGCCGGCTCCAGCGCCCCCGACGATGCGCACGGGTCCTTCGAGTGCCAGGACGAGTCGATGTCGACCCGCGACGACCTCACCGGGGTCACTGGAGACGACGAGGTCAAAGGGCATCCCCGCCGGGGCGAGCACACCACCGGCCACCGTCTCCAGCCGCTGAGGGGTGCGTTCGGCGTGCACCGCCGCGAGGGCCTCCTCCACAGCGACCGTCTTGCTGGTGAGCCCGAGTCTGAGGACGTTGTCGGAGGAGGTCATCACCTCGATGCCCAAGCCGCCGACGTAGGAGTGCACGACCCCAGCGCTCACCGCGACGGCCTCGCCGGGCTGGAGGACATCGTGGTCGAGCAGGACGGTCACGAGCACCCCCGCATCCGTGGGGAAGGAAGCGATCACGCGCTCCAGCGCCATGACGGCAGGAGTGTCCCATCCGCGGCGGGCCGCGGCATCGACGAGGCGACCGGCGATCTCTGCTCGTTGTGGCGCTGGCAGTTCGATGACCTGGCGCGCGGAGGCGACCGGGTCGCCGGCACGCACCGTCGCGACGACCTGAGGGCTCGCGCCGGCCTCAGCGAGCACCGCTGCGGCTTCTCCGGGGTCCCGCCAGCCCACGTGCACATCGAAGGGCGCCAGAGCCACGAGCATCTCCGCCTTCTCGGCATCGTCCGCGAAGAGCGGTGAGCCGGAGGACCAACCGCGACGGGCGAGAGCGCCATCGGGATGGACCTGGATGGAAAGCGGGTTGCCCGCGGCCAGCAACTTCACCAGGGGCATACCCCGGTGTGCGTCAAGATCCGACAGACATCGCCCCGCATCCGCACCGGTGACCACGAGCGTGGGGCCGGAGGGATGGGTGCCGAACCAGAGCTCAGCCTGCGGTGCTCCGGTCGCACCGTGCCAACGCGCCAGTCCGTCGACGATCCCCCAGTCGTATTCCTGGAGAGCGCCCGCGACGATATGCGGCATCAGCGGGCCGCCGCATCCCCTGATCCTCCCGGTGGGACGGCCTCGTCAAGGAGCATCACCGGGATCCCGTCACGCACCGGGAACCCCCGCCCGCAGATCCGGCACACGAGCAGCCGGCGCTCACCATCGACATCAAGCTCGCCGTGGTCGGAGCACGGGCAGGCAAGGATCTCCAGCAGCAGCGGGTCCAGTCCCAGCGTCTCCGTCATGTCAGTCCTCCTCATGCCTCGCGGACGATGGTGAGCACCTCGTCGCGCACGGCCTCCATGGTGCCATGGTCGACGGCCTCGACGTTCAACCGGAGGAGCGGCTCGGTATTGCTCGGGCGCAGGTTGAACCACCAGTCGGTCGCCGAGACCGTGAGCCCATCGAGGTCATCCACCGTGACCTCCGGGCGCGAGGCGAAGGCATCGCGGACGCGCTGGTCCGCTACCGCCGAGTCGGCAACGACGGAATTGATCTCACCGCTCACCACGTAGCGGTCATAGGCCGAGAGCAACTCGGACAGCGTCGTCCCCGGCGCCGACGAACCCAGCGCCGCGAGGACATGCATCGCGGCGAGCATGCCCGAGTCGGCGCGCCAGAAGTCGGTGAAGTAGAAGTGACCGGAGTGCTCACCTCCGAACACCGCACCGGTCTCGGCCATGCGCGCCTTGATGAAGGAGTGGCCCACGCGGGTGCGCTCACCGACGCCGCCACACTCGGCAATGACCTCGGGCACCGTGCGCGAGCTGATGCAGTTGTAGATGATGGTCGAGCCTGGCCGCCGGCGGAGTTCGCGCTCGGCAATGAGCGCGGTGATCGCCGATGGCGTGACCGCGACACCGCGCTCATCGACGACGAAGCAGCGATCGGCGTCTCCGTCGAAGGCCAGGCCGATGTCGGCCCCGCTTGCGATGACCGCCCGCTGCAGGTCGACAAGATTGGCCGGATCGATCGGATTCGCCTCGTGATGGGGGAAGGTGCCGTCGAGCTCGAAGTACATCGGCTCGATCGCCAACGGCAGGGCGGGCAGTCCGACCGCGGTGCCGAGCACCGCCGGAGCCGTCAGGCCAGCCATGCCGTTGCCGGCATCAATGACGACAGATAGCTCACGCCCTGCCGACAGGTCGACCAGGGAGCGCAGGAAGGCGGCGTAGGCAGGCAGTGTGTCGACGCGGCGCACGGTGCCGGTGGGGCCGGAGTGCGGCGCGATGCCGACCTCGACCAGGTCGCGGATCTGGCGCAGTCCGGAGTCGGCGCCGACGGGCGCAGCACCGCGCCGGCACAGCTTGATGCCGTTGTACGCCGCAGGGTTGTGGCTGGCGGTGAACATCGCGCCGGGCAGCCCGAGATCGCCGGAGGCGAAGTAGAGGCCATCGGTGCTCGCGAGCCCGATACGGATCACATCGCACCCCTGGCCACACACGCCGTCGGCGAAAGCGGCTACGAGGTCATCGCCGGACGAGCGCATGTCCTGGCCCACGACGACCGCACCGGGGCCGCCGTCGGAGGTGCGAACGCCGAGGACCTCGACCACCGCCGCGCCGATCTCGCGAGCAAGCCGGGCATCGAACTCATCGGGCACGAGGCCGCGCACGTCATAGGCCTTGAAGACCGCGTCCAGGCCGGAGCCGGACACCGTCACCCCTCGGGATCGTGACCGGCGGGGAGGGACCTGAGGTGACCGCGACGCGTGCCTTCGGCTCCCACCGCAGTCCGGGACTCGAGGTCGTCGAAGAGTGTCGCGCTGCGATCGCTGGCTGCGGCGGCTTCGCGCACGGCATTGGCCAGGGCCTCGAGGTCATCTCCCGTCGGACCATGCGCGGAAGGATCAGGCTCGATGCGCACGACCTGCCAGCCGAGGGGTGCGGTGAGCCGTGCCGCATGGATCTCGCACAGGTCGTAACCGTGGGGGTCGACGGCGGTGGACAGCGGGCCCAGCACAGCGGTCGAGTCGGCGTACACGTAGGTCAGGGTGGAATTGGCCGCGCGCGAGCAGGTGACGCGGGAGCAGCGACGACGAAAGCCCACGAGCCGGGACGCTACCGTCCGTGTCGGCAGCCTCGGGGCAGCCACGCCGGAGGAGGCCGACAGGATCGGCTTGGCCGACCCGCCGGGCCCGACCGGTCGGACTACTCGCCGGGGACGGCCAATCCCGGATCGGGCACCGCCCGCGGCACCACGACGGTGGTCCGCAGGGGCAGCCACGGGTAGCCGGTGACGAGGGACCCATCCTCGTTGCGGCGCAGGAGGCGATGCGCGATGACAGCCTCGCCCCCCGAGACCTCGGCGACGACGGTGAGCCAGGACGCGCCCGCGGGGCGGGGGATGGTGACCGCGACCAGGCGCCCGGGGGCAACCGACAAGGTGATGGGGTCGGGCATCGGCGGTGTCGGCTCGCCCGGGGCGGCCGGGAGGACTCGCAGGGTCACCGACACGGCTTTGCTCGCCGTGTCATCAGCGGGCGGAGTCACAGCGTCGGTCGGCGTGTCGTCAGCCATCGCGTCCGGGCTCGCCGACATCTCGGCGTCCATACCCGGCATGTCCGCCGCACTCTCGATCGTGATGATCTCGTCGGGCACCGTCACCCACACGGTCACGGACGTGCCGCGCGCGGCCTGCAGTCCGGTGACAGCGGCGACATCGACAATGGGCACGGCACCGGCGGTGAAGGAGGTCTCTTCCAGTGAGCCCTTGGTCGCATCCAGCCCCGGGTGGCGCTGCCGCACTCCGGCCACGATCGGCACGTCGGATTGGAGGTCCACGGTCGCGTCCTCGCCTTGGAGCGCCTCGTCCAGATCCACCGCGACCACGGCGCCTGCGGGGACCTCGACTTCCGACGCGGCCTGCGGGACGAAGGAGCCCCCGGTCGTGATGAGGCGCACGCGCACCGTGGCCGCCAGATCCCCGGGCGCGTGCACGAGGAGCTGGCGCCCGCCGGGTCCGCCGATGACCCCCGGGATCAGGACGCGCGTGGATGGATCGGCCGACGCGGGGATCCAGTCCGCGCCCTGCGGCACGAAGCCCTCGGTCTGCTTGTCGGACAGAGCGGCGACGACGCGTCCCTGGCGCACCGTGACGCGCCACGCGGCGGCGGGCAGGCGAGGCGCCTCGCGGGAGAGCTTGACGACGATGCGGCTGCGCGGCTCGACGACCAGGCCGCGCAATTGCGGTGTCGTCACGACCCCGTCGGGCCCGCTGATGCTGACCTCCACGTCGGCGGGCGTCTCCTCCGGGTTGACCAGCACCAGGTCGGAGTCGCGGCCCGCCGTGGACCCGCCACCGACAAACCACCAGGTCGTGTCCGGCCCGAGGCAGGGCTGACTGGCCAGGCCGCGGCTGGCCGAGAAGGAGTCCTGCGTCACCTGCGACGCGACGAGACCGGGTGCGAGACCACCCTGCGTCCGCACCTCCAGTGCTGGCAGGCGCGTCTGCTCCGCAACAACCTCGGCCGCGTCCCCCGGCGAGACGAGATCACCGGCGACCACGACGTCGGCGGCGGGTGAGTCATCGGCCGCTGCGGCACCACGCAAGAGGGCGATCGATGCCTCGCCCTCTCTCTCCTGTCCGGGAAGGTCGGGTACGACGGTGATCGCCGATGTCGTCCGCCCGCCATCGACCGAGCCCGGCTCCGGGCATATGGCCAACGATGAATCCACCGGCTCCACGGCCCCCGCCGGATCATCGTCCGCCGAGGGTGCGGGCACGAAGAGGCCCCCGACGACGAGCAGGGCAGCGATGCCCGCGACGACGCCCGTGGTGCGCCATGCCGCCGGGTCAGCGGGCACGCCTACTCCGCGGGGGCGACGCGGGCGGCGTCGGGGTCTCGCGACGCGATCCTGGGGCTCGGGCATCTCCTCGCTCATCGAGACACCTCCCCGTCGAGAGCATCATCAGCATCTGCGACGGCGACAGCGTCGGTATCGAGATCGATGCCGTCGTCTGCGTCGTCATCGGAGGTGGCCCGACGTGCGGGCAGCGCCAGCACCCCGATGACAAGCCAGGCGATGACCTGCGCCCACAGCCACCGCGTGCGCGGCCCGTCATCGATGTCGACGAGGAGTTGGCCACCGTCGGCCGGCACCTCGAAGGCCTGCAGACCCGTTGAGCCATCACGCGAGGCCAGCGTGAGTGCCACCCCGCCGAGCGTTGCACGCCACGCCGGGTCCGCCGTCTGGGCCAAGCTCAGCACGCCGCCAGACGCGGGAAGGGGCGCGTCGACGAAAGGCTCGGCCGAGGACATGCGCACGATCGGCACCGGAGTGGGGGACGCATCGGGTTGGGTGGCGAGGACCACGCGACTCGCCTCGAACTCGACGCGCCACAGCACATCGCCCTCCTGCCCTGCGACGCGCCGCAGTCCCGGGGCTGCGTCCAGGGTGCGCGCCAAGGACCGACCCTCCGCGGCAGCCTGCTCGAGGACGACGTAGCGCACCGCGTAGGCGGCGAGTCCGGTAACTTCCCCACCTCCGCGCCCGGACACCAGCCCGGCGACGAGTGCATCGAGCTCGGCCCAGTCGGCCGCGGGCGGGGCGACCTCGGCGTCCCCGAGGGTGGGCCCGGTGCCGTTGACGAGCGCGTAGTCCACGCGCGCGGGCGATGCGGGCCGCAGCAGGAGGGTGCGTGGCGCCTCCGGGCCGATCGCCTCGGCGATGACGAAGGGGGGCAGAGCGACGGGGTCACCTCGGCGCACAGGATCTCCGGAGCCGGGCAGCCACCAGGCCAGGGCGACGATGGGCGTGAGCACCGCGAGGATGGTGCTGATTCCCGCCACGGGCTGTCGCCAGGTGAAGGCGGCCTCCGCCATGCTCGCCCGGAGCCCATCCGCTGCCACGGCCGCGGCAAGGATGAGTGCGCCACCCATGAGCGCCGTCGCGAGGCCGGACCACGCCACGACGGGGTCCTCGGCCCACGGGGGCTGCAGCGGAAGACGTGTCGTGATGAGGGCGAGGGCGAGCGCGACGAGAGCGACAGCCCACGCCGTCACGACGACGCGACGGGTGCCCGGGCGCAGGCAGGCGAGCAGCGCGGCGATGACCAGGCCCGCCATGACCCAGGGCGGAGGGGTGCCGGGACCGGAGGGATCCAGAAGCAGCAGCGACAGGCTGGTGGGGGCGTCGACGGTGATCGGCACGCCCAGGTCGGTGAGGAAGAGAAGGGGTTCGGTGAGCAGGCGCACCGACCACGGGAGCAGAAGCACGAGTGGAGCCACGGCCAGGACCAGGGCCCGAAGCACCAGGTCGCGACCGAGGCGCCGGGTGACCCCCGCCGCGATGAGCGCAGCGGCGATGGCGACGATGAGCCATACCCATGTCACGGGGGCGCAGGCGATCAGCAGTGCCGCTAGTAGTGCCGTGCCCCAGGGGGTGCGCCCCGAGGGCGCCGGCAGAAGCGGAGCGGCCCCCAGCGTGCGAGCGCACAGGCGGGCGAGGGGAGGCAGCAGGACGATCGCGATGATCACGCCCAGCCGTCCGGTGGCGATGGCGGCCGTAGCGGCCGGCAGCAGAGCGTAGGCGAATGCCGCCCACGCGCGAGGTCCCCGCGCGGTGACGACCCCGCGCAGCGACCACCACGCGCTCAGGCCCGCTGCGGGCACGGCGAGCAGCAGGAGCAGGCCCACCATGAGCCCGGCCTTGCCGAGTACGACGGTGGACAGCGCTGCGAGCAGCGCCGTCAGGGGTGCGGCGGGCACCGTGGAACCTGGGCCGACGTCGTGCCAGGTGTCGGTGTACGCCGCCCACAGGTCGGCGGCTCCTTCCGGAGCAGGGAGAAGGGCGCCCCCGAAGAGCACTCCGTCCCCCCACCACAGCGACCGGCCGGCAATCACGGCGGCCACCAGCAGGATGAGAGTCAGGATGACCGCCGGGCGGCCGAGGAATCGGCGCAGCACCCCGTCGGCTGGGTCCTCGAAGATGTCGGCGTCGTCCGACACAGGACCTGACTCGAGGGCGCCGGCGGCCGAGGCCTGACCTGAGCGCCCCGCGGCGAGAATGCCCCCCAGCGACTCGAGCGCTGCGCGGGCCTGCGACCAGGCACCGGGGCGCAGGTCGTGCACGGCCTCGCGCGACGACAGCGTCGAGGTGGCCGCCACGCGGCGTCGCGATGCGGCGATGCGACCGGGGTGCACCAGCAGTGACGTGATGGCGATGACTTCGTCACCCGCACGACGCACGTCCTTGCCGAGGAGATAGAGAATCGCGCGCAGGGATGAGCCCAGGGCGAGGCGCGCGGCAGTGAAGGGCACTCGCCACCCGGGGGCCTGCGCGAGGAGGACGAGCAGCGCGGATCTGCGATCCAGGCGGTGGCCAAGTGCCGGCAGCGTCGATCCCTCGCGTCGACCGTGGTACGACGCCTCGCGATGGTGGATGACCGCGTCAGGGGCGACCCGCACCTCGTGGCCCGCGCGCCAGGCCCGCCAGCACAGATCGAGGTCGTCGCGGTAGAGCGGAAGCTGGGGGTCGAATCCGCCGAGGGCATCCCACACGTCTCGGCGGACGAGCATGCCGGCGGACCCCACGGCATGGACCTCGCTGCGGTCGTTGTGCTGCCCCTGGTCGTGCTCACGTCGCTCTAGACCGGTCACGCGGCGGCCCGCACCCGTCACGCTGAAGCCCACCTCGAGCAGGAGGCGGCGGTCGTGCCATCCCAGGGCCTTGGGCCCCAGGATCGCGGCGCGGGGATGGGCATCGGCTGCTTCGAGCAGCCTCTCCAGGCAGGTCGGTGCCGGCGCCGAGTCGTCGTGCAGGAGCCAGACCCACTCGGTCGTCTCGATATCAAAGGCCTCGTCCGTGTCGGACTTCAGGACGCCGGATGCCAGGCCTGCTTGCACAGCGCTGCCGAAGCCACCCCGGTTGTCCGCGAGGATAACGACGCGATCGACACCGAGGGCCTCGGTGAGAATGCGCGCACTGGCATCGGTCCCTCCGGCATCGACGCCGACGATGGCATCGGGATGACGTGATTGCCCGCCGAGGACCGTGAGGACCGCGGGAAGCCAGACCGCGCCATCACGAGCGACAATGACGGCCGTGACGCGGTGGCGTCCGCTCAGACTGCCTGCTTCTTCAGCCGGCGCCGTTCGCGCTCGGACAGGCCACCCCAGATGCCGAAGCGCTCGTCGTTGGCCAGTGCGTATTCCAGGCACTCACCGCGGACCTCGCAGGACAGGCATACGCGCTTGGCCTCCCGGGTGCTCCCACCCTTCTCCGGGAAGAACGCCTCCGGGTCCGTCTGGGCGCACAGGGCGCGCTCCTGCCACTCCAGAACTTCGGCAGCAGCCTCAGCGGTGGTCAACGGCAGCAGTACGGGATCCCCCACTGCCGCACCTCCCTCCTTCGGGCCCCCCTCGGGCCCCGTCTGCGGGGCCCGTCGGGCCGGTGAGGACGCAGGTAGCCCTGCGTCCCGAAATGACACCGGTGTCATTACATAGGTCACGAGGCCGCTCGTCAAGTGCGCGAGGCCACGAGGTCCCCCGGGGGCTGGGGTATCCCGTAGCCGGTGGTCCGCTGCCGGGGGACGCGGCCGGCCGACCGGATGAGGGCGCGCAGCTCCTCCTCGGACTTGGCCGAGCCGTGCTCCGAGCCCGCCATCCGGCTGATCGTCTCCTCCATGAGCGTGCCCCCCAGGTCGTCGACGCCGCCCGCGAGCATGGTCCGGCAGCCGTCATCGCCCAGCTTGACCCAGGAGCACTGGATGTGGTCGACCGCGCCATGCAGCAGGATCCGGGCCATCGCGTGGACCGCGCGGTTATCGCGCGCCGTGGGCCCCGGCCGCGCGACCCCGGCGAGGTAGAGCGGCGCGCTGTGGTGCACGAAGGGGAGCGGCACGAACTCCGTGAAGCCGCCGGTCCGCTCCTGGATCGCCCTGATCGTGCGCAGGTGCTCGACCCAGTGACGGGGCTCGTCGACGTGGCCGTACATCATCGTCGCCGTCGTGCGGAGCCCGACCTCGTGCGCCGTTGTCACAACCTCCACCCAGGCGGCCGCGGGCAGCTTGCCCTTGGTGAGAATCCACCGCACGTCATCGTCGAGAATCTCCGCGGCGGTGCCGGGCAGGGAGTCAACCCCTGATTCGCGGGCCGCGATGAGCCAGTCGCGGATCGACAACCCCGTGCGCGCGGCACCGTTGACCACCTCCATGGGGCTGAAGGCGTGCAGGTGGATGCCCGGAGCCTCCGCCTTGACCGTGCGCGCGAGATCGAAGTACGCCGTACCGGGCAGGTCGGGGTGGATACCCCCCTGCATGCAGACCTCGGTGGCGCCCGCCTCGACGGCCTCGCGCACGCGCCGGGCGACTTCCTCGAGGGAGAGCGTGAAGGCATCCACGTCGGAGGCCCGCTGGGCGAAGGCACAGAAGCGACACCCGGTGTAGCAGACATTGGTGAAGTTGATGTTGCGGTTGACGACGTAGGTCACCTCGTCGCCGACAGCCTCGTGCCGCAGGTCATCGGCCAGCGCCACGAGCGCGTCGAGACCCTCTCCGGTCGCGCACATGAGGGTGATCGCGTCCGGCACGTGGTCCGGATGGGATAGCCGCGCGGGGTCGTCCTGGGCGATACCCAGGGCTCGCCGCACGTCGGAGGGGAGCGCGGGGGCGCGCGACACCACCCGCTTCGCGCGCTCGGAGACCTCGTCCCAATCGCCGTAGACGTCGGCGAAATCGGCACGCCGATCAGTGCCGCGCCCGCTGATGTCGATGTGCAGGTGCAGGTCGACACGCCCACCTGCGGCGCGCGCGGCGAACTCGGCGTAGCCACCTGCATCGGCATCGGGCTCCTGCCAGGGCAGGCCCGCGGGACGCGCGGCCGGGTCGAGCAGACCCTGCTCGCCAGCGAGAGCCTCGACGTGCGGGCGCACGCGCGGGTCGATCCACTCCCCCGAGAGGACGTAGCGCGGGTGGACGGTCAGTCGCGGGCGCAACTCGTATCCCGCGGCCGCCGTGCTCTCGCGCAGCGCGTCCAGGTGCGGCCAGGGCCGCTCGGGATTGACGTGGTCCGGCGTGACCGGGCTGACCCCGCCCCAATCGTCGACGCCGGCGCTCAGCAGCGCCCCGAGGTCGTCGGAGAGGTTGGGAGGCGCCTGGAGTCGCACGCCTGGGCCCAGGAGGATCCGCGCGGTGGCCAGCGTCGCGAGGTAGGACTCATCGTCGAGGTCCGGCTCGCCGCGCATCGCGGTGTCGTCCTTGGCGCGGAAGTTCTGGACGATCACCTCCTGCACGTGGCGATGGCGGCGATGCACGGCGCGAATCGCGAAGAGCGCGTCGACACGCTCCTCATCCGTCTCGCCGATCCCCACGAGAATTCCGGTGGTGAAGGGGGTCGCCAGGCGGCCGGCGTCCTCCAGGACCTGCAGGCGCACGCGCGGCTCCTTGTCGGGGCTGCCGAAGTGCGGGGCCCCGGGCGTCGACCACAGTCGCTCGGCGGTGGTCTCGAGCATCATCCCCATGCTGGGTGCCACGGGTCGGAGCCGGCGCATCTCCTCCCAGGACATGACGCCGGGATTGAGATGCGGCAGCAGTCCCGTCTCCTCGAGGACACGGATGGCCATCGCGCGCACGTAGGAGAGCGTGTCGGCGTACCCCGCCTCGTCGAGCCATGCGCGTGCGGCGGGCCAGCGATCCTCCGGTCGGTCGCCGAGGGTGAAAAGCGCCTCCGCGCAGCCGAGATCCGCCCCGCGCCGGGCAATGTCGAGGACTTCGTCGGGAGAGAGATAGGCCGCAGGAACCCGATGCGGCACCGTGGCGAAGGTGCAGTAGTGGCAGCGGTCCCGGCACAGGCGGGTGAGGGGGATGAAGACCTTGGGCGAGTACGTGATGATCCCGGGCAGGCCGGCGTCCTCGAGCCCACGATCGCGCATCGTCCCGGCAAGGTCGAGAAGCTCCTGCAGGGCTTCGCCGCGGGCGCCGATCAGCCAGGTGGCCTCGTCGGGAGCAAGGGTCGCTCCCCTGCGGGCGCGGGCCAGCGCCCGGACGACCCCCGACGGCGTGGACGGCATCGTGACACCCTATGTCCATGCCGACACCCCCGTCACCGCTGCGCCGCATCACCGTGCTCGCCGGCGGGATCGGAGGAGCGCGCTTCCTGCGCGGCCTGCTGGCCGCGGCTCCGGACGCAGAGGTCACGGTGATCGGCAACACGGGCGACGACATCTGGATCCACGGCCTGCGCGTGTGCCCCGATCTCGACACGGTGATGTACACCCTGGGCAACGGCATCTCCGAGGAGCGCGGTTGGGGCCGCGAGGGCGAGACCTTCACGGTCAAGGAGGAGCTGGCCGACTACGGGCTCGAGCCGTCGTGGTTCGGGCTCGGCGATCGGGACATCGCGACCCACCTCGTGCGCACGCAGATGCTCCAGGCCGGCTATCCCCTATCTGCCGTCACCGAGGCACTGTGCGAGCGGTGGCAGCCCGGGGTGCACCTCATCCCCATGACGGACGAGCGTGCCGAGACCCACGTCGTGGTGGATGACCCCGACGGTGCGGTCGACGGCTCCGGGGCGCCCGCGCGCCGGGCGATCCATTTCCAGGAGTGGTGGGTGCGCTATCGCGCCGAGCTCCCCGCGCACGCGATCGTGCTCGTCGGGGCCGATGACGCGAAGCCCGGGCCGGGAGTGGTCGAGGCCATTGAGTCCGCCGACGCGGTGATCCTGCCGCCGTCGAATCCCGTCGTCTCCGTGGGCACGATCCTCGAGGTGTCCGGCATTCGCGAGGCGGTCCAGCGTACGCAGGCTCCGGTGGTGGGTGTCTCGCCGATCGTCGGTGGACGCCCCGTGCGCGGGATGGCCGATGCCTGCCTCGCCGCGATCGGCGTGCAGACCGATGCCGCTGCGGTCGCGCGCCACTACGGCCCGAGGCGCGCACTAATCCCCGCGGGCGCGCCCGCGGACGGGATCCTCGACGGCTGGCTCGTCGACTCTGCCGATGCCGCGAGCGTGCCCGCCGTGCAATCGCTCGGCATCGCGTGCGAGTCACGGCCCTTGCTCATGACCGATCCCGAGGCCACTGCCGACATCGCGCGCGCCGCGCTGGAGCTCGCCGCGAGCCTGCGACCACAGGCATGAGCCTGCAGGTCGTCGGCGTCCCCGGCATCGGCGAGATCACCACGGGCACCGACCTTGCTGTGACCCTTGCCGACGCGATGGCGACTGCGACATGGCCCGACGGCACTGCCGGGCTGCGCGCAGGCGACATCGTGGTCGTCACGAGCAAAATCGTGAGCAAGGCCGAGGGGCGCGTGGTCCCCGAGTCCGAGCGCGAGGACGCGCTCGCGGCGGAGACGGTGACGGTGGTCGCGACCAAGGAGACGCCGAGGGGCATCACCCGAATCGTGCGCACGCACCACGGGCTCGTGCTCGCCGCGGCAGGCATCGACGCGAGCAACGCACCGGCCGGGCATGTGCTGCTCCTCCCCCGCGACCCGGACGCATCAGCGCGGGCACTGCGACAGCGACTGCACGAGATCACCGGGGTCTGCGTAGGCATCATCGTCACCGACACACTCGGGCGTCCCTGGCGCGACGGCCTCACCGACTGCGCCATCGGCGTGGCCGGCGTCACGGTGCTCGACGACCTGCGCGGACTCCCCGATGCCCACGGTCGGGCGATGGAGGCGACCGTCATCGCCGTGGCCGACGAGATCGCGGCCGCCGCTGATCTCGTCAAGGGCAAGTCCGGCGGCGTGCCCGTCGCTCTGGTCCGCGGACTTGCCCAGCACGTGAGCCTCGACGACGGTCCCGGTGCCGTGTCGGGCGTGCGCCCCCTTGACGAGGACCTCTTCCCGCTGGGCACGGCAGAAGCCCGGCGCGAGGGCGCGCGTGACGCTGTGGCGTCTCGGCGTACCGTGCGTCACTTCACGGAAGAGTCCGTCGACGCGCAGGCGCTCACGCGCGCCATTGCGATCGCCATCACTGCGCCGGCGCCCCACCACACGACTCCCTGGCGCTTCGTGCTCCTCGACGAGCGGCGTGAGGCATTGCTGTCGGCGATGCGGGAGAGGTGGCGGACGGATCTCGAGGCAGACAACTTCGATGCGGTCGCGATCGAGCGACGCCTGTCCCGCGGCGACATCCTCTGGCGTGCTCCCGCCGTCGTACTGCCCTTCCTCGACCTCGCCGAGGGCCCGCACGCCTATCCCGACGACCGTCGCGCGGGCTTCGAGCGCGATCTCTTCCTCGTCTCCGGCGGCGCGGCCGTGGAGAACCTGCTCATCGCACTGGCGGCGGAGGGGTGGGGTGCCGCGTGGATCTCGTCCACAATGTTCTGCCCCGATGTCGTGCGCGACCTACTCGATCTTCCCGTGTCATGGCAACCGCTCGGTGCCATCGCCATCGGACGCCCCGCGCAGGATGCCGGGCCGCGTCCCGCACGCGACCCCGAGGACTTCATCCTCCGGATGTAGTCGTTGAGTGGCGCCATGTGCGGCTTGCGTACGGCGTGTCGCCCGCACGAGCCGCCAGTCAACGCCGTCAGGCGTCGGTCGAGAAGCGCACGGCGGTCGCCGGGAGATTGACGCCCGGCCAGACCCGAGCTCCACCACGGAGCTCGTTGCCGGCCCCGATGCTCGCTCCGTCGCCGATCACGCACTCGCTGAGGAAGGCCCCCGACGCAATCTGCGCGCCCGCACCGATGACGGAGTCGGCGACCACGGCGTCAGCTCCCACGCTCACTCCGTCCATGAGCACCGATCCCCGGACGACGGCACCGGCACCGACGCGGCAGCCGGTCCCCACGGTGCTCCCTCCGCCGACCTCGGCGCTGACATCGACCTGCGCCCCCTCCAGGATCAGCGCTGGCGTCGGCACATGCCCCGGCCAGGGGGCCACCCCGAGCACCAGATCGGCCGACCCACGGACGAAGTCCCAGGGGGTGCCGAGGTCAAGCCAGTAGGAGTCGTCGACGACACCCTGCAGCAGTTCCCCCTCGGCGAGGAGTTGGGGGAACGTCTGACGCTCCACCGAGATCGGACGTCCCGCGGGGATGGTGTCGATCACCGAACGGCGGAAGACGTAGCACCCGGCGTTGATCTGATCGGTGACGATCTCCTCGGGCGTGGTGGGCTTCTCATGGAAGGCCAGCACGCGGCCATGGGCGTCGGTAGGCACCAGGCCGTACGCCGTGGGGTCGGACACCCGCACGAGGTGAAGGGTGACCGCAGCATCGGCGACCACATGGGCCTCGATCAGCGAGGCGTAGTCCACACCGGTCAGCACATCGCCGTTGAGCACCATGACCGGGTCGCCCGGGCCGCTGACCAGGTGCGCGGCCGCATGGCGAATGGCACCCCCCGTGCCGAGGGGCTCGTCCTCGACGGCATACGCGATCTCGACGCCGAGGTGGCTGCCGTCTCCCAGCTGCTCGGCAAAGACATCGGCGCGGTACGACGTGCCCAGCACGATGCGCTCGACACCTGCTGCACGCGCCCGCTCGATCTGATGCACGGTGACCGGGACGCCGGCGACCGGCAGCATCGGCTTGGGCGTGCCCAGGGTCAGCGGTCGCAGCCGAGTCCCCTGGCCCCCCACCAGCAGGATCGCCTCGCGCATGCGGTCATCCCATCACATGACGGGACCGGGTCTCCCCGACGGATCGGTCACACATGGCGCAGGGCCCCGGCCATCGGCCGGGGCCCTGCGTTCAGGCTTGATTACTCGCTTCAGCGGATCAGGAAACCCCGGTGCCCTCGAGCCAGGCGGCGACCTTGTCGGGGTTGGCGTCGATCCACTTCTGGGCCGCCTCCTCCGGGGTCATGCCGGACTCGATGTCGAGCGCGACCTGGTTCTGGTCCTCGTTGGTGCACTCGAAGTTCTGGACGAGGGTGGCGAAGGGGCTGCCCGAGTCCATGAGCTTGACGGTGGCGAGCTTGACCAGCGGCGTCTCGGGGTAGTCCGTGAGACCGCTGGCCTTCGCCGCGTCGGTCCAGTCGTTGGCCGGGAAGTTGATGCGGCACAGCGGGACCTTGGCGAGGAAGTTCTGCGGCTCGTAGAAGTAGCCGAGCACCGCTTCCTTGTTGTCGTTGCCCTTGGTGAAGGCCTCGATGAGAGCTGCCTCCGAGCCGGTGTTGATGATCTTGTAGTTCAGGCCATTGGCCTCGATGAGCTTCTCGCCGATGGTGGTGTATCCGGGCGGGCCCTCGAGCCACGCTCCCTTGTCACCGGACTCCGGCGTCTTGAAGAGGTCGGCGTACTCATTGAGCTTCGTGCCGTCGGTGATGTCCGGGTACTCATCGCACATCCACTGCGGGACGTACATGCCGATGAGGCCGACGTTGCCGTTCAGGCCGACCTCGACGATGGCGCCACGGTCGACCCACTCCTGCCAGCGGCCACCGCCCCAGTCCTCGATGATGACGTCGACCGAGCCAGCCTCCATGGCGTCGTAGGTCACACCAGCCTCGTCGAGCGTGGTCTGGGTGATATCGCAGCCGAGCTTCTCGCGGGCCACATCGCTGAGCACCTGCGCCGAGGCGGTGTAACCGACCCACGCGTGCATGGCGACACCCCACGAGCCGCAATCGGCCGGGGCCGGTGCCGCGCTGGACTCCGCGGGTGCGGCAGCGCTCGACTCGGCAGGTGCCGGGGCTGCGGACGAGGACGCGGCCTCATTGACGGTGCCGCCACCGCAGGCCGCGAGGGCCAGGCCGGCAGCAGCGAGCGTGACCACGAGGCCAGCGCCCTTGCCTACTCGCTTCATTCTTCCTCCAGGAAGGTTGATTTCGCCGCCATCGTAGGCGCGGGGCACCGGGGAAAGGGCATAATGGCGATAACGGATGGGTATCGCTAGTGGCGGTCCTGGGGCCCCTTCTGGGGCCTGCCTTGGGCAATTCGATCCAAGATGATGCCCAGGAGCACGATGGCGATGCCGGCGGCCAGCCCCTTGCCGGCCAATTCCGGCTTCGACTGGCCGACGATCACGAGGTAACCCAGGCCACCTGCGCCGACGAAACCGCCGATGACGACGACGGCGAGCACGAAGATCAGTCCCTGGTTGACGCCGAGCAGGATCGAGCGCCGCGCGACCGGCAACTGCACCTTGGTGATCACCTGGAGATTCGTCGACCCGGCGGAGATCGCCGCCTCCACGGACTCCTTGGGCACCTTGCGCACGCCGTCGGCAACGATGCGGATCACCACGGGCGCGGCGTAGACGACACCGAGCACGATCGCGGCGAAGCGCGTCGGACCGAAGAGTGCGAGCACGGGCACGAGGTAGACGAACGCCGGCATCGTCTGCCCCGCGTCGAGGAAGGGCCGCAGGAATCGGTCGACGCGACTGCTGCGTCCGGCCCATACGCCGAGGACTATGCCGATGATGACGACGAAGCCCGTGGCGATCAAGGTCATGGCCAGGGTGAGCATCGTGTCGTTCCACAGGCCCGTGGCCATCACGAGGGCGAGCAGCACGAGGACGAGGATGCCCACGGTGCGCCCGGCCAGGATGAAGGCCAGGAGCGTGATGGCGATGAGGGTGAGCCACCACGGGGAGTTGGCGAGCACGTCTTGGAGGGGGTTGAGCACCCAAACGGTGAAGAACTCGCTCCCGGTGACGGTGAGGAAACCCAGGTTGTCGGTGATCCAGTCCGACACCGCATTGGCAGCCTCCGCCACGGGCTCCTGGAAGTTAAGCCGCTCGGGGAAGACGGCGAAGACGAGCAGGTAGCGCGAGAGGTAGATCGCGATGAGCGTGAGGACACCGAAGATCGCGAGGCCGATACGACGACGCACCTTCGCAGCATCTGCGGCGGCATAGCCGGACTGGTCTCGGCTCACGGCGGCGCTCGTCGATCGATCGAGCATGACGGCCAGGATTACGACGGCCAGCCCGGCAACGACGCCGTCACCGACATTGCGGATGGTGAGCGCCTCGACCACCGGCTTGCCGAGCCCGGGGGCGCCGATCAGCGCGGCGATGACGACGAAGGACAGCGCTGCCAGGGTGGTCTGGTTGACCGCGAGGATGATCGTGCTCTTGGCCATGGGCAACTGCACCTTGGTGAGCACCTGCCAGCGCGTGGACCCCGCCGACTCGGCCGCCTCGATCGGCCCGTGCTTCAGGCTCTTGATGGCGTGTGCCGTGATACGGATGCAGATGGGGATGGAGTAGATCATCGTCGCGATCGTCGCCGAGGCGATGCCGATGAGGAAGACGAGCGCAAGCGGCGCGAGATAGACCAGCGTCGGCAGCACCTGGGCGAGGTCGAGCCACGGGCGCAGCACCTTCATGACGCGATCGTTGAGGCCGGCCCACACACCGAGCGGGAGGGCGATGACGAGCGACAGGACCACGGCCCCGATCGTCATCGCGAGTGTCTCCATGGTGAGGAGCCACATGCCGAGCATCCCGCACAGCAGCATGAGGAACATGCTCACCAGGGCCATGCGCAGGGTGGAGGTGGCGTAGACGATGAAGCCGATGAGGACGAGCGTGCCGAACCACCCCAGGAGAGGGATGACATTGCCATCCGCGGGCACCGCGATGACACCCATGAAGATCTCGATGAATCCGGAGATCACCGTCCGGATCGGGTTGAAGACATAGACGAAGAGGAAGCTCTCCGTGCGATTGCCGCGGATGGAGGCGGCGGCGTCTCGCATGATCGCGGTGAACGGCGAGTCGGTGGCGGTGGAGAGCTCCTGCGTTTGGACACCCTTGAGTGCCGTCGCCGTGACGAACCACACGACCAGGACGATGAGTGCCTGCACCCACCGCAGTCGCAGGACGGCCGTGACGTCCATGGCTAGTCGCCCAGCTCCGAGTCGCGGTCGCCAGCGATGAGCGTCAGGACATCGTCGCTTCCGACGTAGCCGGCCAGAGAGCCGTCGCGCATGACACGCACGGGTGCGACCGAGGCAATGATCGCCGGGGTCGCCTCCTTGATGATGGTGTCGCCGTCGACAGCCGGGCCGTCGCCGGACTCACCGTCGCGAAGCGGACGCGCGATGGTCTCGAGCGTGAGCACATGGCTCTTGGGGATATCGCGCAGGAAGTCCTCGACGTAGGCGTCGGCCGGATGCAGCACCAGGTCCATGGCCGTGCCCATCTGCACGACGGCCCCGTCGCGCATGATGGCGATGCGATCGCCGAGCTTCATGGCCTCGGCAAGGTCGTGGGTGATGAAGACCATCGTCTTGCCCAGCTCGCGGTGCAGGCGGATGACCTCGTCCTGCATGTCTCGGCGAATGAGCGGGTCGAGGGCGCTGAAGGGCTCGTCGAGGAACATCACGTCGGGATCCACGACGAGAGCACGCGCAAGCCCGACGCGCTGCTGCATGCCTCCCGAGAGCTGCTCGGGGTAGGAGTTGGCATACCCCCCGAGCCCCACGAGCTGGATCACTTCCTCGGCGCGCGAGTAGCGATCCTCCTTCTTGACCCCCTGGATCTCGAGGGGGTAGGCGACGTTGTCGATGACCTTGCGGTGCGGTAGCAGGCCGAAGTGCTGGAAGACCATGGAGAACTCCGTGCGCCGCAGGTGGCGCAACTGCTTGTCAGTGGCCTTGAGGATGTCCTCGCCCTCGATGATCACCTCGCCCGCGGTCGCGTCGACCAGGCGGGTGAGGCACCTCACCAGCGTGGACTTGCCGGAGCCGGACAGGCCCATGACGACGAAGACCTCGCCCTCGGCCACGTCGAAGCTCACATCGCGCACAGCAGCGGTGCATCCGGTGTCGGCGAGGAGCTCGTCGCGGGGAAGGTCGGCGTACGGCGTACCGACGATCTTGTCGGCCTGCGGGCCGAAGACCTTCCACAGATTGCGCACGGAGATAGCCGGTGCGCCCGCGGTCGTCGTCGCGGTCGTCATGTCATGCCTCCTGCGAGAACCAGCCACTCGGGGCGGGTGAGAGGTTGCGGTACACGTGCTTGGCCTCGAGGTATTCGTGCAGGCCGGTCGGCCCGAGCTCGCGACCCACGCCGGACTGCTTAAAGCCGCCCCATTCCGCCTGCGGCAGATACGGGTGGTAGTCGTTGATCCAGATGGTGCCGTGACGCAGGGCGGCCGCGACGCGTTCCGCCTTGCCCGCGTCCGAGGTCCACACGGCACCGGCGAGGCCGTAGACGGTGTCGTTGCCCAGGGCGATCGCCTCCTCCTCCGTGCGGAAGGTCTCGACGGTGAGCACGGGGCCGAAGGACTCATCCTGGACGCAGGTCATATCGGTCCGGCAGCCATCGAGCACAGTCGGAAGGTAGTAGCAGCCGCTGGCGAGCGCGGGGAATTCGACGGGATCGGGGGCTCGGCCGCCGCACCTGAGCACGGCCCCCTCGGCGAGGGCCCCGGCAACGTACCTCTCGATCTTCTCCCGGTGCTGGGGGGAGATGAGTGGGCCTGTCTCCGCCTCCGGATCGAAGGGACCGCCCAGTCGGATGTGCTCGGCCCGGCTGACGATCTGGTCCACAACCCGATCGTGGATCGACTCCTCGACCAGCAGGCGCGCCCCTGCAGAGCACACCTGCCCACTGTGGAGGAAGACCGCGGTGAGCGCGTTGTCGATCGCCGCCTCCAGGTCGGCGTCGGCGAAGATGATGTTGGGGTTCTTGCCGCCGAGTTCGAGGGCAACCTTCTTCACGGTCGCGGCGGCATCGGACATGATGCGCCGGCCGGTGACCACGCCGCCGGTGAAGGACACCATGTCGACGTCGGGATGCGTGGCGAGCGGGGCGCCTGCCGTCGCACCGGCGCCGAGGATGAGATTGCCGACGCCCGCGGGGAGTCCGGCCTCCTCGAGCAGGAGCATGAGATGGATCGTGGTGCTCGGGGTCAACTCACTCGGCTTGAGCACGAAGGAGCAGCCCGCCGCAAGCGCCGGCGCGACCTTCCATGCGGCCTGGAGGAGCGGGTAGTTCCACGGGGTGATGAGTCCGCAGACGCCCACGGGCGAGTACTCGATGCGCGAGCGCACTCCCGGGTTGCCGGCGTCCACCACGCGTCCGCCGAGGACATCGCCCTGGGCGAGGCCGGCGAAGTAGCGGAAGCACTTCGCGACGTCGGCGACGTCGTACTCCGCCTCCACCAGGCGCTTGCCGGTGTCCAGTGATTCCAGGCGCGCGATCACGTCGACGTCGCGCTCGAGGAGGTCGGCGACGCGGCCGAGGAGCGCGCCGCGCTCCGCTACCGGGACCGACGACCAGCGTCCGTCGTCGAAGGCCTGCCGCGCCGCGAGGATCGCGCGCTCGGTGTCGACGGAGGTGGCCTCGTCGACGACGCGCACCACCTCCCCGTCGGCGGGGCAGCGGATCGCGCGCGTGCCTCCCTCCGCGGCCGAGACCCAGGAACCATCGATGTAGAGATCAGGCATCGGCCTTGGCCTCCTTGCGATGCCGGTAGAACGGCGCGTGGTCAGGCGGCAGCGGTGTCGCGCCCTTGATGATGTCGGCGGCCTTCTCCGCGATCATCATCGTCGGCGCGTAGAGATTGCCGTTGGTGACGTAGGGCATCACCGAGGCATCGACGACGCGCAGCCCCTCCGTGCCGTGCACGCGCATCGTGAGGGGATCGATGACGGACATCTCGTCGACACCCATCTTGGCCGTGCACGAGGGGTGGTAAGCCGTCTCGCCGTCCTTGCGGACCCAGTCGAGGATCTGCTCATCGGTCTCCACCTGGGATCCGGGCGAGATCTCGCCGCCGCTGTATGGCGCGAACGCGGGCTGGTCGAGGATCTCGCGCGTCTTGTGGATCGCCTCGACCCACTCGCGCTTGTCCTGCTCGGTCGACAGGTAATTGAAGACGAACGCCGGCGGCGCCATCGGGTCCGCGCTGGTGATCCAGAGCTTGCCGCGCGCATCGGAGTACATCGGTCCGATGTGCACCTGGTAGCCGTGGCCCTCCGCGATCGACGACCCGTCGTAGCGCACGGCGATCGGCAGGAAGTGGTACATCAGGTTGGGGTAGTCGACATCCTCGTTGCTGCGGATGAACCCGCCCGCCTCGAAGTGGTTGGACGCACCGGGCCCCGACCGCAGGAAGAGCCACTGGGCGCCGATGAAGGGGCGCCGCCAGAACTGCAGGTTGGGGTTAAGGGACACCGGCTGCGTGCAGGCGTGCTGCACGTAGACCTCCAGGTGGTCCTGGAGGTTCTCTCCCACGCCGGGAAGGTTGTGGACCGGATCAACTCCGACCGAACGCAGGTGCTCGGCATTGCCGATGCCGGACAGCTGCAGCAACTGCGGGGAGTTGAAGGCGCCGCCGGCGAGGATGACCTCGGATCCGCGCACCCGGACCGGTCGCTTGCCGCCGATGGAGACCTCGACACCGGTCGCACGCGGAGTGCCGCTGGATGAGTCCATCACGACGCGCGTGACGTGCGCACGGGTCTTGACAGTGAGGTTGGTGCGCGACTTGGCGGGTCGGAGGTAGGCCTTCGTCGCGGAGTAGCGCCGACCGTTGTGGACATTGCGGTCGAACGCCGCGA
>Ga0194133_10002093_pt1 | contig 32099 bp, 53 predicted proteins | sample TA2KigOf40mmetaG_FD_155448 | JGI IMG/M metagenome (GOLD analysis project Ga0194133, IMG submission 155448) | Freshwater microbial communities from Lake Tanganyika, Tanzania - TA2015055 Kigoma Offshore 40m | ecosystem: Environmental > Aquatic > Freshwater > Lake | place: Tanzania: Lake...
CTCCTCCCGCCAAACCCCTTCTAAATTCTATGCTAGCATTATGTAGGGCAGTTTCTACATTATTTCTCAAATTCCAATCCGGGTTTTTGAGTATTAAAGTAAAGGCATAGTTGGAATTTCCCTGCCGGTCAAAATCTACAAAAAATTTATCTGAATTTAAATTGTCTAGAAAAATATCTAGGTTTTCAGCTCTTGTTTTATTATTTTTCTCCAAACTTTTTATTTGATTAAGAGCTAGAACAGCGTTTATTTCCGTTGATCTAAAATTATGAGCTGCTTCTAAAAACACAAAATCTTTGTTTAAATCTGGATATTCTTTTAAAACTTTATTTTTAAAACCTTCGTCTGTTGTTTCTCTAAGCATGCCATGAGATCTGAAAGCTCTAATAAGTTGATAAATATCATGATTGTTTGTACTTATCATTCCGCCTTCAATAGAAGTCATGTGATGGGCGTAATAAAATGAGAAATTTGAAATATCGCCAAATGTTCCTACTTTCTGACCATTGAATGTTGCCCCGTGAGATTCGCAAACGTCTTCAATTAACAGTATATTTTTTTCCTTGCATATTTGAATAAGCTCTTCACTAAGGCCATTATACCCAAGAATATGAATGAGTAAAATAGCTTTTGTTTTTGGCGTAATCTTCTTTTTAATGTCTTCTATATCTAAGGCTAGATTGTTGAGCTTAATATCGCAGAATACCGGAGTAAAATCATTTTGAAGAATAGCAGCGACATCAGACACCCAAGCAAGCGGAGGCACAATAACTTCTCCGCCTTCGGGAAACATATACTTAAGATAAAGTAGCGATAGCTCATTGGCGGCGCTGCCGGAATTTACCATTACATTGTATTTTGTGCCAAGCCAGTCTCCCCATTTGTTTTCAAACTCTCTTACTTTTGAAGAATTTGTTAAAATAGGCAATGGGTCTTGAGACAGGAAATTAATTATTTCATCTGCATCAGAGCGCGAAATGTTATTGTGCATCAGGGGCCATTTCATAAGATATAATTTTTTAAACTATTGGATTTGGTATTTCTAAAAATTTAATTCTTTTTTCCGTTATTTCTTTAAGTAAATTTTCTACGCCTTCAGGCATGGGGCGTCTTACGTGTAATGGAGCACAATTCATAGAAACTTTTTGAGCAACGCTATCAAATTCCATGGTTTTATTATGAAAAGATTTGTGTAAAACAGCAATTTTATCTTGGTAAGATAGAATTTTAAATTTTCTAGAAGAATTAGCAAGTCGCCACAATTGTTTGTCTCCACCCCATGTGGGGTATTCTCTTGGATAAAATTCTTCAAGATCAAGGCAATAATTTGAAGAAACTATAGGAAAACAACAACTTTCAGCCCCTTCCCCGTTTCTCAATTGATGACTTCCTTTCCAATGAGTGTCATCTGATATTGAAATGTAGTAATATTTATTAGACCTAAAATCAGATTGAAATTCTTGAGTGTTGATTATTTTATCTAACTCTAAATCCCAGTCTTGAGTGTTTATTGAGCAGTCGTTACCTAAAATCCATTTAAAATAAGACGCTTCGCTAAGGTCTAGGCCGAGGCTGTAATAATCATTAGGAAGATCTAAAAAATTAGAATGCGGTCTTGATATAAATTTAAACTCATAAGAAACTTTTAGCGCTGTTCTTTGGAAAAGAGATAAGGTTTCAAAATCGTCATGATCACAAATGCCAACGACATCAATTTTGCTTTTATTTTTAGTAAATTTTTCTACTGATAATAAAAGATTTTCAGTACATTCAATTCTTGATCTAGCTGGAAAAATTATGGATGCCGTATTGATCATATATTTAGTTTTTCTAATAGGGTATTTACAATACAATTTTTTTGAGTAGCTTCAAATGTATTGATTAAATTATGAAAAGAGTTTGTCCATCCTATAGATGGATTAGCATCGCAAAATTTTTCGCAAATGAAAAGCGCGTGTATCATATTGGTGATTAAAAAAATTCACACTTTATTGTTTCGTAGTCTAAATCTTCTTTTTTTAAATAAAGATTATTTTTTATAAACGCCTTTAGTCTTTCAGGATCTTTGCATTCTCCTTTTGCTGTATATTTTTCCTTTTTATGAGGTAGAATATTTTGGCACTCTTCATATCCAAAGCCGCTTTCTAATGCTTCTGGGTCTGATATGATTTTTAAAATAGTATTTGGAGATGGAGTCCTGAATGTGTGTTGCCATGCTGGAAATGGATTAATTTCAGGTCTAAAGCCTGCGCTAGCCCCATCCATTCCAACAATATGATTCGCTATAACATTTTTTACAACAACAAATTTTTTATTTACAGATGCACATAAATAAGAAAAAACAGATTCAGTACAGTGAGATGCAAAAATATCAGGTATGATTTTACCGCCGAAACTCTCATATATTGAATGATCAAATATTTGACAATGTAAGTTTATTGTTTTTCCTATAGGCATTTCTAAATTCCCATCTTTAAACAAAATTTCTTGACGTGATTCATCGCCAAAGTATTTTCCTTCATTAAACCATAAAAAAGTTCCTGCATCAGTATCTGTTCGAGAAGCTGTCATTGCATAATTTCCAGAACAGTGAATATCAAATAATTTTTTTATGGCGTTTTTGTCATGCGGAAAATCAATTCCTGAATCTATAAATAAATATCCTTTAAAATTTCCAAACTTTTTGATTGTTTTTTGGACTGTTTTATTAAATGTTACATTAACGGGAAGTTTGTCGTCTATAAAGCTGTAGTTTATAGAATCACCAAAATGATTTTTTAAATTGTTTCTAATTGCTTCGCTATTAAGGCAAGAAGATACGACTATTTTTATGTTTTTTTTAGTCTGGTTTAATAAACTGGTTATAGATTGCTTGTAGCGAGAAACGGTTTCTCTTCCAGAAATTCCGCATATATTATATACTATTAAAAGATCGTTGTTTATGTTATTTTTCATTATAATAATCTCCCCATTCAACTAAAATCGTTGATTTTCCATCTGTTCTATTTAAAGCTTTTTCATAAGCTGGAAATATTTGCTCTGGCTCATCTAATCTAATAATCTCTATATTGGAAAGCATTAATCTATATGCATCTGTAAAATCTCCTATGTGTTGATGTTGAGGGTGCATTGGTCGAATCGAACCAATTCCGGTCCTTATTATAGCTTTTGTTTTATAATCAGAAATTAAGGAAATTTTATCAAGATGGCTAACAACTTGATTAGTTGCTAAAAGAAAAAAGTTCCATCTTGGATAAATGCTAATTGGTATTTTTCCAGCTAGAGCTATCCCGTTTGTAATTCCAGCTTGCAAGTCTTCGCAAACAGGTAGTTCTAATTTTTTATTTTCAGGAACGTCTTTGAGAGTATTGGTCATTGCTGTTCCAGCATACTCTACAGCTTGACCTACGAAAATAGTGTCTGGATGAGACCCTAAAAAATCCATTGCTCGTTTTAATTCATCAAAATATTTCATATTAAAATTGAACTCTTTGCCCAGCACCTGCATGGGGCCATTTTGTTTCGTACTTATAATACCATAAATTTTTATTGTAAATACCTTCGTAAGTTAATCTCATTATGTTCCATGTTTTACGAGTATCAGTACATACTGATTTTCCATTGTCTTCTATAATGAATCTTACTGGAAGATCATGGTTTCTTACGTATTTATAACATTCTTCAAAAGATCCTGTCTCGGAAGTCATATCTCCGACAAAACAATGAATCTTTTCATTTGTGTTATTTCTTTTTGCATTTAATCCCAAACCAACGGCTATTGGCAAAATTCCAGTAACAATAGCTGATGAAAAAATTTTATATTCAGAAAAACACAAAGAAATAGATTTTCCTTCCATTATGTTCTTTTTCACTGTTTCTGGAGGTACTCCTTTGAGCAGACATTGATAATGACTCCTCCATGAACATAAAACCCAGTCTTCGTCTTTAATATTTTCAAAAACACTTATAATAGAAGACTCGTTTCCATTATACAAATGAACTGGGGCTTTAATTTTACCAGCATTAAATTCTTTAGCTATATCTTCTTCAAAAGCTATTAGTTCTTCTTTAGAGTATTTTTTCATTCGGCTATGATTTTTCTTTTTAGTTTTGTTTTAAGCATTTTTTTTATATTAAAACTTGCATTTTCTCCAAATTTAGATTTTATCTTTTCTAAAAATAAAGGATTCGAGTGATATTCTTCAAAAGCTGAATCTCTAAATTTTAGTATTTGAGAAGCGGTTAATGTTTCTGTTGGCAAAGGTAAGGTTTCATAACCATGGAAAGAAAAGCCTTCGTATGTTTGAGGAACTTGGATATTTTTATTTATAGCATCTTTATATAATTGACTTCCCGGCAAAGCCATTGCAGCGTAAGCATTCCAACCAGCAGTGCATAAATCTTTTGAAAAATCTAAAGTTTTTCTCATGCTATCAAATGTATCTCCGGGAAGGCCGAATATATAATTAGCCATTACTTCTATATCTGCTTCATGGACTTGAGAAATAACTCTTTTTATATCTACGTCTTCAAATTTACCTTTTGAAACCTCTAATCTTACAGTTTTTTCTGCGCTTTCTATTCCTAAAGCTAGCCATTTAATTCCAGCAGATCTAACGAGATTCAAAAGTTCAGGGTTTCTTACTGTATCTATTCTAGAATAAGCCCACATTCTAAGCTCTTTTCCATACCCTTTATCTCTTAACATTTCGCATAATGGAACGTAATACTTTTTATTAAGCAAAAACATTTCATCTGTTATTTTTATAGTTCTAACACCTAAAGAATAAAGCTTATCGAACTCTTTAATGATAAAATCTGGACTCCAGTATCTCATGTTACTATACTTTCCAGCAACGCCAATTTCGTCATTATCGTTTCTGTTGATAATATTTATCATGCAGAAATTACAAGCAAATTGACACCCTAGTGACGTTTGAATAGCTGCATAAGGAGTTCTTTTCGATAAATCATATTCAGAATGCCATAATGGAGCCCTATATAAATCTAATGGAGTTTTTTCAAAAGGAAGAAGGTCCCAAGCGTATCCGGGCAAATCTATATCCATCCTATCATTTGGAACTGTTTTTTCTGGAGGATTCATTGTAATAACTCCATTTTTTCTCCAAACAATTCCTTTGATATCGTCTAAATTAGTAAAATCATTTACTTTAATTAAATTTCGAATTGCATAGACGCCTTCATTTGTGCAAGCTAAATCTATACATGGTTCATCTTTTAAAGATTTTACTGGCAAGGCCTGAACATAAGAACCAACAAAACAAATAGGTGATTTTAATCCATTTTCTTTTAAATATTTAGCTGAAGCTACAGCTCCAGACATGTTTGTGGTTCCAGAATTAACATTCTGACCATAAACGACAAAGCAAATGATTTTTGGATTTAAATTTTTTATTTTTTCTAAAACTTGAGAATCGCTTAATTTTTCTGCGTTTATATCAATGATAGAAACTTTTGCTCCTGCAGATCTGCATGATTGAGCTAATAACAAAGACCATGTTGGAGGTTCAATAGCAGCATACATATCAGATAAATTCTGATATATACCATTAGCGTTACCGGGAGATATAAAAACAATATCCATTTTATAAGTTTGTGAAATCTTTATTCTTGTATTTGATTATCTGTTGATATCCACTGATTAGTTCTTTTATACCAGCCTCTAAAGGAAACTCTGGAAACCATCCATAAGATTCTAGTTTTTCATTAGAAACTCTATAATTTCTTTGATCAAAGTCTTTTTTGAATTCATTTTGTACTATAACAAGTTCAGGAACAAACTTCTTTATTATTTCTGCCAGTTCTAACTTATTTAAATTAGCGGAAGATAAGCCAACATTGAAAGCGTTATTATTGCAATTTTGATATTTGTTTATCATGAAAGAAAACGCTTTTGCAACATCTCTTACATGAATATAATTTCTTATGAAATGAGATTCAAATAAAACTAAGTAACCATCGGTTAAAGATTTAAAAACTAAATCATTAACTAAAAGATCCATTCTCATTCTATACGACATTCCGAAAACAGTAGCTAATCTTAATGCGATTCCATTTCCAGAATCAAGAAGAGCTTTTTCTGCATCACATTTTGTTTCAGCGTATAAAGAAAGTGGTTTAAATGGGCTGTTTTCAGTAATTATTTCCGTTGATGATCCATATTGACTATTTGTGTTTGGTAAAATTATTCTAGTCGTAGAATCTGAAAATTTTATTACATTCTTGATTTGATTAAGATTAATATCTATAGCTGCTTGAGGGTTAGCTTTGCAAGCAGGCATTCCAACAATGGCGGCTAACGGTATAACAACTTCATTTTCTTTCACCAATTTTTCAAGCAAAGTAGATTTTCTGACATCCCCTAAGATAAAATTAAAATTTTTGTTGTGAAAAAATCCGCTTAGAGATAATTGATTGTACGTCAAGCTATCTAAAACTGTCACTGAATGACCTTCTTTTAACAAAGTTTCAGTTAAAACAGAACCCAAATAACCCGCTCCTCCAGTAATTAATACTTTCATATAATATTTTTAATGGTTTCTTTTAATAAATCTTTGCCTTTTCTGTGTTGTTCTGTCCATTTGTTTTCTTGATTTTCTTCTCCTATTATATCAGAAATATATTTAAAACATAAAAAATTAACTTCTTTTAGCAGGCAGGTTTTTGCTAAAGCGAAAGCTTCCATATCAACGCAATGACCGATTTTGTTAGGCGTTTCAGTGATAAAATGGTCAAAAGTCAAACATACTCTTTTATTGTTTTGATAAACTATATGTTCTTCTATGTATCCGGGATAATTTAACTGACCATCGATAAAAATCCCGCATTCAACTACGGATCCTAGTTTGCAATTAATACCTCCTGCAGAACCAACATTTATAACTAACTGAATCCAAGGATTTAACGATAAATAAGAAAATAAACTAAGAGAAGCATTAACTTTTCCTACTCCAGTATATAAAACCGGAAACTCATCACTAAATGGAAATTCTGCTTTTAAAGCGGCAGTAATTAATAGATTTTTCACGAATCTCTTAAAGAAAGTATTGGGTTTTTAATTGGCCAAAAAATATTGTATTTTGGATCATTCCATTTTACGTGAATTTGGTCTTTTTGAGGAACGTAATCATGAGTGAATTTATAATGAAATAAACATTCATCAGATATACAAAGATGAGCGTTTACGCATCCGTTAGGCACAAGAACTTGATATTTATTATTTTCGTTTAAGTTAAAAGTTTGATGTAATCCATAAGTTTCTGATTCTGGTCTTAAATCTATAACTGCAAAATAAATAGATCCTTTGAGACATTGTATTAGTTTCCATGTTTGAGAATCACCATGAAAACCTCGCAGAATTCCTTTAGTGGATTTTGAAAAACTATCAACGATAAATTTATGCTTTCCATTTCTCCATTTTTCACTTACTATGAATATTTTATCGTAAATTGACTCACTATATCCTTCAAAGTTTTCGCCTCTATAATCATAAAATGTTTCAGGTTGAACTAGAAACAAATCTTTTATTAAACAATTCTTTTCGGATGTTAAATTATTTACTTTCATTTATTTTGCTTTTTAATTTTTCTATTTCTTTAGAGATGTCTAAGCGCTTTGGGTCAATCCAGTTTCTGGATGAGTTATCTCTCATTTCTTGAGCAGTTGCATCTGGATTAAAAACATCATTTAAATTTCTATGTAAAACATGGTCTATATTTAATTCTGTTAAATCAATAACACGATCTATCGATTTATAAAGTCTATAAATACAATGATCTGCGCCAAGACCAACAAAAGATTCATGCATAAAAAAACCTAGTTCTTTTACGGCTTCTTTAGAAATTATAGGAAAAGAACAATAACCACTAAGCCGATCTCTATCAGCGCTATTGCAATTAGTTTTGCAATAATAAATATTGTCTTTTATTTTGTTTTCTTTTTTATAATTTTCAATTTTGGCTAAAGCTAAAGAATCCCAATTTTTAGTTATTATTTCTATATCGTCATTGCACACAAATATGTTTTCAGCTTCCGAATTAAGCGCTAATTCGTTAATTGTTTTATGAAGATTAAGTGGTCTTTTTCCACAATAAAATTTAACGTTAAAATTAAAATTTTGTTCAGTTAATTTTAAAGATTCGTCATCGTCGTCGTCAATTCTTATTAAGATTTCTGCTTTTGATTTATCCTCGGTGTTTAATACTAGTGAATTTATGAAATTATAAAGAAATCTAGATCTTTTCCTAGAGTTTAAGATTAAACTAAATTTCATTTTAAATATTTTCTTTTATGAATTTTATTATTTCGTCTTTATCGTCGTATGTGTTTTTTGTTTTAAAAACTTTCATTACGCCGTCTTTAACGTATTGATTTATGAAACAAGCATCTCTGATAGAGTCTTTAAAATCACCAATCAAACAAATTGTATTTATTCTTTGCATAGAAGAAGCAGTTTTAAAACAACTGTCTAAACTAATAACACAATCACAATATTTAATAGTAGATAGACTGCTTAAAATATTATCGAAATTTACATGCTTTACATTTTCTGATTCAGGTATTCCATATGAAGCTAATTCGTATTTAAGACCATATATGAGATAATTTTTGTTTTCTGATATTAAATCTTTAACTATTTCAACAGGTAAAACTTTAGCTGGTAAACTGTTTTCTTCATATACAGATTGAGCAAAATCGCTTCTAAAAGGATGAATTCCTATTATTTGATTTTTATTTTTAAAAGAATTTATTAAATTTTCCGCTTCCGCTTCTGAGTCTTTTCCAAAATCGTAAACAGAATAATAAGCTCTTGGGATTTCTAAAATATCATTTTGATTTTCAGCTGCATGATCTTCTTTAATTTTTTCTACCTGATCATTGTGGGTTTCAAAATTATTAAAATTATAAAAATAAGAATTTTTTATTCCGTAAAAATCAAAAATGTCTTTTATTTTTTTAAAATGACTGTGAACAATATATTCTTTTTCTGGATTTAATTGCATGAACCACAAGCTTTGCAATAAATCACCTATTCCGCCTCTAAAATAATATTTCATAATTTACCTTATAGGACAAACTCCACCATCGCACTCTAAACCTTGAAGAGTATCTCCGGTTATATTTAGATTTGATAATGGTTTAACTTTTGATTTGGCGGAATCATAAGCTTCCTTAGTAATTTCTTGGTAAGGAGCCTGCTTGAATCCGTGTTTTTGTCTTAAAAGAAAACTTACGCTTTTAACGTTATTTTTGTAATTTTCTTTAAGCCATTTCTTAAGAGAATCTAATTCTTCAGGAGAGTAATAAGCTGTTACCGACACTGCGTTATCGCTCCAAATTTCTTGAAGCGTCTTAACCATGTCTAATTGTTTAATAACACCCATGTCGTCAGCTAAAATAGCTCCATCTGGAGTTTCGCATGGGAAATAAACAACAATAGTATCTCTATTTTCTGTTCCATCAAAATTCAAAAGGAACTCTGTGTGGTAACCTAAGTCTCTACAGATCTGTACTAGCTTATCATCGCTACTCATTCTAACAGTTCGCATGTAATATTTAGAATAAGCTGGATGAACTCCCGGAGTAGCGCCTCCAAGCAAACTTAGAGTGCCTGACGGCTTAATAGTCGTGAGTTTGATGCTTCTGGGCCAACCTTTTTGCTTACTCCATGCCTTATCAAACTTACGCAAAGCAATATAGCAGTCGTCAAGCCAATCAAGCTTATTAAGAGACTGGCAAATACCAGTAACCCCAAGACCGAGACGCATGTTTTTATGTACAACATTATTAGTTTCCTCATGTAAGAATGGAAGTGCAGCTATTGCTTTTTGAGTTTTATACAGTAATTTAGCTGCTTCATTTAATTCTTCTTTAGATTCTATATTATTTAAATAAAGTTCACAAAGATTGCAGCATTCATAATCACTTAAACTAATTTCTCCACATGGATTCGTTCCGACTACGTTGTCGATGTTAGTTGGATATAAATCAGAATTTTTAATTGGCCCGTCCTTCAAGCGGCCATATTTTTGGCTCAGTGGCAAATTAAAGAATCCATAAGGTTCGCCATTTGCAAATCCAGTATCTTTGTTAATTTCATAACCATTAGTCCAAAATTCATCTAGCAAATGAGAATAATCATCTACATAAAGAGTATTGTTAGACATAGCTCTCCAGTTTGGAACGTTGCCAGTGCTCCAATTCTTAGCTCTTAAATAAAGAATATCGTCAGGATCTCCCAAAGCAATCTCAGCAGAACGTCTTACATTGCCAGCAACCACAATACTTCCAATAATATTGCAAATATCAAGTACATCAATAGAGCGAAGTTTTTTACCCTCTCTAGATTGAAATACGTTTGTAATTTTATTAATACCATCAACCAAAATAGCTGATCCACTTGCTTTTCCTCCGAATCCATTAATCTTTTCCCCAGCTCCTCTAATTAAGATTGTGCTGTAAGAAAAACTTTTCCCTGTTTGATAAAAAGCTGCCAGAAGGTTTTCTAGTAGTTTAACCCATCCTTCTCTAGTGTCAGGAACTATAAAATCAGCGTCTTTAGTAGGAAGGTGAGTGATCTGGACTCCTGTTTTGATTTTTGGAAGTTCCATTACGTCTTCTCGCCGAATACTGTATCCGACTCCTCCACCAAGCATTAAATTTTCAAACAAAAACAAAAATGCTTTTGGTTCTTTCATGCTGGCAAACCAACAATTAAGCAAAGAATTAGCACCAAACCTATCAACTGTGCTGGTTCCCAATTGCCAAAGCATTCGACCAGCGAAATTACATTTAAGATTAAAAACTAAATCGAAAAGTCTTTCAGCTTCTTCTTTGGTGTAGTCTGCTCCAATTTTTTGCGCTCCATTGATGCATCTTTCAATTGTTTCATGCCACTCTTCTGTATTGCCATCTTCCTTAAGTCTGGCATAAGTTCTTTTATAAACAATATAGCCAAGACCATTAAATCCCCATTTTGGCTGTTTGTTTTTATAAGATGATACAAATTCTTTAGATAGGATATTCATTTAAATTTTTATTCTAGATTTACGTTTGGTATTTCGCTTGGATTAATTTTGCTCTTGTACTTCATTCCTTTTCTTTTTTTGGAATATTTTTCTTCGGCTCTTTTACGAATTGGGTCTTCTCCTCCATTTTCTCTAGCTCTTTGTTGGCTGAGTTCTTCGGAATAGTCCCAGATCTCTCCTAGAGTACCTTTCATTCTACCTGTCTTTTCAGCGAATTTTTGAGCAGAATCAATTTTGGAATCTATTTGAGCATTAGGCAAGGTAAAAATTCTTTCGAATTTAACTCCTTTTTCTGAATAAACATGCTCTTCTTCCATTGTCTGGAAAATTTGAACTATAGCTCCAGTTTTTGGATTTTTAAACAAATAATTAGGCATGTTAAATCAAAGCTAGTAGTTTATTCGCTGTTTGTTCGTACTTAAACAGTGATTGAAGTTTTAAGCCTTCTTCGTTTAATTTATTAGCTTCAAATCGAGAAATTGCTTTTTCGCAACCATCAATAAAATTATCTTCATTAAAATCAAAAATATTACCTTGATTATAAGGGACGTTTTTAACAAAAAACTTACCGTCGTAAACTTCTGTTTTGCCGCTTGGCTCCACTAACACAGAATTAAATTCATTAGCCCACTCTTTATACGCAGTCGCATTTAAGATAACCGAATGTTTTCCTAACGCTACAGATTGAAATTCAGGCAATCCCCACCCCTCGCCTCCAGACATACCAATAATAATATCTCCAGAATTCAAAAAATCATTATATACTGTATTTTTAGGCATCTGAGTCAAGAAAGAAACATTAAAACACGGCTTTCCTTCAAGAATCGAATTATATACAAGCCTTAACTCAGATTGATCTTGATAAAAAAGATTATGAATGGCGCATTGAAGATTATATTTTTTATTCCTGCCAAATTTTTTAATCCAAGCTTTTATTATTTTTTCGTGATGTTTTCTTTTTTCAAATTTACCGCACAAGTTAAAAGTTATTCTGCCATCGTCAAAATATGACTTATTTGTTCTATAAAAATGCCTAGAATCAAAACCCAGAGGGATAACTGTTGAATTTATGTTATTAGCAGCAAAAACTGATTTAGTAAATTCTGAAGTAACACAAACAGTGCTGTTATTAAGAATATTCGCTTCTGCTTGTGTTAATTGATCTGTTTCGTGAAAAGTTAACAGTATTTGTTTATCCGAATAAGATCTTAGCGAATCATTAATATGCCAAAGCCTAATGGTTGGATTTTTTCTGCTGTGCCTATAAATAGCGGTTTCATGGTTCTTAATTACCCAATCAACAAAATCCTTTTCAAAATCATACGCGGAAAAGTCAATTTGATGATCTGAGGCTTTAAAAATGCATGGGTTGAGCCCCATTTTGTAAAATTGATACAAAAGATTAAAGCTTACCTGACCGAAACTTAAACTATTTAATGGAAACTGAACCGAAAAATTCATAAAAAAACCTACCTATGTTGTATAGGTAGGTAAAAAGGATTTCTAGTTTTTATTACAGAACACCCTCTTCCTCTTCAGAGGGGGCATTTTTTTTAGCTACCTCCAAAACCTCAGCCTTTGGAGCGTCCTTTTTAGTTTTGTCAGATATATACACCCTGAAATCAGGTGCCTTGTCATTTTTCTTGTCCTTATTGGTGAAAACCACAATGTCAATCTTCCCCTCCAGAGAAGTTTGAATGTGTCCAGTCATGTACTTTTGAGACTTGTCTTTGCTAAGCTTAGTCCACAAAGCACCAACTTCTCTACGATCCCACTTATTTTCAGTCTTGTTTGTCATAACAAAAGAGTATGCTCATTGACGAACTAAAGTCAAATTAAATCAAAAGAATTTTTGCTCTCAATTTTTGTTCTTAAAAACACTTTAGCTTTTTCGTGCAGATTAATAGCTGTTTGAGTGCTTATCCCTAAAGACTTAGCAATTTTATTCCACGTTGTTGGCTTTTCTGAATTAGAAAAATATCTTAATCGATAAACATCGTAAATGCGCTTGTCTTTGAATAATGATAACAAAGAATTTAAATAATCTATTGTTTCTGTGTTTTTATCTAGAGAGAAAGCGAAGTCTTTGTTGCTGAAATAGTCCACTGATTTCTCTTCAGATAAGATATATTTTTTATTAGCGTTAATAAAGTTAAGAAAATGATATCTGACGCAATTACAGAACCAAGTTGAGAATTTAGTTTTTTGATTAATATCAAAGCTCAAAACAGATTTATAAAGAATAAAATCTTTATCTGCTTTTATTTCTTCTCTGCTCATTCCCATTTTAAGTAAAACTGGAACGTATTTCTTTACTGAAGAAAAGTAAAAATTATCGTATTCTTGAGAAAGTTGAGCGAAACTGGAGTTGCAGTTCTTACTCTTGATCTTCTTGACGAGTATTAAATCTTGTTTAGGAAAGTTAGAATGTTTCATAGAATAAAGTTTCTTTGCCGCCACCTTTAAAATGGAATAATATATTTTCCTCAAGTTGGCTCCAAGCAATAGCAGGTCTACTTGGATTTAGTTTATCCAAGTTAAATAACCCAAAAACACCCGCATCAGTCAATCGCATCTTCGGCTTTAACGAATCCGTTTAGCTAGCGACTGTTTTTGGCTATGTTGAGCAACTATTTACGCAGTTGACTTTTTTTCAGACGTTTTGCCGCCACCTTTTCCTCTAAGAGGACCAAGTTTCTAGCATTTTTCAAAGGGCTCTTGCGACGCGGCCTCTCCCGAAAACACGCTGGAGTTTCCTCCAATTCCCTAGGGTCTTTAAACGGGCTTGTAGTATCTTAATTGTTTAGATAAGTATTTAACTTAAATGAGCATGGTTTTGCTCAGGCTACCACTGCTTAGTTACTCAATGCAGACGATGGTCAAAAAAAAATAAAAGTCAAATTATTTTTTCATCTCATCCGCCGTTACCTTAGAAGCCATATATATCAGATTTTTAATATCTTTTTCTGTTATATTTCTGGCGTCGCATTTTTCGCTGTCCGCCCCGAGAGAGCCACACATTTCATTTATAACGCTGGCTATGCCTGCTGCAACCAAAGCGTTAACCTCAATAGATTGAGTGAAACTTTCTAAACTCTTATATAAAACCCAATATTTTTCGCCATTGACTTCGCAAGACCTTAAAATTCCAGCTTTTTCCATTTCTGCCAAAGCGCAAATCAAGCATGCATTTTTGACTTCTTCATCTTCTTCTATGATGACGAGGTCTTTTTTGTTATTTTTTAGATTAAAAACGGTTTTTGTGTTAAAAAACTCATTAAGAAGCCCATATCCTTCAATAATTGTCATGCATTAATATGAAACCAAAATAAAAAAAATCAACTTTTATTTGACTTTAGTTTCGTAAAAAACATAATTCGACGTGGAAGTTAAAATTAAACTTTTGAGCGAGCATGGAAAAGTTCCTACTCAGGGGACTCCAATGGCAGCTGGATATGATTTGTATGCAGCTGAATCTTGTGTGGTAGAAAAGCGAAGCAGAAAGTTAATAAAAACAAATGTAAGCTTGGCGATTCCTATCAATCATTATGGCAGAATAGCCCCAAGATCTGGGTTAGCTTTTAAAAATGGGATTGATGTTATGGCTGGAGTGATTGACCCAGATTACAGAGGAGATGTCGGAGTAATTCTTTACAATTCAGATTCCTCTAATGACTTTAAAGTCGAAATCGGAGATAAGATAGCTCAAATCATTTTTGAGAAATGCGCTCATGCGGATTTTATCAAAGAGCAGGAGCTTCAAGACACAAAGCGCGGAGCAATGGGTTATGGACATACAGGTTGATTTTTATAAAGCAACCAGTGTTTTTGCGGTAATGTTTCTTCTGTTCAAAACAGACTTTTTAATTCATTATCTCAAGTTATTCGGGCTAGAAAAAAAATTCCGTGTTTATGAATATATTATCTCAGGACAAAAAGTTAGTTATTTAGAGTATTTAAAACAGGCAAGTCCTTCTTTTTTTACTTCTTTGATTGGGTGCCCTTATTGCATAGGGTTCTGGGCCACTTTATTTTTTTGTTCCTTCGAAATAAATACTTTTTTTTGCTATAGCGTGTATATATTTATGTACAAGCTTATTAACAAAATTTAAAATGGAACTTGAAATAAAAGGGTATGTTGAGATGTGTCGGTTTTTAGCTACAAACCCGACATTAATTTCTCAAAATAAAGAACTTCAAGGAATATTAGATTTTTGTTTTTATTCTTTATCTGGGTGTAAATGTTCTCAAAAGCAAAAAGCCAAACAGACAGAAAACGCATACATGGAAAAAATGCTTCAACTTGGAGATGAAGCTAAAAACTTTTTATTAAAAATAATAAACCCAAAAAACGAATACTCTTCCATTACTCTTTCTTTTGTAGATAGTGACAAAATCATTAAATTAAAATGAACGAAGCTAGAATTGAAGCAAACAAAAAACTAATTGGTAAAACCGTAAAAGTCCTCAGTGAAGAGGAAGGCGATTGGATAGGAAACGTTACGTCTGTTGAAGATGAGTGGACATTCAAGGTTTCCGATGGAGAAAAAGTCGCCTCTGTTAATATTTTTAATATAAGATCTTCTGATTTTGTGTAATATTGGTTATATGCCAATACCAAACCCAAGAAAAGGACAAAAAGAAAGCGAATTCATGTCTCGTTGCATGAGCGACGAAACAATGAAAAAAGATTTTCCTGATAACAAGCAAAGAGTAGCTGTTTGCTTAACTCAAGTCAGGAGAAGCAAATCAAAAGCTGCTAATATTTCAGATGACAGCTTGGACGATTTTTTTGATGAGTCTTTTATTTTATACTAAAAGCAGAAAATAATTACTCGATTCAAAAAGCGAAATTTTTAATTAGCCATTCTGTATTTTTGGTCAAAACAGTTAAATTTAACGAGTTTTAAGCAACAAAAACTCGAAAAAATTTGACATTTTGTATAAACAATCATTATGTAAAAGTGAACAGAATAGAAGAAAAGTTGCTATGTTTATGTCTTAATAAAAACTGGCAACCGATTGGGGTTAAAACAGTCAAAGAGGCTTTTTCAGAACTGTGCAATCCAAATTGCTCTGCTTTAAATATTATTTATAAACAAAGTCTCGATGGGTCTTTTGATTTTTCAAATATAGAAAAAATAGAAACGTTAAAATGGAAAGAGTGGATAAATCTTCCCATAAGGTCTTTTGATTTCAGCATTAAGACGCCAAGACTGGAAATCAGGGTTCCAACAATTTTAATTTGTAATAAATATGCGGAGATGCCTAAAAAAAGCTTCAAGCTAACTTTAAAAAATATTTGGTTGAGAGACGCTGGGGTGTGTCAATACACAGGGAAAAAATTAGATAAAGACACAGGAAATATAGATCATATTGTATCGAAATCAAGAGGCGGAGAAAACTCTTGGGAAAATATGGTTCTATGCCATAAAGAAATTAATTTAAAAAAAGGAACTAAAACCCCAGAAGAGGCTGGGTTAAAGTTAATTAAAAAACCAAAGGCTTTAACTCCAATTCCTTTTTGTGAAACAATTAATTTTTGCAACCATACAGATTGGAAATTTTTTATTAATAAATGAAAGCAATAATAGGAATAGCTGGATTAGCTGGGGATGGTAAAGATTCTGTTTGTAAAATACTTGAAGAATACTTCTCCGCTAGAAAAAAAATCCTTTTCTACAGAGTTTCTTTAGGAGATGCTTTAAAAAAAGATTGTTTGTCAGCCTGTTCAGAGCTTTATGGGATTAATCCAATTTTTTGCTCAAGAGAGCAAAAAGAAAAAATAAGAGACTTTTTAGTTTTTTATGGTAAAGTAATGCGAAATAAAACTTCTGGAAAACATTGGACTCAAGAATCTGAAAAAAAGATCAAACAAATAGATCAGAGAGATCCCGATGGAATTTTTTGCATACCTGATATTAGATACGCAGAGTATAAACACGATGAGGTTCAATGGCTAAAAAGTTTCAAAAATAGTTTTCTGATTTATATTAAAAAATACTCTATTGAAGTAAATCCATTCTCTCCTATGAATTTAAATCATCAAATAACGAAATATTCTATTCCAGTAAACGCTCAAGAAGCATTTCATGGCCCTCTAGTTGAAAAACAAGCCGATTACATTATTGAATGGCAAGATTGCTATCCTCAAAGACCAGAGCAAAATGATAACTGCGTCAAAGCTGTGCATTATGTCGCAAAAAAGATTTTTGGCTCAATAAATGAGACAAAATGACGCTTTAGTTTTCTAAAACATAGCAAAAAAGGCGAATTTTGACTGGCATGAAATTTGCAATAACATTCGAGTATGAATACTAATTACCTTTTAGAATATTTAAAAAATGACTCATTGACATATTCCGCCCTTTGGGAAAATTCGGATTCAGAATACTCAGCCGAATTCGATATTCCGGGGTTCGAAAAATCAGATGTAGAAATCAAATCAAAATCTAATAAACTGACTATTCAAGTAAAAACATCTAAAAAAGGCAGGCAAGGATTCACTATTGCTTATAGATTTCCTGCTGCTGCTGATCTTTCTAAAACAGAGGCCAGTTTAGATTTAGGCGTTTTAAAAGTCTCTGTTCCTAAAAAAGATTCTGAAAAGCCAAATGAAATATCTGTAAAAGTTTCTTGACTTTAAAAATAAGAAATACATAATAAAGAGTATGAAGACATATATTGTTACAGTTAATGAGTCTGATAGTGGCAATCTTTCAATTGCTGACGTAGAGCGAGTAGTTGGTGTTAATCAACATCGTTCAACCACAAAGTCGATGGCGCGAGGTACTTTTGCCTTTGCGGACCCGACGAATCGATCTACGCTGACAAAGAGAGCTTCTCGAAAGACTCGTTAATGCAGAAAGGGGGGACGAAAGTCCCCCAAATTATTTATGGATCAAGTTGAAATGCTAATGAATAGTTGCGACTTTTACATTAAAGAAGTCGAAAGGCTATCTTCCAAACTAAAAGAGCAAACGACTGAAATCGGTAAAAAGGAATGCTTAAAAGAGCTTCAATCCTTGAAATCGAAAATCTCTTTTGAAATAAATCAACTCTCAAAGTTTTTAGAAGAAAACGAAGATTTTTAAAAAGGAGTGTAGCCGTAAGTTCTCCCTCTTGGGGCGTAGGGATAATCAGATGGGTATATGCCAGCTACGATATCATCTCCAACGATTTGTTTTGGGGCTAGAACTTTGGTTCTATAAGCAGAAATCAAAGTCTTTAAAGATTCTTCTTCTTGTTTTTTTTCTGCAGAAATTGTTTTTATCAGTAAGTTTTTATCTATTCTCCTTACTGATGTATCTTGATCTTTGACCTCTATTATGTCTTGGGTTGCAGTATCTGTTATTTTAGATCTTATTATAACAGCATATCTATGAATAACATACATCTTTTTCAAGATAGCTGCTGCGTTAATGTCTATTTCTGTTCCGTTTGAATCTACGATTTCGTAACTAGTATTTATTGAAAAAGTAGAAAAAAGAAAATTATTTAATGCGCCAATATTGGCTCTGACCCAATAGGCAACAGCAGCAACGCTGGTGTCAGTTGGCTCTCCTATTTCTAGATAAATTTCGTAAGCGATATCTACTACTTTCATAATAAGCGCATATTAAATTACACTCAAGATACCTTTTGTTGATTTATATTTGTGAAAGCAAAGACTTTAAAAAGAGCAATTCAAATAGCAAAAACCCTTTGTCCTGTTAACAGAGAGCTTAGAACTAGCCATGTAGCTTTTTTAATTAAATCGAATATTATATACAAAATAGGAACAAATAAGAAAAGAACTCACCCAGAAACATCTAATCACCCATATCACGAAGGAGAAGTTGGTATTCATGCTGAGTTGGACTGCATTTTGAAGTCAAACAAAGAAGATTTATCTAATTATAAAATGCTAGTGTTAAGAATAGACAGAAAAGAAAATCTAACAGTAAGCAAGCCATGTCCCGGGTGTCAAAGTTTGATTTCTCAATTTAATTTAAAAGAAGTCTGGTACAGCGACAAAAATGGAAATATAATAAAGTTATGAAAATATCAAGCCAAGGGAAAAAGATTTTAGTTTTTTCTGATGTTCATCAAGACATTAAAACGGTCAAAGAAATAATTAAAAAAGAAAACGCTGATGTTAATATTTGTCTTGGGGATTGGTACGATAGCTTTCATGAAGATTTAGACAAAGATGTTGAAGGAGTAACAGAATATTTAAATGAAAAATTCTTTAAAAAAGAAAAAAATATTTCTTTGTTTGGAAATCATGACGTTCATTACGTTTTTGATAACGAGTATACTATTTGTAGCGGTTACACTGTTAAAAAAGCAGAGGCCATAGATTATTTTTTAGGATCATCAAAGAAAGAATTTTCCGAGAAGTTTTTATGGTTTATTTTTGTAGATGACTATCTTTGCACTCACGCTGGTTTGCATAAAAGCTTTATTCCTCCGATGACGGCATCAAATGATGATTTATATGATTATTTGAATATTCAGTCGAATGACGCAAATATAAAAATCAGAACCAATCAACCTCATTGGTTCTATCGAGCTGGAATGGCAAGAGGCGGCTCTCAAAGCAAAGGAGGAATAACTTGGCTTGATTTTGACTTAGAATTTTCTCCAGTTCCATCTCTCTCTCAAATCGTAGGTCATACCTATAGAAAGCGAAATAAGGTTCAATCTTACGCCAAAACTGATAATTATTGCATAGATACTAACTTAAATGAATACTTCATTATAACAAATGGAAAACTAGAAGTTAAAAGCAGCAAATAAATTAGAAAACACTCAACAGAAAATAATAATTCTGTTATGAGTGATATTGTTAATTTTGTTCCAAAAGGTTGGGGATTTGAAAAATGGATAGTCAATAATGAAAAATACTGCGGCAAGATTTTATATTTTGTAAAAAACAAAAAGTGCAGCTTGCATTATCATAAAATAAAAGATGAAACATTTTACGTACAATCTGGAATTCTTCGTCTAAGATACGCTTTTTGTGATGAAAATGGAAATCTTCAAGGACCTATCACCGAAGCAATTTTAAGTAAAGGAGAGGTTTTTCATATACCTATTTTATTAGTTCACCAAATGATTGCATTGGAAGACACTGAGTTATTCGAGTTTAGCACTCAACATTTTGATGAAGATTCTTATCGCCTAGTAAAAGGGGATTAGAATGATTCAAGATCAAATAATAACTCCATGCATAAGGAAATGCAAGCTACAAAATAATATTTGTTTGGGTTGCGGAAGAACAAAAAAAGAAATAACAGAATGGGTTTCTTACTCCAAGGAGCAAAAAGAAAAAATAATGATTGATCTCTATGAACGGAAAAGGAAGCAAACCAAGGAATTGCTTTAGCAAAGCATTTAAAAATAATTACGATTCTATCTCATGGGTTAAATCATCAAAAAATAAACAATATGAAAAACGAAAACCGAGCAAAAAACATAATTCGCCTTGAAGAAAAAGATTTAAAAAAATACAACAAAGTTAAAGAAGGCGATAAATTTTTAGCCGGGGACCTAATTTATTTGATAGATTCTGAATACGTAGAAGTTGGGCAATCAAGCATTCTCTTAAAACAGAAAATAAATAAAGAAAATATTGTGTTTAGAAAAAAATAAAATCTTTGTTTTTCTGGTGTAAATAAATATATGCCAGATTTTACATTAGATCACCCAGAACATGTAGGCACTCCTACAATATAGCAAACTCTAACTAAATTTTTCTTCTGAAGAGTCTTTAATATTTGTTAAAGAACCTACGTATTTACCATCTTCTTGAATTGAAGCTATACACATCACTGAATGGTTTTTACCTTTTTTATCTGTAATTACGATAGTTTCTTCAAAATTTCTTTTTTCTTTAATTGCTGCGTCCCAGTGAGCAAATACAGAATCCCGGTTTGATTCCGCTATTATGTTTTTCCATTTATTTCCAGTTAAATCAGAGCAGGATCTTTTAGCTAATTTAACAAAAGCTTCATTAACCCAAGTAAAATTTCCGTTTTCATCAGCCTCAAATATTGGTTCGCTTCTATTATCTAATATCCATCTTTGGCGGCACAATATTGTTTTTGTTAAATTTGTATTTGATTCTACATCTCCTTCTATTTTTTTAACTAAATCTTTGAGAGACTTTCCAGAGTTGCTTGTTAATTCTTTTCGTATTTGTGATATGTCATCTGTTATAGTGGTGTATGGTTTTAATTTATGATAAAAAATAGCCATAAAACCGCTTAAAGCCCCAAGAGTTACATAAGTCGCGTTAAGATTTTTTAGAAAATTAGAAATAGAGTCTAAGTCCATATAAATACATGTATAATTACACAATATTTTTATTTTTTCCACTTCTCTTCCCTAAGAATTTGCTCAACTAAATCTTTGTCTTTTTGATCTAACTCTTCTTTGAATTTGTTTAGAACATCTTCTAGATTAATAGGTTGCCTCTCTATTCCTTTTTGTTTTACTTTTAAGTCTTGAATAGAATCAACCATTTTTGTTAAAGCTCCTTTGAATGCATCAGCTTTATCTGCTGATACAAAATTAGACATAGAAAAAGCTTGAGGAGTTAGTATTTTAACCATAGAAATGACCAGCGAACCAAACAAGTTAAAAATAGCAAAAGCTGCCCCGGCTATTGGATTAACAGTAGATAATATTCTTAAAGCTAAAAAGATAGCACCGAATATTAATATCGCAGTTAAAGAACTAAAAACAAACTTTTTAAGACCCCAGAAAACAGCATTTAATCCAAAAAAACCACTCATTTGATTAATTACCGCTTCTTTTTCATCTGATGTTTTAGCTATATCTTTTATTTTTGCGTTCAAGACGGCAACTTGCTGTTCGTATTCACCCATTAATTCGTTAGCTTCTTTTTGCAATTTAGTTATTTCTTTGTCTTTGCCAGCAAGAAGAGAAGAGCCTTTGTTTTTTTCTTTTTCTATTTCAGAATTAAGATAATCAACAATCTGTTGTATTTTTTGCAAATCATCTAAATTTGGAGCACCAACAATAGTAACTATTCTTTCGTTTAATTTTTGAGCTGTTTTTACTTGAATTGGGGGATTAGTTATTTGATTTAAACTATATTGAGTTCCTGCTGCAAGCATGGATACTTGAGCTTTTTTAGCATCTTCATTTTTTTCCAATTCAGCTACTGTAGTTTCTATTTTTTTTTCTTGTTTCGCAAGAGACGATTGAGCAGTGGTAACTTGTTTCCCCGGAATTAATTTCGAAAAACATCCAGCAACTAAAAACCCACAAAATAAAACAAGAAATAAGCGCTTCATGAATTTTATTACACTATAAATAAAAACCCCCGCCGAAGCGGGGTGAAGTTACTTTTGAGGGGGCGGGGCTGGTCTAGGATGTTTTCTTTTGGGTTTGTGTTTATTGTGACGAGGATGATCTTTTTTATGATTTTCAACAAACTGTTCTTTTTTTTCTTGACTAGGATGTTTTCGAGACTCATCCTGAGCGAAGACTGTAAATGTGACAATAAATGATAATAAATAAAATAAATTTTTCATAATCAAACAATAAGACTCTTGGTGGTAAATAAAGTCACAAATTTTACAATTCCTTTACAAAAAACATGAAAGTTTTGATAGCTTGCGAATATAGCGGAGCAGTTAGGGATGCTTTTTTAGAGATGGGTCATGACGCATGGTCTTGCGACTTATTGCCTACTGAAAAAGAAGGACCGCATTTGCAAAAAGATGTTTTAAAAGTAATAAATAAAGGATGGGATTTAATGATAGCTCATCCACCCTGCACTCATTTAGCAGTTAGCGGCGCAAGATGGTTTAAAGGCAAAGAGAAAGAGCAAGCAGAGGCTTTAGCGTTTGTAAAAGCTCTTCTTGATGCACCAATAGAGAAAATAGCCTTAGAAAATCCAATTAGCATAATTTCTTCCAGAATAAGAAAGCCGAATCAAATAATTCAACCTTGGATGTTTGGTCACCCAGAATCAAAAACTACTTGTCTATGGCTTAAAAATTTGCCATTATTAGTTCCTACAAAAGTTTTAAAAACTCCTAAAAATGGAATATGGTCTAATCAAACTCCAAGCGGTCAAAATAAATTAGGACCAAGTCCAGATAGGTGGAAAATAAGATCAAAGACATACGAAGGAATAGCAAAAGCAATGGCTGAACAATGGGGAAAGTGTAAGTAAAAATATGCCTTTCGAATATTATTCTAAAGTAAACAAAGTCATAGACGGCGACACAATCAATATTGATATTGATTTAGGATTTAATACTTTTTTATGTGATCAAAATGTGAGATTACTAGGGATAGATGCGCCAGAATCAAAAACTTCCAGCAAGATTGAAAAAATTTTTGGCAATCTAACCAAAGAAAAAGTAAAAGAATTTGTTCAAGAATGTAAAAATCAGGTTATAATTCAAGTAACTTTAGATAAAAGTGATGAAAAATACGGCAGGATCTTGGGTAAAATCATAAATCCTCAAGACAGAACAGTCTTAAATGACTGGTTGGTAGAAAATAATTATGCTGTCAAGTATAATGGTGAAAATAAAAGTAAAATTCAAGACCTTCATCTCGCCAATCGAAAAATCATCATAGACAGGAAAGAAGTACAAGTATCATATTCTTAATTTATGTTAAAAATTCAAACTTGGATTCGCAACACGCATGAATTCACTCATGCTACGATCCCCGGCCCAACTAAAAATCAAACAAAAGAACAGTTCGAAGAAGCTTTTGAGAATAGCGAAGACTGTTACTGCATAGGCGACACTTTTGAAACTCTTGCTTATTTTGATTTAGAAGGTAAGAGCAACTCTATTGACGTTTACTTAGGTGGTGACGACAATATAGAAAATAATGAAAAGCCAGTCTTTGTCACTTCAAACTGGTCTGACTTTGAATTTGAGAAAGGCGGTGGATGTAATTTTATACCGCAAGAGCCCGAGGAAGTGGGGCAAGTAAATGTATGGTGGAGCCACGACATGAAGTTTAATTATATTTATTTTTGGACTGATGTTGATGAATTTGATCCTGATAAGTTGAAAGTCCAATATGGAATGGATCAAAATGGAGAAAAATATTTTGAAACTTTTATTTACGACGGAGAATATCCTGATGATTATAACGATTTTGGGGATTGCGGCACAGGATATAACAGTCCAGAATTTGTTTATCATTCAAAACAGAAATTTGCTAAAAGTAATAATCACTGATATACATTTAATTATAAATTAAATGACTAATCATCAAAATAGTGTTGAGTTAATTGGTCATTACGGAAATGATCAAATTCATGCCTGTTCAGCTTGGACTTCTACAAGTAGAGAATTGACAGAAGATAAAATTCAAAGAATCCCGAAGCTTCTAAAAATGCTTGCTGAAGCTGGGCATCATACTCCTTTCGAGAAATCTAGTTTACACTTTCTTGTAAACTCTGATATTGCTAGTCACATTCATAAACTAAAACACAGGGTAGCCGTTTCTATAAACGGCGAATCTGCTCGTTATAAGGAGATAAAAGAAGATAAGTATCTTATTCCTGATGATTGGAAGGGTATTAAATGTACTGATGTTGGTACTTCTACTGGAATCGGAGGTCTTTTTAGCGAAGACTTAGAGGGTGTTGATTGGGATGTAATTTTAAGTGAATATACTAAAATTGGTAATTTACTTTATCATGCCGCTTTTAAAGACCTTGAGCCTGCTCTTGGTCGCAAGCGAGCTAAAGAGTCTGCTCGTTATTTCAAAACATATAATTCTCAAATTTGTGCTGATGTTATGTTTAATTGGCGCAGTTTTTATCATTTCTTAGAGTTGAGAAATAAGCCTGACGCTCAGAAAGAAATCAGAGAAATCGCCGCTGAAATGTTGCGACTAGTCAAGAATATTGAAGGCGAACCATTTAAACACACAATAGCAGCTTTTAACTTGTGAAAAAATATTATTTATTCCTAGATGACGTTAGAGAGCCTAAGGATGTCACTTGGGCTTATATCCCAGATAAGCCATGGACAATCGTAAGAAATTATAGCGAATTTGTTCATGCTATAGAGTCTAGAGGATATTTACCTTCTATGATTTGTTTTGATCATGATTTGGCCGATGATCATTATGAAAATTATTCTGGCGTAGATGGAGAGGGCCGTTTGTTAATTAATTATGACAAATATCAAGAAAAGACAGGATACACTTGCGCTAAATGGCTAATTGATTTTTGCGAAAGTAAAAATTTTGAAGTTCCTCCTTATCTTGTTCATTCCATGAATCCAGTGGGAGCAAAAAATATTAAAGATTTATTGTCTAATTATAAATGGAAGAAAATACATGAAAAGATTGGCTAAGTTTTCTTTTTTATTTTTTCTTTTAGGTTTAAATGGTTGCATTATTTTCAGATATGAGTTTGAGTCTGCGCTAAATAATCTCCCAACAGGATACAAAGTTATCAGAATTACAAATTATCATATTGATTACTCTTTAGATAATGTCGTCTACAGAGCGCATTACAGAAAGGCTGGCGAAATATACAAAACAGAAAAATTAAATGAGAGTGTAAAACCAAAATATGAGTTTAGATATTTTTAGGCAAATCGTTAAAGATAACCTAAAATACTACAGAGAGGCAGAAGAGGCAAAACAAAAAGCTACTGAAGAAGCAGCTAAACATCACGCCGAATCTAAAAAAATAAAAATGAACGAAAAATACAGAAAAAAATTTCTTGATAATTATCCAAGGATTTATGACAAAAATTTTTATTTTGAATGCGATGAGGGCTGGGGTGATTTGCTTTTAGATTTATCAAATAAAATTCAAAAACATTGTGATGAATCTGGATGCAAGCAAGTAAAAGCGTTGCAAGTAAAAGAAAAATTTGCAACTCTTCGTTTTTATATCTCTGGAGGAGATGATTATATTAGTAAGCTGATTGACGAAGCAGAAGCGAAATCTGCTGATATTTGCGAAGTAACTGGCGGATATGGTATATTGCATAGAAAAGGCTATTACTATAAAACTGTTTGTAGAGAAACAGGCATACTCATGCAATTTAAAGAAGTAAAATCTAAAAAACTATTTCAAGAATAATTTTATGGGCATGTACGATTCAATTAATTGTAAATATCCTCTTCCAATACCAGAAGATCCAAAAGGATACCTTGGTAGCAGAGAATTTCAATCTAAAGATTTAGATTGTGCTTTATCTTATTATGAAATTCGCGAAGACGGATCTATTTGGGAAGAAGAGCGTGAGACAGAATATGTTCCCGGAAATGATAAAGCTAAAAGTTTTTGGGACAAGATCGGCCATTTAAAAACTATTAAAAGTTGGTACGAACCGCGCTGCATTAACGATATCATCAACATTTATGATTATCAACAAAATGATGAAGGTAATTATGATTATGATATAGAATATGCTATTAGATTTGAAAATGGTAAAATTGTCGATGTTAAATTAGTTGAATTTGAAGCTATTGACAATACCAGCAGAAAGAAACTGCACGAAGAAAACGAACAAACTTTGCTTAAATGGATTGAATATAAAAAAACATACAAATATAAATTCTTAGTCCGGCCTTATTTGTATATAGTTAGAAAAACTTTTTACTATTTACATTCTTTTGTCCATGATCTTGATCATTGTTTATTCAAGCTAGAAAGGATACTAAATAGATAAGATGGTTAAAAAACAAAAAATAGAAAAAGAATTCTCAGAAAAACAAGTTCAAGAAATGCTGGCTATTGCCTGTCAAAGGCATGACGCCAAGCATATTTCTATTAGGAACACTGGCCCTTTAAATAAAGCCGAGCATAGCTTAGATCCAAAACAATATAAAGCTCACTTCACTGGAATAGTAGGCGAATATCTCTGGGCTGAGATAACAAATCAAGAAGTAGATAAGAGAATATTTGGTCATGGAGACAAGGAAGATTTTAAAGACGAAGAAGTTAAAACCGTGACATATGTCCCAAAAGACGACAAAGAAGAACCAGAATTAAAAATCCCAGTTAATGAATTCGAAAAGAAAAATCATATAAAAAAGTATATTTTAGTTTGGACAGATTCTTCTGTTATAGAAAAGATTTTGATGTCAGGCAAAATACAACCAATTAAAGCCAAGGTGTTGGGTTCTATTTCTAGAGAAAGTTTTCAAAAGAAATGCACCAAACATAGATATCGCCCCGGCTACCCATTAAATTATATAGTTAAAGCTTCTGATTTAGAATAATATGAATATTAGTGAATTTGAAAGAACCAAACCTGTGATTACAATGCGAAAGATTGAAGATTTAATTTTGTTAATAGAACAGGAAATGGTAAAGACTGAAATACTATACAAAGATCGCGTCAGAAGTTTAGAAGATATTAGCTTGCTTCTTAAAGACGTTAAGAATAGTTTTAAAAAAGGAGAATAATGAATAACTCAATCAAAAAAACAGAAATTGATTTTGAAGTATCACAAGATAATTATGAAATTTGCATTTCATGCAGCACGATAACCGATATACCAAAAAACACACATACGACTTTAAGGCAAAATTATGTTGATGGTTGTGGTCAATTGTGCAATAAATGTTTTATTAGAATTTACGGAACTTGAAAAATAAAATATGTTCATGCAGAAAGACTTATATCTAAATAAGATCAGCGAAAAGATTATTATTCAAGCAGATGATTTAAAATTTGATGGCAAAAATGTTATTGTTCCGTCTTATTGGGTAGATAGTCTATGTGAATATATCAAAAATTATAAATTAGAAGGAGAGTGCCAAGCTGATATTGAAGATTATAAAACTTTTCGTAATTTCTTATGGGATATTCAAGAATACAAAAACAAAGGAAATTAAATGAAAGACAAGTTAAATTTTAAAAATAGCAAAAAAATAAAGAAATTGAAAAAATCGATCTCTCTCGGAAGAAAAAGGCTAATAAGCCGAATCGAAAGAAAGAAGTTGATCTTTAAAAGTGTAATTTAGTATGTGAAAAAGTATGTCGTATCTTCAGCTAATTGGAAGAAAAAGATAGAAATCGAAGAATTTGAGAGCGTCGATTTAACTATTTTTGAAGCTTCCACTCGCGCCGTAGAGTGGGCTCTGGGAGGCAATAAAGAAATCGGCATATTAGTTCATATTCAAGATCCCGCTGATGACGACAGAGATTTTTTATGTTTATCGTATAAGGTTTTAAGCAATGCTGGTTATTTTAAATTAGCAGAATTGCAAAGAGAAATGGTTAAAGAAGAGTTTGATATAGATATATCTCAAGAAGAATTAAATAAAATAGTAGTTAAATTACAAAAAGCATCTCTTAAAAAATCTTTTTGCATAACAAAAATAACAGAAGTAACCATAGATGGTCGATTATCTAAAGTTCCTGTTGTTTGTATAAATCTTGGTTTATTCGAAGACGAAATCGAAGCTAAAGAAAAATGCAAAGAGTTAAATAAGTCATTTAAAAAGAAAGTCTTTTCGGTCCGAAAATTGACCTACAATCTTTAGGCTTGACTGGTGGATTTTTTCTAGCCAGTATGTAGCCGTGAAACTCGGCCTGTGTTGTATCTCTCTACGCCTGCAAGAGCAAGGAATCAAGTTCCAGACTATGACCTATGCTCGCTTTTCTTCGTTGCCTCGCAAAGAGGCTCTAGAAACTTTATCATCTAGAATATTAAATAATTTCACAGTAACAGAGAAGATTATTTATTTCTGTAAAGATAATGGGTTTTCTAATTATAGACTTTCATCTGATCTTACTCCTGTTCTTAATCACCCAGAAGTAAACCTAGAGCTTGACCAACTTCCTGAATCAAATAAAATTTTCAATGCTCTCTCTAATATTAAAGAAGCAATAAAAAAAACAAACCTCAAAGTATCCGCTCATCCTTCTGAATTTATTAGCTTGACAAGTTCTCTTGAATCTGTTATAAATAATAGTTTTAGGGATTTATCTTCTCATGCTAAACTATTTGATTTAATTGGCTTACCTCAGACCTACGATGCTCCTTTAAATATTCATTGTCGTCAAGATGGAGATCCAGAATCTGTCTCATCTATTTTTCTTAAAAACTTTGACAAACTACCAGATAATGTCAAGAATAGATTAGTTCTTGAAGTAAATGACAATAAGGAAGGAACTTGGACAATTAATAACCTATGCCAATATTTCAACAAAAAAGCTGGCATTCCAATTACTTTTGACAATTTGCACCATTCTTTTTGTCATGGTGATTTATCAGAGCAGGAAGCATTTGAGCAAGCTTACGCTACTTGGGGCACAACTCCTGTATTTCATTATAGTGAAGGCGTTTCAAATACCAGAAAACACGCAGAATATGCTACTAGCTTGCCTAATAATTATGGCAAACAAGTCTTTTGGGACGTTGAGTTAAAAGGCAAAGATCTTGCCATATTTAAAATGCTAGGTAAAAATGAATAAAAAACTTTTTATACCAGTAATTTGCTATAATCATTCGGCAAATACTGAATTTATGATGAGCTTATTGAAATTAAGCCATCGACTTAGAGATCTGGATATTCAATATATGTTATATCCTATTGTTTTTGAGAGCTTAGTCTCAAGAGCAAGAAACGCTGCTGTAGCGCACTTTTTAAATTCTGATTGTACGCATTTAATGTTTATAGATTCAGATATTGAATTTGATCCAGATAGCGTTTTAAAGTTACTAAATCACAACAAAGAAGTTATAGCAGGAATCTATGCCAAAAAATATTATGTGATGGAAAGAATGTTTTTTGCTGAAGAAATCGTTGATTTTCCTATAGCTGGAGAAGTTAATTTAAACGAAGAAGGTTTAGTGGAGTCAGAGTATTTGCCAACTGGGTTCTTGATGATAGAAAGAAGTGTTTTTGAAAAAATGGCGCAAGCTTATCCAGAGCTTAAATATTCTAATGATATTAGTGGATATGGTGATTCAGATACATTTTATGATTTTTTTAGAGTTGGTGTCAGAAATGGTATTTTAGAAAGTGAAGATTGGGGTTTTTGTTCTCTTTGGAGAGATTTAGGCGGCAAAGTTTTGCTTGATCCTACTATCCAACTAGGTCATGTTGGGTGGAATACTTTTCGCGGCAATCCTTGGAAGTGGTGCCAAGAAGCAATAGCAAGAAATAATAATACAAAGAATGAAGAAAATAGATAAAGAATTTTCTCATAAAGATTTCTTTCACAAGCAAATTCATAGAGAAAAAGACTATGCTATTTACGAAAGATGGTCTTCTCAAACTCTTGAAAAGAAACATTATGAAGCAGTAAAAATACAATCTCATAATGGTTATGTTATTGCTGGGCAAAAATACCCTCCAAGTGAATTTTATCCATCTGTAAATTCATGGGGTTTACATGGATTTACTTGCTTAACAAAAGAAAATGCATACAAAAGATTGGACAAAATGATCCAAGAAGATAAGAATAGAGAAGAAGAAAAAAAGAAAAAAGAAGAAAAGAAAAAGCAAGCATAGCTTAATGGAATATTAGTTTATTGGTAAAACGCCTTCCTTCCAAGTAGGAGAAGTCAGTTCAATTCTGATATATTCCTCCATTTATTTTCAATAATATTTTTTATTTAAGTGCCCTTTAGTATAACGGCTATTATAACTCGCTTTGAACGAGAAGACGGTGGTTCAATTCCATCAAGGGCAGCCAATTTTTCGTATGAAAACTAAAATCAGACTAACAAATGGTTCAATTAGCTCACCAATTTTAACTTTAGATTATAATAATCAAAAAGTATTGCAGAGATTAGTTTCCGATTTTAAAGAAAAGCATCCTTTTGCTACCAATCCAAGAGAAGCTATGATTAGTTTTATTCTTTTCGCTTCCACCTACGATAAACGAATTAAGCCAAGAGAGATCTTCGAAGAGACAGGATTCAACGGAGCCAACTCTTCTGAAGTTCAACATATAAGCGTTAGGACGCCTAATCTTGTTGAATTTGTTTATAAGAAAGACAATGGGCAAACAGATTGGAGAACTGTGGATTTAATAGAGGAAGACTCTTCTTATCTAAAAGGTCATGATATTGGTGATGATAATAAATTTAAATCTTTTAAGAAAAGTTGTATTGTTGGGGGCAGAGTATTAAAGAAAAATAAAGTATAAATATAATGAAAACCAAGTTAAAGAAAGCTATTCGTAATGTTCCTGATTTTCCTAAAAAAGGAATTCAATTCAAAGATATTACTCCTATCTTATCTTGCTCAAAATTATTTAGGACAACAATAAATGCTATAGCTCGCAAATATAGGTGCGTAAAAATAGATAAAATAGCAGCAATTGATGCGAGAGGTTTTATTTTTGGCGCAGCTTTAGCTTTCAAATTAAAAATAGGATTTGTTCCTATCAGAAAAAAAGGAAAACTACCTTGGAAAACTATTCAAGAAAATTATGATCTTGAATATGGCTCAAACACTATAGAGATTCATTCTGATGCTATAAATAAAGGAGACTCTGTATTACTAGTAGATGATCTACTGGCTACAGGCGGCACAGCAGAAGCAGCTATTAAATTAATTAATAAATCAGAAGCAAAAGTAATTGAAGCTTTTTTTGTTATTGAATTAGAAGAACTTAATGGCAGAAATAAACTGCAAAAAGTACCAGTTTCTTCCCTTGTAAAGTTTTGAAAAGAAAAATTTGACTTCCTTCCAAGCCCCTACACACTAGGGCACAACAGCAGGTTGGAGAAGAGGCCCATCTCGTCACGCTCATAACGTGAAGATCGCTAGTTCGAATCTAGCACCTGCTCCCAATTTCAGTAAAATAGAGGTTTTCACCTTTTGGTGAAAGTCTTGAAAATAATGAAATGCGATTGTAGCTCAATGGTAGAGCAGTAGCCTTTTAAGCTATTGGTTCCGAGTTCGAGTCTCGGCAGTCGCACCAATTTCAGTTTGTTCTTTTTTATAAGGGCCTTTAGCACAATCTGGTTAGTGCAGCAAACTCATAATTTGTCGGTTGAAGGTTCAAATCCTTCAAGGCCCACCAACAGTCCCGTAGCTCAATATTTGGTCAGAGCGTTCTGTTTATAACG
>Ga0194133_10002096_pt1 | contig 32089 bp, 26 predicted proteins | sample TA2KigOf40mmetaG_FD_155448 | JGI IMG/M metagenome (GOLD analysis project Ga0194133, IMG submission 155448) | Freshwater microbial communities from Lake Tanganyika, Tanzania - TA2015055 Kigoma Offshore 40m | ecosystem: Environmental > Aquatic > Freshwater > Lake | place: Tanzania: Lake...
CACGGCCCCGCAGACGGTAGGCGGCCGCCAGGCCGGCAATGCCCGATCCGACGACGGCCACCCTCGGGCCATCCGCCGGGCCCCCCGCGGCTAAGCCTGGCAGACCCGAGCGCATAAAAAGATCCACACCCATCTCATACGCTCGAAAAGAAAAATGTTGCGAAGCGTCCCGGGGCAATGGAGGGAGGGAGGGAGGAGGAGAGACACCCCGGGGCTGCAACCGGGCCCGAGGGCGCCGGAAGGCTCCGCAACAAAAAAAACTGGCGGCCGCGCAGCCCTTGAGCCCCCGGCACGAGGCTCGGTCGCAGCCCGGACCTCGACCGGCCCGGCCGCAAACATACCGAGTCGCCCATGACCCAAGGCATCACCGACTCAAGAGCCACGGACACATGCATGCTGCACCTTAAAAAAACAAGAAGCCGGCCCCACAAAAAATACCAATCGGTCATTTTATGACCGAGAAGTTATTTTGCAAGCAGCTGCTCTATTTGCTTGACTAAACGGGCATCCTGGGGAGAGGTCGTAGATCCGTGAGCGCTCACTACCCGCCCATCGCGGTCAATGAGGTACTTGTGAAAATTCCACCGTGGGCCCCCGCCCGCCTCGCTGGCCAGCCGCTTGTAGAAGGGATGGGCATCCCGCCCCGCAACCGCAGTCTTCGTGAACATCGGGAACTTGACGCCATAGGTGTTCTGGCAGAAATCGGCAATGTCCTTGTTATTGCCGCGTTCCTGCGCGAAATCATTGGACGGAAAGCCCAACACCACCAGCCCCTGCTCGCGATAGCGGGCGTAGAGCGCCTCGAGCCCCGCGTACTGGGGCGTAAATCCGCAGGCGCTGGCCGTATTGACCACCAGCAGCACCTTGCCGGCGTACTGACACAGCGACTGGGGCTTCTCGTCTTGCAAACGAGGCAGCGTATGGGCGAGCAGGGACGGGCAGGTGGTCGCCCCGGCGCCCTGGGTCGAGGCCCAAGCAGCCGACGCTGAAAAAGCGATCCACACCGCAAACGCACAGCGCAGACCCCGGACATGAAGACGCGTCATCATCAACCCCCGAGACACAAGATACCGAATCAACCGAGTTAATCCAAAAATATGACAGCATTGATCGTCTAAAAAAGCAGACGGTCCAGCCATGGCTAATGTAAGCCCTCTGGCCCTCCGGAAAAAGCCTGACCCTAAAATTAGGGGAATTGCGGTCTTAAAAGCCGCACAAGGACCTCCATGCTTTACCCCGAATTGTTCAAGCAGCTCGAATCCGTACGCTGGGATATGGATAAGGACATCCCCTGGAGCCAGTTTGACGGCTCCCGCTTGTCTGACGAGCAAGCGCTGACCATCAAGATGAATGCCATCACCGAATGGGCAGCGCTGCCAGCCACAGAAATGTTTCTGCGTGACAACCGAGAAGACAGCGACTTTTCAGCCTTTATGTCGATCTGGTTCTTTGAGGAGCAAAAGCATTCCCTGGTGCTGATGGAATACCTGCGCCGGTTCAGGCCCGAACTGGCCCCGAGCGAGCAGGAACTGCACGAGGTGCGCTTCGAATTCGAGCCGGCCCCGGCCCTGGAAACTTTAATGCTGCATTTTTGCGGAGAGATCCGACTCAACCACTGGTACCGGCGCGCCGCCCAATGGCACACCGAACCCGTGATCCAGCACATCTACACCCAGCTGAGCCAGGATGAGGCACGCCACGGCGGTGCGTATTTGCGCTACATGAAGCGGGCCATCGGCCGCTTTGGCGACGAGGCTCGGGCTGCGTTTAGCAAGATCGGCGTACTGATGGCCAGCGCCAAACGCACCGCCCAAGCACTGCACCCCACCAACCTGCATGTCAACAAGGCCCTGTTCCCGCGCGATACGATCCAATCGCGACTGCCCGACCCGCAATGGCTGGAACACTGGCTGAGCCAGCAGATCAAGTTCGACGCCGAGTGGGAGAGCAAGGTTGTCGAGCGGATCCTGCACAATATGGGTCTGCTGATGAATCGCAGCTTCGAGACCGTGCAAGAGCTCAACCGCTTCCGCAAGGACCTTATGGCCCAGCTCGCACCGGCCCAACAGGTGCAAGCGGCGTGAGCACGCTTGCAGTTGCTGACTTTCAGAGCAAGATAACGCCGCGCGAGCAAATCGGCGCCCGGCTGGCTCAACTGCCGCGCCCCTGGGTCTTGACCAACGGCGTCTTTGATGTCCTCCATCGCGGCCATGTGAGCTACCTGGCCCAGGCACGCGCGCTGGGAGCGGCCTTGGTGGTGGCGCTCAATACCGATGCATCGGCCCGGCGCCTGGGCAAGGGACCAGACCGGCCCCTCAATCGCCTGGAAGACCGCGCCCTGATGATGGCCGCGCTGCAGTGCGTCGATCTGGTGACCTGGTTCGATGAAGACACGCCGCTGCAGTTGATCACCGAGCTACGCCCGGACATTCTGGTCAAGGGCGGCGATTACGACATGGCCCGGCTGCCCGAGGCCTCGGTGGTACAAGCCTATGGTGGGCGGGCTCTGGCGCTGCCCTTCGTTGCGGGCTACTCCACCTCCGCGCTGGTGCAAAAAATTCGTCAGGGCTGAGTCGGCGCATCCGGTCGAGACTGGCCGCGCAGCCGGCGCCAGATCGCGCCCGTCCACTGACCCAGGTCATCCAGATAGGTATAGACCACCGGAATGACCAACAAGCTCAGCACCGTACTGGTGATCAGGCCACCCATGACCGCAATGGCCATGGGCGAGCGAAAGCTGGTGTCGGCCGCGCCCCAGCCAGTAGCAATGGGCAACATGCCCGCGCCCATGGCGAGGGTGGTCATGATGATGGGCCTGGCTCGCTTGTGACAGGCATCGAGCAAGGCATCCCAGCGCGACATCGGCGCCACCGCCTCGTGCCCCTCGCGCGCCGGTTGGCCCCGCCGGGCCACGATGGCGTACTCGACCAGCAAAATCGAATTCTTGGTGGCCACACCCATCAGCATGATCAAGCCGATCAGCGAGGGCATGGAAAAGCTCTTGCCCGCCAGCAGCAGCCCGACGAAGGCCCCACCCAGCGACAGGGGCAAGGCCGCCAAAATGGTCACCGGATGCAAGAAACCCTTGAACAACAGCACCAGCACGGCATAGATGCAAAAAATGCCGACGGACATCGCCAAGCCAAAGCTCGCAAAGAGCTCCCCCATGACCTCCGCATCGCCCACCTCGACCACCCTCACACCAGGGGGCAACTCACCGATGGAGGGCAGTCGTTCCACCGCCTCGGTGACTTCGCCAAGCGGCAGGCCCGATAACTCGATTTCGAAATTGATATTGCGCTGCCGGTCGTAGCGGTCAATCACCGCCGGCCCACCGCTGATCTCCAAGCTGGCCACCTGCCCCAGCATGACCGGCCCACGCAAGCCTGGCACCATCAGGCGCTCGAGCAGGGACAGGTCCTTGCGGGCCGACTCTTGGAGCTGCACCACGATGGGCACCTGCCGCTGCGCGACATTGAGCTTGGGCAATTGCGCCTCGTAGTCACCCAGGGTGGCAACCCGCAGGGTCTGCGCAATGGCCGCCGTGCTTACCCCCAGATCGGCCGCGCGCGCAAAATCCGGCCGCACCGTGATCTCGGGACGAACCAGGCTGGCGGTCGAGGCGATGCTGCCCAGACCGGCAATGGTGCGCAAGTCTTTCTCCACGGCCAGGGCCGCCTGCTGCAAGCTTCGCGGGTCATCACCAGTCAGTACGAGGACATACTTCTCGCCCGACCCGCCCAGGCCGACCTTCGTGCGCACACCGGGCAAATCGATCAGGGCCTGACGGATGTCCGCCTCGATCCTCTGCTTGCGCGGTCGCTCCCCGCGCTCGCTCAAGGCAATGGTCAAGGTTGCGCGCCTTACTTCTGCCGCACCGGCATTGACAAAAGGATCGCTGCCTGCACTGCCCCCGCCTATGGTGGTGTAGACACTGTGCACATCGGGCACGCGCATCACCAACTGCCGGGCGTGCTCGGCGCTCGCCCGCGTTTGGGCCAAGGTTGAGCCCGGCGGCAGCTCGACATAGACCTGGGTCTGCGAGTTGTCGTCCGGCGGAATGAAGCCGGTGGGCAGCAAGGGAATGAGCGCCAGGGAGCCCACAAAGAACACTGCGGCAGCCGCTACCGTCAGTAGCCGGTGACGCAGGCAGCCCTGGGCCAGCCGCATGTAAAGACGCAACCAGCCCGGCTCACGCTCTGCAGCCACCAGGGGCTTGAGCATGTACGCGGCCATCATCGGCGTAAGCATGCGTGCCACCACCAAGGAGGCAAACACTGCCAGCGAGGCGGTCCATCCAAACTGCTTGAAAAACTTGCCCGCAATGCCGCTCATGAAAGCGGTCGGCAAAAACACCGCGATCAGGGTGAAGGTCGTGGCGATCACCGCCAGTCCGATCTCATCGGCAGCCTCCATAGCGGCCTGGTACGGCGTTTTGCCCATGCGCAGGTGGCGCACGATGTTTTCCACCTCCACGATCGCATCATCGACCAGAATGCCGATCACCAGGGAAAGCGCCAGCAGGGTGACGACATTGATGGAAAAGCCCAGCCATGCCATGCCAATGAAGGCCGGCACCACCGACAAAGGTAGCGCCACCGCTGAAATGAAGGTGGCTCGGACATCACGCAAAAACACCCAAACCACCAACACGGCTAAAAGCGCGCCCTCGTAGAGCAGCTTGAGCGAACCCTGATACTCCTCCTCCACGGGGGTCACGAAATCAAAAGCCTCGCGGATCTCCACATCAGGGCGGGCTGCCGCGTACTCAGCCAGTACCTTGCGTACGGACCGGCCCACTGCAACCTCGCTCTCGCCCCGACTGCGAACCACCTCGAAACCGACCACAGGCTGCCCGTTGAGGCCGGCCCAGGAACGCGGCTCGGCCAGGGTATCGCTGACCGTGGCCACCTGATCGAGCCGAATGCGTCGACCGCCCGAGGCGGCTATCTCGATGCGCGCCACATCCTGCGCGCTCTGCACAGTTGCCACGGTTCGCACCGGCTGCTCCGCCGCGCCTAAATCGACCCGCCCGCCGGAGGCCTCCTGCTGCGTCTGCGCCAACTGCTGCGACACCTGCGCCGCGGTCAAACCCAGCGCTTGCAGGCGCACTGGGTCCAGGGCCACCCGTACCTGGCGGCTGACGCCGCCGACCCGGGTCACCGCGCCAACCCCCTTGACGGCCAGCAACTTGCGAGTGAGTTCGTCGTCAACCAACCAGGACAGGGCTTCATCGTCCAGGCCGGGTGAGCGCACGGTGTAAGCCAGCACCGGCGTGCCGGCCAGATTGAGCTTTTGAATAATGGGGTCCCGCAGATCGGCCGGCAGGTCGGCGCGCGCACCCTGCACCGCCGAGCGCACCTCATCGAGCGCCTCCTGCACCGGCTTTTCCAGCCGGAACTCAGCGGTGATCGAGACCGAACCGTCCTGCACCTTGGTGGTGATGTGCTTAAGCCCCTGCAAGGGCGCCAGCGCGTTTTCCAGCTTGCGTGCCACATCGGTTTCCAGCTGCGAGGGCGTGGCACCGGGTAGGCTGGCGCTGATCTGCAGAGTCGGCAGATCGAGATCGGGAAAGTTCTGCACTTTCATCGAGCCGTAGGCAATCAGCCCGGCGACACTGAGCAGGGCAAAGAAGAGTACCGAGGCGATCGGATTGCGGATCGACCAAGCCGAGACATTGACCATAAGAGGGCTCGGCTTACTGGGCGGAAGGCGCCGGGGGGGCGGCCGAGACGACGCGCACCACATCCCCATGGTTCAAAAAGGCGCCGCCGCTGGCGATCACCCGCGCCTGCGGCTCCAAACCCGAGATGATTTCCACCCTGTCGCCGCTGATGCGCCCGGTTCTTACCTTGACCTGGGCCACCCGATCCTGCGCCGCCAGCACATACACAAAGCTAAATCCTTCGCGCACCACCAAAGCCGACTGACCCACGGTAAGGGCTTGTGCGCGGCCCAGTTCTATTTGCCCGCTGGCAAACGCCCCGGGCACCAGGGCAGCACCCGAGCCGCGCGGCCGGCTGATATCTACATACACCAGCGCGTTGCGCGACTGGGCATCGGCCGAGGGCGCGATCGCGCGCACTCGGCCGGCAACCTCCAGGCCACTGGCCGTCCTGATACGAGCAGGCATGCCGATGCGCACCTGGGGCAATTGCGCGGCGGTGAGCTCGGCGCGCCATTCCAACCGTCCCTGCCGTATCAAACGGAACAGCTCGGCTCCAGGCGACACCACCGCGCCCAAGGTGGCATTGCGCGCGGAGATCACCCCCGCGTCGGGGGCGCGCACCTCGGTCTGAGCCAGACGCAATTGCTGCAGACCCAGGGCCGCCTTGGCCGATTGCACCCGCGCCTGCGCCACGGCATCGGATGCCAGCGCTGCCGTCAACTGCGCCGGGCTGAAGAAGCCCTGCTGCTGCAGTGAACGAGCGCGATCGGCTTGAGCACGCGACTCCAGCGCTGCCGCCTCGGCCTCGGCCAGCGCGGCCTGCACCTGCGCCAGTTCGGCGCGCAAAGTGTCCGACTGCAGCCGGGCCAAAAGATCGCCCTTGTGCACCGAATCACCCACATTGACGCGCACCTCCACCAGCTTGAGGCCTTGCAGTTCGGCGCCCACCTGGGCTTCCTGCCAGGCAGCGATCGATCCGGAGGCCTGCAAAACCTGCGGCAACGCCATGGACTGCGCCTGCTCGACGGTCACCGTCAGCGTCGGCCGAACTAGCGGCGGTTTTGCATCAACCTTGTTTTGAGCAAGCGCAACAAGAGGGAGCGCCGCGACCAACAAAGCGAGGCGCCACGCGGTGACTGTCTTCATCATCGAACCCAGGGAGAACGCGGGGGCAGAGTGTAGCCAGAGACGACGGACCGCCACGGCGGCGGGGGATCGCGCCCTTCAGCCCAGAACCTGGCCCCAGAGCTCGAGCACCGGCTGGCGCAGGCTCTGCACCTCCCCAACCGGCTTATGGGTGGGCTCTTCATTGAGGCGGGCACGGTGTTGCAGCCGCCGCAACTCACGGTAGGCATTGGCGCTTGCGTGGCCGACCCCGGGCAACAGCAAACCCGCCTGCTCGGCGCGCTCGAGCAGGGCAATATTGCCCACATTGTCGGCCAGGGCCGGATGCGAGGCCGCCTGCGAGAGCACCAGATACTGCACGACGAACTCAACATCGACCATGCCACCGGGACTGTGCTTCAGATCAAACACCTCCTGGCCACGGATCGGATGCGCGGCCCGCACCTTCTCCCGCATGGCGACGATCTCGCCGCGCAAGGCTGGCGCGTCGCGCACCGCAGTGATGACCTGCCGGCGCACCTCGTCAAACTGGCGCCTCAAGGCCGCGTCGCCCCAGACAAAACGGGCACGGGTCATGGCCTGATGCTCCCAGGTCCACGCGGTGTTGCTGCCGCGCTGGGCCTGGTAATCCGCAAAGGCGGCAAAGCGGGTCACCAGCAGACCTGAATTACCGTTGGGCCGCAGGGCGGTGTCGATCTCGAAGAGGTCGCCCTCGCCGGTCTTGACGGTCAGCCAGTTGATGAGCTTGCGCACAAAGGCGGCATAAACCTCCGTCGCACGCTCGTCATCGTCCTCATAGACAAAAACCAGATCCAGATCACTGCCATAGCCGAGCTCCTTGCCACCGAGCTTGCCGTAGGCAATGACGCCCAACTGCGGCTCGGGGCGGTGCCGAATTCTCAGCCGCTGCCAGCTCCAACGCACCGTAATGGCCAGCACCGCATCGGCCAGCGCACTCAGGTCGTCGGCCACTTGCTCAACGCTGAGCTGGCCCTCCACATCGCGCGCCAGGGTCCGGAATACCTCGGCATGGTGTGCGCGGCGCAGCAAATTCAAGCAAGCCTCTTCATCGTCCTCGCCAGTGCGCCGCAGCGCCTCCAGGCGGGTCTCCAGCTCGGCCGCGAAAGCCCGTGCATCAAAGCGCTGCTGCAACATCTGTCCGTTGGCCAGCTCATCGATCACGCCGGGATGCCTGAGCAGGTAGCGCGCCGGCCAGCGCGCCGCCCCGAGCAGGCGCAGCAAACGCTCGTGCACCGAGGGCCGCTCCATGAGCAGGGCCAAATAGCTCTCGCGCCTGAGTAAGGGCTCAATCCAGTCGAACAGACGCAGCGCACCGTCCTGGGTAATGCGACCGGCCTCCATCCAGGTGACCGTGCGCTGCACCAGACGCAGCAGACGGCCGCGCGATTCCTCGCGCAGGGCCAGGATACGGGGATGGCTCTGCCAGGCGCCCAGGCGCTGGCGCAGCGGCTCGGGCCACGCCACTCCCTCGCGCGCCAGCAGCTCAGCCAGGTCCTGGGAGCCGGTCTGACCCTTGTGACAACCGACGCAATCGGTATGGCCGCCAAGCAGCTTGTCGAACTCCTCGGCCACGAACTCCCGGTGACGGTCAAGCTCGGCCAGAAAGGGGCCCACCCCCGCCAAGCCCAGGGTGGCTGCGATCCAGGCCAGGTCTTCGTCGCCAGTGGGCAGTGCATGGGTCTGCTGATCGTCGAGATACTGAATGCGATGCTCAACCCGCCGCAGAAAATCGTAGGCCTGAGCCAGCCCGTCGGCAGTGGCCGGCGGCATCAGGCCCGCCTTGCTCACCCGCCCCAGGGCTTCGAGCGTGGGCCGGGTGCGCAACTCGGGAAACTGGCCGCCGCGCACCACCTGCAGCAGCTGCACTGTGAACTCGATTTCTCGTATGCCACCGCGCGAGAGCTTGACATCGTTGGCGCGCTCGGGGTGACCGGCGGCGCGCCGGGCCGCCTGCTCGCGGATCTGCCGGTGTAACACCCGCAGGGACTCAAAGACGCTGTAGTCGAGATAGCGCCTGAACACAAACGGCAGGACCAATTGGCGCAAGCCATCGGTTGAGCCATCGCTGCGGGTATGACGCGGGGCCACCACCCGGCTCTTGAGCCAGGCAAAGCGCTCCCACTCGCGCCCCTGGACCTGAAAATACTCCTCCAGCGCACCCAGGGACACCGCCGGTGGGCCCGAATGACCGTTAGGTCGCAGCGCCAGATCGACCCTGAACACGAAACCATGCTCGGTGACATCGCCAATCAGCGTCTGCACTGCCTTGACCTGCTGCGAAAAATACTCGTGGTTGGAAATGACCCCCCGTCCATCGGGCTGGCCAGTGGTGTGGCCCTGCTCGTCGTAGATGTAGATCAGGTCGATGTCGCTAGAGACATTGAGCTCGCGCGCGCCCAGCTTGCCCATGCCAATGACCCACATGCAGGCACGACGCGAGGCAGGACCGGCGCCGACCTGCGGCATGCCGTGCAGCGCATCGAGTTCCTCGGCCGTCTTGCGCATGGCCACATCAAGAGCGAATTCGGCCAGGTCGGTCATGACCCGCGTCACCAATGCCAGCGGGGCCGACTGCGGTCCTTGGGCGTCAATGACCACCAAGCGTTCGAGCACCAACTGCCTGAGGATGCGTAGCGCGGCGCCCACCTCTTGCCCCGATTGCCGCAGCGCCTCATAGGCCCGCTGTAGCGCCATCTGGTCGAGCGACGAGTCGGCCAGCAGCCCCATCCAGGACGCATAGCGGCGACGAATGCGACGAACAAAACGGCTGTGATCAGCCGCCCGGGCGGGCGCAGCGACGCGCTCGTCATGGTCGCCGACAAGCTCGAAGGTGGGCTCGGATGACGGACTCGTCATGAATGGTTGGGCAATGAGCGTTAGCAGATGCAGGGATGGGCCGGGCGAGGGTCATAATTCCAAGCCTGATGCAGCCGGAACTTGCCTCGACGCCTACGACCCTGCCGCCACGGCTCAAGCTGTGGGCGATGGCCACGCGCTGGCTGCTCGCCCTTTTGCTCTTGTGTGCCCTGCTGCTAGGTCTCGGATGGGCCCTGCTTCACTGGGTGATTGTGCCGCGTATCGACGAATTTCGCCCGGCACTGCAAAACCTGGCCCGCCAGGCCACCGGCTTGCAGATCGAAATCGGGGGCTTGCAGGCCCGCTCGCGCGGACTCATGCCCTCCTTCGAGCTCAACCAGGTCACCCTGCTCGACGCCCAGGGGCAAGCGGCCTTGCGCCTGCCCCGCGTGCTGGTGGCCATCTCCCCGCGATCGGTGGCCAAGCTGGGGCTAGAGCAACTGTTGATCGAAGGCGCTGAACTGGAACTGCGGCGCACGACCGACGGCCGGCTCTTGCTGGCCGGCATCGACATCAGCGCGCAGCCGCACATGGATATCCAGCCAGCCCTGGATTGGCTGTTCTCGCAGACCGAATGGGCGCTGCGCGGCGGCCTGGTGCGCTGGCAGGACGAACTGCACAAGGTGCGCATGGAGTTGCGGCAAGTCGATTGGGTCATGCGCAACAGCGGCCAGCGCCACCAGATGCGCCTGGATGCCACCCCCGAGTCCCAGTGGGGCGAACGCTTTAGTCTGCGGGGTCAACTGCGCCAGCCCCTGCTTTCCGGGGGGGCGGGCAACTGGCGCAGCTGGAACGGCGAGCTGTATGCCGAATTCAGCCGCATCGAGGCCACGGCCGTCGAGGCCTATGCCCGGCTGGCTGGCGTCGAGGTCGAAGACGGCCGGGGCGCGATACGCAGCTGGATGGATGTGCAAAAGGGTCGAATTGTTGGCATCCTGGCTGATGTGCAATTGCAGGACCTTCGGGCACAGGCGGGGCCCAAGCTGCCACCGCTCAAGCTCAAGCAGGTTCAGGGGCGCCTGGGCTGGCAGCTGATGGACCGCAGCTTTCAAGCCAGCGCCGAAAGCCTGAGTCTGGAAGGGCTGGACGGCCAGCGCTGGTCGGCCGGCCAGCTGCGCTGGACCGGGCAGGGCACCGATCTGCACGCGCTGACCGGACAGCAGTTCATGGCCGACCAGCTCGATCTGGCCTCGCTGAGCTCCTTGGCCCTGCGTCTGCCTCTGCCCACTGAACTGCAGGACCCCCTTCGCAACTTGCAGGCGCAGGGCCAGGTCGAAGGCCTGCAACTGAGCTGGCAAGGCCCCCTGGACAAACCCGAGCAGGCCCAGGCCAGCGGTCGTATCCGTCAGCTGGCCCTGGCCGCCGGCAACGCCCCCGCCGACGGGGCCCCGGGGCGACCAGGCGTCCAGGGGGCAGACCTGGACTTCCAATGGAAGCGCGACAAAGGACTTGACAGTGCGCAGGGCCAGTTGCTGCTCAAGGATGGTTGGCTCGAATTTCCGGGCCTGTTCGCCGAGCCGCGGGTGACGCTCGAGAACTTCAGCACGATCTGGAAATTGCGCCACGGCGCGGGCGGCACCGAGATCAGCCTGGAGTCGGGACAACTGCGTAACAGCGATGCACAAGCGCAGTTTCAGGCCCAATGGAAGCGACAGGGCGCAGGCTCGGGCGAACTCGACGCGCAAGGCCAAATCACGCAGGCCGATGGCTCAAGAGTGCACCGCTACCTGCCGCTGACCGTGCCCGAGAACACACGGCGGTATTTGCAGGAGGCCTTGCCGCAGGGGCAGCTCAGCGACCTGCGTTTTAAGGTCAAGGGGCCGCTGGCCCGCTTCCCCTTCCGCCAGGCTGGCGAGGGCGAGTTTCAGGTGAACGCCCGCCTACGCAATGCGCGCTACCAGTATGTCCCCGCCTCTATGGGCTCTGGGTCCAAACCCTGGCCAGCGCTGGAAAAATTGGAAGGACAGCTCCAGCTCAATCGCAACAGCTTGCAGATCAGCCAGGCCAGCGCCCTGGTCGCCGGGCTGCCAGGGCTGGGGCTGACCAAGGTCCAGGCTCGCATCGCCGAGCTGGGTCCGCAGGCCCGGGTTGAAGTCAGCGGCGATCTACGAGGGCCTCTGGCTCAAGCCCTGCGACTGGTTCAGACCACGCCCCTATCGACACTCACCCGGGGCGCGCTCGACAGCGCCAGCGGCAGCGGCGCTGCCGAAATTGCGCTGCGCCTGAATCTGCCACTCGACGATCTCGATCAGTCCACCGTACAAGGCACCTTGGTCCTCCCGGGCAATGAGCTTCAGATTTCCAGCGACCTGCCACCGCTCAATCCGGTCAAGGCCACGGTGCAATTTACTCAAAACAGTTTGCAGATCAGCAGCGCACAAGCCCGCGTGCTCGGCGGCGAGATGCGCTTTGAGGGCGCGTTACGGGCGCGTACGCGTGATGCCGGCGAACCCGAGGCGCAAATCAGGGCCCAGGGACAGTTGACCGCCGAAGCCTTGCAACAGATCCGGGGCAATCCAGCGCTGGCCCACCTAGCCCGCAGCGCCAGCGGCAGCACCAGTTACAGCGGCACGCTCAGCCTGCGCCAGGGTTGGCTGGAATTCAATCTGCAGTCCCGCCTGCAAGGACTGGCGCTCAACCTCCCGGAGCCTCTGAGCAAGCCGGCCGCCAGCGAATGGCCCTTGCGCATCGAACGCAGCATGGTGTTGGCCAGCCTCGAACGCCGACCCCAGGATCGCATCCGCGTGCAGCTCGGGCCCTCGCCCGGGCTGAAAGAGGGCTTGCAGGCAAGCTACCTCAGAGATGTCAGCGGTGGCAGCGCGCAGGTCCTGGGCGGTGAGATCACGCTGGGCGCCTTGCCGCAAGACATCGCCCCGGGTGCGGTGCGAGCGCTGATCGACCTGCCCAGCCTGGATCTGGACAGCTGGAACAAGTTCAGCGCGAGTTTTCCTGGAGGCGAGGCGGGCGCCAGCGCGGCCTATCTACCCACCATCCTGGCCCTGCGCACGGACAGCCTGCGCGCGCAGGGGCATACCTTTCAGCAGCTGGTCGTCGGCGCCACGCGCGACGGGGCGACCTGGCGCGCCAACATTCACGCCTCCGAACTGAGCGGCTATACCGAATACCGGGCCGGCAGCCCGAATGCAGCCGGCCGGGTCTACGCCCGTCTGGCCCGGCTGGCTTTGGGGGCGAGCAGCAGCAGCAATGTCGAGGCCCTGCTGGAGACGCAGCCCAGCACCGTTCCCGCGCTGGATATCGTGGTCGATGACTTGGAGTTGCGCGGACGCGATCTGGGCCGCCTCGAGATGGAGGCCGTCAACCGCAACACAGGCACCGCACGCGAATGGCGACTCAACAAACTCAGCCTGACCGTGCCGGAGGCCAAGCTTAGCGCTACGGGCAACTGGGCCGCAGCGCCCGGAGCCAGGCCGAATGCGCCCCGGCTGACACAGCTCAATTTTGGGCTGGATATCGACGACTCTGGCGCCCTGCTCAAGCGGCTGGGTATCGACGGGGCGGTGCGTCGCGGCAAGGGCAAGATGGAGGGACGCATCGGCTGGAGCGGCTCACCGATGAATTTCAACACGCAGTCGCTGCAAGGCCAGTTTGTTGTGGACATCGAGTCGGGGCAGTTCCTCAAGGCCGATCCTGGCGCAGCCCGCCTGCTGGGCGTGCTGAACCTGCAGTCCCTGCCCAGAAGATTGACGCTGGACTTCAGAGATGTGTTCAGCGAAGGCTTTGCCTTTGATTGGCTGCGCGGCGAAGTCACGGTCGAGCAGGGCGTGGCGCGTACCGAGAGCCTGCGCATGAAGGGTATCAACGCAGCGGTGTTGATGGCCGGCACTGCCGATGTGGTGCGCGAAACCCAGGACCTGCGGGTGGTGGTGATCCCAGAAATCAACGCCGGCACCGCCTCGTTGTTGGCCGCAGCCGTCAATCCGGTGGTGGGCCTGGGCACTTTGATCGCGCAGTGGTTGCTGCGTCGGCCCCTCAATGAGGCCACCACCCAGGAATTTACCGTGCGCGGTACCTGGGCCGATCCGGTGATCGAAAAAGTCGCACGCAGAGCGACCGCCTCCGGAGGCGCAAGCCAGTAAACGCCCCATGCGAGTGGCCGCCCTCCAGATGGTCTCCAGTACCCAGGTCCAGGCCAACCTGGACCGGGCCGCGCAGGCCCTGGCCCAGGCAGCCGACGAGGGCGCCGAGCTGGCGGTGTTGCCCGAGTATTTTTGCCTGCTCGGCCAGAAAGACACCGACAAACTGGCGCTGGCCGAGCCAGCCGGCAAAGGCCCGCTGCAAGACTTCCTGGCCGACCAGGCGCGGCGGCACCGAATCTGGCTGGCCGGGGGTACCGTACCGCTGGTGGGTGAGCGGGCGGGCCGGGTCAGCAACACCACGCTGGTCTTCGATCCCCTGGGCCGACAGGCGGCGCGCTACGACAAGATTCATCTCTTTCGCTATACCAACGACAAAGAAAGCTACGACGAAGCCCGCACCCTGCAGGCCGGCGGGCAAGCCGCCCATTTCGAGCTGCCCTCGCGCGATGGCCACCGCTGGCGCGTGGGTTTGAGCGTGTGCTACGACCTGCGCTTTCCGGAGCTGTTTCGGCAGCTGCGCGCAGATTTGCTGCTGGTGCCCAGCGCCTTCACCCACACCACCGGAGAGGCGCACTGGGAGGTGCTTCTGCGAGCGCGCGCCATCGAAAACCTGGCCTTCGTGGCGGCAGCCGCGCAAGGTGGTTTGCATGACAACGGCCGGCGCACCTGGGGCCACAGCATGCTGATTGATCCTTGGGGCCAGGTTCTGGCCGTCCAGCCCGAGGGGGCGGGGATGGTGATCGCCGACCTCGATGCCTCACGCCTGCACGAACGGCGGCGGCAATTGCCCGCACTCGAACATCGGGTGCTGCCATGAATCCAGGGCTGGGCAAGGCATGGCCGTCGCTGCGTCTGGCGCTGTCAAACCGATGGCCCCGCGGCCAGATCAGCCTGCCGCGTGGACGCTGGCTGCTCTGGAGCGCCCTGGTGACCTTGCTGGCCGGCTTGCTCGGCCTGCTGATTTTCCTGGCCCATCGATACGAGGTCAGCGCGTTGCAAAGCCGGCTTGACGCCCAAGCCAATGACCTGGCCGCCAGCGTCCACGACAGCTTGATGCGTAACCTGCGGCTGTTCGGCGCCTTGAACCCGGAGCAGCCCACCGTATGGGCCAGCCAGGCCACAGACCTGCTGCTGCAGCGCCCGGAGATGGTGCGCATCGAATGGCGAGGCGAACAAATGCAACTCAGGCTCAGCCAAGACGCGCCCGGCCGATCCGCCCCCTTCGGTCGCCTTGCGCGGGCGCACAGCGAGGCCGATGTGAAACTGAGCTGTAGCGCGGCCTTGCGCTTTGGCACGCCCACTTTCTCGAGCAGTTATTTTGTGCTGCAAGAGGACGGTCGGGGCATGGAGTTGATGGACCTGTGCATCCCGCGCAAAGAAGCCGGCGTACTGACCGGCTACACCGTGGTGAGCTATTCGCTGGGCGAAATCCTGGCCCGGGGACCCGGGGCAAGGCTGGCGCAAGGTCAGAGCCTGGCCTTTACAGATCCCGACGGCACGCGACTGGCCATCCACGGCCAACTCGGCGAGGGCGGCCGGCAGTACACCTCGCGGCCCTTGGTCGATCTGCCCGGAAACACTCTGGTGCTGCGCCTCGATACGATGCAGGAGCGCCCCACGCTGCTGCCGCAGCCGCTGACCGCGCTGGTAGCCGCTCTGGCCGCAGCCCTGAGCGCCGTGCTGACCCTGCTGGTCCGAGACATGCGCCGGCGCCAGCAGGTGGAACAGGAGTTGGCCGATGCCTTAGCTTTTCGTAAAGCCATGGAAAATTCGCTGAGCACCGGCTTGCGAGCCCGCGACCTGCAGGGCCAAATCACTTATGTCAACCCGGCTTTTTGCCGCATGGTCGGCTTTGAGGCCGGGGAGTTGCTTCTGCCCGGCGATGCCGTGCCTTACTGGCCTCCCGAGTTGGCGCCGACTTACAAGGCGCGTCAGCAAGACCGTTACAACAATACCGCCGCCTTGCGCGGAGGCCATGAATCGCTGTTCATGCGCAGCGACGGGACACGATTTCCGGTGCTGATCATGGAAGCGCCGCTGATCAACGCCCAGGGCAAGCACACCGGATGGATGAGTGCGGTGCTCGACATCAGCGAACAAAAGCGCGCCGAAGAGCTCTCCCGTGCCAGCCAGGAGCGCTTGCAGGCCGCCGCACGGTTGGCCATGGTCGGAGAGATGGCCTCGCTGCTCAGCCACGAGCTCAACCAGCCCCTGGCGGCCATCGCCAGCTATGCCAACGGATCCATCAACCTGCTGCAAGACGACCAGGGCCGTCAGGCCGGCGCTGCCCCCGATCACCTGCACAGCGACCTGCTTGAGGCACTCCGGCGCATCGGTGGGCAGGCAGAACGCGCGGGCCGCGTGATTCGCAGCGTGCACGACTTCGTGCGCCGTCGCGATCAGCGGCGCGAGTCCGTGCCGGCCAGAGATCTCGTCGAGGCCATCATGCCGCTGCTGGCGCTGCAGGCCCGCAAACTCGATGTTCAGTTGCGAATCGATCTGCGGGCCGACGCCCCGCCGGTGGTGTGCGATCGCACCATGGTCGAGCAAGTGCTGCTGAACCTGGCGCGTAATGCGATGCAAGCCATGCAGCAGGACTGCGAACCGCTGCGCGAGCTGGACCTGCAGGTTCGCCCGAGCTCGTTGAATGGACGGGTCTGGGTCGAGTTTTCGGTCAGCGATGTCGGTCACGGCATCAACGACGAAGTGGCCCGACAATTGTTTACGCCATTTTTCACCACCAAGGAAGAGGGCATGGGCCTGGGCTTGAGTCTGTGCCGCACCGTGGTCGAGCAGCATGGTGGCGCCCTGCATTTCCAGCCGCGGCAGCCCCGGGGTACCACCTTCAAATTCACCCTGCCCGCCGGCACGGGCCGATTGCCACCATGAAACGATCCTCCAATGCCACGGTCTACCTGATCGATGACGATGCTGGCGTGCGCGACGCGCTGGCCTGGCTTCTGCGGTCGCGCCGGCTGCTCAGCGAGCCCTTCGCATCGGCCGAGGCCTTTGTGGCCTTGATCGACCGGCCTGGCTTCGAGATCCGCGAACCCGCCTGCGCCCTGCTCGATGTGCGCATGGGCGCCCTCAGCGGGCTGGCCCTGTTTGAGCGCGTGGTTGAGCGGGGCTTGCTGAGCACCCTGCCCGTCATCTTTCTGACCGGCCATGCCGATGTACCCACAGCGGTCGATGCCGTCAAGCGGGGCGCTTTCGATTTTTTCGAAAAGCCGTTTTCCGACAATGCACTGGTCGATCGCATCGAGGCGGCTCTGCAACGGTCAGCGCAGGCGCTGGGCGAGCGAGACCACGCCCGAGAGGTGGGCGTGCGACTCGACAGCCTGACCGAGCGTGAACGCGAGATCATGCAGCGCATCATCACCGGGCTGGCCAACAAACAGATCGCTGACGAGCTGAGCATCAGCGTGCGCACGGTGGAAGTTCACCGGGCCCGGGTGTTTGACAAAATGCTGGTCAAGTCAGCGGTTGAATTGGTCAACCTGCTGCGCGCCCCGGACAAAACATAGCCGCCGTTCAGCGCCGGCCAGGGTCTGTGTCTTCGGTGTGGTCTTCGGGGCGCTCGCCCCTGGGCCGCCCTGAAAACATGGTCCACCAGACGATGAACACCAGCAAGGCCAGCGCCAGCAAGGCTTCGAGCAACAACAGGGTCATGGCAACACAACAAACCGACGCGAGCGCAAAAACGCGGATTATCCTCAGCGTCCTGTTCCCCCTCATGGGTCTGGTGTCTTGTGCCAGCGTGGAGCTGCCACCGGTCCCGCCGCAGGCCGCTGGCCCTGCGATTGACGCGCAGCCGGCGCCGGCCGAGACGAGCGCTCAGACCGCGGCGCCGGGTCAGCCGAACCTCGGTGGCCCCATCCTGCAGCGCAGCAAGAGCCGATGGGTGCCGGTCGCCTGGTCTGAGCTGCCGGGCTGGTCGGACGATCCAGTGGAGCAAGTCTGGCAGGCCCAGTTACACAGCTGCCGCAGGCCCCATCCGGCCTTCGCTGCGCTGTGTCCCCAAATCGGCCAGTTGGCTCAGGCCCCTCCACACACCCAGCGCGAGTGGATGACGAAGCACTTACAGCCCTACCGGATAGAAGAACCAGACGGCAAAAGTGAGGGCTTGCTCACCAGCTACTTCGAGCCCATACTTGCTGCGCGGCGCCACAGAGACGCCCAGCACAGCGTGCCCCTGTACGCCCCGCCGGCGGACCTGGCCGGCCGCAAGCCGTGGTTCACGCGACAGGAAATCGACACCCTGCCGGCCGCACGCAAGGCCCTGCAGGGACGCGAGATCGCTTGGCTGGCCGACCCGATCGACGCCATGCTGCTGCACATCCAGGGCTCAGGGCGGCTGCTGCTGACCGACGCAGAGGGCCGACAGCGCCAGGTGCGCGCGGCCTTCGCCGGATCCAACGACCAACCCTATCGCAGCATCAACCAATGGCTGATCGAGCAAGGCGTGCAGCGCATCCACCCCTGGCCCGAAGCCACCAAGGCCTGGGCGGCGCAACACCCGCAGCGGGTTCAAGCCCTGCTCTGGAGCAACCCGCGCTATGTATTCTTTCGCGAAGAAGCGATCGCCGACCCGCTGGAGGGACCCCGAGGGGCGCAAGGAGTCCCGCTGAGCGCCGGGCGATCGATTGCGGTGGATCCGGGCAGCATCCCCTACGGAACTCCCGTCTGGCTGGTTTCGCGCGGGCCGGTGGCGCCGCTGGCGCGGCTGGTCATGGCCCAGGATACCGGCAGCGCCATCGTTGGCGCCATCCGGGCCGACTACTTTGCCGGCACTGGCGAGGCGGCAGGGCAGTGGGCCGCCCGCATTCGGCAGCCCCTTCAGCTGTGGGCCTTATGGCCACGAACGGCGCGATGAGCTAGCGGCCTGGGAGAACAACAACACAAAAGCCAGGTCCTGGGCAGTCATTGAAATGTCGGCTAGCGCCAGCCCACGGGGGACTGTGGTGCACAGGCTCAAGCCATGACGAGCTGAGGGTCCGGATTGGGCGGCACCAATATGAGTGGCTCGATCACAACCTGGTGTGCAGACGCCGCAGACCACAGGCCGCTGTCATCTCTTGTGTAGAGCTCGTACTCGCCTAGCACTAGCCCCTCGGTGAACATGTCGGTGCTCTGGTGGCCAGCGTTGAGAGCGACGCTGTTCCAAAATTCGTCATCAAGCATCTCGATGCCTGCCAGGTCAGCTGGAACTTTGTCCGTACGCACCAGATAGGCCACCCCCGGCTCCGAGCTGCTCACCCGCACATCGTCCCCGACTTCAACCTCCACATCCCGGCTGGTGCTGCCGTCCGGGTTGAAGCGCTGCACAAACACGGCCCTCGGGCCCGTCTCCCGCGTCGCTCACGCGCAGCAGCACCGGCCCGGCGTAGCCGGCAGGAAGATTGAGGGTGTAGCGGCCCTCAGCGTCGAGGGCAGCCTGGGCCAGCAACCGGCCCGAAGCGTCATAGGCGCTGATGGTCAGCCCATGTCCGCTGACGGCCGGCCCCAGGGTGATCGCTCCCTGCACCGTGGCCGCGCTCGGGGGCGGCGGATCGGGAGCCGGTGCGGGTGAAGGCGCCGAGCCACTCGAGTTGCCTTGCAGGGCCAGGGTGGCGAGCGCGCCTGCACCTCCCAGCACCAGGGGGCCGGGCGGCCAAAGCGCCGACCACTGCGCCGCCAGCTGCGCCTTGAACTGCGCCATGAATTCGGCCATACGCTGGGCCATCGGATGGGCCGAGGCGTTTGCAGGGGCCGAAACTGTCGCCGGCGAGGACGCCGGGACCCACCCACCGAGGGTGCTCGCAGGCGCTGACTCAGCTGCCGCGTAGAGACCGCCTGGTGGCTCAGCCTCGTCAAGTGCAGTCGTCTTTGCGGCCGCTTCGACCTTAACCTCCCGATCGTCTGCCGGTCGACTTGTCGGCCGTTCGTCAGCGGGTGCCGCTGGACCCTGAGGCACATCGCCGTCGCGCCCCCCATCATCGTTGACGCGTCGTTTTCTACTCCGAGTGGTGCGCATTCGGAGACCCGCTGCACCTCCCGACCTAGGGCCCTCGGGCTCTGCCAGAGGCGAAGATGAGCCCGGGAAAAGGGGCGCTGGCGGGGTTTTCTTCACAATGCGCAACCAGACCGCGAACGGACCAGACTCCCGTCAAAAAAAGTCTAATTGTGAATCGGCGCAACAAATCATGCCGAAGCGCTCACTTGCCCGCCTGGATTCGTAAGCCCTCGGGGCCTTAAGGCTTGTCGAGCCTGGCCTAGGTGCGCGGCATACAATCAGAAGTTTTGCGGCCTCACAGCCGGTAGCGGCAGCGTGTCCGCATGCCGCTGGCCCTGACCTCAACCTCTGGAGCTTGCCCGTGTTCATTTCCTCCGCCTTTGCCCAAGCCGCACCCGCCCCAGCCGGTGGCGGCGACATGATGTCCTCCCTGGCCAGCATGCTGCCCCTGCTGCTGATGTTCGTGGTGCTCTACTTCGTCATGATCCGGCCCCAAATGAAGAAACAAAAAGAGCACCGGGCCATGATCGAGGCCTTGGCCAAGGGCGACGAGGTCGTCACCGCCGGCGGACTGCTCGGCCGCGTCAGCCGTATTGACGATGCCTTCATTGCGGTCGAGCTGAGCGCGGGCGTCGAAGTGCAGATGCAGCGCGCCTCGGTGGTGCAAGTTCTGCCCAAGGGCACGATGAAGTAATCCCGTCCGGGGCAATCCATCGCCCCGGCGCCTCGTCTGCCTGCGGACCGCTCCCCAGCGCCGATCTGCCCCTAGCCCCAAGTTGCCATGAACCGCTATCCGATCTGGAAATATCTGGTGCTCGCCGTCACCCTGGTGATCGCGGCCCTCTACACGCTGCCCAACTTCTTTGGTGAAGCTCCAGCCGTACAGGTTTCCAGCCTCAAGGCCATGACCAAGGTCGACGAGAGCACAGTCGGCCGGGTCGAAGAGGCCCTGAAGAACGCCGGCGTCAAGGCCGAAGAAGTGGTCCTCGACGGTAATTCGGTACGCGCGCGATTTGACACCCCGGACAACCAGCTCAGGGCCAAGGATGCCCTCCAGAAAGCCCTGATCCCCGACCCGAGCAATCCGACCTTCATCGTGGCGCTCAATCTGGTCTCGCGTTCGCCGACCTGGTTGCGCAGCGTCCACGCCATGCCGATGTACCTGGGCCTGGACCTGCGCGGTGGCGTTCACTTCATGCTGCAGGTGGACATGCAGGCGGCTCTGACCAAACGCGCCGACTCGCTGGCTGGAGACCTGCGCTTGGCTTTGCGCGAGAAAAGCCTGCGCTACGAAGACCTGGTGCGCGATGGAAACTCGGTGCAAATGCGGCTGCCCGATCAGGCCACAGCCAACGCCGTCGAGCGCCTGCTTCAGGAGCAGTTTGCCGACCTGCAGGCGCGAACCAGCGCCGATGGCGCGAAGATCCGGCTGGTTGCCAGCATTCGGCCCGAGGCCCTGCGCAAGGTCCAGGATCAGGCCCTCAAGCAGAACATCACCACCCTGCACAACCGCATCAATGAACTGGGCGTGTCCGAGCCGGTCATCCAACAACAGGGGATTGACCGCATCGTGGTGCAGCTGCCGGGCGTGCAGGATACGGCCAAGGCCAAGGATATTCTGGGTCGCACCGCCACCCTGGAGATGCGCCTGGTCGACGAAAGCGCTGAGGCTCGGGCGGCCGAGATCGGTGGCGGCCTGGTGCCCTTCAATTCCGAACGCTTCATCGACCGCGAAGGTCGGCCCATCATTCTCAAGAAACGGGTCGAACTCACCGGCGAGAGCCTGACCGATGCGCAGCCGGGCTTCGACTCGCAGACCCAGCAGCCCAAAGTGGACCTGACGGTCGATGCCAAGGGCGGTCGCATCATGCGCGATGTCAGCCGCGAGAACCTGAAAAAACGCATGGCCATCGTGCTGTTTGAAAAAGGCAAAGGTGAAGTACTCACCGCCCCCGTAATCCAAGGCGAGTTGGGCAATCGCTTCCAGATCTCTGGCTCCATGAGCACGGTAGAGGCCAACGATCTGGCCCTGTTGCTGCGCGCCGGCTCGCTGGCAGCGCCGATGGACATCATCGAGGAGCGCACCATCGGCCCGAGCCTGGGCGCAGAAAACATCGCCAAAGGATTTAACAGCGTCACCTGGGGCTTTGTAGCCATCGTGATCTTCATGGCCGCCTACTACATGCTCTTTGGCCTGATCTCGGGTCTGGCCTTGGCGGTCAACCTGCTGCTGCTGGTGGCCGTGCTGTCCATGCTGCAGGCCACCCTTACCCTGCCGGGCATGGCTGCCATGGCGCTGGCCCTGGGCATGGCGATTGACTCGAATGTGCTGATTAATGAACGGGTGCGCGAAGAGTTGCGTAACGGCGCGGCGCCGCAAGCGGCCATTCACGCCGGCTATGAGCGCGCCTGGGCCACTATTTTGGACTCCAACATCACCACCCTGATCGCCGGTCTGGCCCTGCTGATTTTCGGCTCGGGTCCGGTACGCGGCTTCGCAGTAGTGCACTGCATCGGCATCGTCACGAGTATGTTCTCGGCCGTGTTTTTCTCGCGGGGCCTGGTCAACCTGTGGTACGGCCGCCAGAAAAAACTCAAATCGGTTTCCATCGGCACGGTCTGGCGGCCTGGCGCCAGCACCAAACCCTGAGGGAGCGCACACATGGAATTCTTCAAGATCGGCCGCGACATCCCGTTCATGCGGCATGCCAAGGTCTTCAATGCGATTTCGCTGATCACCTTCGTCCTGGCCGTGTTCTTTTTGTTCACGCGCGGGCTGCATCTGTCGATCGAGTTCACCGGCGGCACCCTGATGGAGGTGAGCTACAGCCAAAGCGCCGATCTGGGCAAGGTGCGCAGCACCGTGGCGAGTCTGGGTTACACCGATGTGCAGGTGCAAAACTTCGGCACGGCCCGCGATGTGATGATCCGGCTGCCTGCTCAAAAAGGGGTGAGCACAACCCAGCAAAGCGAACAGGTGATGCAGACGCTACGCGCAAGCGATGCCAGCGTGACCCTCAGACGCACCGAATTTGTCGGCCCCCAAATCGGCGACGAGTTGGCCGCCGACGGCCTCAAGGCGCTGGCCATGGTGGTGGTCGGCATCATGATCTATCTGGCCTTCCGTTTTGAGTGGAAGTTCGCAGTCTCAGCCATCATCGCCAACCTGCACGATGTGGTGATCATCCTGGGCTTCTTCGCTTTTTTCCAGTGGGAATTCTCTCTGGCGGTACTGGCAGCCGTGCTGGCGGTGCTCGGGTATTCGGTCAACGAGTCGGTGGTGATCTTTGATCGAATTCGCGAGAACTTCAGGCGCTACCGCAAGATGAACACCGTGCAGATCATCGACAACGCCATCACCTCGACGATCAGCCGCACCATCATCACGCACGGTTCAACGCAGATCATGGTGCTGTCCATGCTGCTTTTTGGCGGGCCAACGCTGTTTTACTTTGCGCTGGCACTGACCATCGGCATTTGTTTTGGCATCTATTCGTCGGTCTTCGTGGCCGCCGCAGTCGCAATGTGGCTGGGCCTCGAGCGCGAAGACCTGATCAAGCCGACTTCGCGCAAGGACGGCCAAGATCCGAACGATCCAAACGCAGGCGCGGTGGTCTGAGAGCAGCCCCTTCGGCCCCATGGGAGCCGCACGCCGCTAGGGCCGCCGCTCAGTGCGGCAGGCGCTCACTGCTGTCGTCGCACAATTCGTCGAGCACCAAGGCATCGGGCTCCTGCCCCAGGCTCCAGTAGACCATGAGCACGATGATCTTGAAGTCATCGAGCGCCAGGGACTCGCCCACCACCGCCATGGCGCGATCGACCACAATCTCTCGCAGATGCGGCGGCAGCACGCCCGCGCGCTCAAGAAAGGTAAGAAAGCCCAGGACCTGGAGCCCCAGGTGTTGACGCTCGGCCTGTGAATAGACACGCAGGCTGCCCTCGGATTGGGGCAGGGCGCAGACGCCGGAGTTGCGGTCTTCTGGGGAACACAAGCGACTGGTCTGGGCGGCCAATTGCAAGCCATCGAGCCAGATCAGTGCCGCCTCAATCTCTTCGGCCTCGAACCCGGCCGCACTGAGCTTGCGTCCGAGTTGAGGGGCCTCAGGGCAGGCATCGCCTTGCCAGTAGTTTTCGTACACATAGACCAAAACCTCGAACATAGCCCCAATATACCCCAGGCCGGCGCAGCGGTGGCAGGTTCACGAACCGCGCACACAAAGGCCCCGCGATTGGGCACCTCGCCCGCTTTGCGCCCACCGCTCTTTAGCGGTCTGTCGGCCAGCCACAGCGCAATTGCAGGGCGTCAAGACCCGTGGGCTCAAAGCCGAGCGCCTGCAACACCGCATCATCGCTGGGGGCCTGTTTCCCGCTTTCGGGCGGGGGATGCGCGGCCGCCAACGGGAGCCGATGGTCCAAGCCCTCCAAAACATCCTGGACGCAGGTGACCAGACGCGCCCCCTCCACGATGAGGCGATGACAGCCCTGCGACTGCGGCGTATCAATGGAGCCCGGGATGGCCATCACCTCCTTGCCCTGCTCCGCGGCAAGCCGGGCCGTGATCAGCGAGCCGGATTTCAAATTCGCCTCCACCACCAAAGTGGCACTGGCCAAGCCCGCGAGAATGCGGTTGCGCTGAGGGAAGTGGTGGTTCAGGGGAGGGGTGCCCAGCAGGAACTCGCTGACGATGGCGCCACTGCCCACGATGCGCCGTGCCAGATCCAGGTGGCGGCGTGGATAGACCCGGTCCAGGCCGGTGCCCACGACAGCCACCGTCTGACCCCCGCCCTCCAGAGCGCCGGTATGCGCCGCCCCATCCACCCCGGCCGCCAGCCCCGACACGATGCACACGCCGGCCTGGGCCAGAGCCTCGGAAAAAGCCCGCGCATGCTGCTCGCCTTGCGGCGTGGGATTGCGGCTGCCCACCACGGCCAACACCGGACCGGCCCACCCGCGGCCCGCACTCCATTGCCGCGCCAAGGCACCGGCTGCAAAGAGCAGCAGAGGGGGGTCATCGATATCGAGCAGGCGGGAGGGATAACCGGCATCGCCCAGGGCAAAAACAAAGCGGTCTTCACCCGCGCCCAACCACGACCGGGTAGCCTGCAGCGCCACGGGCCCGTCATCGGGCGGACTGATAAGCGCCGGCAAAAGGCGCTCGAGCTGGGCCGCTTGCGACACCGCCTGCGGCTGCTCGAAGACCACGACGGGCGAGCCCGCCACAGCCAGCAGTCGCCGGGCCTGGGCCCGACTGACCCCGGGTGTCAACAACAAACGCAACCAGGCCTCTAACTCTTCCTCGGGCATGCAGCCCCTCGCGGCTGTGTGGGATCGGTCAGTTTAGGTCGGAGGGGCCCGCTGGGGAGCCCGGTCGCACATCAGGGACGATGTTTAACTTTCGACCGCCTCCGATCGGGGGCGAGGGCTTTGGACAGACAATAGGGGGCTGCCGCTTTTTCGCCCTGCCATGACCACCCCACTGACCATCCTGCGCTACCCCGACCCCCGACTGCACACCGTAGCCAAGCCAGTGGCCGCGGTGGATGAGCGGCTGCGCGAATTGATAGACCGCATGCTGCTGACGATGTACGAGGCCCAGGGCATTGGACTGGCGGCCACCCAGGTCGATGTGCACGAACGCTTGATCGTCATCGATGTCAGCGAAGAGCGTGACAAGCCCATGGTGCTGATCAACCCCGAAATCATCTGGGCCAGCCCGGAAAAGCGCCTGGGGGAAGAGGGCTGCCTGTCGGTGCCGGGCATCTACGATGGCGTTGAGCGCGCACTGGCTGTCCGGGTGCGGGCGCTCGACCGCCACGGGGCCGAACAGATCATCGAGGCCGATGGCCTGCTGGCGGTGTGCATCCAGCACGAGATGGATCACCTTCTGGGCAAGGTGTTCGTGGAGTACCTGTCCCTGTTCAAGCGCGGCCGCATCAAGACCAAGATGCTCAAGCTGCGTCGAGAAGACGAACGCCACGCCACGCCGGTCCGCTGAGATCGCAGGCTCGACGGCCGCAGCGGTCCGGACCGCGCTGCCGGCGCGAACCGGATTCATCAACCCCCAAGCTCCTGTGCCTCCGACCATGCGCCTTGTTTTTGCCGGTACCCCCGAATTTGCGCAGCACGCGCTGGCAGCGCTGCACGCGGCCGGATTCGAGGTGGCTCTGGTGCTGACCCAACCCGACCGACCCGCCGGCCGCGGCTTGAAACTGCAGCCCTCACCGGTCAAGCAATGGGCTCTCGAGCAGGGTGTGCCGGTGCAGCAGCCGCGCAGCCTGCGGCTTGAGGGCAAATATCCGGACGATGCCCAGGCCGCGCGTCAGGCGCTGCTCGCAGCCCGAGCCGATGCCATGGTGGTGGCCGCCTACGGCCTGATCCTGCCGCCCTGGGTGCTGGAACTGCCCGCCTTGGGCTGCCTGAACATCCACGCCTCGCTGCTGCCGCGCTGGCGTGGCGCCGCGCCGATTCATCGGGCCATCGAAGCGGGCGATACGCACACCGGGGTGACCATCATGCAAATGGACGCTGGGCTGGACACGGGCGATATGCTTCTGGCCGAGACGCTGCCCATCGAAGCCCAAGACACCACGGCCAGCCTGCAGGACAAGCTCGCTGCATTGGGTGGCCGGCTCATCGTCGAGGCTCTGAAGCAGGCCGCGGTCGGCGACCTGACAGCCACCGCGCAGGCGGCCCAGGGCGCCACCTACGCGCACAAGATCGACAAGACCGAAGCAGCGCTGGACTGGACCCAGAGCGCCGCTTTGCTCGAGCGCCGCATCCGAGCCTTCCAGCCCGCGCCAGGGGCCAGTGCCCTGTTCGGCCCCACTGCCATCAAGGTCTGGCAGGCCAGCGTTCTGCAGGCAGGCTCCGGTCCCCCGGGCACGGTGCTCAAGGCCGATTCGCAAGGCGTGGATGTGGCCACCGGCTCGGGCGTCCTGCGCTTGCAACTGCTGCAAAAGCCTGGCGGCAAGCCTCTGCGGGCCGATGCGTTTTTGCGGGGTTTTCCGATCCAGGCGGGTCAAAGTTTCGCCGTGCAGGCTGCCGCGTGAACCCTCGCTGGAACACGGCCCACTTTCGCCTGGGCATGCGCGAAATTGCAGCGCTCACGCCCGGCTTGGCCGCCTGGGGGCTGATGACTGGCGTGGCGACCGCCAATTCAGGTCTGAGCGGGGTCGAAGTGCTGCTGATGAGCGTGCTGGTGTATTCCGGCGCCTCACAGCTGGCAGCGCTGCCCTTGCTGGCCGCTGGTGCTCCGCTGTGGGTCATTGTGGCCACCGCCTTTTGCGTCAACCTGCGCTTCATCGTCTTTAGCGCCCAGCTGCGCGACTACCTGATGGACCTGCCGCTCGGTCGCCGGCTGTTTATCGGCTACGCCACCTCCGACCTTTCTTACATGATGATGCTGCGGCGCTGGCCCCAGGCCGCACCGGATGCGCAAGGCCGACAGGAGCAGCGCCTGTACCTGGCCGGCAGCGCCTTGCTGATTTGGGTCAGCTGGATCGCAGCGAGCCTGATCGGCATCTTTTTTGCGCAGTCGATCCCTCAGGAGTGGGGGCTGGGCTTTGTTGGCACGCTGGCCCTCATCGGCATGGTGCTGAGCTTGGCCGACAGCCCCCTGCGTGGCCTGGCTGCGGCGATTTCCGGGGCCGCGGCGGTGGCCGCCTTCGCCCTGCCTTTGAAACTCAACATCCTCGCCGGCATTGCGGCAGCGGTGTGCGTTTGCATGGTGCTGGAGAAAACCCGGCCGGAGATGGACGCCCCCAGGAGGCCCAGAGCATGAAGATGCTTGAAGGCACCGACCTCTGGACCGTGGTGGCCATCGGCCTGCTGACGGTCAACACCGTCATCACCCGCTGCTTTTTCTTCATCGTCAACAAGCGCTGGACGCTGCCGCCCTGGGCCCAACGCGGCCTGCACTATGCACCAATTGCCGCACTTGCCGGCGTCATCGTTCCCGAGGTGCTGATGCTCAACGGACACCTGCTCAGCACCTGGCAGGATGCGCGGCCCTACGCGGTAGCCGCCGGCGCAGGCTGGTACTTCTGGCGCCGGGGCCTGCTGGGCACGCTGGTCTGCGGGATGACCGTTTACCTTGGTTTGCGGCTGGGGCTGGGCTGGTGAGGATGCCGCGCCTGTAGGGCGCCACCCATCGAGGGCGGGAACTTTCGGCCCCTAAAATCGAGGATCCTTCCGGACCCCGTACCGAGGGTCCCTGACTGCCGGCCGCGCTGGCCCCGACTCCTATGAACTTCCTCCGTTTTTCCGATCTATGCGCCCAAGGCCAGGCGCGTGGCCGACGCGTTTTCATCCGGGCCGATCTGAATGTGCCCCAGGACGATCAGGGGCGCATCACCGAAGACACCCGTATCCGCGCCTGCCTGCCCTGCATCCGCATGGCTCTGGATGCAGGCGCCGCGGTGATGGTGAGCAGCCACCTCGGACGACCCACCGAGGGTCATCTCACGGCGGCCGATTCGCTCGCGCCCGTGGCGCAGCGGCTGGGCCAGTTGCTTGAGCGACCGGTCCGGCTGCAAGCGCACTGGCTCGAGGGCGTGGAGGTCGAGGCCGGCGATCTGGTGTTGCTGGAGAACTGCCGCGCCCATCCCGGTGAGAAGAAAAACGACGAAACCCTGTCGCGACGCATGGCCGCACTGTGCGACATCTATGTCAACGATGCATTCGGCACGGCCCACCGCGCCGAGGCCACCACCCATGGCATGGCCCGCTTTGCACCGATCGCCTGCGCCGGCCCGCTGCTGGCCGCCGAAATCGACGCCCTCAGCCGGGCCCTGTCGCAACCGCGCCGGCCGCTGGTGGCCATCGTCGGCGGCAGCAAGGTGAGCACGAAATTGAGCTTGCTGCACAACTTGGCCGACAAGGTCGACCGGCTGATTGTCGGCGGGGGCATTGCCAATACCTTCATGAAGGCAGCGGGCCTGCCGATCGGCAAAAGCCTGGCCGAGCCCGATCTGGTGGACCAAGCCCGCTCGGTCATGGCTGCCATGAAGGCACGCGGCGCGGAGGTCCCCATCCCCAGTGATGTCGTGGTCGTCAAAGCCCTTGCTGCGGATGCCCCGGCCAGTCTCAAGCCAGCCAGTGAGGTCGCCGATGATGACCTCATCCTGGACATCGGGCCGCACACCACGGCGCGGCTGGCCGATCTGCTGAAAACGGCCGGCACCATCGTCTGGAACGGGCCGGTGGGGGTTTTCGAATACCCGGCCTTCAGCCAGGGCACCGCGGGCATCGCCCGGGCGATCGCTGGCAGCAACGCCTTCTCCATTGCAGGCGGCGGCGACACTTTGGCTGCCATCGCCCAATTCGGCATCGAGAAGGAGGTGGGCTACATCTCGACCGGCGGCGGGGCCTTTCTTGAAGTGCTCGAAGGCAAGCTGCTACCGGCCTTCGACATCTTGCAAAAGCGGGCGGCAGGCTAAGCCGCCCCCGGTCGCTCGTGCATCAGTCCCCCGGGATGCGCCGGCCGTGGCCGATACTCCTATTGACTTTGTAATAAAAATCTTTTACCTTGCCAGCTCATCAGTTCCGCACAACATGAGCTCAGGACACTTGGCCTGTTCCCGGGACGAGTGGCCCTGCAAAACGAAGGAGGGCAAGCATGGAAGCCAAAGCACCCGAGGCCGTGAAACCGGCCGGCAAGGCAGCGAGCGCCAAGAACAAATCGGCGTTCGATTACGACCTGGTGGTCATTGGCTCTGGGCCCTCGGGCCAGCGCGCCGCTATACAGGCCGCCAAGATCGGCAAGCGCGCCGCCGTCATTGAACGCGCGCGCGCTGTGGGCGGCGTCTGCGTCAACACCGGCACCATCCCCTCCAAGACCTTCCGCGAAGCGGTCATGCATTTGTCAGGGTTCAGAGAGCGCGGCATCTATGGATCCTCTTACCGGGTCAAGCACGACATCAGCATCGACGACCTGCTCTACCGGGTTCAGCAGGTGGTGCGCTCGGAAATCGATGTGATTCGCAACCAGATGACGCGCAATCGTGTCGAACTGATCGAGTCAACCGCACGCTTCGTCGATGCCCACACTGTGGAGCTGCAATCGGCTTCGGGTCATGGACGGCGCCAGATCACTGCCGAGAAAATCGTGATTGCCTGCGGCACCGAGGCCGCGCGCGATGACCACATCCCCTTCGACGGGCAGCGCATCTTCACCAGCGACGATGTGCTGGGGCTCGAGTTTTTACCGCGCTCGCTGATCGTGGTTGGCGCCGGCGTGATCGGCGTGGAATACGCCACCATGTTTGCCGCGCTCGGCGTGCGCGTGACCATTGTCGACAAGCGGCCGGTGCTGCTGCCTTTCCTCGACCACGAAATCTCGGCGGCCCTGACCTATGTGGTGCAGCAGAGCAATGTCACCATGCGCCTGGGCGAGGAGGTGGCCGAGGTCAAGCTGCTGCAGGGCGTGTCCAAGCCCGTGGAGGTGGGCCTCAAGAGTGGCAAGATCCTGCACGCCGAGGCGGTGCTCTACTCCATCGGACGCGAAGGAGCGACCGCACGGCTCGACCTGGACAAGGCCGGCGTTCAAAAAGACAACCGGGGGCGCCTGCCGGTCAACGAGCATTTCCAAACCAATGTCGAGCACATCTATGCGGTGGGCGATGTCATCGGCTTTCCATCCTTGGCCTCGACCTCCTACGAACAAGGCCGCGCCGCCACGCGCCATGCCTTCGGCCTGCGCGTCGAGCACGAGGGCGGCATTGGCCTGTTCCCCTATGGCATCTACACCGTGCCGGAGATATCGACCATCGGCAAGAATGAAGACGAGCTGACGGCCGCCGGAATCCCCTACGAAATCGGCAAGGCCAACTACCGCGAAATCTCGCGTGGGCAGATCATTGGCGACCGTACCGGTCTGCTCAAAATCATCTTCAGCCCAGAGTCCAAGAAGCTGCTGGGCGTGCACATCATGGGTGAGGGCGCGAGCGAGCTGATCCACATTGGACAGACCTTGATGGCCCACAACGGCACCATCGACTATTTTGCCGATGCCGTGTTTAACTTTCCAACCCTGGCCGAGTGCTACAAAACAGCAGCCCTTGATGGCGTGAATCGGCTCTCACTCTAGTAGCGCTCCTACGCAATGGCAGGACTTACCCGACCCACTCAGGAGGAAAGCCATGGCTCAAGCAAGCTTTGATTTCAGCGGCACCACCACCGTCATCACCGGTGGGGCCAGCGGCATCGGACTGACCTGCGCCGAGCTGGTGGCGCGCTGCGGCGGCAATGTCATCGTCTCGAGCAGCCGCAGGCCCGACAAAACCGAAAAAGCCTTGCAGCGAATCAAAGCGGCTGCCGCAGGCAAAGCCATACGCACCGATGCCTTTGCCTGCGAGGTCGGCACGGAGGACTCGGTGGCTTCATTTTTCAAGCAGGTCGGTCAGGCAGGCCACCGGATCGACTATGTCATTCACTCCGCCCCTTCGAGTACACCAGGATTGATCAAATCGTCGACGTAGTTTTCACCACAGTCGAGGACAAAGAACACCAAATCGAAGAGGAAATTTCCCCAGTAACCCTCGAGGTGGAACAGGGGCGTCGCACACAGCAACGCTCGCCAAGAGAGATCATCGACAACAAAAAAATAACCTCAATCGAGAGACTGGCGAAGCGTGAATCAGCAGCAATTCAAAAGCGACATAACTCACTCTACTCAGACCCTGCGGACGAGGTACATGCCGTTGTTGTCGTCTCGAAGCGATATGACGATGGTGGGTACTGGTACGCCTATCATGAGGACCCACAGCGTAAGTTCTTGTCGCAGGGGAAAAAGGGCTTCCTCGTACTGAGCATGACCGATAAAGAATTCGCTTTCGCAGTTCCATTCCATGTCCTCGAGTTAGTCTGGAACGATCTTCACCAGACAGTTTCAGATAGCGGCCGAATCTACAAGCACCTGTTGACCTACGAAGTTGACGGGAAGTTCCATCTTCGAATCAGGAGCGTAGACACTCACCTAGAGTTGGACCCCTACAAGGTCTAAAAGCGTAACGCTACGGTACCGATTGGCAGGAAAGCCCAGCCGTTTTGCTCCTCCGAATCCCCCGCGTTTAGCACGCTGCCTAGGTTGAACCATATACTGGTCAAGCCATGCTTACCTTGGAAGAAATGCTGAAGGAGCGCGAGGAGCGCTTGGGGAAAGATCACCCAGCGGTGCAGATGCTTCGCAACCAGATCCTTGCTGCACGGACTGGGAAGACCTTCCAGGAGCTATACACCGGCGCGGCTTCGGCTGTATCTAAGACGCCAGTCGAGGCAGGCTTGACCCCATTGCCCATGGACGGGCGGAGTCCGCGGGGTTTCCGGGTGGAT
>Ga0194133_10002097_pt1 | contig 32059 bp, 15 predicted proteins | sample TA2KigOf40mmetaG_FD_155448 | JGI IMG/M metagenome (GOLD analysis project Ga0194133, IMG submission 155448) | Freshwater microbial communities from Lake Tanganyika, Tanzania - TA2015055 Kigoma Offshore 40m | ecosystem: Environmental > Aquatic > Freshwater > Lake | place: Tanzania: Lake...
CAACATTTTTATTGGAACAGCATCCGGCCAGACAATCAGTGTGCGTGGAAACACTACATTCACAAGTGCCCCTTTTATGAGCGGTGCAAATATAGCAGCAACCAGTATTCCACAAGGGTCAATTGTGGGAGGTGGTATAATTGTTGATATTTCTTCCGTCCAAACAATTAGTGGTGTGAAAACATTTGTGGGGGATGTGAGTATGATAGGAAATGTGATTTTGGGTAATACAATTCGTAGCGTAAATATTGGTGGAAATACGTCAATGGCAAGAGCAGTGACAGTGTTGGGCGATTTGAGTATGACGAATGCTACAGGATTATTGTCTTTGAATGGAAATGTGTCAATGATAAATGCAAACCGTATTTTCACTGTTGCCGGGAATTCCAATTTAAATGGAAACGCTACGATTGGACGAGATTTACAGGTGAATGGGAATAGTCGTGTAGATGGGTCATTTAATGCAACTGGAAATGTGATTTTGGGCGACAGCAATTTGGACCGCATTATTATTAACGGGATTAGCACATTCGGCAATAGCGTATTGATGAACCGCAACTTGACGGTTGAAGGTATCACCTCGGTAGTGAATTTAACAGCAAGTGGAAATATTGTTTCGCCGTGTATGGTAGGCGATGGGAGCAGTATTAGCTTTTTAGGAAATACGAATTTTGGGGTGAATAGTGCAACAAATGTGTTTCAAGGAACCATTACAGCAAATGGGAATGTGTATCTATATGGTCCAGATATACAAATTGGAGATGCAAGCACGGATGTCTTGAATATTTATTCAACAACGACAGCAAGGGCAGATGTTTCTGTTTTGGGAAATGTAATGATATATGGAAATACGGATGTGGGAGATACAGTATCAGATTTATTGACAGTGAATGCTCGATCTGTAATAAATGGGAATGTGAGATTAAATCAAGATGTTAGTCTATGTAGAAATGTGGTACTGGGAGATAATTCCGCAAATGTGGTGCTCGTGAAAGGAAATACGACATTTCAAACTGCTCCTTATATGAGCGGTGCAAATATTACAACACAAACTGTTCCACAATCTTCTATTGTTGGCGGAACAAGTGGATTTGTAGATTTAAGCACAAATCAGATTATTGGAGGTATCAAGGTATTCACAAATGATATGAGTATGGCCGGAAATGTAATTGTGCGTGGCTGGGCTACTTTTGATAGACCTCCTGTAATGAGTGGGGCAAGTATGGAACTCAATAGTATCCCAAAATTAGCGATAGTGGATGGTGCAAATGGATTTATGGATTTATCCACAAACCAGGTCGCAAATGGATGGAAAACATTTCAAGGTGATGTAAGCTTGTGTGGAAGTGTTTTATTGGGAGATAGTTCATTGGATGTGATTACCGTAATGGGGGAGACTACTTTCGACAGAGCACCATTTATGAGCGGAGCAAATATTGAATTTGGGACCATACCAGCAACTGCTATTGTGGGTGGAGTTGGTGCAGATGGTTCTTTTGTTGATTTATCAGCCAATCAATTGGTTGGAGGAAAAAAGACATTTATAGACGACATAAGTATGAATAAAAATGTATATTTGTCTGATACGAGTTATGTTGTTTTAATTAAAGGAAAAACCCAGATTTATAACGATTTGAGTACGAATGCGAATGTATATTTATCCGACACAAGTTATGTTGTAGTCATTAAAGGAAAAACGACTATGCTGGATGATGTAAGTATGAATGGAAGTGTATGGCTTGGTGATGCGTCCAATGACCTAATTACAATTACAGGTAAATCTACATTTAATGGTGATGTGAGCTTCAATGGGAACATTTCGTTGGGGGATGCTTCTAATGATACGATTTATTTTGTAGGGAAACCGCTTTTTGATGGAGATATGAGTTTTAATGGAAACGTCCAATGTGGTGATGCGTCAAATGACACTTTATTGGTAATAGGTAAATCTACCTTTAATTCGGATATGACGATTAATGGGAATTTGAGTTTGAATGGAGGCTTACAAATCGGCAGAGTTAAACAAGTTCTTGGAGGAGATACATCCGGAACTTATAGTGGGTTTTACCGACTTGGTAAAACATCTTATCCGGCAGTGAGTAAAACGGATTCAAGCAACATTCTCTCTAATTGGAATATGGGAATACTTGGTATAGGAATAACAGATACTCTTGGAATTCCTATTTGGTCTCCTACATATAAATTATTTGTGGCTGGTAGTTTATCTCAATCCTCTATTTGGACGAGCACAGATGGGATTACCTGGATACAACGGTCAATTACAGATACAGATGTGAATGCCCGATGGAGCACCATAGCCTCTAATAAAAATGGACTGTATGCATTTTCACGAGCAGGAACACCTCGCGTAGCAATAAGCACCGATGGTTCAAATTGGACGGTTAGTGGGAGCTCAAATTTCATTACAGGTGCAAGCGATTTGCATAACTATTCAGATGCGATTTTTGTGGAAGATTTATCCAAAATAATTGTGACGGCATCAAATACCGGAGGTGCTCTAAATGGGCGTATTTGTATTTATGATTTTTCTGGCGATTTATGGAGTATAAAAGAATACGACCCAACAACAAATGATAATGCTCTTTTTGGAGTTGAATGGGCGGCAGAAATAAATACACTATGTGCGGTTGGTAATGGAGTAATTTCAGTATCTACAAATGGAGGTACTTCTTGGGCTTCTGCATTCGTGGATTCGAATTATTTATTTAATTCTGTATGTTGGTGCTCGGATTTGGGATTATTTGTCGCGTGTGGCCGTAGGACAGTGGGAGGAATAAACTATGCCTGTATATTAGTATCTCCAAATGGAACATCTTGGACGCAAACATACATAAATAGTGTTGGTTCAACCCCATTTTCATCGTGTTGTTGGTCGGATGAAATGAAAGTAATATGTGTAGTAGGAGGAGGATTTTTAGCCTATTCTTATGATGGTATTCGCTGGATTTATTCCACGCATACATATAATAATGCAACATCTGTAATTTGGGCGAAAGAACCCGGTCTATTTTTAATGACAGGAACATATTGGAGCGGAGGTTCTATTCCCGGCCAATTTGCTATAACAAATCTAAACGCAAGACCTCCAACTGCATTGAATATGTTTCAACACACTTATAATCGTATAGACCAAAGTGGGAATTGGTATTTCCAAAAAATGGGGGTTAGTGGAAGGGGAGTTATTCAAGACGGATTTGATTTTGATGTTTCTGGAAATGGAGTTATTCACGGCAACACAGTATTAGGGGATGCGTCTAATTTTGCATTGCGTGTAGGTGCAAAAGCCCAATTTTTAACGGATGTGTCGTTTGAAACAGGTAATGTGTATATTGGCGGGACGAATGTGGGTATTGGAAATTCTTTGCCGGATAGTAGTCTGGCGACCGTGCAAACATATCGTCGCATATTTCAAAATCTTGGAACGGATAGTTCTTATTCACAATATAATGGATATTATGGGTTAGCAAAAGATGCGATGCCGACTTATAAATTGAAAGAATTTCTTACTGTGATAGGAGGAACCTGGACGAGTAGACTAACTTTTTCTTTGACAACTATGACAACTGGTTCTTATGCATGGAACGAAGATTTTAGAAATTTAACCTTTGTTGGAGGTACATCAGTAACTTACGCAAGTGCAACAGATGCAATTACATATACAAGCCCCGGCACTGCCGGTAATCCAATGTCTTGTGTTGCTTATTCGCGTAGAACAGGAAGGACAGTTGCTTTAGGGACAAGTGGTACTCTGCGGGCATTTTATCGAACAGTTGAGAATTATACTCAAGGTTCCATAAGCTCTTTATACGCATGGCGTTCAGTTGTAGCAGCAGACGAACTTGGGATCTATGTTGCAGTATCATCAAGCACAACTTCATCCGGTGCAGTTGCTACCAGTGTGGATGGTGATACTTGGACTACATATACACCGTTTTCTTCAGCTACACCTTTATTATCTATTGCTTGGTCTCCTGAATTAAAATTGCTTTGTGCGGTTGGATATGCTACTTCTGGTTCAACAAACAAATCTATTGCTATAAGTAGAAATGGCGTAAATTGGACGAAAATAAGTATAGATACCAGTTTGAATGCAATTTGTTGGTCTTCAAAAATGGGTAGATTTGTAGCTGTTGGTGAGAATTCAGTATATTGGTCTACAGATGGAGTGAATTGGAATATTGCAAGTCTTACAACTGCATTAAAAACAATCATTTGGTCCGACCATTATTCCGTATTTGTTGCAGCAAATGGGGTAGATAATAAAGTGCATTATAGTAGCACTGGTATTGTTTGGAATTCATTTACAACATCTTTACCTGCTTCTGCAGTTTTAAGCATTTCATGGATAGGTGAATTGGGTATTTTTATATTAAATACGGCAACTGATATTTATACATCAGATTTGAGATATCGCCATACATCTCCCGAAGCGATTTTTAACCATGAATACAATAATATAGACCAAAACGGAAACTGGTGTTTTAAAGGTCTTGCCGTAAATAAAACGAGTGTTAATGCTGGGTATAATGCGGATATTAATGGAAATCTTAATGTGACTGGTAATGTCAATATATCAATTCAGACAACTACCGGGACACTTGCTGTAGCAAAAACAACGGTTACATCTGGATATGTGGTTGATGTTACTGGTGCAATACAAGCAACTTCTTACAATGCAACATCTGATTATCGTTTGAAAACGAATATTATGCCGTTGGATACACAAATAAATACTATTCTTTCTCTCGAACCCAAATCCTTCGTTTGGAAAAAAGACGGAAGACAAGATAGCGGATTTATCGCCCAAGATATTTTCAGAAAATATCCTCACCTACGAATTGGCGAACACGATGGAGATGAACCGGTAGATGCGTGTGGAAACCCGATTTATTTGGCGTTTGATTACAGCAAATTAACCCCTTATTTATGGAAAGGAATGCAAGAACTTATTTTGAAAGTGAACCGACAAGAAGAGGAACTAACCCGGCAAAAAGAGGAAATAACACAATTAAAACGGCGACTTGATTGGATATAGTGCTCTACCAACTATTTCCATTATGTAAAATAAATATACATATACTTATTTTACTACATCACACGATTATGCTACTATTATGGTAGATGTAATTCAAATGAAATTGCACTATCGGGTGCTACAGAAATATCATATATAGATGGACCACATACTACAAGTTTATCATTTGCATTGAAATACAAATTACGCGTAGATGATATTGCCGATTTTTTCATTGATCCAATTCCATATACTTCTGTGAAATTCGCCGAAGCAGCCACAAGATTTGCTGCTACCACATATTTCTCGTGTGTAAATACAATTTGATTTGTTCCTGCACCTACTAATATCCATTTATCCACCCATTCTACATCATTACCCGATACAGTGAAAACCGTTGCTCCTAATCCAGTCCAAGTATTACCATCGGCTGATGTCGCAATTGTATTTGTTCCTTCTCCTGTTGCAACATATTGCAATCCATTCCAAGCGATCGATTTACAAGTTGTCATTAAAGCGGAAGTCGCGACAGAACTCCAGCCTGCACTACCCGTTTTATCGCTTGTAGCTACAATAATATCCGTTCCTGAACCAGCCGCAAACCAGCGTGTTCCTAACCATTTCACTTTGTATCCTGCACTTAATATGGATGTGCCTAATCCAGTCCATGAAATACCATTTGCAGATGTAGCTATTGTATTCGTTCCTTCACCAACTGCAACCCAGTATGTTCCATTCCAGGCAACTGACCTTCCTACAGTTGAAAATACAGACTGTCCTCTCCCAGTCCATACCTTACCATCTACTGATGTAGCAATGGTATTGGTTCCTTGTCCTACAGCAACCCATAAGGATCCATTCCATTCAATATGATGACATACAGACGAGAATATTGTTTCACCTAATCCAGTCCATTTCAATCCATCATAACTATACGCGAGTGTATTTGTTCCTTGACCTCCAGCCACCCAAATACTTCCATTCCAAGAAATACTATAGCATCTTGTTGTCATAACTGTGTTTTGCAATCCTTGATAGAATATTCCATCACGACTATAGGCAATTGTGTTTCCATTTTCACCCTCATTTTCACCCTCATTTTCACCCCCAACTATAATGGGTGTTTCAATCCATACATTACCTTTATTTGGTTGGAGCCACACAAGTGCTTTTTGTGATTGAGGCAATGCGACATTACTCCAAGTAGTACCATTATAACTATATCTTACACTATTGGCTGTTGTAGCAACTACAAAGGATATTCCATTCCAGGCCGCAGCAGTGTAATTGTATCCAGATCCGCCTACTTGTTGCCAGGTAGAACCATTGCGACAAAGAAGTATATCTGTTTCTGTTGTTAATAACCAAGTATGGTCGTTATAGGTTATACCTGTTATTTTTCCGTAATTACCGATGAGCTGCTGGTTCCAAGTAATACCATCCATACTTGTAGCAATGCGGGTTAGACTTGCATCTACACCACAGATAAATTGGGTATTCGCCCAAACTACTGGACCGCCGCCAAGTTGCATTGTTTCAACAAAAGTAGTGGGGGAAAGTTGTGTAGAATAGGAGATTGGACTTCCAGAGGCAGACACTACCCATATAGAATTATTTGTTGCAATACCGCGTATTTCATTGGCTGTAGGAAGAATTACTGACATCCAGGTGAGACCATCATGGCTCTTTATCAAGTTGGCTGATGTATCCGATTTCCCACCAAGGAACCAGATCGACTGTGATGCCGCTGCTACATTTATAGATAAGTCTGTGGCGTGTTGAATAGGAACATACGCACTTGCGTCGAACAAATGGCTTGTGATATAACCTGCTCCTGATGAGAGACCTGCAAATACATATTCTCGTCCATTTGTTGCAATAGCGGTAGTGTTGGATAAATTATTTGAAATATCGGCAGCATAATGGTTCCAAGTTAAAGCATTATCAATAGAATACATATTTCCGTGTAGTATCAAGTTATTGTTGAATTCAATATGGTGTTGCTGATACTGTAAAGAAGATGCACCACAAATAGAAGTGTTTTCAATGACAGAACTAATTGCAGAAATAGGCGACCAAGACATTCCATTATAACTAAATACCGTTTTAGAATTGGTATTGTATTTACCAAATATGACAAATCGGTTTTGTAGCCATTCTACTTTGGGTGAAGAGGTTCCATTTATAATAGATGTGCTGTTTGCTACAGCTACCCAATTAATACCATCATAACTGTAAGAGATAGTTGCAGTATTGCCTGTTCCCACGGCTACATAGATTTTACCATTGTATGCGAGAGAAGATACTGCACTATTCATATTCGCGATTGTGTATGTCGTCCAAGCCTCTTTTGCAAGTGGATCTGTATTATAGGCAGCATCAAACCCGCTACCTTGCCCTACAAGTATCCATTTTCCTCCATCCCATAATAGAGAGCGAATTGATGTGGTTGCGACAGAAATTGCCGACCATTCTTTACCATTATAACTCACAAGTAAATTTGAACTGCTGAATGTGGCGGATGAACCACATAGCCATATGAGCCCATTCCATGCAATACAAGCATTGGCGGGTGCATTGAAAGAGGTGTCTTGTGGTATAGAGGCAGTTTTCCATGTGAAACCATCATAACTGTATTGTATAGAGATTTCTCCTGTGGAAATAGTGGAAACTGTAGCAACCCACATACTACCGTTCCATTTTAAATCGTGGCCTTCTTTCGTCGCATCTGCTACAGATGTGGTCCATGAAATACCGTCTTGGCTATAGGCAAAAAGTGAAGTTCCTTTACCGGTTGCCGCCCATATTTTTCCGTTATATTGAACTGCATTGCATTTTTCAGTGAAAATTGTGTTTCCTATTCCTATAAATTTATACCCATTGGAACTTACGGCAAGACTATTGAGAGAAGCATCGCCACCAAATACCCATAATTGAGATGCATTGTTTCCAAATGTATAAAGTGTTGATGTTGTGTTGATACCATTTGTTTCTGCGGATATTGCATTGTCCCTCACAACAATTGCAGAATTCATTGTTTTTGTGAAAATAGACGAAGTTGTGAGATGTCTATCTGATATGGCGTAAGAAGCTACTGGTAAGTTAGCTGTTTCATATGCGAATTCAATTGTTCTACCTGTAGGGCCTTGAGGCCCTTGTGCTCCAGTGGGTCCTTGAGCTCCAGTAGGTCCTTGAACTCCAGTGGGTCCCTGTGGTCCTTGGGGTCCTGTATCTCCTTGTGGTCCCTGAAGACCCTCGGGACCTGTCGGACCAGTAGGACCAGCTGGTCCTTGTTCGCCTTGCTCTCCAGTGTGTCCTTGTTCGCCTTGTGGGCCTTCCGGTCCGGTAGGACCTTCTGGTCCTTGTATACCTTGTGGCCCTTCAGGACCTGTATCACCTTGTATGCCTTGCTCTCCTGTAGGACCTTGTTGTCCTTCAAGCCCTGTATCTCCTTGCGGCCCTTGAGGACCTTGGGGACCAGTAGGTCCAGTATCTCCCTGTGGTCCTTGAATACCGGTAGGACCAGTAGGGCCTTGTTCTCCCTGTTGTCCTTGTGGCCCGGTAGGACCTTCTGGACCGGTTTCTCCTGTGTAGCCAGTCTCACCAGTAGGACCGGTCGCACCTGTATGGCCTGTAGGTCCAGTTGGTCCTTGGTCTCCTTGAGGACCTGTAGAGCCAGTAGGGCCAGTAGTTCCTGTAGGGCCTGTAGTTCCTGTAGAGCCAGTAGGACCAGTAGGACCTTGGTCGCCTTGAGGCCCAGTAGGGCCGGTAGGTCCAGTAGGGCCAGTAGCACCGGTAGGACCCGTTGGTCCTGTTCTACCAGTAGGGCCAGTATTACCTGTATTACCAGTATTACCTACATCACCTGTGGTGCCTGTATAGCTGGTAGGACCAGTGGGACCAGTGGGACCAGTGAGACCAGTAGGACCGGTGGGACCTGTACGACCAGTGGGTCCAGTGGGACCTGTAACACCAGTAGGTCCGGTCCAACCAGTAGCTCCAGTCCATCCACTGGGGCCTGTAGGACCAGTTACACCTGTATTTCCTGTTATACCAGTCCATCCACTTGGACCAGTAGGACCGGTTCTTCCTGTCATACCAGTAGGACCTGTAGGTCCCGTATTACCATCTACACCAGTAGGGCCTGTAGTACCTGTAGGACCCATAGGCCCCGTAGGTCCGGTTTGTCCCGTCCAACCAGTAGGACCTGTAGGGCCAGTAGGACCAGTTACACCAGATGGACCTAAAGGACCCGTAGGTCCTGTTCTTCCCGTCCAACCAGTAGGACCAGTTGTGCCGGTGTTTCCAGTATTTCCTGTATTACCTGTATTACCAGTAGGACCAGTGGGGCCAGTAGGACCGGTAGGACCCGTAGGACCAGTAGGGCCAGTAGGACCCGTAGGACCTGTTTGACCGGTAGGTCCAGTATTACCTGTATTACCAGTAGGACCAGTGGGTCCGGTGGGTCCAGTAGGACCGGTAAGGCCCGTAGGACCAGTAGGTCCGGTAGGACCAGTAGGTCCAGTATTACCTGTGGGTCCAGTAGGGCCAGTGGGACCAGTAGGACCAGTAGGTCCTGTATTCCCGGTGTGGCCTGTAGGTCCAGTAGGACCAGTGGGGCCAGTAGGACCTGTGGAGCCAGTGGGCCCCGTTTGACCGGTAGGGCCAGTAGGACCAGTGGGACCAGTGGGGCCAGTGGGGCCAGTAGGACCGGTAGGACCAGTAGGGCCAGTAGGGCCAGTAGGACCCGTAGCTCCAGTAGGACCGGTAGGACCGGTAGGACCAGTATTACCTGTTTCACCAGTAGGACCAGTAGGCCCTGTAGGACCGGTGGGACCAGTAGGACCTGTATTGCCGGTTACACCAGTAGGTCCGGTAGGTCCAGTGGGGCCAGTAGGACCGGTAGGGCCTGTATTGCCGGTTTCGCCAGTGGGACCAGTAGGACCAGTAGCACCAGTAGGGCCAGTGGGGCCAGTAGGACCTGTATTTCCTGTTTCGCCAGTAGGACCTGTGGGACCAGTAGCACCAGTAGGACCCGTAGGACCTGTTTCGCCAGTTGGACCTGTAGGACCAGTAGGACCAGTAGCACCAGTAGGACCAGTGGGACCAGTAGGACCAGTGGAGCCAGTAGGACCAGTAGGACCAGTAGCACCAGTAGGGCCAGTGGGGCCAGTAGGACCCGTATTTCCTGTATTACCAGTAGGACCAGTAGGGCCCGTAGGGCCTGTTGCACCAGTGGGACCGGTAGGGCCGGTAGAACCTGTAGCACCAGTAGGACCGGTAGGACCTGTAGCACCAGTAGGACCGGTAGGACCGGTAGGACCTGTAGGTCCTGTTTGGCCGGTAGGACCAGTTTGACCGGTGGGTCCAGTAGGACCTGTATTGCCGGTAGAACCAGTAGGTCCAGTAGGTCCCGTGGAGCCAGTCGGTCCCGTAGGTCCTGTAGGTCCAGTAGGTCCAGTAGGTCCAGTAAAGCCAGTAGGGCCAGTCGGTCCAGTAGGTCCAGTGGGTCCAGTAGGGCCAGTAGCACCAGTAGGACCAGTAGGGCCAGTGGGCCCAGTAGAACCTGTAGGTCCGGTGGGTCCGGTAGCACCTGTGGAGCCGGTTGGTCCTGTAGGGCCTGTTTGACCGGTTGCACCTGTGGAGCCAGTTGGTCCTGTAGGGCCTGTTTGACCGGTAGGTCCAGTGGGTCCGGTTGCTCCTGTCGCACCAGTAGGACCAGTAGGGCCTGTGGAACCAGTAGGACCAGTAGGACCAGTAGAACCTGTCTCACCAGTAGGACCTGTAGGACCAGTCGCACCAGTAGGTCCTGTTGCACCAGTAGGACCAGTAGGTCCTGTTTGACCGGTAGGACCAGTAGGTCCTGTTGCACCAGTAGGACCAGTAGATCCTGTAGGGCCTGTTACACCAGTAGATCCAGTAGATCCTGTAGGGCCTGTGGAACCAGTAGGTCCAGTAGGGCCAGTAGAACCTGTGGGGCCAGTAGGTCCAGTAGGACCAGTAGAACCTGTGGGGCCAGTAGGTCCAGTAGGACCGGTCGAACCTGTATGGCCAGTAGGTCCAGTAGAACCTGTTTGACCTGTAGGGCCGGTAGGTCCAGTTATACCAGTAGAACCTGTAGGTCCGGTTGTACCAGTAGAACCTGTAGGTCCAGTTGTACCAGTGCTTCCTGTATCTCCTGTAGCACCCATTATACCTGTATCTCCTGTAGCACCAGTAGAACCCGTGGGACCCATAGAACCGGTAGGGCCTGTTGCACCTGTTATACCTGTATCTCCAGTAGGCCCAGTAGAACCCGTAGCACCTGTAGCACCTGTAGAACCAGTAGGACCGGTAGAACCAGTAGGACCAGTAGGACCTGTTGCACCGGTAGAACCAGTAGGTCCGGTAGGACCAGTGGGTCCTGTAGTTCCAGTTTCTCCTGTGAAACCAGTAGAGCCAGTAGAACCAGTAGGTCCAGTAGAACCTGTAGAACCAGTAGGCCCGGTAGGTCCTGTAGGTCCTGTTGCTCCAGTAGGTCCTGTAGGTCCTGTTGCTCCAGTAGGTCCTGTTTCTCCAGTAGAACCAGTAGGTCCTGTAGATCCTGTTGTTCCTGTAGGTCCTGTAGATCCTGTTGCTCCTGTAGGTCCTGTTGCTCCTGTTGCTCCTGTAGATCCTGTTTGTCCTGTTGCTCCTGTGGGTCCAGTAGGACCTGTGGAACCAGTAGCACCAGTAGGTCCCGTTGCACCGGTTGGTCCAGTAGAACCGGTTGGTCCAGTAGAACCGGTTGAACCAGTGGGTCCAGTAGCACCGGTTTCTCCTGTTGCTCCGGTAGCACCAGTAGGTCCAGTTTCTCCTGTAGGTCCAGTTTCTCCAGTTTGACCGGTGGGTCCAGTTTCTCCAGTTTGGCCGGTGGGTCCAGTTGCTCCAGTTTGGCCGGTAGGACCAGTAGGTCCTGTTGTTCCTGTTTCGCCAGTTTCTCCAGTAGGTCCCGTTGCTCCCGTTGCTCCAGTAGGACCAGTAGGTCCCGTTTCTCCAGTAGCTCCAGTAGCACCAGTTGGACCGGTTTCTCCAGTAGGTCCAGTTGGACCGGTTTCTCCAGTAGGTCCAGTAGGACCAGTGGCTCCAGTGGATCCAGTAGGACCAGTGGCTCCAGTGCTTCCTGTAGGACCTGTTGGGCCTGTGTTTCCTGTTTCTCCTGTTGGACCTGTAGCACCAGTGGCTCCTGTAGGACCCGTAGGGCCGGTTACACCAGTGCTTCCTGTAGAACCAGTATTACCTGTGTTTCCTGTGTCTCCTGTTGGACCTGTTAAACCGGTATCTCCTGTGGGACCAGTAGGACCTGTTGCTCCTGTTCTTCCGGTAGTTCCAGTAGGACCGGTTGCTCCGGTTGTTCCAGTAGGACCGGTTGCTCCGGTAGGACCAGTTGGTCCCGTTGGTCCCGTTGCTCCTGTAGGTCCAGTAGGACCAGTTGGTCCCGTTGCTCCCGTTGCTCCAGTAGGACCAGTTGGTCCCGTTGCTCCCGTTGCTCCTGTAGGACCTGTTTGGCCGGTAGGACCGGTTGATCCTGTTGTTCCAGTTTCACCTGTAGAACCCGTTTCTCCAGTAGGACCGGTTGGGCCTGTTGCTCCGGTAGGTCCAGTAGGTCCTGTTGAACCAGTGGAACCGGTTGGTCCGGTAGGACCTGTTACACCTGTATTTCCTGTAGGACCGGTTGATCCTGTCGCTCCTGTAGGACCAGTGGGACCAGTAGGACCTGTGGAACCAGTAGGACCTGTTGCCCCTGTAGAACCAGTTGTTCCCGTTTCTCCTGTGGGTCCAGTAGCACCAGTTGCTCCTGTAGGACCAGTAGGACCAGTTGCACCAGTGGGACCGGTAGATCCAGTAGGACCCGTTGCACCAGTGGGACCGGTAGGTCCAGTTGCTCCCGTTTCTCCTGTGGGTCCAGTAGGTCCGGTATTTCCAGTCTCACCTGTAGTTCCTGTGGGACCGGTAGGTCCGGTAGAACCAGTCGCACCAGTAGTTCCTGTTGCACCAGTAGGACCAGTAGGTCCAGTTGCTCCTGTTGCTCCAGTAGGTCCAGTAGGACCAGTTGCTCCCGTTGCTCCAGTAGGTCCAGTAGGACCCGTTGCTCCCGTTGGTCCAGTAGGACCTGTTGGGCCGGTAGGACCTGTTGGGCCTGTTGCTCCGGTAGAGCCTGTTACACCTGTATATCCAGTAGGACCTGTTGGGCCTGTTGCTCCGGTAGATCCAGTAGGTCCTGTAGCACCAGTGTGACCAGTTGGTCCGGTAGGACCCGTCGCACCAGTTGCCCCAGTTGCCCCAGTAGGACCAGTTGCCCCAGTAGGACCAGTAGGACCAGTTGCTCCAGTTGCTCCAGTAGGACCAGTTGCCCCAGTAGAACCAGTCGCTCCAGTAGGACCAGTTGCTCCAGTAGTACCAGTCGCTCCAGTAGCACCTGTTGCTCCAGTAGATCCAGTGGGACCAGTAGTTCCAGTTGCACCGGTAGGACCAGTAGGACCTGTTGTTCCAGTTGCACCAGTAGGACCTGTTGTTCCAGTTGCACCAGTAGGACCTGTGGGGCCGGTATTTCCTGTTTCTCCTGTAGAACCCGTTAAACCTGTATGTCCGGTAGGACCTGTGGGGCCGGTGTTTCCTGTATTTCCTGTATTTCCGGTGGGACCAGTTGCACCAGTTGCACCCGTAGGACCTGTAGGTCCTGTAACACCAGTAGGACCCGTACGACCAGTTGGACCAGTAGGACCCGTCTGCCCGGTGGGTCCAGTAGGTCCTGTATTACCCGTATTACCTGTATTACCTGTATTTCCTGTTACACCGGTATTTCCTGTGTTTCCGGTTTCACCGGTAGGACCTGTATTTCCTGTGGGTCCAGTAGAACCTGTATTTCCGGTTTCACCAGTAGGACCCGTATTTCCTGTGGGGCCAGTAGGACCTGTATTTCCGGTTTCACCAGTAGGACCAGTTACACCTGTATTTCCTGTGGGGCCAGTAGGACCTGTATTTCCAGTTTCACCAGTAGCACCCGTTTCGCCTGTAGGTCCAGTGGGTCCAGTAGGACCTGTATTTCCAGTTTCACCAGTAGCACCCGTTTCGCCTGTGGGACCGGTAGCCCCCGTTTCACCAGTAGCACCTGTGTTTCCGGTTTCACCAGTAGAACCAGTAGCCCCTGTTTCGCCAGTTGAACCTGTTGCACCTGTGTCTCCGGTTGCTCCAGTTTCACCAGTAGGACCGGTTTCACCGGTTGCTCCTGTTTCACCAGTAGGACCAGTTTCACCAGTAGGACCAGTGGTTCCTGTTGAGCCAGTGGGACCGGTTTCACCAGTAGGACCTGTGTCCCCTGTTTCACCTGTAGGGCCAGTCTCACCTGTTGCACCAGTAGCACCAGTAGCTCCTGTTGAGCCCGTAGGTCCAGTGGCTCCTGTTGAGCCGGTAGCTCCCGTAGAACCCGTAGGTCCAGTAGGACCTGTTGATCCGGTGTTTCCAGTTACACCTGTTTCGCCAGTAGGACCAGTTGGTCCAGTTTCGCCTGTATATCCTGTGTCTCCATCTCTTCCAATAAAACCATCTAAACCTGTAGGTCCTTGAGGACCCATTATACCAGTAGGACCAGTAGACCCCATAGGACCTGTAGTGCCGGTATCACCTTGCATACCTACAGGGCCTGTCGCACCTGTCATCCCATCAGGCCCCGTAGGACCCATTACACCTGTAGGACCAGTTGGACCAATTGGACCAGTAGGACCTGTATAACCAATGAGTAGATTGGCTGACATTATATAATATGTAAATATAATTGGGTCTTCTCTATTCACTTTTTAGATACAGATTTTATAATTAAATTCATAGAACATTTATGTTGAAACAAACATATATGTTCCCCCTAAAATCTCTTACACAAATATGGTTGCCTGCTACAGTCTCCATCTAAACATTGACAATAAGGAGTTTGCAAAATGCTTTTTGATATAGGAGGGAGTTTTGTAGGCATCGGTTTCACATATACATCCGATACTGGGCGACGAAATTCCATATTTTCTTGACAAGGAATTGTAGTGCAAGTGGGAGGTCTGGCTATATTAAAATAACAACGCATATCACCTTCTTGCATATCGCTATAAACCATTTTATTTGCTTTTTTGGTGTGGTCTATAGAAAATTCCTTGTATTGTGTATATTTTTGTGATTCCAAAATGGGTCGGAAATCAGCTTGGAATTTCAATTCAGTTGCTAATTTTTTGTGTTTTAAATAATCGCTTTGGGACATTATACAAATCTCGTATATTTTGTTTTCCGTTGAGGGCGGGAGTTATACTTATGTATATTTTACTACTATACGAACACTAAATATTCCAAATAAAAACCCGATTAGACTTCCTACAACAAGTTGCAATACACTATGATAATAATATACCCATCGTTGATATAGTGTAAGCAAGCTCAATAGCACTAATATAGGTATAATATCAACCTGGTTAATTCGGGTATATCCGCTATACAGTAAATATCCAATACAGTAAAAAATATGTTGTGCGTGTCCGGAAGGCATTCCCCATTTACCTGCAATAAAAGTCAGCATATCAAACTGGCTGGATGCTTCGTGCCTGAATAAACTGGGTCTTGGGTCTCGTATCCACCGTTTCAAAATTCGGTTCAATATATCATTTATAAACCCAAAAAGAAAAAAGGGAAACAATAAACGAGGTGTGAGAGCAAAAGATGCAAAAATATATGCTGCAATAGGTGCATAGGTTCCAATGACATCTATCATTTGTGATTGCTTGGTGCTATTGCTATATAATAGTATAATATATTGGTTCAGGGAGAGGGTCTCGGTTCAGGGAGAGGGTCTCGGTGAAACTATTATGATTTATATAATTGTTCGCATACGAGAGAAAACGACCAATTAGACCCATTTAAATCAACCAAATCGCCTCGATCATTCATAAGTCGTATTGTCATACGGTTAATATTGACTGGTCCAAAATAAACGCGTTCTTGGTTTTGTAATGTGCCTCCAAATTCTACATAAACACTTCCTGTTGATAACCCGACAGTTTTCATAGGAATAATACCGAAAATATCTTTCACAAAAGGTCCTTTGGAATAACTCTTTACCTTCACTTTTTGCGAATTGATGATTTGGTTAAACGCATACAACTCTTTTTCGGTATAATTTTTTTCGTTGTAATCTGCAGGAACTATAATGGATTGTTTTGTTACTGGATCGCATATTGTTTTTGTAGGTGGTTTCACCAATGTTGTTTCCTGTGGTGTAATTGTGACGAGCCCATCATTCAAGTGGTTCTGCACATAATCATCCAAAATAATTAGGAAATAGCTATATAGATTGGTTGTTACTGTGGTATCACCGGTTAAACAACATACATTACTTTCGCTACCGGTCATATAGAAAATGAGGTTTGGTATTTCAAAATAATAAGTTATATCAGTATAATCTTCTAAAATATATTCTATGTTCTCTCGAAATCCCATAATCCATCCAACAGTTGTATCCCAAGTCGTGTTTTGAATAGATTGGTTTAGACCTTTTGCTGCATTCCCAAAACAACTTGCAAAACTATATGGGTCATAAAATACAAGACGGTAATCTTTTGTTCCAAATACTTTATTTATATTGAAATGGAAAGTGGTGTATTCAATACCAAGATGTTTATGTGCTGCAACATAACTACCAGAAGTGAGGGGATTTGCTGCTAACACTTCATTAATGGAAATATAAAGCTGTGCTCTTGAATATGTTCCTTCGGGCAAAACAATCGGTATATCATAAATGCGGTTGCTTGTTTCTAAACCATTGATGTTATAGTGCCGGATATAAAAATAATTATTTGACCCGTCAATCAGCTCAATTTGATTATCATTTAGTGTTGCGTTATTTTGGATTTTATTGTATGCGAAATTTGCGTCTGCATAGCCGGCCAATACATAAGACGGGTTGAATTTCAAGTATTGCGTCCAACTATTTGGTGTCATAGAAGATACAAATTCAATACGATAATCGTTTTGCGTGAGTGTTTTTTCAATAAGGAGATGGAGAGTATATCCTACACCAGTAGCATATTGAAAAGTGGAGTTTTTCAAGGGGGGTTTCACTTGTGGATCAAGGAAAGTGGTGAGAGTGGTGCTGATATGTTGGCGTAGAGTTTCGAATTTGGAAAAACTGGTCCCTCCACTGCTGAAATTGACCGTCCAAGGTGCGGCACTTTGGTTTCCATATTGTTCGCTGGTTTTGGGGCTAATCACAATTCTATCATTTGTTGTGAGAGTAATGTTTGTGAAAGAATATAAATTGGTGAATGTATTTGCTGCACTTAAATCGTATATTTGTCCTGCAACTAAACCTAATATGGTCGCCATTCTACCGTAGGCTTGCAACACATAATGTTTTTGTGTGAATGTGCGGTTCACATAGGCATACAGATAAATATAGTTATCTACATCAAATTCAATTTGTGTGCGTTTTCCTGGAATACTATAAATATCGTCGTTTGTAGGAGATAAACTCTGGGTTTGGTTTGCTTGCAGAATTGCACTGTTTATGGCGATTAAATAAGACGATAAAATATATCCATTTGGGAACCCGGCTTCATTGGAATCCTGCAACTCAATCGTATAGGTGTTTTGGGCGGTTGCATACTCTGGTATCGTGCATTCAAACCGGATTTGGTTTGTGTTTTCAATAATATAGTTGGTTTGCAATGCGGGGGTTTCTGCAATAAGATCATTTGCCTCATTAATATAATCTCTAAAACGGAGACAGGAATTGTTTCCAACCCATACAGGTGTTATGCTGGTTTCTTCCGGCATAAGAATGGCGGTTTGAAGATTTTCCACATTAATTGTTGTGTTGCGGTTTAGTTTTGCGGAAATTTGAATATAACTATATCCTTCGTCAGACTGTAGTGGGTCGGTGATATTTACCCATTCTGCAAAAGAATATTCCGCATCTAAATAGGGGGTTGTTTTTAGTTTTGTGTTTAATTCTTCTACAATTGTTGCTCTGGTTTTGGAACCGATTGAGAGACTGATTGGTATTGAATCATATTCGGCTATTTTGGTTTCATAGGTGTCGCCAATATATGTTTTTATGAAAATGGTTTGGTTTGATGCGTCTATATCAAAAAAGGTGGCGTTTGTTGGATCTACAGAAAGTGTTTGGGGAACATTGCGTTCGCTATATATGGAAAAACAATTATAAATGGTTTCATTGAACCCCATATACCCGGAAAGTGTTTGTGTGCGAATATCTGGGTCAGTTGGAGTAGACCAATTTGGAAAATCCAAGTAGTAATTGGATTGATTGTATATTTTGGTGATGTCAATTCTTAACGAGGATCTTCCGTGTGTTAAAGCGTCATATGGGTAAAAAGGTTGCTGGTTGTAATAAGCGTGTGTGGAACCGAAACTAACATCGGTATATCTTGTTTTTACTGCTTCTATACTATTATTTATGGATTGGATTAGTGTGAGGGGGGTGTAATTTCCGGCAGTTATGCTAATTTTGTAGTCGTGGTAGCCATTATCAATTCCCGGGGAGTGGCCTTTTAAATAGAAGAAGTTGCCGCCATAATTATTGCTTATGGTATACCAGGTGAAAGGTATTTGCACGGAATATAATTTGAGAGAAACGACATCTCTCAATGGCTCACTCAAATTGAAGGTGAATTCAGTTGTGATTGTGTTTTTGTTTTCTCTATACTGACTATCTATACTGATAACGCGTTTTATGGTTTGTTTTAAAAGAGGATTTAAATTGTCTTTACTGTAATCGAGTGTTTTTGTGAGCCCAATTTCTTGGTTTGGTTGTTTTTGTTGGGGTGGTGGAGGTGGAGGCATCATTCTTGCAACCTCTCTTGTAGTTGCTTCTTGGTAAGGGGTATTTACAACTTGTAATTGACCTTGTTGTGTAGTACCACTACTCATTGTGAAACCAGCATAAGGGGCGTTTTTGTCGCCAGATACATTTCCGGTATTGTATGTGTCTCCTGCACGAATAATATTGGTAGGAGCTTGGGTTTCAAAACCTTCTCTTGTAGGGAAACCAACGGTTGGTCCAAGCATTTCGTCGCTTTCCTCTCTTCGGGAGACCCATTCTCCTACCCCCTGCCCCGTTTCTTCATATCCATCTATTTCATCTCCATTTTCTTCGTCTGAATCCATAAAAAAATGGTTGTAAATATCTACGAAAAACTGTGTTAATTTTTCAGAAGCTTCATTTCCAATATTACTATATTTATTAACAAAATGAAGTATTTTGGCTTCCAATTCTCCATCTGTTGGATTTGATAAATCTAATATATTCAGTAATTCCACATCTGTATAGTTCTTTACATTATATGTGTCATTCATTATTTTATTTTTACCTGTATATATTTATGTCCCTTTTTGTTATGAATACTTTGTCATTATTCACTTGTTATCTTTGTATGATGTGTTTGCTCCTTCTTTTATGATTTTGTATCTGTTTGCATTCGGCTTTTAAACATCTTTCGCAATTCTTCGTGTAAATTAATGGTTGAACTTGTTTTGAATAATAGTGAATATGAAAATGTTGATATTCCGTGATTTCGTTTCATATGTGTTTTTCCTTTAAAACAAAGCATTTCAATAAATTCAACAATAGGTATTTCTTCTTTTCTCAAGTCTTCTCGTGAAATATATAATGTTCCTCCATAGCAATAGCGATTATAATTAAAATCTGAATATACTTGGTGTGATTTTGACAAGAGAGTATTTTTAATAAGACCTATACCCATAATTTGATTGCGTTCATTATTCATTTCAATTACATACATTAATGCCCCGCAAGGTATTTTTCTTGCTACTTCTACAGGAGAACAATATATACATTTCATATTTTTCAGTGTTTTTCTGTATTCTTGGTTTTCTTCCCAGGTCGTGTCCGTGAAACGAGCAGTCATAATAAATTGTGTCATTTGTTTCACATATTCTCTTAAACGGAGTAAATATTCCTTTCTTGTTATTGTGATTGTATGGCTTATATTTGTTTCGTATTTTTTGATAATGGGGCTGGAGGTCTGGGAGGGTGTCTGGGAGGTTGTTGTTTTTGTCTTGGATTGTTTATTTGACATGGTTTGATATTTGTTGGGTTTGTGTGTTTATAAAAAATGGAGAGAATGGGTTCAATTTTTATGCAGACTGGGAGAGGGGGTTCTATAGAAGTAAATGTTGAGAAAACAATATAAATATAATGGGAAGATTTTTACTAAATGGAACTTGAAAATTTGGAAACGAAATCGCCAAGTGAATGGGGTGTGCATAAACTATATGATATTAGTGGAATTGTAGTCGGCGAAACTGCATCTCCTGAATGTTATACAGGAGAATATGTTGCGAATTGTTCTCTTGAAGAATTCCAACAAAAATATATGTGTGGGAATAGTCCCATAATATCTTATGCAAATAGCCCAAATGGGTCTCGCATAGGTTCCCGGATAGGGTCTCGGGTAGGATCTCGTAATAATAGTGATTCTGAAGATAATGAAGAACCCATAAGGAGAATAATGAGTATTCCACAAAACCGAGCTGACACCCATTCTGTAGATGATGCAATGTCGTGTAATGCAGCTCGTCCTAAATTTGAAAAACTCACTTATGCCGATGTGGAAAAATCCTTGTCGAAGTATTACAATGTGGGTGATAATTCTTCTGGAGAATTGAATTTGCTTACTACATGGATATGTGGATTGATTACTATTTTAAAGTATAGTCAAAATTTGGCTTTGGTGAAATTATGGACGATTATGCTTTTTTCGGCAAGCATTTCAACTTCCATTGCCTTTATTGTTCCTTTCACGCATCACGACCAATTTTGGAACCTGGTATATATTTGTGGATCGAGTGCATTGAACGCCATTATAGCAATTGTTATTTTATGGTCTAAATTCGGGTATAATATAAAAAATTATGAAATCGTAGGAATGCAATATGAATTAGTAAGCACGATGCTTGATCCAGCTACGGTCGGTCCAAACGACCAGAATATGCTTGCTGTTCGTGGAGAAATGGAAATACAGGTAGGTAATATACAGGCACATTTTCCATATAGTATTCCGAGTGAGGTAGCAAATATGTATCCTCTTCTTTCCCAGACAAATATATTTGTTTTCATTAAAAAAGTGGAGTTATATAGAAAAAATCTTGTTAATAAGTTGAAAGACATTAAAAATGAAATACGGTATATTGTTTATAAATGGACTGTACGCGGAACTGTAGAACATATTGCATCTGGCGATGAAACACATCTTACAAATAAGCAAATGAAAGAGCGACGAAGATATATGTATTTATTGCAGGCAAAAGAGGATACAAAAGAAGAATTGAAGCAAATGCGTAATACCTATAGTGAGTTGAATAATTCATTTATGGTGGAAATGAAATATGCTGCTTCGCATAAAATATTCTATACGCTGGCGTCTTTTATTTATAAGAAACCTGTAATTGAAACAAAGAACCCAGTGTTGAAAGACTATTTACGCCTTATTCAATAAAGAGGGTCGGGCAATGGGGTGGTGGTGGTGGTGGTGGTGGGAGCCAAAACATCATACATTGAAATGGCTGCAGTGTATGCGTTTATTTTTTGTTCGTAATTACGGCTTGGAATACAAATCCAAAACCAGGGATCGCTATGCACGATTTTCACATTCTGTCCTTTTTCAAATCTATCCATAAAATATTTTGCATTGTCGCTTGAATTCCATTTTAGTTTAATGATGATCCGTTTGTATAATTGATCTCCACAGATCGGTATTTCTATTATTTTTTCAATAAATCCAATATTCAGGAGACAGAATTTTTCAAATATATATGATTTTGTGGTAGCTATATCTATCCTGGGGATACATAGTGTCGCAAATCTTGGTATATTCATTTTAGGTGTGGGAGTATAGTTTATAGTATGTCTTGTCGGTCATTATTTAAGTCAATTTTATTGTCCCATTGTATTTGTGGAGGGTGGGAGTAGGGTTATTATTGCGTATTGCGTATTTTCATATGGTTGTTATGAAAATATACATTGCCTACTCGGGGTTCCTATGTATAAAGGAATAATGGAGAGACGATTGTAGATAGTGCGGATTATAGATTATGATATTCTATTGAATAATGTGGAATAGAATTGTCAATAAACCTTATCCATATAGTAGCATTTTATGCTACGCTGTTTCCATTAAATTTTGTGAATAATTCTTTATGCAGACTATTTTTGTTTTTGTATTATTGCTGTTTGGAAACTTATTCGGGGGGAGGGGGACCCGAATACTTTATTCTTTTGTCATTTTTTTATATTCCTTTACACAATATAAATAATTGTTAATGTCTTATGTATATTCATGGAAGGTTCTCTCGATTTATCTTGGATAGATGAGGAAGAATTACTTTTACAGTATCAATCGTTTCTCCATCCATCTCCATTAGAGACAATTTTGATACAATGTATTTTTTTAGATTGTTCGAACCATATTGTTGGTACCAAGCGTTTTACACAAGATTTGGAAGTGGATGCTGATAAAAATATTTCTATTTTATCTGCGGAAATAATGTCTCCTATTCTCTCGAAATATAGCAACGGATGGGAAGAAAAGGGCAACACCAACACCAACACCAAGTATTTGGTAGAAGATATTTTGCTATATAATGTAGATGTATCTACAGAACAATTACAGACCCTTGCAACAGATATTGAGACAGTTCAATTAAAATCTGTATGGGTTGGTGGTGGTGGTGCGAGTATGGGAACAATAGTGATACCTGCTTCTCTCGTTATTTTTCATTCTATACAAACAATTTATGTGTTTTTGAGAGAAATTCGTCTTCCAAAATTAGTGAAATCAATATTGAAATCGGGGTATGGCGTGAGCACGGGGTATGGCGTGAGCGGGGGGTATGGCGTGAGCGGGGGTAAGTCTTCCACAAAAAGGGTTCGTATTCATCCTGATACATTCAGAGCTGTGGGCGTGGATGCGGGTCGCCGTAAAACAAGAAAGCGAATATGAAGTTGGGAGTGCGAATACGAAGTAAAGGTAGAGGGGTCTCCAAATAGAAATCATAGAAAAGAACATAAATATTTGGGAAATTCTTTATGTAATGAGTTTAACTGATTTATTTTTTCACGCGTGTTGTATGCAAACCCAAAAAGATGTGGATGAATTTGGGAAACAATTTTTTTATTTTTGTAAGGGGGGAGAGATTGAGAAAGGCGTGCAATTTGCAAAATACATAAGAAATATACACGAAGGAAAAGGAATACAATTGTTGTTTTATGAATTAGTCTATCAACTATCCAATATTGATTTGAAAATTACACAGAATTTATTGGAAGACATACCGTCGTTTGCATCGTGGAAAGATATGAAAAAAATCGCTCAATATGTGTATGCAAAAACGAGCAAAACGACACATCCTGTTATTCTACATATTATTTGGATAATAAATCGTCAGATTATGAATGAGTGTCGGGGAATGGGGGCAAATGAAATGTCAAATGTGGCGAAATGGATACCCCGAGAGAAATCTTGTTTTTGGCTTTTTTATGCACTCGCATATGATTGGGCTTGCAATTATGACAAAAATATGAGTAAATGGGTTTTACAATCACAACCGATCTCTAAAAAAATAGAAAACAAAATATGTATGGTTTATAGGAAAATAATTGGTGGGTTGAACCGCAAAATAAATACAGTAGAAATTGATTTGTGCGAGAGAAAATATAGTAGGATTTGCCCCGAAAATGTTGCACTACATTCTTTCCATAAATACAAAAGATTGTTTTTGGATTATTATCAATTGAATGAGGAGGCGTCGGGTGAGGCAGCAAGTTCAAAGTCTTCTTTTGTGAAAATGACCTATGAATTTAAAATCCATTTACATAATTTGTTTTTGAAATCATCTGTCGGGGAAGGGGAGAGTATTTTGAAAGACCCTGTTGGGGTGCGTTTGGGTTCTCTTGTGAAAGAAGCTGTCGGGTTGCTGGATAAACAAGTAAAGAGCCATTATTCCGAGTGTATATATAGTAATTTGTGGGGGTCTTTGCTTGATACGGGTATGAGAATAACCAAGAATGGTGGTGTGTCACCAGATAAACCGGCTATTCAGGAAACACACGATAAAAAAATGGATGTTCTTTTTTCTGAATTTATGAATATGGAATACAGGATTGATATTTTAAACCGGCAATGGGCCTTTTTTATGAGACAATGTTCTTCTCTTGAAAATTTTATTCCGTTTTTGGATGTTTCTCTCGATATGTGTTGTGGAAATAGGCAAAATTTGTTTGATGCGATCGGTATTGCTTGCACTATATCAAACCGTTCCACTATTCCAAATAGAATAATGACAATCGACCATAATCCAAACTGGATTGTCTTGCCTGATCAAGATAATATTGCCGGTAATGAATTTGTCTCTATTGTGAAATTAATAATGCAATCTTTTTCGGGAAACACGACCGCAAATTTGCATAAATCTATGGATTTGCTTGCTTTGTCTTTTTTAAAAGGCAACACCGAACCACACGATATTTTAAATACAACTATTGTTATTATTTCTAATTTTGTTGGATTAAAAAAATATGAGGATATTCACGAAATGGTGTATGGTATTTTTCAGGCGAGAGGGTTAAATGTTGTGCCTCATATAGTATATTGGAATGTGGGTGGTGGTATGGATATAGTGATACCTTGTGGGTCGGGTGTGGTGGGTGCAAGTTTGCAGAGCGGGCATAGTTTAACAGATGTGTGTCATTTGTCTTATATTGATAGGACAGATAATGTACTAAAAAATGTGGAAAATATTGTGTCTGTATTTTGATGTTGGATGGGGTGTGGGGTGTGGGGTGTGGGGTGTGGGGTGTGTTCTCTCATTCTTCTTGTGTGATTTTCATTATGTCTCCCAGTATTTTTATGTTATCTTCGAGAGAAGGTCGTTTATCCGGCATACTATATATAGTATTGATTATCATTTCTCTCAATTTTTCCATTGATTTTTTGTATGTTGTCTCAAGTGTTTTATACAAAAGTGGGTTCTGTAATTGAATATCGTTTATAATAAAAAGATAAATAACGGCAATAGAATAATTGTCCCAAGTGTGGTAATTTTCAATTGTTCTCTCGTATAAATGCATCCAAGTTTCGTTTTCCATTGTTTTAAAATACGACTTGTAATTTTTCATATATGTTTTTAGGGTTTCGTCTTTATTTACCAAATTGTTGTTGAAAATGTCATTCACGATTTTTTCTTTATGTTCCGATCCATAAATAAAAACAGTTAGTATTTCTTCCAAATTTCGTAGTGTTATTTTGGTGGATGCTGCATTTTCCATACCGATTTTATGTACTATATAGTTGATGATAATAATATCTATAGACCAATAAGAATAAGTATCCAATAAGAAAAAGGCTGTTTTTATATTTTCCGTGGTTAATTCCGATACGCGAAAGGATAGACCGAAATCAATAATGATTGGGTGGTCGGATTTTTCGTCAAACATAATGTTGTTGTGTTTCAAATCATTATGCACGATTTGGTTGGATGCTAATTTTGCAATTCCTTTTAAAATATAGCGGTATGATTCTAAAATTGTCTTGAGTGTTTCAGCTGGGGATTGGATATAAATAATGTGTTTCAAGAGATTTTTATTGCCTACAAAGCGGACTTTGTTTGATACAAAAGTGGTTGTTGCTAATTCTTTTTCTGTTTTGTTTTTGAAAAAATCACATTGTTTAATTTCTGTATTGTATTTTTTGGCGATTTTCACAGGACATTGTTTTACTATGGGTGCAAAAAAACGGACATATCCTTTGATGTTATCGCGGATAAAGTCGGAAATCTTTTTTTCGTTTTCAATGGTTCTCTCATTCACTTGTATTTTTGTGACAAATGTCAAGTTTTCTTTTCCTCCTCTACAGTTAATACCTGGATGATAAATACATCCATATGCTCCTTGGTTTAGTAATTTTATGGGATTATTCATTGTGTGCGGTAGGTAGGTGATCGTAATCTATATATTGATGGAGTATATTATTGGGTCGGGGTGGTGCGAAGCATCCTTTATTGCATCCTTTATTGCATCCTTTATTGCATCCACGAGTGAATATATGCAATTGTCTCTTCTTCTGGAGTTTTCTTTTGTGGTGATGGTATTAATGTTCTGGGTGATATGGGTGGGTTCATTTTCTTCAAATTATAAGTATATTCGAAAAAGCTGGGATAGTATTTGGAAACACAAGTATATGCCTTTTGAGAATGCTGCATTTTTGGGGAAGAGGGCGTTTTTGTTTGGATTATGGTTTCAACAAATTCTTCAATAATATTCATAGGAATAGTATCGTGGGGATGATGATGTCCTAAATGGGAGGATAATAAATGGAAGGGGGGTGATGTTTGGAATACACCAAATGTTCTTGGAAAGAGTTTCGTTGTTAAATGTTCTTGGTCTTCTGTATCTTCATAATTGATATCATTCTCATAATGATAATTTACTAAACTGGTATAATAGATTAGCATTGTTTTTATGATTGATTTTTGGCTAATTTTATCCCATATTTGTTTTGCATAATTCGGGTCATTTGCATTTTCTCTTTCTATTTTGATTACTTTGTGGTATATGTTTTCATAAGAATTCTCGTCTTTTGTATCCGTGAAATAGAGTATGTTTTGTGTTTTTTCATCTATATAGAGTGAAAATTCCAGTTCCAATTTCTTTTCAAGAAAATGTTTGATGAAAAGAGTATAAGACAGTTTATATTGCATATTTTATGGTTGTGTTGGGTGTCGGGGTTTGTTTGTGTAATATTATTATAGAAAAAATATTCAAATTTTTCGTGGGAAGGGGAGGGGGTAATAAAATTGAATACTTCTTTTGGGATTTTTTAAAGCTATAAAACTAAATTATTCGGGTTGCATTTCGTATTTTAAAATGAATTCTACTATGGTTGCTTTTGCTGGGTCTGTTGCTGGGTCTGTTGCTGTTGCTGGGTCTGTTGTGAAAAGAGGAAGAAAACCAAAACAAAATAAACAAAAATTAGATAATACCAAAATCAAGACTTATCATTTTAATATGGTTCCTGAAACGGTTGCTGCAATTGATTATTTTGCGACTATGCATAGACACGATGACAGAAAAACATTCAAAGAAGCGTGGGAAAAATGGATTGAATTGGAAGATATTGCTGCAATTATTCAGCGTGAAACAGAAAGATTAGTTGCAAATGGTTATAGGGGAGATGTTTTGCAAAAACTATTTCATAGTGCCCGATATTATTATCGCAAAAAACCGGCTGGTGATAATAATGTGGGAGTGGGATGCGAAGAAGAAGAGACAATTAAAAAAAGAAAGAAATATGAGACCGTTGGTAGTGAGATTTTAGAAAAAATGGATCAACACATTTTGCAGATTGTGAAAGAAAATATAGTGGATGTCTTGCGTATGGGGGATAAAACTGTGTTATATAGTGATATTTCTCCTGCACGAGCATTTGAATTGTTTCGTGAGACAGTAGAAATAGATGAAGGGTTATTGGCGAAATACAAAAAAACATATAAAAATCGGTTCTTCCTCAGTAGGGGAACCTACGGTTCCCCCTACGACCCCCTCCCTTGTAAGTAGGGGGGGGGTATCGGGGTCTCGGGGTTAAGGTTCTCGTTTTCCCACCAATACAAGCTGTTTATTTTCAATTGCATTTGTTTTCAATACAAGTTTGGTTAATTCCGGCATTATTGTGTATCCATTTGTAACTAAATATGACATTAATGCTGGTATATCACCCGGTCCCATATAAAATCCTTCGTGTTGTAGTTTTGAGTAGTTATGGTTTGGAGGATATCTACACAATACATATTTACAATCTGGGTAAGTATTTGGGTTTTGGAATTCACTCAACTTTCTTGGACGAAGTGTTGTTATCATTTCTGAAATTGGTCCTGTAGGTATTTCACTAAATGTTATTATTTTTTGATATTGTTTTGTATAAGGGTTTAAATACGGCTCTAAAAATACATAAAAAATGGAATTTGTATGAAATGGAGAATCTGGATAACTCATTTTTAGGTTTGGTATTAGGAGTTGTATATTACAACAAAAGTTATTTCTATAATATATATGGATACAAATACTTATATACAAACAAAAAAATTTTTAACAGCAGCATGTTCCCAAAGCAAAAAATATTCTGTTACAGGTGATACCGGAAACACTGGAATGACTGGACCTACAGGTATGACTGGTCCTACCGGGGTGATTGGGCCTACTGGGTTGATAGGACCTACTGGATGGACGGGTCCTGTTGGAACTGGGCCGACTGGTGAGACTGGGCCAATGGGGGAGACTGGAAACACTGGTGCGACGGGTGCGACGGGTGCGACTGGCGAGACTGGTCCTACAGGTGAAACAGGGATTACTGGTGCGACTGGCGAGACTGGTCCTATGGGTCCTTTAGGTACTGGCGACACAGGTATGACCGGGGAGACTGGATACACTGGGCCGACGGGGATTACAGGTGAGACGGGATGCACTGGGCCTTTGGGAACTGGACCGACGGGGATTACGGGCGAGACGGGTGCTACTGGAATCACGGGTGCTACTGGGGAGACGGGGGCTACTGGAATCACGGGTGCTACTGGAATCACGGGTGCTACTGGAATCACGGGTGCTACTGGAATCACGGGGGCTACTGGGGAGACGGGTGCTACGGGAGTTACAGGGGATATAGGACCTACTGGATATACGGGTCCTTTAGGAACTGGTGATACTGGGCCCCAGGGACCTACCGGCCAAGGATTTACTACAATCAGTGGAAATTTATCTACAACAAGTATCTTGACTGCGAATGGTGAAAATGCTGCGATTGGAGCTGATTATTTGTCTTATGATGGTTATACATTGGCTACGCGGAGTGCATCTATATCGGAATCGTTTATGTTAGGGCAACAAATTATTTATCCTCACGGAGGGAGTGGGTTTAGTGTGAATGAAGATTTTAATGCTGCGGGTGAGAGTGGGGTTCAGAGTGCATATCATTTTACCAGCGGAGATCCTGCGAAAAATGTGGTGTTTGATTTGGCGATTACTGGTAAATATACGACGATGTTTGGTACTTATGGGGAGGCAGAGGGGAATTATTTTGTGATTGGGTCCGAGACTGCAAATACGAATTTTGTGTTTAAGAGTGGGTTGGGGATACAACCTGTTGCGTTGGATGGGGGAAATCGTTTGGTTGAAATAGGTGCTGACGGGCAAGTCTATGCTCCTTTGTTGAGTGAGGAGTTGAATGGTCGTGTGTTGGTTTGGGATGCTTCTTCTGGTAAAATATCGAGTAGTTTTTTTGATGTTACTACTTTGGCTTTGCCTGGTGCTGATGGGGCTGATGGGGCTACTGGTCCTACGGGCCCTGCTGGTATAGATGGTGCTACGGGCCCTACGGGCCCGGCTGGTGCTGATGGTGCTGATGGTGCTACGGGCCCTACGGGCCCGGCTGGTGCTGATGGTGCTACTGGCCCTACGGGCCCTGTTGGTGCTGATGGGGCTGATGGTCTTATGGGTCCTGAAGGTCCTGCGGGTCCTGCTGGTGCTGATGGATTGATGGGTCCTGAAGGTCCCACTGGTAGGCAAGGCCCAACCGGTGCGACAGGTTTGGTTGGAAGTATGGGTCCTGCCCTTTTTACATTAACCACAACTTCAAGTGAGTTGTCATTTTTAACATCAAATAGTATTAAAAAAACGATATCTAATGCCGGTGCTGCATCCAAAGCAACTACAATAGAAAGTTATCCATATAATAGCACTTTTTTAACATTTCGTATTGCTACACACTCATCCAGTGATTATTCTGTTATATTATCTACAAATGGTTCCTCTTATACTTATGGGTTTAGTTTTCAAAACGGTAATGTATTAATTTATTACAATAATACTGGGCCATTAACCAGCGGACAAACCTATGCTACAAATGACATTTTTACGGTTGCAGTTCAATCTTCAGGTGCATACTGGTATAAAAATGGTATATTGATTAGCACGAATAATCTTGTCTCTGGAACCAGTTCATTAAAAGCAGTGTTTAATTTGTATCCCTTAAATGATGCAGTTGATAATATTGCATTTGGTTATTCTTTACAGGGGGTCACTGGTATGCGAGGTTATACTGGTATGGATGGGGCTACTGGCCCCACTGGAGCACAAGGTCCTCTTGGTACTGGCCCTACTGGCCCTGCTGGTCTTGCTGGTGCTGCTGGGGCTACTGGCCCCACTGGAGAAATGGGACCTCTTGGTACTGGCCCTACGGGCCCTGTTGGTGCTGCTGGCGTGGATGGTATGACTGGCCCCACGGGAATACAAGGTCCTCTTGGTACGGGCCCTACAGGCTCTACGGGTCCTGCAGGTATAACTGGCCCTACAGGAGAAATGGGTCCTCTTGGTACGGGCCCTACAGGCCCTGCTGGACCCCAAGGTGTTGCTGGTACATTTACTGGTGGAGAACTTATTTATGCAATGGGAACGGGTATGGATTGTTCTGCAAATTTAATTGCATTTCCAATTGGACCTTATTCTTACTACACAATGATTTCAAGCAATAACACAGCAAATAACATATATGGATTTGCTGGTGGTGTGAATGGAAAATTACTTATTATTGTGAATAATACAGGTAAAAACCAAACATTTAACCAAGAATCGTCAAATGATATACCGAATAATCGTTTAACACTCGGTGTTTCAAATAAAACTATTAACTCAAATCAAACCATTACTTTTATTTATGTTTCTGGATTAACTATTGGTGGTGTTGGAGGGCAAAATAGATGGGTTATGTTGTCTTCAACATAGAAGGGGCTTGATGGGGATCATACGATAATATATTTATGTATATTATAGTATTAATATGCCATGTGTTTGTGCGAGTAAATCCATGATAACAGGACAACTTATGCCCTATAGTGGAAAAAGTCTAATTAATCCTGTGAGTGGATTTCCTGATTATAGGAGTGGTGGTGGTGGTGGTGGAGGTGGGCGTGTAGATTTGGATTTGTCTCCTTTACAATTAGAAGCTCTTGCGATTATAGAACAAAAATATACTAATCTGATGGCTACAGAACAATATTCGCAAATTCCAACAGATTATATCAAGTATTTGCAATTGTATGATATTGTTAGTCGCGCAAGAGTGAAATATTCAGCGAATGTTGCATTGCGGCTTTTATTTGATATAACAAGTGAGGGTTTAACTGGTGCATTAAAATCATTTGGGTTGCATTCTTTGAATGTTGAACTTGAAATACAAAATTCTTATTTAAGAGGAGTTATAGAAGAAATGATATCTAAAGTGAATTATCATCCTGTGTTTGATGAGAATAGTGGGACTTTTGATATGTATCGTAAATTGAAAATTGCCCCTTTGTTTCGGTATTATGTAAAAATGTATGGTATGCCTGCGGCGGGGGTGGGGTTTGATCCGGATAAGTTGAATGTGGTGTTGCAAGCGTTGCAAAATAGTGGTATAGATCCATGGTTGTAATGTAGGGAAACCTACGGGAAAACCAACGGTCGCTTCGCTTTCCCCTACGACCCCTTCCCTTAATAGGATTTTTTGTTGGGGCTACGCCCATTGGCGGTCGAGGGGGTTGGTCCTTTACAATCGGGCCTTTTTGTCGGGGCTACGCCCCTTTTGTCGGGCCTTCGGCCTTTTTGTCGGGGCTACGCCCCTTTTGTCGGGCCTTCGGCCTTTTTGTCGGGCCTTCGGCCCTTTTGTCGGGCCTTCGGCCTTTTTGTCGGGCCTTCGGCCCTTTTGTCGGGCCTTCGGCCTTTTTGTCGGGCCTTCGGCCCTTTTGTCGGGCCTTCGGCCCTTTTGTCGGGCCTTCGGCCCTTTTGTCGGGCCTTCGGCCCTTTTGTCGGGCCTTCGGCCTTTTTGTCGGGCCTTCGGCCCTTTTGTCGGGCCTTCGGCCCTTTTGTCGGGCCTTCGGCCCTTTTGTCGGGCCTTCGGCCCTTGGCGA
>Ga0194133_10002098_pt1 | contig 32046 bp, 35 predicted proteins | sample TA2KigOf40mmetaG_FD_155448 | JGI IMG/M metagenome (GOLD analysis project Ga0194133, IMG submission 155448) | Freshwater microbial communities from Lake Tanganyika, Tanzania - TA2015055 Kigoma Offshore 40m | ecosystem: Environmental > Aquatic > Freshwater > Lake | place: Tanzania: Lake...
TCTCCGTAGTAGGAAGACATATTAGATGACTCTAAAGATTAATTTTTTACTATCAACAAAAAGTCTTATATTTACTTAAACAATAAAAGTTATGACCACCACCATTGAAGTTAATACGGAGAAAAAAACCATCTTCGTCTCCCTCTCCTTGAACCTCGTTAATCTCGATCGAGCAGTGAACAAGATTAACGCACCGTTTGAATTCATAGATACGCCTGTTACTCTCAACATAGTGAAACATGAAGAGACCGGAGTTGAAGGATACGAATTGACAGGTTCCGATCTCGATCTGTTTCAAGTTGCTATGACTTACGGTGCACTTGAAGAGCGCAATCAACTTCTTGAATACGTTAGCAACAGATACGATGAGATTATGGAATCAGAGTTTTAACACCGCATTAACACCAACTATCACAGAAATTAATTATATTTACTTAAACAATAAAACAATAAAGGTTATGTCAAAAGCAACAGATTTTAAGAACAACGTTATCTCTTCTATTTCAATGGACAAGGCAAAAGAGTATGCACCGGCCATCTTTGCCACATCTCCTGCTCCTACAATTAAAAGTCCAAAGTATCAGTTTACTCCTACATTCGAGGTGATCGAGCACATGCAGGATATGGGATACCTCTTGACCGGTGTTAAACAATCTAAGAGTAGTGTAAACCTCCGTAAGAATTGGGGGATCCACATCACAAGGTTCCAACACCCGGACCTCTATATCAAAGATCCTTCTGGAGGTATTGAGTCAAGGCCCGAGGTAGTGCTTATCAATTCTCATGACGGCACACGTCCTATCCAATTTGAGATGGGCCTCTTCCGTCTTGTGTGTGAGAACGGTCTTGTGGTTAAAGACAAGGACATGGGGTCATTTAGAGAAAGGCATACCAAGCTTAACTTCCAAGCTGTCAAGGACCTGATCGACCAAAAGGTATCCGGCCTCCAAGACGTAGTAAAGAAGATAAGTATGTGGAATATGGTAGAGATGACTGACAAACAAAGATACCAGTTTGCTGTAGAAGCATTAGCTTTAAGAATCGGAACTGACCGTCAGCCTGAACAATACGAGATATTAGACCTATTGAACCCTAAACGTAAGGCTGATGAAGGTAATACCTTATGGAAGACCTATAATGTACTTCAAGAGGGCTTGATCAAAGGTGGGTTCCAACTTAACAACCGTCAAGCTAGAGAGATCAAAAACCCTATAGAAGACTTCAATATTAACCAAGATCTATGGGCATTAGCTGACATGTATTCAAAATAAAAAAACTCCGGCCATTAGCACCTTGGTAGTGGACTACTACTAGGGTGTTAGCAACCCGGTAAAGGCCTAATTATGGTAGATAGGAGGGCCCTAGCCGGAGGCCGCGCGTTGACCGGCCCTGCACACCGGGGAATTTTCCAAATCTACCAATAAAATAAATACGTAAATAAAATTAAGGTTATGAATAAAGGAGAAATGAAAGTCGCAGATGTTAGGAATTGGATATTGAACAATCGGTTTAACAACGGTAACCCGTCTAACCACGACGTATGGTTTGCGGACATGCTTGAGAAAAGGTATTCAACAGGACTTCCAGGTTGGACTAATCGCTCATTAAATGGTGCATGGCTTAGTACTCGGGCGGTGGAAAAATTATTTACAACGTTCTTTGAAGATGGGGCATGGGCTTTCAGAGCAATGGGATGTGATGTACCAACTTATTTTAAAGATAACCCAGTCATAGAACCATCCATATTTTAAAATAAAAATATGAAGTGTACATTTTACAGAAATTACAATACAGTATGTCTTATACCTACAATCCAATTTGTATATGAAACCCTCCTAGGGTCTAAAAAGTTATTGTTCCTAGACATAAACTTTGTATGGCTAAATGTAGGAATGTCCTTTACCTTAATATCTTATAAACCAAAAAATAAGTAAATATGAAAAAACTAGAATATATCTTTATGAGTGTAACTACTCTTTGCGCCTTGTTTGGTATATTTGTAAATTTTAATAATGGTATAATGTCATATATATGGAATATCAATACCATTATGTGGGTCTTGATTTGCTTCATAAAAATGAGAGAGCTGAATTCCCTTGAGAGAAAACTAGACCAAAATAGTAAAAGCTAATTAAATGTCCCAGGAAATTTACAATTTTATAAAAATATTATTTATAAATTTATTTGAATATAGTTTATGAAGTATATAATTCTAATATTAATTTTTTTATTATCCTCTTGTATAAAAAAACCTATTTACATACCACCAAATGAAAATAATATATCTCCATTTGGAAACAAAAAAGAAGGGGAATTTAAAATATTACGTTACCCAAATACAAAAGATAGTAATGGATATTACCACTATAAATTAAATAGATCTGTACAATACAATTATACAGATGTGATTGCAGAAGCGTCTCCTGTAGTGAATAAATACTATAGATATAATAATACATCAGTTATTGAAAGTACATTTGACAGTAATGCTTTTTTAATTCTAGGAGATTCGATATCTGTTACTATACCTTTATATAATCCATTTAATAGTTTGTATAGTAGTCCTTATTTCAATTATCCTATATCTGTAAAAAATAAAACCATAATATTATCCCAATTCAATGGATTCATAGTTCCGGTTGTACCAACAAACAAAATATATTTCAAAGAATATGATGCTAGAATGGATATATATAAACCAACAGGAAATAACCTATGGGCTAAAAGAATTATAGGCCCTATTCCTAAATATATGATAGGAGATACTATTACAATATATGGAAAAGTATTTTGGGAATGCGGAACATACTCTATTAATTTCCCTAAATATACTAATAAAAAAGATTCCTTAAAGTTAATCATCGACTAATGAAACGTATAACTCCAGAAGAAGCTCATTACTACGTTAGGCTAGACGAGCCTGATCCTTATAAAATGAGAAAGGCTGTTGCCTATACATTAACTCCGTCACTAGAACCTGGTTTTGAAGGTTGGGAAGATGTTACATATTACTCCGAAGGAATTATTGATCCTACTCTTAGTATTAAAAAGCCAGAATGGGTTTATGTATTAGTCAATAAATCTATTCCTGGTATATGTAAAATAGGAATGACTACAACAAGTGTTTCACAAAGAGTTAAAGAGATTAACTACGCAACAGGGGTTATTACTCCATGGTTTCCTGTCTTTAAGTATAAATGTATTAATAGTAAGATACTTGAAAGGGCTGTCCACGAGTATTTGGAGTCGCGTGGCTACCGTGTAAACCCTAAGCGTGAAGGCTTTGAAATTCTATCTAACAAAGCTATCCAAGTCATAAAAGAACTAGGAGAGAAGTTGACCGTAAAACCTAGGGACTTCAATAGTCCTTATGATATGGATTTTGAGATGCCGAAATTAAGTTCTTAGTGAATATGTATATATTTTAAATTTGGGCCCCTATGCCGGAAACCGAACCGTTATGTATTAAATTATAAACGATATTTATTACTATATAAATTATGACTATGCAACATTTTGACATTGCTAAATATTTAAGAGAACACCAACAAGGTTCTTTTGGTATTCTTAATCACTATATTGATTTAAAGCCCCTTAAAGAAGAAAGTGAAGAAATATTTGATAAGTCTGATCCCGAATCTGGTGAAGACGCTCTTGAGTGGATATTAGATAATATAGAGGGTCCAGATAAAGACAGGATCCTAGATAAAATTCAAATTTACGATAGAGACAATGTTAGAGATGCTAAACCTGAGGATATCGTAGATATGATAAAAGGTGTGATTGAAGATCATGAAATAAATTTTGATGAAGATGAAGATCGTTTTCAATTAACTATTGTTTCTAAGGATATGGAAGAAGATAAAGATCTAGGACAGCAAGACGCTATGCCTGAACCTTATGAAGGTCCTGAACATCCAATCGACGGTCTAGGTGGAGAACTTGATCGTGATATGGATGTAAGCATGAATGAAGAAGAAGACACCGAAGAAATGGAAAACGCTTGGATGAAAGACGTAGACGGTACTGAAGCTTACGAAGTTGGTAAATGGAAATGCTACTACAGTCACCCTGGTATATTAGTTTGGTCTTATAATGATAAACCTTTTAGTGAGATAGCTATATATGCCACTCCTAACTATGATGGAGATGATACTACTCCTATTCAAATTGTGGTTGGTGAAGAGAATGAAGATATGATGTCTTTGAATCAAGGTATATTCACAGACTTTAATGAATACGCTAAGGCTATGAAGCCTTATCTTGATAGGATTGAAAATTTAGAATCAAATCGGGGATCATTAGCAGAACTTGAAAATGTAAATGAAGTATCTGCATTTGAAGAGAAGCGCAAGTATTACGAAGGAGAAGTAAATGATATCGTGTATGACATGATGGATACTACAGGAGCAGATAAAGATGAAGTAGCAGACTTTTTCCAATACATTTCAACAAAGATTAGAAACGAAGGAATTTTTTAAACCATGGCATTTAACTTCGATAAATACAAAGCAAATAATCCTCTACTCCAAGAGATTGAGGAAGAAGTTACAGTTAGTTCATCTGGTGTAGAAAGTACTTATACAGAAGAACTTGATGGGGCAGGAAATCAAATGGATGAAGTAGAAAAATATCCTTTAATTGCTATTGAAAAAGCAGCTCTAGCTGCAAAAAAAGCAGGTTTAGATAGAGAAACTGTAGTTAATATAGTTAATCAAACTTACGGTGAAGGAATGAGTGCCAACTTTCCAAAATAACCTTGTAAGCCCATACATATAAATTCCCGATCTCGTATGGTCGGGTTTTTTATTCTAGGTCCTTTCTATAAAACTTTCCTTGGATATTATCGTTGTAAGAATCAATTGCAATTACCTCTAATTTCATCTGCCAATAAACTTCATAGTATGTAAGTTGTTTCTTTGTTCTACATAGAGTTAAGATCTCTCTAGTAAAACACTTCTCACCCATATTCTTAAGATCTTCCTTGATTTGTTTATTACTTCCCCAATAAGACTCCCAGTTAGACTCCTTTTGCACCTTCTTTTTACGTGGGACGCGCCCAGGGCCACGCCATTCGAGGATTTCCTTTTTGGTTAATGTCTTTGTTAGATTGTTAAATAGGACCTTCTTTCCTACGTATATGCGGCCGTCACATATATTAGTTATTTTATATACGAATCCAAATGTATCAGTTGGGAAGTCTTCTATGGTCTTAAACTCTAGAGTAGAGTTACCATTCTTATATAACCACTTTTTCATTAACCATTTATTATAAATATGAGAAGACTAAGAATCCCATCTTATAATAAACGTCATATCTGTATTAGGTGGTATAGGGTATGGCCTAGATAATTTACCAACAACTAGTAGTTCATCCTGATCGTTATACAGACCCACCATTGTGGTATAAGGATGAAAATCTGACCCTGTTACCGCATCTATGTATGAACCTGTAGTTCCTGCTTTTACAGCTGATGGGTTTTGAGTATAGTTAAAATCGTTCTCATTAACCAAACATCTTACCTCATTTTGATAGATTGTAGTTTCTGCTGTAAATTGTAATGTATACGGTGTAGGTGTTATAATTGGCATACTAAGAATAAATATTAGTTCTCTCGTCTTTCTTCTGATGGATAAAAGTCAAATCTATCATGTTCAGTTGGACTTATTAACAAAACGGCTGGATTAATATTTCCATTTAAAGTTTCCTGGTATATAAAACTCATCCACGTTTGTTCAAAAGGATGATTCCATTTAGTATCTAAGAACATTTTTTTATTTCCTATTCTAGATACTATTTGAGGCCAGTTACTATAATACACTTCCCCATCTACAAAAGGAATTCCTCTATAAGATCTTATATTTTTAAAATTTGTTCTAGGACCATTAGGATCAGTACCGTGATCTGGTAATTTTTTGTGATTAGGAAAATTTTTCTCTCTAACGTCTTGAGGAACATTATACCAAGCCCACTGAGTTCCGTTATCTCCAAAAAATTCTGAATAGGACAACTTTAAAAAATCATATCCAAAGTCTTTTATTATTTGTAGCGAATTATAATATAAATTATTTACTTTTCTATTAAATCCATTTTTGCATATTTCACCATTATAAGGATAAAAAAACATATCATCTTCAAAAAATAAGTAGTAGTCAAATCCGTTTTGATCAGCGTGTTCTGCTATAAATTGTCTTCCTCCACAGATTCCTAAATTTCCTTTTTTTATTTGAAGCATGTTATATTTACTACATATTATATCATATTCACTATCTGTATTTCTATCTGTAGAATTATTTAATAGAATTAATTTAGGTTTTGTAATAAAATTAGAATCATATAAATTCATTGATTCAAATAATTTTTCAACCTGTTTGGGACTATTATAAGTTATAATATAAAGAGCTGTATTATTAATGTTTAAATTAAAATTTTGACTAATTTTTTTACATTGAGACATAGGTTTTAAAGTATCATTTCCTAAATCTTCAAAAAATTTATAAATTAATCCATTGTATTCTATTTTAAAATAATTAAATTTTTCACAGTATTTATATAATAAAATAGTAAAGATAGATTCTTCTGTTCCCATATATCCACTATTCAAAGTGTCATATAAAATATGATAGTAAATAGCATTGGCCTCATGTATTGTATGAGTAGGTCCACCAAAAAATCCCCCTCTGGCAACTTTATCTACTTTATCTCCAGCTATTTCACAGAGTTTTTTATATTCAAAACCATGTATTTCTCTTTCTGCGTCATAAGGAAAAGCTACAAAACTAAATTTATCTACATACTTAGGGAGTCTGTCAATTAAATCATTTGTAAAATACCCCCAATGAACAGTATTAGTTAGCCCTCCGTCTATCCAAAACATATAGTCACTATCAAATTGATCTAGAAGTCTAGCATCATTTAATAAGAACATTTTTGACATTACCATAGGGTTATATAATTCTAAAGAAGCCTGGGTAGAATTAGGTAACCACCCTGCTAAAGAAAGCCAATCTGGATTTTTTCTTATTTTTTGTATTTTTTCATAAAATTCATTATCTATGAATCTATCTACATTCCTATGTATAAACAGAGTATTTTCTCTGTTTCTTGATTCCCAAACTATTTTTTCTAATTCTATGTCTCCATATACTATTAAATTACATTCTGTTTTTAATAACTCTTTAAATTTTTCTACGTAGTGATTATACGATCTATTCCACTCATTAGTGAGCGTGTCCCTTTTTAAATCCCAGATTCCGGTGACCAACGTTATTTTTTTATCATTTACAAAACTTACCATACTATTTTTACTTTTCTCATATATCCAACAATCTTCAGAAACTGAGAATTCTTTATTTTTAAAATAATCATTTACCGCTTTGTTAACATCGTGTCTACCATAATCATGACCCGCTAAAGTCCCACCTATTTTAAGCTTAGGTAACCAAGCATTTATATCTTCAATTACATCATTATATTCATGTGAGGCATCCAAAAAAACAAAATCTAAACTATTATCATCATATTGTTTACTTGCTTCTATTGATGATTTCCTAATCGGATTTATCAAATCAATAACAGGTTCAACATTTTGTAAAAACATTCTATATAAAGAATCATTTTTTATTTCATCTAAATCTTGATGTTCGATTGAACCTTTCCACGTATCAACACAATCAAATTTAATTGCATCCTTGTGACCTGAGTTGTGTATTTCTACGGCCATAAAAGATGCACTTCTCCCTTTCCAAGAACCAACCTCAACAAAACGACCTCCTTGATAATATTTGTAAACCATGCTCTTATATAAGTTTGGATATGTAAACCAATCCTCCCCTATGTTTTGATAAAAATGTTCAATTTTCATATTTTCTTTTTTATATGATAATACCGTGTTATAGTTCATTTTAAAATCTTATGTAATTATTTCCATGTTTATCATTGAATTCGAAACAGTTTGATAGTATTGATCGCCAACCATCGTAGTCTGTTTTCATATTTGTTTCATATGCAGATACACCTATATCAAATCCGTCAGGAAAAGATCGTATATTATTTGCTATTGAATACCACAAAAACATTTCCCACTTCATTACAAAAAATCTAAACTTCCAATTTACTTTAAAGACCATAAATTGTTCATTTGGTACATGCGCACTATCCCATAGATTATGATCATATAAATGAAAGTCTCTTAACTTTTCTTTAAAAAAACATTGATCATAATTTTCTTTATTATATCCTATTTCTGATGGTCTTTCAAACAAGACATCGTAGTCTTCATTTTCCATAAATTGAAAAACATCTAGTATTTTTTGTTCATTTAATAAATCCGTAGACTTCCAATCTGCATCGCTATAAATAACGTAATCATAATTTTTATCTATAGCATATTTTAAAGATAAACATTTTAAATTAAGATAAAAACTAAATCCATCTTCAGTATCATTATATCTATCTAAAGTAAAAAAATCAAAGTTTATTTTACCTATTTTTTCTGATTTAAAATTTGTAGTAATATTAAAATCACAATTTAGTTTTTTACTTAAATCTTCATAAAAGTCTATTGCTCTATCTAAATAATCATTTCCTACTGCTAGTGTTGTAAAAAGGTATCTCATTTTTTATATATTAAACCAAGTTCAGATGATCTACCAAAAATTTGATGTAGTTCTGTTTTTTGTATTTTTGTATTTAAATCTTTAAAATCCCAATAATCGCTATTAAATGTACCATCTACATTAAATTGTGCTATCAATTGAGTCATCGATTTTTTGTTTGGGTCTCCCCATCCGTATCTTGCGTTTTTGTCGGGATCAGAAATTTCTTTGTCTGTTTGAATATCTTCTACAACAAAAATTCCACCAGAACAAACTTTATCAAAGAATAAACTAAATATTAAATCTCTAAAATTACAAGAGTGCGCGTAATCTGCAATTACTATATCGTATTCTGTATTGTCGTTTTTTAAATAAGCACTTAAAGTTTGTAGGCTTATATCATGAATGTGTATCTTATTTAATTTATCATTTTGTGTTTGATAATCACTGGGAGTTATATTATAGTATTCAATTTGTGGATAGTATTTACTAAATATATCGAATAAAACTCCATTATCTCCTCCTATATCTAAAATTCTAATTTTGTTTTTTTCCTTTATAGTTTTTTCTATTATTTCATAATAAAAATTTGCATATCCATGAGTTAAGTGTCTATCACTAGTACAAGTTAAATTTAATTCAGTTTCTATATTATAGTTTCCGTTACCTAATTTATATATTTCAGCTATCCTTATTTTAGATAAATCGTGGTAAATAAGTGTTTTTCCGAATCTTAAAATATGGTCATTTATAGCATTATCATCATAAGGACTTAAAATAGAAACTTTTTCTCTATCAAATGGATTCAATAACATACAAGCAGACATAATAGTTTGTTCATGCCATAATTCTGTTTTATATTTTCCTCTTGAAAATCTGTTACCTGCCTCCCAAATTTTTTCTAAAAATTCTATAGACCAATCTGTGTTTTTAAAAATCATAACTCCGGTATTAACTATATCCGGACCAAAATCTTCACTTATTATTAAATCTGATTCTTTATATTTATCTATTAATTCTTTTATGTCGAAGTCATTTCTCACAAAAATTGCATCGGCGTCTACAAACATTACATATTCATATTCTTTTTGTTTTAGTATTTTTGTAATCATCTGTATTTTAAACCAACAGTAACTTCTATCATATCTTACTTCGTCTATTAATTGTTTATCTTTTTCTACAAAATAATCTATATCAAATTTTTGACAGTAAGACCTATTTATTTCTTCTGTCATAACTGCGTACTCCAAATTAGGAGTATAGAATTGGCATATTAAAAGTTTTTTCATATTAATGTTTTATAATGTAGTTTTCAAAATTTAAATAGTTTCGTATTATTTGCTCTCCTTTAGATTCTAGCTTATCAAAATATAAAGGAATACTTTTTTTCATATCTCCTGCAAAATGAAAAAATGGAGATTTGTAATGTTCTAAATCAAAATCATATCCATCGTGGCTATACCACATTTGTATACTATCGTAGTGTTGAGTGATTAAAAAGTGTTCATCACATTCTGGGCATATCATCGCAACATAAGACATTTGCATTTGATCTACCAAAGAGTTAGTGAGTATATAATCAGCGTATCCTATTCTAGTTTGAGCTATTAAAAAACCCTCTAAAAATCTTTTAGTCCAAGATGTATTTTTAAATAAATAAACACCTCCATTTACAGATTTTCCGTTGTAGTAATGTTCTGGGCTAACGCATTCATGTCCCGCAATTATATTTTTACTCTCTGAATTTATAGATTGGATATAATTTTCTAAAGATCTATTTTTACTAGTATATCCTATATCCATATCTAGCATACAAACATAATCATAAAATCCCGTATTTAAAGATTCTAAGCATTTTATAAAACCATACATTTTGCTATGATTGTTCCCTGCTATATTAGAAATGTGTATCTTAGTATATTCATTATACATAAGATGTTTAAATCTATCAGATTTTTTATAGTTATCAGATAGATAGTGAACGTGGTGATCATAGTTGTGGTAATCACACCAAGATTTTAAATTTTTACAAAGAATTAGAGTATTTTGTACTTCCTTATTTTCAATATTTCTTTTTAAATAATTGTCATCTAAAATTTGTATTATAAGTATTTTTTGTTTTTCCATTTATAACTATTATTTTTCTAAGACAAATATTCCAAAATCACCCCAATAATCTTTTGTTATTTCTTGGGTTAATTTAGATTCTTTAGAATTAGCTGATTCATAAGATTTATTAACACGATCTATTAACTGTTTTGTAGTATATTTCATTAATATAAATTTTATATTTTTCCCTCTATTTTATTACACCATCCCTTTGATTCTGAATGTGGCCATATAATCCATTTTACAGGAATTTCTTTTGTTTCAAAAGATCTCCAGACCTTATAATATCCATGTTCTTTATCAGATAAAATGTTTGAAATTTCATTTTTATCCGCATCTTGTCTATATATTGTTTCTCCTTGCTCATTTTCAAACGCAACGCACCAGAAATTATAATCTTCTGAATCTAGGCTTACTGGATATAAATCTATACAGTGTTTAAATAATTGAACAAATGATTTTTCATATTCTACAGAATCTTCAATTATTGGATTAGGTGCAAAATTATGGTCTAGAGTGTATTTTTGAATACCTCTGGTTGAAAACTTTAAACCACTATATTTTTCATAGTCCTCTAAAGTTCTTTCTGTACCAAAATTATAATCCTTAACAGATTTTCTCATACACTCAGTGCATCCAGGTTCCATTCCAAACAGTATTCTATTTCTTCTATGGGCTATATTATTTTTTTCTACCCAATTAGGATCATCATCCCATTGTTTTTTTCTACCTTTTCTAGTATATTCGTGCCAAGCTACTATTTTGTGTGGGTGAAATAAATCGTATCCACTTGTAAATGAACGAACCGCTAGTGAAATTTCTTCTCCATGAAAGTAATAATTAGGATCATATTTAACTTCATTACACCACTGACCTAATGTAAATATAAAGTGGGCTGACAAAAATCTTGACGGTATAGGTTCTTTTAAATTTTGCCAATTAGGAATTGTAGCAGGTATAAAAAATACTGCTCCTTCAGGTATAAATCTGTCAAATGTCATCCACCAAGGTTCTAAAACTCTACCGGAAGGATCATTATCTGGATCGTAGGAAGGAATGTAAGCTGTAAGCAAAGGTTTATTATGACCTTTCTTTTTTAATCCTTTAATCATTTTTATGCAAGTATCATCCCAATTTTCTTCAAATCTATGATGTGAATCTAATTGCATGCAGTATTCTTCTCCTTGATATAAGTTTTGTACGTGGTGTCTAGCCCAACAAGCACCTTTAGAATCTAGGTAATTAATGTCTACAATTCTAAATCTTTTGTCATCTTTAAATTCATCTAAATTATCCCAAGTATCTTCTTGGGCATGTTGCCACGCAATTCCAAACACTAAGTTTTTAGGATACTTCGCTTTTTCAATTGCATTCTTTATAGTAGGTATTAATTCTGGGTCTCTATATGATGCTATAGAAATGAATATTTTTGCCATAACAAATTATTTCTTAGCTTTAATATACAACATTTATTTCAAATAAAAAAATTTATTTTAGTCTTTTTTACATTGTTCATATACCGGAACAGTTATAAATCCTGTACCATTTAAAAAGTTAGAAAATTTATAATTTAATAAATCTATTTCTTTTTTTGTAGTACTAACCATCCAATGATCAAAAAGTATAATATCATATTTTATACTAGGTACAAAATTATTTATATCTTCATTAAAAATTCTTACATTTTTTTTTAAGTGTCCTAATTTATTAACTATACTAATAACTTCGTCTTCTATTTCAACTACATCTACAATTTCTGTTTTTTCTTGGCATAAATAAGGAATTATTCCTAAACCAAGTCCAGATATTAAAATAGAGTTAAAATCGCAATCTATTAGTTTTTTAGCAAATTTAGTAACCATATCTACAGTATCAATACTTAATATATTGTACATAGGTTCATTTTTTGATTTTAATTGCCAAAATTTATTTTTTAAATCTTTTTCTAAAATAAAATTTTCTGATTCTATTTTGTCTGTTATAAAACTATTTAATATAGATTTATTGATATTTTGATTTATAAAATTCAAGTCTACCATATTAAATAAAACATATAGTTTTATATCGTACAATCATCACAAGATCCTATATCTGTCCATTGGCCTGTTATATCTCCGTTGCCTCCAGTACCAGGCATAAATGTACTTAAAGTCCAGCATCCTGTGTTAACTCCTGAATTTATTTGAATTACCATACCATCATTTAAAGTTCCTGATGTATATGAGAAGAATCTTATGTCATTTATATCATCACAGTTTATACCCTTAATATAGAATGTAGTAATTGCTGTAGTAGTAGGTGTCGGCGTAGAAGTTCTAGTAGGTGTCGGCGTAGAAGTTCTAGTAGGTGTCGGCGTAGAAGTTCTAGTAGGTGTCGGCGTAGAAGTTCTAGTAGGTGTAGGAGTAGGACTTACAGGTATACAATCACCGGCAGTTCCACAGCTAGTAGCCAAACTAGTTTTAACAAAACTAGCACTTCCGCCAGAACCAGCACAATCAGTAAAGTAAGCGTTTACATTATTACCTTGACCTGATTTAACGCAAATTGCACTATGACTATCAGGTCCTACAACAGCGCATGCTGATGTATTACCTTCTCTATTAGTATAGATTACATAAATATTTTCACTCAAACTAGGGTTATATATATCATAGCACTCTCCTAAAGGTAAACTTGCAGTAGCAGTTACAGTCTGGGTTGCTGTAGGTGTAGGAGTTTGTGTCCTAGTAGGAGTTTGGGTAGGAGTAGGAGTTTGAGTAGGTGTAGCAGTTACCGTTTGAGTTGCTGTTACTGTTTGAGTTGCAGTTACAGTCTGGGTTGCTGTTACTGTTTGAGTTGCAGTTACAGTCTGGGTTGCTGTTACTGTTTGAGTAGCAGTTACTGTCTGAGTAGCCGTTACTGTTTGGGTTGCTGTTACTGTTTGAGTAGCAGTTACTGTCTGAGTAGCCGTTACAGTTTGAGTAGCAGTTCGAGTAGGCGTCTGAGTTGGTGTCGCTGTGACAGTTTGGGTAGCAGTTACAGTTTGAGTAGCAGTTCGAGTAGGCGTCGGAGTAGGAGTTGCTGTTACAGTTTGTGTCGCTGTGACAGTTTGGGTAGCAGTTACAGTTTGAGTAGCAGTTCGAGTAGGCGTCGGAGTAGGAGTCGCTGTGACAGTTTGGGTAGCTGTAGGTGTAGGTGTTTGTGTCCTAGTAGGAGTTTGGGTAGGTGTAGGAGTTTGAGTTGATGTTGCTGTTACAGTTTGTGTAGCCGTTACTGTTTGAGTAGCTGTTGGGGTTGGTGTAGGAGTTGGGGTTGCTGTTACAGTTTGTGTTGCTGTTACAGTTTGAGTAGCCGTTACAGTCTGGGTGGCAGTTGGAGTAGGAGTAGGAGTAGAAGTCGCAGTTACAGTTTGTGTTGCTGTCTGACTAGGCGTTGCTGTTACAGTTTGTGTTGCTGTTACTGTTTGGGTTGCTGTAGGTGTAGGTGTCTTAGTTGGTGTTGCAGTTACAGTTTGTGTAGCCGTTACTGTTTGAGTAGCAGTTGGAGTAGGTGTAGGAGTAGGAGTTGCAGTTACTGTTTGAGTAGCCGTTACTGTTTGAGTAGCAGTTGGAGTAGGTGTAGGAGTAGGAGTTGCAGTTACAGTTTGTGTAGCAGTTACAGTTTGAGTAGCTGTTGGTGTCGGAGTAGCTGTTGGTGTCGGAGTAGCAGTTACTGTTTGTGTAGCGGTCACACTTTGAGTAGGAGTTGGAGTAGAGGTGGGTGTTACTGTTTGAGTAGCTGTAGGAGTAGAAGTAGAGGTAGCTGTTGGTGTTGGTGTTTTAGTCGGCGTTGGGGTTGCTGTCTGAGTAGCCGTTACTGTTTGAGTAGCTGTTTGAGTTGGTGTAGGAGTCGGAGTTGGTGGTACAATATAATAATACTGACAATTATTATTTCCACAATAAGGATCTATGCTACATACTTTTATATAATCAGTGTTATTAGGAACAGTTACAGTATAACCACTATATAACTCTTCTGCTCCCACATCAGGAGGTATTATACTTTCACCAGTAGAATAGTTACCGCTGTAGAGTTGAAAAGGACCTACGCAGTCTCCAAATGATGTTAGTGTAATTGTAACTTGCATCTTTTAATTACATTATTAAGAGTGACTACCAGCTATTGTAAAATTATTATTTAATACAATTCCTATATAATCATTGTTAGTTATGGTCGCTATACTTTGTGCATAAAACAAGTTACCAACACTAGCTGATGAATTGACACTATCTATTAAATTACCATTGCCATCATCTATAATGTCAAAGCTTGAACTATTAGTTGCCCTTAATCTAAAACTATTTCGGCTTATTTTTTCACCAAATTGTATAGTAGGAATAGCTATAAAACTAATACTTGAAGAATTTGTAAATAAACCACTAGCTGTAGGGTAAAAGAAAACAGTATTATCTAATGAACCAGATGCAGCAGATGACTGAAACATAGGATCCCAAAATGAACAAGAATTTAAAGTAGATCCTGTAATATAGTTTTGATAATATAACTGTTTAATAACCCTATAATTTACCATCCTTGTTTTATATAATGAAAACATTGACGCAGACGGAGGGATATTCTGACCCCTATTAGTAGTTATTCCTTGGCTTAAAAGTGATTGGCTAGTGAATGTAGCAGAATATTTTACTTTTATAGGAGTCGAAGATATATCAGATTGCTTTATAGTGTTCTTCGCTCTTGACATTTAGCTTTAAAAATCTAGTTTTACCCTAATTAAGGCTTCTTTTGTAAAGTCTTTTGTTAAAGGTTGAGATAGTTTTGCTACTGCTAACAACTCATTATTATCATTATATAAACCTACTGTTGTAGGAAAAGTCTGAGGACTATTAATAAAGTTTGAATAAATTAATGTTCCTGTAGATCCTGATATAAATGACGGGTTAGTGGTATAGTTATAATCTTGGTTTTTAATTCTAACAAAAATGTAATCAGAAGATATTGTTTCTTGAGAATTTAATGAAAAAGAGCTTCCTGAATTGATCATTTTAAATATGTTGTGCATATTTGTTGATGAATCACCTACAGTACTACTACCACTATTAAGAACAAGTCCTACACCACCTAATGCCGTAGATAATATTAAAGCGCTAGGATTTAATAAAATTAATCCTATATCAGGTAAAAATAAGCCGTAACTTCCAGAGGCTGTATATCCTTTAGTACCACCTGAAAGCGGAGATGCTGTAGTAGCCACACCATTAGATCCTGAAATAATATCAAACACCCTACCTCCGTCTAAAAAATTGATTGTACTTACTTGATTAGAGTTATCAGTTAGTTTAAGTGGTGTAGTTCCTGCAGCAGATCCTGAAAAAACTACGTTAAATGTTCCTGGGAATAAACTTTCCTTATATCTGTTTCTATCAATTTGAAGTGCTATAAGATCAACAGACGCTGTATTAAGACCTCCAAAATTTACATTAGTTTCAGAATCTCCGTAAATTAAGTTTCTATATTGGCCAAAATTAATCCTAGTAGGAGTTTTACCAACTACTAATGTATTTAATGGAGCAGATCCTGAACCATCTGAACGCCCATATGCAATTGAAAATTGAGTGGATGAAGAAGGATTAGTGGTACTTAAATTGTAAACGTCTATATAATAACTACCTGTTGTGCTAGCTGAAGCTGTAAAAAATGAAGCTAATGTAGGTACATTATTACTCCAAGCTGGAGCCGTTACAGAATCCGTAGATATTACAAAATCTGATGGGTCTAATCTAGTAAATGACATATTTTAATCTATTAAAATGATACTTTAGTAATTGTTACAGGGATTGAAATTCTAGCTCCTGAATCGCGTCCTATTACAACTAGTGTTGTAAAAAGATTTGTATTAGTACCAAACAAAGTATTAACCGTGGTTGCAGTTAAGTTAATTGTGGTGCCGATTACAGTTTTACTTACATTAGTTCCAATAGTAGTTGTGGTATTCAAACTAGTAGCTTCAGGAGTATTGATACCAACTCCTGTAAAATTACTCATAGTTCTTACATCACCAATTGTAGCTATATAACCTGATTGTTCAAATGTAGATGTAGCTCCAAGATAGTTTAAAGTCTGTGGAGTAATTGCTAAAGAAGCACCCTGCTTAATAGTGATTGAAGTATATCCAAGATCAAGTACTGGAATCTTAGCTGTTCCTCTTGGTAGAGTGATCAACTTATATCTCATAATCTCTTGATCATTTGGATAAGCTTGAAGAATTGGCATTGCCTCAATTGCTTCACCATAGAAAGCAGATCCAGAAGGATGGTTAGGATTGTATAAAGTGTAATCAATCTCATCATCAGCAAGACTGAACTGGGTAATTCTAAACGAACCGTCATTACGAGCCATTAATTCTCTCCCTTTTTTAGTGAGAATAGCGTCTACTACGACTGAAGTACTACTTAAATATGACATAAGATAAAAGCTTTAAAATAAATATGGTAAAATTAGTATTTTTAAATTTATTCGAAAATTAATGTGTTTTGTCCAACTTCTAACAAATTTTGCTGTTTTAATGATTTTATGACATTTCCAGCATTTTCTCTTACTGTATCATCTATATCTTGAGGAAAGAGGATACCATCTTGGGTAAGTTGATTTGATGGATCATATCTTAAAATAACATTCGTTTCATCTGGAATATGTCTTTGTACTATATATCTACTTGCTGTTGCTGGGTAAGATGTGAACCCATCTAAACATGCCAAATTAATTTTTCTATTTAGTGTAGCAAATAAATAAGTTATGGCTGGGCTTCCTAAACTTTGTGTATAAGTGTTTAATACTCTGTACTCTTCTTCTTCAACAAATCCTCCAAGGCTACTACTAAATTTAATCATATCTCCGTAGTCTACTGTAAATGGAAATACAATATTATCCATAGAATTAAAACTAGCAGAGTGCTTAAATTGACCATAATATAATGATTGGGTAGCAGTAAACCTTATGGTATCTCCATCTGATGTTACATATAGAGATCCTGTTGGATCAATTAATTTTGTCACATAGTTAGTAGTTGAAGTATTTGTAGTTGCTGAGGTAAATATAGCGTTACCTCCTACATTGGTAAATCCATTGGAAGATGATCCTGAATTACCGAGATTTATAGAAGTGTATTCTATTGCATCATCTGATTGAAAAGTTACTACAAAATTTGTAGAAAAAGTTACAGAATTAATATTAGCAGGAATAACAGTTGACCCTTCATCTTGATAAGTTATATTACCTGCCACAGTCTGAGCTGGTGTTGTACTTTGATTAGTTATAAAACCTGGTTGTTGGACGCCCATATTGTTAATTTGAGCTAAATCATTTACAGTAGCACTTACATCTATTATAGACCCGGTATAATTAAAGTGTACTGTTATATCTCTTCCTAAATGGGTTGTTAATAGAGTCCCTGTTCTAGTTAATGTAAATGTTAAAACATTATCAATAACTAGCTGTGAAACTTGTAGGTTTTGTGGGGTTGATGTTATATTAACTGATCCTAAAGTTACAAAAGAAGAAGCCCCCGCTGCAGAAGATAATCCCTCAGCAGACGAACCTGTTGTAGTTGTAGTAGATGAAGTTGGATTTGTTAATGTATATGTTAATGTGTTAGCCCCGTTTATATTAAATAGAACTGGTGAATATCTCCAACCCCCTTCATAAATAGACATAGAAGTATTGTTAGTTAAAAACTGAACATCGGGACTTATATTATTATAATTAAATAAAGACACGTTTATTATTTCGGATGTTTTAAATATATTTTGAGTAAAAAATATATTTTTATTAAGCTTTGTTAAATCAAGTACATTTTCATCATTATCAATAATGTATTTAATATGTGCATTAGCTCTTTTAGACAAATTAAAAGAACCTGTAAAAATATCTACAAGATATGCATATTGATATTTAATTTTATCAATTGCAGCAGTTTTACCGTATGATTTATCTCCTTCTGTGAATGTATTATAAGTTGCACTTATTGTTTTAGACCCATCGTATCTTGGTATTGTGGATCTTTGTATATTATAGTTATAATCTTGAACTTGCGCATACGGATTATTAGGATTCGTGTATGTTTCGTAATTATTTACTTGAGATTGACTTATAGAATAAGTGACTGCTGTGTAGTTTACTGGTATTAGTTGATTAGACGAATAATCAAGATCTAATAAATTTTGTGATCTTACTGATGAACTAACGTTTTGGTATAATGCGCCAAGAGAAACCTCTATGAAATCTGAATTAGTGCCTTGAGTACTAGATAATTCATTTTGATTAAAAGCTTGACCATCTGTAATAACTATTTGTGAACCACTTAATTCTCCTGTATATTTTTCAATATTTTTTGAGCTTGTATATGAAGATAATCCTTCTTGTGTTAATAAAAATCCATTCCAAGATGTTGACTCTAAAATAGCCCCACCGTCAGAACCAGTTATACTAACTATATCTATAGATTGTGAATAATTTTCAAAATTTGCACTAGGTTCGTTTCTAGCATATTTGTTTCTTTCATATAAGTGAGATTTTACTATAATACCTGTAGATATATTTGATCTAGCAGGGATAAAATCTTTAATAGTTTTAAATATAGTATTATTATAAAACTTTAATAGTCTTATATATTCCCAAACACTATTAGGTTGAGTATAAGATGTAAAATAGGAATTACTTGCACTAACCAGACTTTGATACGATGATGAATATTGATCTGAGGGTTTTCCTAGAAGTTGGTCGATATCGAAATATCCCTGTGATCCAGTAATATTTTCATTTATAATGTCAGCTTGTGAAAAACCTACTTCTACAGTTTTACTATTTACTCTGTTAGCCTCTGTAAAATATTGAATAGTAGTGTATGGAGATAATAAAGACGATGATAAAGTTAAACTTCCTGTAACAATCCCATTAGAGCCTGTATCTATAGTTACTTTAAAATTAGATGTATTTAAATCTAAAATTCCATTTACAGTAGATATTGGGTTTCCTCCATATTCACGAACAGTAAGTATACTTTCAGGAATACCATACGTAGCAATTAATGCTTTTATACTTCTATCGGTTCCTTTAGTTTTAAGTAAGTAAGGAAGATTATGGTAAAGCCTTTTATATAACTCATCCTGTACAGTTTCTGCAGGAAGTGTATTTAAACTTGAAGTAACGTAGTTTGTAATAATTTCTGATCCTGTTGGAGGCAGTAAAGATCCATCTGGGTTGATTCCAAACAATGTATAGTAGAGGTTATCTGATACATTAGTATTTGTATATAGATTAAAACCTAAGCCTAGTAATGCGTCAGATACGAGGTCTAAAGATATACCTACATCTGGATTATTCGCAGCATTAAATCTGTTTGAAACATCTCTATAGTAAATCCAAATATTATCAAAATGTTGTCCAACCATGTCAAGAAAAGTAATATACGGTTGGTTTACAGAGTCATCTAACAAGTATTGAGGCGCAGAGCCATGAAGTATATCTTTATTCGTAGAATCATAATAAGAAGCACTAAACAATAAAGATTGTGTATTTGCATTTGGTACGTTTGTAGGGCTTCCTAAAAAATTAGAGGCTTGAGAAGATGATAAAGAATATAGTGTATAAGGTTGTATTGTATTGCTTTTTGGCCATGCAAAACTAGATGATTCATAATATAAAAAGTACTCATATGGATCAAAGTTTTTTGTTATATTATTTATTTGACTTTGTAATACAGCAACACTTGCTGTTACTATGGTGGCATTAGTACCTCCTTGAACAATATTTTTTTGAGCAGTAATGTCAGCACTAGCAGATTCAATTAATTGTAGTTTATAAACAAAATTATTTACTCTTTCTACTGCGCTAGACCAATGTACAAAGTTATTGAAGTCGGAGTAGTCTACATTAATTTGTATTGCTCTGTCTTGGTAGTAGCTTGCTAGTTTCTGAAATGATGAACTAATAGGACTAACCAGTAGATTATTGTAGTTATAATATGGAGTAGTTTGTCCGTTCTTAGAATTTATCCTAACGTTATAGTTAGGTCCTCTAAGAGCATTTATATCTTGTTGAGGATCTACTTCTACTTGAATATCTACATTAAAACTTACAGATTCAGCAACCTTATCTACCAACCACAATTGAGTCTTTACATCATATTGTGTAGGAAGAGGCTCATATAGTTTTATTAGAAGATATCCCCCTTGTTCGTCTTCAGTATAAGCTACATTATTGGCAGTTACTAAATTATTATTTCCAAAATTCAGGTAGAATACAGGATAGTAGTTTTTAGTACTTATATATGCTTGGTATTGTGCAAAGCCATCTCTAATAACACTATTTGGAAGAGCTTGCGAAGCTAACTTTAATTCTGTTCTTGAGTCAGATATTTCTTTAATCCAATAAAATGTACCAAACTGTGAATTAAACAGCTTTGTATAAAAGTTATATTGAATATTTAAATTACCTCTATTAAATCCTCTGTTCTTTAAATCTTTTTCTGGTTCTAATGTTAATGAAGAAAATGTATTATTTTGAGGATTATTTTGTAGGTACGGATAGTAATCAAATGCATCATAATCTTGAGTAAGAAGTTGTCCTGTTTCATCATAGATAAACAACTCCATATAGTCATTAGTAGCACCAAAATTAGAATTAATAAAGTTTGAAGTTACTAATTGCTGATCTTGTGAAGTCAATTCTACTGGCTGCTTCCCTTCTCCTGAATATGTTATATTGACTAATTCCATTATATTATCTCGTTAATACTTGAAAAAGATTGATTTAAATCTAACAATTGTTGACGAAGAGAATTAATTTCTTCTATAAGTGCTTGTTTTTCATTGTCTATAACAGAACCTCCTATGTATTGTTGACTTCTTTCTACCAAGTAAACATGAGAATTTATAGATCCAGATACAGGTATATCAAAGAAAAGATCATCATAAAATTGAAAAAATTCCTCTATAGTTATAATACTTGATGTATCTTCAGTTGTAGGAGTTATTAATTCAGTAAAACTAGTATCTACAGCCTTTGTATAAGTGTTAACCCCGTAAATTTCTTTAACTAATTGTACATTAGCCATTATCTAACTACTTTAAATATTAAATTATTATCTATTTCTACAGATTCACCATTAGAAAAATCTGTTCTTATTAATACTTTATAATATCTTTCCGGTTCTAAACCATTCATATATAAATTAAAATAACTACTAGTTGCATCGCAGCTAATTTTAGTATATGAAGTATCAAAATCTATTACTCTATCCTCAGTTTTTGCATCTTGAAGTGCCCAGTAAGATGTTTGAGGAAGTGCTTTATTAGTAGTATAAAATGAAGAGGTAGTAAATACCCTTTGAGGATATTTATCTCTTGCATTAATCATTATTTTATATTTATCCGTTCCAGATTTATAACTATTAATATTATTAGCTAAAGTAATTACATTATTAGTATTATTTAATACACTTAAACTCCCAGTAATAAATGAACTATCATCCCATCTAATTTCTAAAGACGGTGGATATATAGTGTGTGTATCCACTGAAAAGAAACTTAAAGCAATGTAACTTCCTGAATTATTTTCAATTATATTAGGATGCTTAATAATGAACCCAGCATTTGTTGACCCACTAAACCAATTAGATACAATTGAAGTTACATTAACTTCAATATCTTTACTGTCTTTGTAGCTAAATGATTGGGTAACGGATGAAGTAGTAAATGAACCTCCGCCTGGAGTTAAAAAGTATGAACTTGCAGAACCTCCTGCCCAGCTGGCACTAGTTGTAGCAAACGATGAAGTACTATACCAACAAACACCATTTCGAGTTTGTGGATTATCAGATGCTTTTCCTGTTCCCATGTTCCAGGACTGAGATACTTGTTTAATTTCTAAACTATATGTAGTATTTAAATTTTCAGCATTTGCTAGATAAAGATTTAAATATGATTTCCAAGAACCTGTTGCGTAAGATTTTAGTATATCTAAATCTGAATTTTCAAATAAAATTAAAGATCTTCTAATGTCATCTGCTAGAATAGGTTGTGTTGGAATTGGATCTACAAAAAAGTTTACTGGATTAGGTGAATTTTTTACTGACACCTCTAGTATTTCATCGAGGCCAGCATTTGCTGCTGGCTTCTTTGAATATATTGAAGCATCTGCTGTAGGAAATATTTTATATACTGCCATTTTTTTTGTTTTATAATGTTACTACACGACCCTGTATATCTGTATTAGGATACTTAACTTCAAATATAGAAGGATCTAATGAAGGATAAATTACTCCATTTAAAGTGCCTGCTGAAATATCATAAGAATATTTAGAATATCCACTTGCTTCTCCTGATTTATTTACAATTTTAACAGACACCACTGTTTGTATACCCTCTATCGTATCTAGTAAAGAAAATATATCACCTAAAATTATTGGTTGATTTATTTGCCAGTTATCTATTTTAAAGAAGTTTTGTAAAACTAATATAGATCTAGCAATAACATCTTGACTTGTATAATTTGGTTTAACAATAACATCAAAATTACAACAAATGTTTATAATATATGCAGGTTTTATAGCTACAGAATCTGTAAGCATTCTATAGTCTTTTAAATATGTTTGTATATTTTGTAATAGTGCTGGTGAAGGATCTGATAGATTATTATTAGCGTCTAATCCTAGTACACAAAGGGTTACTAACATAGGATCATTCTTAGTATTATCAGCTACAATATAATTTCTAAATGTAGCATCGTTTCTGCTAATAAAAGCTTTTGAAACTTTTCCATATTGTGAAGGCATACTTAATGTTCGTGCTAAATAATCTTCTTGAGTAACAGCCCTAAATTGTGTAGAAAATTCTGAAGCTATATTTAATCTTAATTCTTCAACTGTATCACCGTCTCCACCACCTTTTGCAGGGTCTGGATTATTTACTGCGATAGTATTTTGGAAGGTAGGATCTCCTGTAATTGTAGAAGATAATATTTTAGTTAGCTCTCCAGAAAGTACATTAGATGAAGCGCCTCCACCTACTAAATATTCAAATGTTATTGTTATATTTTTTGGTGCTAATCCATAAGTCTGCGTAGTTACAAAATTAGTCGGGTCAAATGAACTAGATAAACTGCTGAGTCCCCCTCCTGTTAAACCTACACTAACTGTATTAGGATTAGGTATTACAGCAGTATCAGCAACAGAATTAATACCTGAACCGAATTCTATTTCTAGTGTACCATCTGTTCTAAATCTAGATACAAATCTTGTTGGTGCTGGTATTTTTTGAATCATAAATGGAACTTGATTCTTAAATTGATGCAAACTAGGATAGTTAGCAGCAGTATTTGCAACAGGATTTAAAATGTAATTTTGAGCTAAGTAAGGTACTTCATACCAAGTATTGCCGTTTGAATCTTTAGCATTAAGAATAGAAATAATGGAATTATCTTTTATAGTTACTGTAGTAAACCTTTGAGCCGCACCAAATGTGAATGATTGTGTTTTAATTTGACCAGATAAAACTTGAGTAGTCTTTTTTAACAAGTAACTTGTAGGATTATTAGATCCATCTACAGTGTAAACTTCTATTGTTGTAGGATCTAATGATGATGAACTTGTAAAATCTATCTTTTGAGGTGCATAAAATAAAACAGAACTATCAACATTAGATTTTACCTGCATGCCTTGTTCTATAGTTACTGCATAACCAAAATCTGGAAGTATATTTGGGCCTACTGTTACTGCCGGTATTTGTTGGTAAACATCTAAATTAGCTATGGCGGCAGATGTAACTTTTGGTCTGTAGCCTAACATATAAGCTATATTATATAAATTACCTTTTTGTTTAGCATACTGTAAAAAAGTTTCCTGTAGTTGATTATCAAGATAAAATGAAAGAACGTCTCCTACATAAGAAGCCATTTCAATAAACATACTACCAGGTGAAGCCTGCGTAAAATCATTGTAAGTTGTAGGATAATAAGACTTAGCATATTCAATTAAATCTTGTTTAAAAGTAGTAAAGTCTTTATTTAAATATTTAACATCTATTTGGTCTGGCATTTTACATATTTTGAATAGTCAATGTAACAAAATCATTTTCATTCGATCTTAATAATTTATAACTAAATTTTATATTTATAATGTTATAATCTGGTTGTCCTGACACATTTAAGTTTGTTATTTCTACATTTGGAAAATTATTCTCAATTTGTGTTTTTATAGATTGTTGTATATCTTCATATGTAGTTGATTCTATTTGCTCAAACAGTCTAGCTCTAAGTCCAGCTCCAAAATTAGGATTAAATGGTCTTTCTCTTGGGTCTGTTAATAAAAAGTTAATAAGATTATATTTAGTTTGATCTTTAGTTGTATATACAGTAGAAAATACATTTTCAGCATCAAAAGGGATTTTAACTCCAACACCGGTTGAAGGTTTTAAGTCTACTATTGCTATTTTTTTTAATCCGTATGCCATTAAATTTGTCCTTGTGCTTTAAGTTTTCCCATTAGGGCTGAGAAGTCTGGAACCTCATTAATCTGAACAGCATCGATATTTGAACTTGGTCTCGCAGATCTAAGCATTCCTTCTACAGACCCTACTCTAACCTCTTTTGGTTGAAAGGCCATAGAAGGGTGAACATCGGCCGTTGTCATTGAAAAGTCTTCATTTAACATACTTTTGGCCGTATCATTCAAGAAGGCAGCCATAGGATTTGTCTTAGAGAACTGAATTTGAGGCCTAGTTGCGCCAGTATTCAATGTATCAGGGATCTTACTTTTAACTTGTTCTTGAAGATTTTTCTTTATGTCTGTCATTACAGGTTTAGTACTCTCCTTCAATAATTTAGGGAGTTCTTCCTTTAGAACTGCTCTGAGTTCTTCACGGATTAGTTTTCTTAATGCTTCTGACTGTGTCATATCTTATAAATATTATTTTTACGAGTTTGCTATATGCTTGAAATATTAGTATTAAATCTTCCTAAAGGATCGGTATTTTTTAGGTCTGTCTTTAATTTAGACGATTGTCCAGCCATCATCTTTTGAACCTTCTTACGAAGTGCCCTTCCACCAGGTAGGTTATTAATGAAGTTTGTCAATCCTAAAGCGTCTGACTCCTCTCTAGCAAATTCAAAATCCCCTAGATTAAATTGTACGTTGTCTAAACTAAGATCGTCTTTTCCTAAGAATCTTAATGATTCTAATACAATCAAAGAGTTTTCTGATGATATATTTCCTAGGCTAAAATTAACTAGACCTTTTGATACCAATAATACCTTTACTTCATTTACAATAATTAGATCTAACGATGCAAATGTAGGAGTGGATTGTACTACTATATATCCATTATTGTCTCTAGCTATACCGTATCTTCTTCTTAAAGTTAACCCTTCATCAACCAACTGTTCTGTAACAATCTCTATAGTGTAAGTTCCAAACTGTCTATTTATTCTCTCTCCTGTAGAATTATATTGGTCTAAGAAGTTCTGTAATTCACTTCTAGTACTACTCAAATTAGATATAGTATTTTGTATTTCTTGACCAATCTCAGGATTACAAGATTCTAAGTTTAATCTAATTAAATTAAATTTATATATGATGTCATCTATTCCGGCTATTATTGAGGTTACACACAGTGCCATTAAATTTAGAACTGCATTTATTTGGTTTAATCTTTCTATGAATCTTTTTTCTCCTTCCTCTTTAAGTTTCTGCTGAAATACTTCGTTTATTTTTATATCAACTCCTTTTGTTCCAAACAAACTAGGGATTGCTATATTTACAAAAAATATTTTTAAGACGTTAAAAATCTTAATTAGTACTAAACATATAGTGATTATACCCCTTCCTATGTTTATATATCCTAATAATTTTCTTCCTACATTATTTATATTGTTTGCCGTTCTAATTAGTTGCCTAATCAATGGTAAAAATCTAGGTACATCGATTATTTTATTTAACTTAGCTATTTGTTCTTGAACTCCTCCATCTGTTATACTATTTGCAAAATTAACAAAAGCAGACGGTGAATTTAATCCTATAATAGCAATACAATAAGCTTTTACTTTTTCTATAAACCTCAACAGTTTTTGAAGCTCGGCTTGATTAATGTCATTTACACTTTGATACTGATTAAATTTATTTAATATATCTTGAAGGAAGTTAGTTATAGTCGCAGTTTGAGGAAACGTTTTAAGTATCTCTGGATCATTTAATCCTGTTTGAGGGCTTAATATAGTAGCAAATACGTCGTTGACTTCTCTTATTAGAGAATATAGACCTAGCCTACTTTCAGGGTTGTTTGCATCACCATAACTCTTATAATATTGATCTATTCTTTTTTGTACTTCAAATGCTTGTTTCTGTATAAAAAATTTCGTTCTAGCAAAACTACTACCGTCGGTAGGTGGTTTTTCAGGATCAAATTGTTGGCCAGCAGGTGCTTGGTTTATTAAATAGTTTACAATATCACAATAGTTAATTCCTACTAGATCTGATAATGTATTTGTTATACCTTTATCTAAAGCCTTTTGTATTTTATTTGCAGTAGGACTGGTTTGCAATTTAAACTTACCATATAGTATTTTATTAATACTAGTTTGTGCTTTAACAACAAATGTACCTATAATACCAATAACCTTTTCCAACCCTTTTGCAGTAGTTGTATTTATATTGAGTTTTTCATTGCCTAAATTTAATATGTTTTCTGCTGCCATTACCTAGTGAAAGTATTTTTAGACAATATAAAATCGGTTTGTAAAGCTTTAGCAAGTCTTACAGCTTCTTCATTTAAAATTTTACCTGCTGAAGAAATAAGTTGCATAGATGCTGCTAGATCGGACTTAGAAGCTTGGGACATAAACATACCTGCCTTAGCTATCTGAGTCAATAAAGTTATAAGTTGTTGATTTAAATTCCTACCTAAAACAACAGGCTGTCCTTGAGCCTTAGCATTTGGCCCAAGTTCTACAATAGGAGAATACAATTTTATACCTTCATTTGCATCAAGGTTAATAGTTTTTGTCGATGATAATGAAACAGCTTGTTTTCCAAATAAGAATATAGCATCAGTCCTAGAATGAAGTGTTACTCTATCTGATGTTAGTACTAATTGATTACCTTGATATGGAAAAACTGGTTTAAACATTATTTGATACTATTTTCATCTTGGAATTGTGCAGATATAGTTTCATCAGATGTAGGAAGTTGTTGTAGCTTAACTACATTTTGTATGATAGGATTTATACCTACGCCGAAGGAGTTAAGAGGAAAAGAATTTATGTCTTGTAAATTTATCTGTTGAGTAGACGTCATCCATATAGCTGATCCGTCTCTATTCACATCTTCAACTACGGTTTGGAAAGGATCTTTATTTTTAGATATCCCTTGACTATTACTTATAATAGTTATAGGATCTCCATTTTTACCATCTTTACCACTAGACCATGTATTAAAATCCTTCATCACAGAAACTGTACTACCGAACCTGATCGATTGGCCAGACCTAGTTTGTATAATAGTATCCCCTTCAAAAGGAGTTAAATTTCTGACTTTATCGTTCTCTTCATATGTTTTACCTAATGGTAATTTTACACTACTTGCTATGTTATTTCCTGAATACCCTGGTTTATTGGTCTTATTATCATTTAAGAACTTAGCCCATTCTAAGGTAACAGGGAAGGCTCCATGGTTAGCATGGTTCCACAAGTCATAAGGAGGCATATAAAAGAACTGCTGTCTACTACTCTTATCGTTTAAAGATGGGCTAGGACCTGGGAATATTAAAACCATTTCTCCGTATGTAGGGAAATGTTTTATAAAGCTAAACATAGGATATGCAGGTTCAGATATAGCCTCTGATTTTGATGTCCCTAAAGTAGAATACATTATTTCATACTTTATAGCTCCTATATCATTAGGATTCCTGTAGTCTGGGTCTGGTAGTTTTGTATTTGCTATAAAAGGTCCTAAAACTACTTTTTTTACTCTACCTATAATATAATATTGGCCAACACCTGATCTTATGCTGGTTTCAAACTTATCACCAAAAATGTATCCTTCTGCCATTACGCTTGAGGAAGTTGTTTAGGTTCTTTAATTTTAGCTACTGTAACATCAGCAAATAACTGTTCAATATCCTTTTCAGTCAAGATACTATTATCTTCAGTATCCGCTCCCTTCTTATTCTCGGCTGCCTTTTGGAATAGAGTAAGTAGCTTCATAAGAACCTCGTCGTTCTTGAGGCTAGAGTCCATAAAGCCTTTAAGAAGCGGCACAATTACAATAGCGTCACCAGGGGTTTCAATCATATCAGCAAGCCTTATGATCTCCTGTTTTATTGTACTGTCTTGATTTTTATGTTTATTATATACTTCTTCTACAAGGTCTGCAATAGTTTTTCCCTTGAATATTTCTTTGTCGAGTTCCATGACTTTTTAGAATAAATATTAATAGTCCTTATTTTCAAGGTAGTTGTTCAGGATCTTCTTGTAGATTACTTTGAGCTTTTTAATTACTTTAGTTATTGTATTGGATTGTACTTCTGTCATTTCTTTGACATATATAAAGACAGCCTTCTTGTTAAATATATCAATGTTTTCTCTTTTTTTAAAGATTTCTAATATAGCGTCAGCAACCTTCATTTCTTCTGTTTTATCAAATAAGATTAGAAGATTTTCATCAACATATTTGACAAATATTTCTACTATATCTAGCCTATCTATTTCAGGTTCAGGTTCTTTTACTAAAATAGAATTAATTAGAGAGTTGTCGTCATGTTGGTCACCAATTTCAGCTTTAGATACTAATTTCTTATAGTTTTTTTGGTTATATATAATTAAATACCTTTTAGCAATTGTTCCAAAATAGGAATATGCTTTTCCTTTAGATTGATCATAAAGATCTATTTTTTGTAGGAGAAAAGAAATAACTTCATATTTTAAGTCTTCAATATTATTAACCTCTGTATAGTAAAACTTAAAAGTGTGAATAATATTCTCTACTAGTTTATAAAATCCGTAGTGAATATCTTCATTATATATTCTATTTCTTTCTGCTTGGTTTTTACTATTTCTATAATTAAGAATGGCTTCTTCTGTTTCAATAGTAAAATAATTATTTTTTACTTTTGGTTTTCTTTTTCTAGGCTCTCCTTTCTTAGTTAGTAAAATTTCAGATTCCTTCTCAATCAATTCTACCATTGTTATTCTTCTATAAAATTATTTATTTTAGATTGCATTTGTTTTACATTCTCCATCAATGACAAAAACTCAGGGTCAGATTGTACCCATAGTTTAGAATCTATTAAATTAGCGCAAGTATTAATCTCTCTCATTGTGTCTTTAATACTATCAATAAAGACTTGCTGATTAATAACTATTTTTTCTAATTTTCTATTCTTATTAAATAGGTTCCATATAACATAACCTATTACTGATAAGATCCATAAAGATATTGCTACAATTGTCCAAATCATAATTTATTTTTTTGTGATTCAATTCTACTGGCCATTAAATCGGCTTGATGAAGTATATAAGCTATATTAGATCGTAATTCTGTATCTTTATTATAAGTTATATAATAAGCTTTATTTGCTTCTTCATATAATCCATCATGGAGCTTAATAGCTAAAAACTCATTTTCTGAAACTTCTATATTGTTCATTTGAAGAACAAATAAACTCCTATCTGATATTCTCATATGAGTTACGTTAGGATTATAGTTAAACATTAAACCTTGATTTTCTCTATGCCACTGAGACTGATTAGGAATATAAACTGGTTCTTCATTTGTACCTAGTTTACCAAGGTCATGATTAATAGCAGCAAACGCCAATTCTTCAGTAGTATATTTTTTGTCTTGACTAAATTTATCCCAAACCCTTTCAAATACAAGAGCAGCTTCAACTACTCTAATAGTGTGATCTAAATAACCTCCGGCAAAAGCGTTATGATGACTAATTTTAGTTGAGGCAGGAGAAGTAGCTAAAGTTGCTCCTAAAGACTTATACATGTCTATAAGTTTATCTTTTCTATCTCCAGATATATACTTGTCAATAAGTGAGTAAAACTTATTCAGGTTCTCCATTATTTGTTCGGGAGTCAAATCTTTCATAACTTATTATTTTTTAAATGTTTTTACTAAAATTATTTGTTTATATTTGATTATATAAATTTACTACTTAGTAATATAACTTATTAATTGTTCTACAGAGTAGAATCCTAAACCTGTTACACCGATAGATAATTTTCTTAGTTTTCCTATTTTATCGTGTTCATCTGTAATATAAAATATATCGGTAATAGAACCAAATTCGTCGGTATGAATTACCATGGGATATTGATATACACCTGTTAGATCTTCTATTTCATCACAAATAGTAGTGTCATCTTTACAAATTATTTTAACATATTTAATATCTTTAGCATCAAATGCTTCTTTTACCATTTTGCATTTACTACAATTTTCAAGTACTAATAATTTAATCATATGATTTAAATTCTTTATCTATTTGTTTCATCAATTCATACCACGCGATCTTTTCATCATCTTTCATATTATTGTAATTCAATGATAGGTAAATATATAGTGCTTCTAGTTGTTCTTCTGTTACTTTGTTATCATTTATTTCAAATTGCATTTTAAATAAAATTTTTAATAGGGTATTTGCCTATTTTTAAAGTGGTGAATTGACTTTGTTTTTTGTCTTAGTTTATATTTAAAAGCCCTAGCGGATTAAACCGTCGGATATACCGATATTCTTTTAAACTTTCACTTTTGACTATTTTTATATACCTGAAGTATTATTATTAGTCTTAGCTCCTGGTAGTCGTATTACTTACTCGTTCTAAAACTCACTCATGGAATTCCACCAAGCTATGGTATAGATCACGAGTATACGACATTATACAAAAACAATATACAAAAAATTTACGAAATAAAAAAATCTTTTTCAATAAATATTTTTTTTTGTCGATTTTTTATCTTATATTTACATAATGGAACAAGAAATGCTAGTTTTAGGGCTTTTGGAGAGTGTGCTGGGTAAAGGAAAAGGCTCTAAAACAACTATGGACTATGCTTTTTATTGCCCCGTTTGTAAGCACCACAACCCTAAATTAATAGTAAATATTAGGTCTGGTCAGTACAATTGCTGGACCTGTCACCCTCCAACAAAAGGTAAAACACCAGTATCTCTATTAAAAAAAATTGATGCTCCTACAGAGAGAGTGTTAGAAATGAAGGGCTATTTTAAGAATGATAATACTAAGATTGATTCTGTAAAGCCAAATAAAGTAACCCTTCCAGAAGAGTTTATTTCTTTGTCTAATCCA
>Ga0194133_10002110_pt1 | contig 31944 bp, 28 predicted proteins | sample TA2KigOf40mmetaG_FD_155448 | JGI IMG/M metagenome (GOLD analysis project Ga0194133, IMG submission 155448) | Freshwater microbial communities from Lake Tanganyika, Tanzania - TA2015055 Kigoma Offshore 40m | ecosystem: Environmental > Aquatic > Freshwater > Lake | place: Tanzania: Lake...
GGTGGCATGGATCATGATGCCCCGCTCGGAGGGGCCCTCCCAGCCGCGCACCGTCGCGAACCCCCCGCCGTCCCGGACCATCGGCAGCGCCGCAGCGTTCATCACCGCGCCGTCCGCCACCGCGTCGACACCGTCGGGGACGAGCGCACGCACCCGTTCGGCGAAGTCGTCACCGCGGGGGAGCACGACGTCGGCACCGAGGGATCGCACGAGGTCCATGTCCTGGGGCGACGCGTCGGCGATGACGCGCAACCCCGCTGCGTGCGCGAGCTGCACGACGTAGCCGCCGTAACACCCCGCTGCCCCGGTGACGGCGAGCGTCGCTCCGGCGGGGAGCGCGAGCTGGTCGAGGGACATCTGGGCCGTGAGCCCGTTCATCGGCAGGGTCGACGCCTCGGCGTGGGTCGCCCAGGCCGGCGCGCGGGTGACCGAGGCCGCCGGGCAGACCACGTAGTCGGCATAGGCGCCGTGGGTCCCCTGCGGGAGCAGGATCGCCATCACCCGGTCGCCCACCGAGATCTCGGTGGTGGTGTCGGGACCGACGGCGTCGAGTACACCCGCGGCGTCCATGCCCGGTACGTAGGGGCGCGGGAACGGCGCCTGCTGCTCGGCGCGAGCCCCGTTGCGCACGTACGTGTCGGTCGGGTTCACCGTGGCGGCGTGCACCCGGATCCGCACCTCACCGGGGCCGGGCTCGGGCACCGGCAGCTCGACGATCTCGAGGGCCTCCGGGCCGCCGTAGCGCATCGATCCGACGACGCGCATGGTTGCGGGCTCGCGGTTCGTCGCCACCCTCAGGCCCCGGTGCCGGGGCTGCCCAGGTGGGCGAACAGGAACGCTGCGGTCGTCTGCCAGGCCTCCGCGGCGATCTCCGGCTGGGAGAAGTGCGGGGCGTGGTGGTTGTCGAACGCGTGCTTCCCACCGGCGTGGTGGTACACGGCGACGTTGTGCATCGCCGCCGTCGCGGCGCGGATCGCCTCGACCTCGTCGTTGGGGATGTAGGGGTCGGCGTCGCCGAAGTGGAAGATCGTGGGACAGTGCAGCGACCCGACCGCGTCGAGCATCGTCGCGATCCCCGACCCGTAGTAGGAGACGGCGCACGCCACGTCGAAACTCGTGGCGACCCGGTAGGTCACCGTCCCGCCGAAGCAGAACCCGATCACCCCGATCTCCCCCTGCACCTCGGGCATCGACCGCAGGTGGTCCACGCAGGCGCCGAGATCGGCGAGACCGGCCTCGGCGTCCCAGCGGCCGGCGATCTCGATTGCCTCGGGGATCGCCTCGGGGCGCGACGAGTCGATGTCGAGGTTGGGCTGCACCCGCCAGAACACGTCGGGTGCGCACACGACGTAGCCGAGGCCGGCGAGGCGGTCGGCGACGTCGCGGATGTAGGCGTTGACGCCGAAGATCTCCTGCAGGAGGAGCACGCCGGGGCCGTGGCCGGCGGCGGGGAGGACAATCCGGGCGTCGAAGGTGCCTCCGCCGGGGGAGGCGATGGCGTCGGTGCGAACGGTGGTCATGGTCGGACGCTACCCCGGCGGGCATGTTGGAGTTGCTCGAAAAGCACGGCCTCCTCGGCCTGGGTCGGCACCCCGGGTCGTCCGTGCAGGCAGGCGAGCCGAGCCAACGCCCGGTGCATCTCGTCGAAGCTGCGCCGGGCGCCGCGGGGGAGGGAGCGTCGGGTCCGCAGCAGTGTCGACCACGCGAGGAACGGCCCCACCTCCGCCGGGCTCAGCCCGTAGCGCGCAGCGAGGAACGGCACCCGCTCGGTGAACTGCCGTCGCTCCGTCTGCCGGGCGAGCACCACCATCGTCGCCGCGGTGACGAACAGCACCACGAAGCCGACCATCGCCACGAGGAGGATGATCGGCCCCGCCTGTGTGTCGGCCGCGGTGAGGGAACCGTTCCACGCCGCGTGCGACGCGACCGCGAGGGCGAGGCCCCACAGCGACCATGTCCACGGGTTCCTCCCCCGGGAGACGGCGAGCCCGACCGCGAGCCCCGTCCAGGCGGTGAACAGCGGGTGCGCGAACGGGGTGAGGAGGCCACGCAGGACGAACACGGCGAGGAGGGAACCCTCGGCACCGGCGTTCGCGAAGTACGAGAAGTTCTCCACGAGCGCGAACCCGAGCGCCACCCAGCCGGCGTAGACGATGCCGTCCATGACCCCGTCGACGTCGTTGCGGCGGACCGCCCACAGCACACCGAGGCCCTTCGTCGCCTCCTCGACCACGGGAGCGCTGACCACGGCTGCGACGACGTCGCCGAGGGCGAGGGCGACGATCGTGTTGATGACGATCGCGACGACCGCGGAGACCGTCGCGCCCCAGAGCACGGCGTGCACCCTCGAGGCCCGCGGTTCCGGTTCGACGCGGTCGAGCCAGTTGAGCGTCGGGAGCACGATGGCGAAGGGGATGAGGCCGAGCGGGATCGAGAGGGGTGCGACGATGGCCGTGACGACGACGATCAGGACGGCGACGACCCCGAACCCGGTCACCCAGCCACTCAGCCAGTTCGGCAGTCGCGGGGCTCGCGCCGCGCTCCCCGAGCCGGGCGGGGGTCCGGCGACGTGCGGCGTCCAGACGACCCCGTCCCACCACCGCCACGAGGCAACCCGCCACGGGTCGGGGTACCAGCCAGGTGCCTGCGTCACGGGGCAACGATGGCGCACGGACGGCGCCCGCGCCACCGGGTGGGCGTCAGTGGCTCAGAGTCGGCCGAGTCCGAGGTCGAGCGCGCCCTTGGCCACGTTGATCCGCAGCACGTCGGTTGCCCCCTCGGCGAGGCGCATCGCTCGCACCCGCCGATGGATCCCGGCCAGGGGATGGTCGTCCTCGAGTGCGTGTCCGCCGACGAGTTGGATCGCCTCGTCGACGATGGTCCCGACGGCCTCGGTGGCGAAGACCTTGGCGGCGCTGACCTCGTTCCGGGTGTCGTCACCCCCGGCGTCGACGAGACGTGCCGTGCGGTACACGGTGCTGCGCACCGCGAACGCCAGGATCCGCAGTTCGCCGTAGCGGAGGCGAACACGTTCGTTCGGGAGCTCCGGTCGTCGGGCGGCGACCGTTCGCAGGTGCGTGTCGACGTGGTCGACGACAGCGCCGCAGAGTCCCGTCGCGATCCCGGCGAGCGCGAGCCGCACGCCGCCCACGACCCCGAGGGCCTGGCGCATCCCCCGGCCCGGCTCGCCGAGGACGTGGGTCCGCGGCACCCGGACCTCGTCGAACTCGAAGGCCGCGTGGTGGCTCCCGTCGAGCGAGGAGAACCGTCGGACGAGGCGGACCCCGTCGGCGGCCGTGTCGATGACGAGCATCGCGGGGCCGGTCCCCTCCACGTCGACGAGGGCGGTGAGGAAGTCGGCGTCCGCGCCGCCGGTCACGTAGGACTTGCGGCCCGTCACGACGAGGGTGTCGCCAGCGGCCCGTGCCCAGGTGCGGCGCCCGCCGTCCTCCGGTTCGGTGAAGGCGAACCCTCCCTGCCGCTCACCGGCGAGGAGTGGCAGCAGGTGGGAGGAGCGCAGCGGCTCGCCCACGTCGGCGAGCGCGCCCGGTGCCGGTCCGAAGACGCCCGGCAGGTGCGCGACGTCGTGGCGGCCGAGGACGTCTCGGGCGACCGTCAGCGCGAGCGCCCCGGCACCGATCCCACCGAACTCCACGGGCTGGGCGAGACCGAAGACGCCGGCCGCCTTGGAGGCACGTCGGACGGCGTCGGCGAGGGCGGCACGCTCCGGGCCGTGGACCTCACCGAACGCCGTCGGGCGCAACGGGACGAGGTGCTCGGCGGCGAGTGCGGTCACTCGGTCGCGGAGGTCGACGAGATCGGGGGTCAGGGATTCGGGCACCGACGCCACTTTCCCACACGGGCACCGGTACCTTCGTCCCATGTCGGAGGTCCGCCCGCCCCTCCCCGGTGTCGATCGTCTCGACGACCTCCAGTTCACGAACCGGTTCACGACGGACCTGCCTGCCGACGAGAACCCCGTCAACCACGTGCGGCAGGTGCACGGGGCGGCGTTCAGCAGGGTCCGGCCGACACCGGTCGCGGCACCGCGTACCCTGGCCGTCGCACGGGAGGTCGCCGAGCTCCTGGGGCTGTCGGAAGAGCTGTACCGGTCGTCGTCGTTCGCGCAGGTGCTCGGCGGCAACGAGGTGCCCGTCGGCGCCGATCCCTACGCCATGTGCTACGGCGGCCACCAGTTCGGGTCCTGGGCGGGACAGCTCGGTGACGGGCGGGCGATCGCTCTCGGCGAGGTGCGTGACCGCGCCGGCGGCCACCAGACGCTGCAGTTGAAGGGCGCCGGACCGACGCCGTACTCGCGCACGGCGGACGGTCGAGCCGTGCTCCGGAGCTCACTCCGGGAGTTCCTCTGCAGCGAGGCGATGCACCATCTCGGTGTGCCGACCACGCGAGCGCTGTCCCTCGTCGCCACCGGCGAGCCGGTGGTGCGCGACATGCTCTACGACGGCAACCCGCGGCCGGAGCCGGGCGCGGTGGTGTGCCGGGTCGCCCCGTCCTTCGTGCGGTTCGGCACGTTCCAGCTCCCGGCGGCCCGTGGTGACACGGCGCTGCTCCGACGGCTGGTGGAGGCCACGCTCGCCCACGACTTCGCCCACCTCACCGGCAGCTTCGAGGAGCGGCTGGCGGGAATGCTCGACGAGGTCGTGGCCCGTTCCGCGGAACTCGTCGCGGAGTGGATGCGCGTCGGGTTCGTCCACGGGGTGCTCAACACCGACAACCTGTCCATCCTCGGGCTCACGATCGACTACGGCCCCTACGGCTGGCTCGAGAACTTCGACCCGGGGTGGACGCCGAACACCACCGACGCCGGTGGTCGGCGCTACCGGTACGGGGCGCAGCCCCAGATCGTGCAGTGGAACCTCCTCCAGCTCGCCCAGGCGTTCGCCACCGTCGTCACCGACGTCGCTCCGCTGCAGGCGGCGCTCGACACCTACGTGGACCGCTATCAGGACCACTTCCGGTGGCTGACGGTCGAACGACTCGGCTGGGGGCGACCGCTCGCCGGCGACGACGAGCGGATCCAGGGACTGTTCTCCGCCCTCACCTCCTCTGAGATCGACCAGGTGCTGTTCTTCCGGGACCTCGCACGCGTCGACGTGGACGCCGCCGTCGCGCCCGACCTCGCCGACCCGGCAGCGGTCGACGCGGTGCTCGCCCCGCTCTCGGCCGCCTGGTACCGACCCGAGGAGATCGTCGGCGACGTGGCGGCGGGGATCGCTGTGTGGCTGGCGGACTGGGCCGGGCGGGTGCGGGTCGGCGGGCTGCCCCACGACGAGCGACGTCGGCGCATGGACCGATGCAACCCGCGCTTCGTGCTGCGCAACTACCTCGCGCAGGAGGCGATCGACGCGGTCGAGGCCGGTGACGTCGGCCTGCTCCACGAGCTGCACGAGGTCCTCCGCCGTCCCTACGACGAGCAACCGGGCAAGGAGCGCTTCGCGGCACGACGGCCGGATTGGGCCCGACACCGGGCGGGCTGCTCGATGCTGTCCTGCAGCTCCTGAGTCAGCGGGACGCGGCGCGGATCGTGCGCCAGATCGACTCGGGCGTGCACGGCATGTCGACGTGGGTGACGCCGAGGTGGGAGAGCGCGTCGACGACGGCGTTCTGCACCGCCGGCGTCGCGCCGACCGTGCCCGACTCGCCGATCCCCTTCGCTCCGAGCTCGTTCACCGGACTCGGGGTCTCCATCACGACCCGGTCGAACAACGGGAGCTCGGCGGCGGAGATCACCGGGTAGTCGGCGAAGTTGGTGGTCAAGGGGTTCCCGGCGTCGTCGTAGACGAATCCCTCGAGGAATGCCTGCGCCGCGCCCTGGGCGAGGCCCCCGTGGATCTGACCGTCGGCGAGCAGCGGGTTCAGGATCGTCCCGGCGTCGTCGCACGCGACGAGACGCCTGAGGCGGACGGCACCGGTCTCGCGGTCGACCTCGACCACCGCCACATGGGCGCCGAAGGGGAACGTGGGCCCGGACGCCGCGAAGTCGGTCTCGGCGTGGAGGAGCCGACGACCCTCACCGGAACGTTCGTCGCACGTCTCGGCGACCTGTTGCCACGACAGGTGGTGCGCCGGGGTTCCGGCGACGTGGAAGACCCCTCGATCCGGGTCGTGGACGACGTCCTCGACCGCAGCCTCGAAGCGTTCGGCGGCGAGCCTGCGAGCGAGGTCGACGAGCTCCCCGGCGGCTTGCCAGAGCGCCACGCCGTTCGACTGCAGCGACCGGCTCCCACCCGTCTGCCCGCCACGTGGCACCTCGTCGGTGTCGGCGGACCGGACCTCGACGGCCTCGAGGGGGACACCGAGACGGTCGGCGACGAGCATCGCCCACGCCGTGTGGTGCCCCTGCCCGTAGGGCGTGGACCCGGTGCGGGCGATCACCGTGCCGTCGGCGAGCAGCTCGACGGACCCGTAGTCGGGACGGAGGATGCCCGCCGTGCGCTCCACGTAGGTGGCGACACCGATGCCGAGGAGCACCCGGTCGTCCGCCGCCCGCCGTTGCGCCTGCTCCGCCCGCAACGCTGCCACGTCGGCGGCAGCGACCGCCCGGTCGAGCGCACCGGCGTAGTCGCCGGAGTCGTAGGTCATGCCCGACAACGTCCGGAACGGGAAGCGGTCGGCGCCGATGAGGTTCCGTCGACGCACCTCGACGGGATCGAGGCCCACCGCCGCAGCGAAGACGTCGACCGCGCGCTCGATCGCCGCTGCCGCCTCGGGGCGCCCGGCTCCCCGGTACGCGCCCGTCGGCACCGTGTTCGTCACCACCGACTCCGAACGGAACCCCGCGGTGGGGATGTCGTAGCAGCCGGTCAGCATCGCCCGCGTGTTCGCGGGGAGGAGCGCCGCCCCGGCCGGGTAGGCGCCGGCGTCCTGCAGGACGTGGGCCGAGTACGCATGGATCCGCCCGGTCCGGTCGCCACCGATGCGGAGGTACTGCACCTGACCGCGCCCATGGTGGAGCCCGACCATGTCGGCGCTGCGGGTCGGCACCCACCGCACCGGACGTCCGGCCCGACGGGCGAGGAACGGCAGCAGGAGCTCCTCGCAGTGCGGTGTTCCCTTCGCCCCGAAGCTCCCGCCGACGTCACGGGCGACGACCCGCACCTGGTGGGGTTCGAGCCCGTACACCTTGGCGAGCGTCGCGCGGACCGGGTGTACACCCTGGCACGAGGCGTGGTGCACGAGCCGGTCGGCCTCCCACCGCGAGGCGGCGACCCGTGGTTCCATCGGCGCCGCGGCGAGCCGGTTGTTGACCACCCGGACCTCGGTGACCACCTCGCAACCGCCGAAATCGGGCACGAGGTCGGGGGCCTCGAGACGGAGAGCGAGGTTCGTTCCCGCTTCGGGGAACAGCAGGTGCCCGTCGGTCGCGGCGTCCTCGAGATCGACCGCCACGGGCAGCGGCTCGACGTCGATCTCGACGAGCTCGGCGGCGTCGGACGCAGCAGCGGCGTCCTCGGCGACGATCGCCACCACGGCCTCGCCGACGAAGCGGACCACGCCGGTAGCGAGCAGGGGTCGGGCCATCGTCGCAGGCAGGTCCGGGCTCGGCTGCGGCATCGGACCGAGGCCGTCGAGGTCCTGCGCGGTGACGACGTCGACCACCCCCGGTGCCCTCCTCGCCGCCTCGGTGTCGCATCGCACGATGCGCGCATGCGCGACGGGGGAGGTCACGTAGTGCACGATGAGGCAGCCCGGGAGGTCGAGATCGGCGACGAACGTGCCACCGGTCGTGAGGAGCGAACGGTCCTCGCGACGCAGCACCCGGGTTCCGCGGACGGCCATGCGGTCATCCAACCACACCGGGCGGCGTCGGCCTCCGCATAGGCTCCGCGCCCGGAGAAGGGACCGACACATGAGCTACGTGCCCGAGGACGACGAGTTCGCGACCCTGCGGGTCGAACGGGATGCCGACGAGCGGGTGCTCCGGGTGCACCTGCACCGGCCGGAGCGACGCAATGCCGTCAACGACCGGATGATGCTCGAGGTCGGGGACCTGTTCCTGCGACTGCAGCAGGACTTCCGCACCCGAGTCGTCGTGCTCGGCGGCGACGGGGCGTCGTTCTGCGCCGGCGCGGATCGCAAGACCGACGACCAGCCCCTCGACGAGCCGAACGGCGAGCGCGAGCGCCGCTTCCGGGCGCATCTGGGCCGCCGCGCCGCCCGGGCGATCGAGGAGTGTGAGATCACGACGGTCGCACGGGTGCAGGGGCACGCAGCCGGCGGTGGCGCGGTGTGGGCGGTGTCGTGCGACTTTCGGGTCGCGGCGGACGACGCTCTCCTCTGGTACCCCGAGATCGAGTTGGGGATGCCGCTCACCTGGGCGGCGACCCCGCGACTCATCGGCGAGATCGGTATGGCGCGTGCCCGCCAACTCGTGCTGCTGTGCGAACGGATCACCGGGCGAACGGCGTTCGACTGGGGGCTCGTGCACGAGGCGGTCCCCGCCGACGAGCTCGACGCGGCGGTCGACCGTTGGGTCGCCCGGCTGCTCGACCTCCCCGACCTCGCCGTGCACATGACCAAGACGCAGTTCCGCGCCTACAGCCGCAACGTCTCGCTCGGCGACGTGTCCGAGGCCGACGCCGACCAGATCGTGCTCGCTCGCGCCACGCCGGAGACCCAGGCGCGGATCCGGGCACCCTTCCGGCGCGGGCAGTAACGTCCGCCGCCATGACGGGCCCGATCCGGTTCGAACGAAGCCACGACGTCGTCATCGCCGCGTCGCCGGCGGCGGTACTCGACTACGTGTCGAACCCACAGTCGTGGCGCGAGTGGATGCCCGCCACCCACGACATGGACAGCCCCGACCGCCCGATGCTCGCGGGCGAGACCTTCGTGGAGAAGTGGGCCACCCGCCAGGGCGAGGTCCAGCTCGACTGGTCGGTCACCGAGCGGATCGAGGGTCGCTGCTGGGTGGCCGAGGCCGACACCGACTTCATCGGTCGGATCGTGGCGCGCTACGAGGTCGAGGATCTCGGCGACGGGACCTGCCGGTACACCCGCAGGATTCTGAACCCCGCCCGGGCGAAGGCGCCGACGGCGGAGATGGTTGCCCGGATCGACGCCGAGGCGGCGGTGTGCCTCGCGAACATCAAGCGCAACGTCGAGGCTGCGCCACGGGTGTGACGACGCCGCCGTTCAGCTCGTCAGCACGTAGTGGTCGAGCTTCGGTGCCCGCATCTCGTCGGTGAAGCGCTGGAAGGTGAACGTCCACGACGCCGGGATGCCCTCGTCGTCGAGGTACCAGCTCCGACACCCCGTCACCCAGATGGTCCGCATGGCGGCCTCGCGCCGCTCGGCCTCGAACGCTGCGGATGCCTCCGCGGATGCGGCGACGGAGCGGGCCCGCTCCTCGGCGAGCACGTCGACGAGTTGCATCACGTAGGCCATCTGCATCTCGGCGACCTCGATGAGGGAGAAGTTGCCGACCGGACCGTTCGGCCCGTTGAGGAGGAACAGGTTCGGGAAACCGGGGACCGACACCGACAGGTAGGCGTTCGGTCGGGTCCGCCAGGCGTCGTCGAGGTCCACGCCGTCGACGCCGACCACCCGGGTCGGGCGCACGAACCGGTCCGGCTTGAAGCCGGTGGCGAGGACGAGGACGTCGAGCTCGTGGAGCGTGCCGTCGGCGGTCCGCACCCCCTCCGGTTCGATCCGTTCGATCGCCTCGGTGGCGAGCACGGCGTTCGGTTCCTGGATCTTCTCGTAGAAGTCCGGCGAGGCGATCAGTCGCTTGCACGCCGCCCGGTAGTTCGGCCGGAGCTTCTCCCGCAGCACCGGGTCGACCACGGAGTCCTCGAGGTTCCGTCGACACTGGTCCTCGACCGCCTTGATGCCCGGCGAGTCGGCGTCGATCACCGCGGCGGAGAAGGCGTCACGGAAGGCGCTCGCGAGCTGGGCTCGGACGGACTCGAGCTTCGCCGGGTCGGTGCGGTAGCGCTCCTTCTCGGCGTCGGTGATCTCGGGGTTGTCGACCCGGATCACCCACTGCGCGGTGCGCTGGAACAGGGTGAACCGCTCGACCCGTGGGATGAGCGCCGTGGCGATCTGCACGGCCGTCGACCCGGTGCCGATCACGCCGACGCGACGCCCGTCGAGGGGCACGTCGTGGTCCCATCTCGCGCTGTGGAACGCTGCGCCCCGGAACGTCTCGAGCCCCTCGAAATGGGGGATGTTCGGGTGGTGGAGCACGCCGGTGGCGGCGATCACCACGTCGAAGCGCTCCTCCGCGCCCTGTGAGGTCCGCAGGTCCCATGCGCCATCACGCCACTCGAGCGACGTGACCTCCTCGGAGAACCGCACGAGCGGGGTGACCCCGTAGCGGTCCGCCACCCCTTCGAAGTACCGCTGGATCTCGCCGCCGGGGGAGAAGCGGTGCGACCAGTCCGGGTTCGGCTCGAAGGAGTAGGAGTACACGTAGGACGGCACGTCGCAGGCGATGCCCGGGTAGGTGTTCTCCCGCCAGGTGCCGCCGAGCCGGTCGGCCTTCTCGAACACGGTGACGTCGTCGTGGCCCGCTTCTCGCAGCCTGATCGCCGCCAGAATGCCCGCCATGCCCGATCCGATGATCGCGAACCGCAGTCTGCGCACCCGTACCCCTCCTCGAATCCTTCCCGGTCCCCACCGGAACTTCCACCCTAGGTCCTCGGGCCGCGCGCCCCGTCGCGCCGCCGGACGCCGCGGTATCGTCACGCCAGATCGACCGGTATCGGCCCGGTCGATCCGGGAGGGAGAGACCATGACCCCCGTGCTCACCGGGCTCCGCATCGTCGAGGGATCGGCGTTCGTGGCGGCGCCACTCGGCGGGATGACCCTCGCACAACTCGGTGCGGACGTGATCCGCTTCGACGCCATCGGCGGCGGACTCGACTTCCACCGCTGGCCGGTCACCGACGAGGGGGTCAGCCTGTTCTGGACGGGGCTGAACAAGGGGAAGCGGTCCATCCAGGTCGACCTGCGCCGTCCGGAGGGGCGCGAGCTCGTCGCGGACATCATCACGGCGCCGGGCCCCGAAGCGGGGATCTTCCTGTCGAACTTCCCCGAGGGCGGCTGGTTGTCCGACGCCGCATTGCGGTCGCGGCGGGAAGACCTCATCTACGTGAACATCATCGGCAACCCCGACGAGTCGACCGCTGTGGACTACACCGTGAACCCCTCGTCCGGCTTCGCCTATGCGACCGGGCCGTCGGGTTCGGCAAACCCGACGAACCACGTCCTGCCGGCGTGGGACACCGCCACCGGGCTCACCGCGGCCGTCGGTCTCCTCGCAGCGGAGCGCTACCGGTCCCGGACCGGCGAGGGGCAACTCGTGAAGATCTCCCTCACCGACGTGGCGTTCGCGATGGTGGCGAACCTCGGCTACCTCGCGCAGGCGCAGCTCACGAACGAGGACCGCATCCAGATCGGCAACGACCTCTACGGCGCGTTCGGTCGTGACTTCCCGACCCGGGACGGGCGACGCGTCATGGTCGTCGCGATCAGCCTGAAGCAGTGGCAGAGCCTCGTCGAGGCAACCGGAATCGCCGAGCACCTCCCGGCGGTCGAGGGCGCACTCGGCGTCGACCTCCGGGAGGAGGGCGACCGGTTCAAGGCGCGCGACGCCATCGCGGCGTTCATCGCGCCGTTCATCGGCCGGCACACGCTCGAGGAGCTGCGGGAGATCTTCGACGCGCGCGGCGTGTGCTGGGGCCCCTACCAGACCTTCACCCAGCTGGTGCGCGAGGACCCGCGCTGTTCGGCGGACAACCCGATGTTCACCAAGATCGACCAGCCGGGCGTCGGGCGGGTGCTGATCCCCGGGTCGCCGCTCGCCTTCAGCGAGGTCATCCGCCAGCGACCGGTCGCCGCGCCGCGGCTCGGCCAGCACACCGACGAGATCCTGTCCGACGTGCTCGGCCTCGCCGGCCACGAGATCGGCCTCCTGCACGACAAGGGCATCGTGGCGGGAGGGGAGCGGTGAGCGAGTTCACGCTCGGCGCGCTGGGCCTCGCAGACCGGGCGAGCGCGGACCTCGCCCCGGAGCTCGTCCACCGCCTCGCCGTGACCCTCGGCGTACCCGTCCCGAACGGACCGCTGCCGATCACCTGGCACTGGATCTTCTTCGTCCCACTCGAATCGAGCGATGCGCTCGGCGACGATGGCCATCCCCGCCGTCCGGCGGGACGACTCACCGATACCTACCCCCGCCGGATGTTCGCCGGCGGGCGCATCACCTCCCACGGCGGCCTCGTCGCCGGGCGCCCTGCGGTGCGGACCACGGCGTTGCGCTCGGCCGAGGAGAAGTCGGGCCGCACCGGGTCACTCCTCGTCGTCGGGGTGAGGCACCGCTACGAGCAGGACGGTGCCGTCGTGCTCGAGGAGGAGCAGGACCTCGTCTACCGCACGGCAGGCGGCGTGCCGACCCCGCTGCCGCCTCCGGAGGGTGTCGTGCCCGACGCCGCCTGGCGTGCGACCGCCACGCCGGACCGGCCGTTGCTGTTCCGCTACTCGGCGGTGACCTTCAACTCGCACCGGATCCACTACGACGAGCCGTACGCCACCGCTGCGGAGGGCTATCCCGCGCTCGTCGTGCACGGCCCGCTCACCGCCACCCGGCTCGCCGACCTCGCCGCCGCTCGGCTCGAGCGCCCGTTGCGGACCTTCGCGTTCCGCGCCGAGGCCCCGCTCTTCGTCGACCAGAAGGTGACCTACCTCGGCGACCCGACCGACACCGGCGCAGACCTCCGCGCCGTGCGCGCGGATGGCGCCACGGCGATGTCGGCGATGGCGACCTGATCCCGACCACCACCGAGGAACCCCCTGTGACCGCTCCCCAGTTCCCCCTTCCCCACGCGTCGACCGACCTCACCGGACAGGTGGCGTTCGTGACCGGCGCCTCGTCCGGTCTGGGGCACCGCTTCGCCCGCACCCTCGCCGCCGCAGGCGCCGACGTCGTGGTCGCGGCCCGCCGGACCGACCGCCTCGAAGACCTTGCTGCGCTCATCCGTGCCGACGGGGGCCGGTGCGCGCCGGTCGCCCTCGACATGACCGACGCCGACGCCATCGTCGCCGCGGTCGATGCTGCTGAGGCGGCCTTCGGCACGGTCACGATCCTTCTGAACAACGCGGGGATCCCCGACGCGCAGCGCGCGCACAGGATGTCGGTCGACCTCGTCGACCGGGTGCTCGACACGAACCTGCGAGGGCCGTACCTGCTGTCCTGCGAGGTCGCCCGCCGGCTGATCGCCGCCGAACTGCCTGGGCGGATGGTGAACATCTCCTCGATGGGCGCCTTCGACTACGACGGCATGGGGGCTGCGCTGTACTCGATCACCAAGGCAGCCATCAACCGCATGACGGAGGCCCTCGCCATGGAGTGGTCCCGGAACCACATCAACGTGAACGGCATCGCCCCCGGTGCGTTCGCCTCGGAGATGATGGAGGGGATGATGTCCCGGATCGGCGACTTCACGCCGAAGTTGCCCCGCAAGCGGCTCGGTGACCCGGCGCAACTCGACTCGACGCTGCTCTACCTGTGCGCCCCGGCCTCGGAGTTCGTCACCGGCACGGTCATCAAGGTTGACGACGGTCAACAGCGACGCTGACCGCATCGGTGCGGTCTACGATGCCGTGCGAGCCGTCGGGGGACGGTGGGATCGAAGGGGGATCGCCGTGACGGACGGACCGGACGTCGTCGTCGTCGGAGCCGGGTTCGCCGGCATGTACACGCTGCGCCGCTGCCGGATGCTCGGGTTGCGGGCGCGCGCATTCGAGGCAGGTACGGGCGTCGGCGGCACCTGGTACTGGAACCGGTACCCGGGTGCCCGGTGCGACGTCGAGTCGATGGAGTACTCCTACAGCTTCGACGAGAACCTCCAGCAGGAGTGGAACTGGTCGGAGCGATACGCCGCACAGCCGGAGATCCTCTCCTACGCCAACCACGTCGCCGACCGGTTCGACCTGCGACGCGACATCACCTTCGGGACGCGGGTGCTCCGCGCCGTCTGGGACGCGACGACCGCCACCTGGACGGTGCACACCGACGGCGGCGAGGAGGTCGTGGCCCCGTACCTGGTCATGGCGACCGGCTGCCTGTCCTCGACGAACACCCCCGACATCCCCGGCCTCGCCTCCTTCGCCGGCGAGCTGCACCACACGGGCAACTGGCCGCACGAGGCGGTCGACTTTCGGGGCAAGCGGGTCGGGGTCATCGGCACCGGGTCCTCGGCGGTACAGGCGATCCCCGTGATCGCGGACACCGCGGGACACCTCACCGTGTTCCAGCGGACGCCGCAGTACTCGGTGCCCGCCCGCAACCGCCCGCTCGAGGTCGACGAGGTCGCTGCGACGAAGGCCGACTACGCGACCTTCCGGGAGCGGAACCGCCGTATGCCCGCCGGGTTCGGGTCGCGGTACCCGCGCAACGAGACCTCCGTGTTCGACGTGAGCGAGGACGATGCCCGGGCCGAGCTGCAGTTCCGCTGGGAGCGTGGTGGCACCACGTTCATGGGGGCGTTCGGTGACCTCGCCCTCGACCGGGAGGCGAACGAGATCGCAGCGTCGTTCGTGCGCGAGAAGATCGCAGAGACCGTGACCGACCCGGAGGTCGCAGCACGACTCACGCCGACCCATGTCATCGGGTGCAAGCGGCTCTGCATCGACACCGAGTACTTCGCCACGTTCAACCGGGACAACGTGACGCTCGTGGACGTCGGCACTGACCCGATCGAGTCGATCACCCCGGCAGGCGTGCGGACCGGCGGCGTCGAGCACGAACTCGACATGCTGATCCTCGCGACCGGCTTCGATGCGATGACGGGAACGCTCCTGCGGATCGACATCCGTGGTCGCGACGGTGCGACCCTGCGTGACGCGTGGGCGGCCGGCCCCCGGACCTACCTCGGGCTGTCCGTCGCCGGCTTCCCGAACCTGTTCATGGTGTCGGGACCGGGCAGTCCGTCCGTGCTCACGAACATGATCGTCTCAATCGAACAGCATGTGGAGTGGATCACCGACTGCATCGACCATCTCCGCCGCACAGGCCGACGCAGCATCGAGGCGACCCCGGAGGCCCAGGAGGACTGGGTCGCCCACGTGAACTCCATCGCCGACAAGACGCTCTACCCGACCTGTAACTCGTGGTACCTGGGTGCGAACGTGCCGGGCAAGACCCGGGTGTTTATGCCGCTGCTCGGGTTCCCGCCCTACGTCGAGACCTGTCGCAGAGTCGTCGACAACGACTACGAGGGCTTTACCGTCGGGGTGTGACCCCCCCGGCGCAGAGCCGCGACGGCACCGAGGGGGAGTGCGGCGAGCACGAGCACGGTGAGCGTCGTGGCGCCGTTCCAGCCGAGCCGTCGACGGATGTGCAGGGTGACCGCGGCGAAGGCCAGGTACAGCAGACCGTGGGTGAGGCCCAACACGGGGACGAGGTCGACCCCGGCGCCGCTCCGACGAGCGACTGCCGCAGCGAGCAGCGCCAGGTAGGCGGCCGCGTCGGCGGCGGCGAGACGGTGCTGGGCGCGGACGATGCCGTCGGCGGCGCCCACGGTCATCGTCGGGTCGATACGACCGGTTCGCGTCGGCCGACTCCCGGCCACGCCGTGGCGATCGACTCGAGACTCCACCGTCGGTCGTCGAGCGCGTGCGTCGACGTGTGGAGCATCAACTCGTCGGCCTGTGTCGCGGCGGCGAGCGAAGCGAGTCCGTCGAGCACCTGCTCGGGTGTGCCGATGATCCTCGTAGACGGCATCGCGTTGGCTGCGCCCATCTCGGGGTGGCGGGCCGCGTCCTCCGGTGTGAGGAGCGGCAGGAGGCGTCCGGTGCGCATGCCGTACTTGCGGAGCTGCGCAGGCCCGCCCCGCCACTGGGCGGTCTCGTCGTCGGGAGCCGCGAGCACCGACGCCGTGACGATGGTGTAGGGGCGCTCGAGGAGATGCGACGGGCGGAACGTGCGTCGGTAGATCCCGACCGCGTCGAGTGTGCCGCCCATGTCGAAGTGGTGGGCGAAGCCGAAGGGGAGTCCGAGCAGCCCGGCGAGCTGTGCGCTGTAGTCGCTCGAACCGAGGAGCACGACCTGGGGGGTTCCCGTCGGGTTCGGGGTCGCTCGGAACGATCGCCACAGGCCGTCCTCGGTCCGCTGGTCGCCGAGGAGACCCATCACGTCGAGCAGGTCCCGAGGGAAGTCCTCCGCCGTGAGGTCGGTCGTGCGGCGCAGCGCCCGTGCCGTCTGCAGGTCGGAGCCCGGCGCCCGACCGATCCCGAGGTCGATCCGTCCCGGATGGAGGGCCTCGAGGAGGGCGAACTGCTCGGCGACGATGAGCGGTGCGTGGTTCGGGAGCATCACGCCGCCCGAGCCCACGCGGATCCGCCGCGTCGACGCGGCGAGGTGCGCGATCAGCACCGGAGGGTTGGTCGAGGCGACGGTCTCCATGTTGTGGTGCTCGGCGACCCAGAACCGGAGCAGCCCCAGCTCGTCGGCGTGCTGGGCGAGGGCCACCGTCTCGGCGAGCGCCTCCGCCGTCGTCCGCCCGTCCGCGACGGTCGCGAGGTCGAGCACGGACAGCGGGACGTGTGCAGGATCGGACACGGGCTCGAGCGTAGGGGGAGGCGGGGCGGTCCGGTCAGTCGAGGCTCGTGGCGAGCTTCGGCTCGTCGCGCAGCGACCGCTTCAGCTCGGCGAATCCGGGGTAGGTGGCGAGCTCCCACATGGCGTCCCACAACACGCCCGCACGCTCCGGCGGCGGAACCTCGCTGATCACCGGACCGAAGAACGACTGCTCGATCCCGTCACGACGGAACGAGAGGATCGGCGTGCCCACGTCCTTGCCCGTGCGACGCAACGCCTCGTCCTTCTCGGCGCGGAGCAGGTCGTCGTAGGCGTCGTCGTTCGCCGCTCCGAGATAGCGCTCCTCGATCCCGACCGAACGCAGGTAGTCGGGGAACCCCGCCTCGTAGGCCTCGAGGAGTTCCTTCCGCCGACGACGGACGTGGATGTCGCCGCCGAAGGTCGTGTACAGCTCACCCATCCGCGCCGGGCCTTCCACCTCCCGGATCGCAGCGGCGACCCGCAGCAGCTTGAGGCCGGTGCCGTGCACCTCGGGGTACCCGGCGGGGAACTCCGTGGCGTAGTCGCGGTGCTCGTTGAGGAGCCGGAGGGAGATGAACCGCCAGTCGACCCGCAGATCACGCTGGCGGGCGACGAGGGCCACCCACCGTGAGGTGAGCCACGCCCACGGGCAGACCGGATCCCAGAAAAACTCGACGTCGGCGTCCACGGCCGGAGACTACCGCGGGGTCTCGGCGATGACCCGGCGCCGTTCACCCAACCACGCGGCGCCGGGTTCGCAGGTCGAACGGCGCGGGCAGCTCCAGCAGTGCTCGCCCGTCACCCGGGGAAGGCGGTCGTCGCCGTCGAGGGCCGCCACGGCCGTCGCAGCTGCACGCTCGTAGGCCGCAGCGGCGTCGGCGAGCAGCATCCCGTCGACGGCGACGACCTCGCTCCGGCCGGCCCCGGGCACCACCACCCGCACCTGCACAGGAGCCCGACCGTTCAAGTGCGCGAGCAGGGCGGTGCAGCCCGCCGTGGCGCGGACCGCCGCGGCGGACCCGAGCCGACCGGTGGTCACGACCGCGGTCCCACCGTTCGCGTCGACGTCGACCGGCGCGCGGAGCACGAACCGGCCGCGGGGCGGTCGCCAGGTCCGGGCCCCACCGAGGACGATCCTCGCGCCCGGCTCGAGGGGGAGCAGTTGGGGTGTGGCCCCAGACGCCCAGGCGACCACCGCACGGCGCAGGACGGCGGTTCCGACCGTGTCGAGGCCGGCGAGCCAGGCGTCGAGCGAGCCGTCCTCCGGTCTCGCCGTCCGACGCAGCACGTCGAAGGTCGCGGCGACGAGGTCGGGGAGGTCCTCGTCGGGTCGCGGCGGGGGGTCGGCGAGGCGGGCGAGGACGCCGAGCCCCAGTCGTCGCCGGGCGTTCGTCGCCCTCCAACGGAACGGACCGTCCGGGGCGAACCCGTGGGCCGGGCAGGCCTCCGGCCGCAGTGCGTCGTCCGCCCCGACGGGCAGCGGCGCCGGGAGTGGGGGGAGGCCCGTCGCGGCCGCGGCGAGGCCCTCCGTGAGCTGCGCGACGACAGGATCGTCGGTCACCAGGCATCTCCGAACTCGTCGCTCGACGCGGCAGCCGGGCAGACCGTCCGATCCGGGCAGAACCGGCAGTGCCCACCGGGGATCGTGGCGACCCGTCCGCCGAGCACGTCGGCGGCCACCTCGAGCGCCCGACCGACCCGGACGGCCGCCGACTGCAGGGTCGGGGCGTCGGCTGGAAGCGTCTGCAGGACGCCGTGGGGGGCAGGGGTCGACGGCGCGGCCCACCACACCGCCCCGCCGACCGGCGCCGAACCCTCGACGAGTGCGGCGGCGAGGAGGTAGAGGCCGAGGTCGTCGAGGTGGGCGACGTCGTGACGGCCCGACTTGAGCTCGAGCAGCAGTCGGGGTCGCCCGCCGCTGCCGAGGGCCGGAGGTGTCGGGCCGAAGCTGAGATCCACCCGACAGGCGAGCACCGCAGCCGGGCCGGCCGCGCCGTCGCCGAACGCGACCTCGAAGGGCACCTCGCTGCGATACCACCACGCCGGGTGCAGGGGCGCGCGCCACGACGACCGGAACCGTCGCACTCGCTCGAAGAGCTGCTCCTCGAGGAGATCGCGAGCGTCGTCACCGACGAGGTGGTCGACGTCCTCGCCGCTCGCGACGGCCAGGGCGGCACATGCCCGGTCGAAGGTCCCGGCCGGACCGTCGGCCTCCGGGTCGACGATGCGCTCGACGATGAGGTGGGCGACCTGTTCGAAGAGGGCACCCACGAGGAGCGGCCCACTGCGGGGGCCCTCGTCGGCGGCGGCGAGGCGGGCTGCCCCGGCGCGGGGGCAGCGGAGGAGTGCGTCGATCGTGGCCTTCGTCAGGCGGAGCGGTCGCAGGTGGTCGGGGACCCGGGCGGCCGCCGCACGGGCGAGCAGGTCGAGACCCTCGCGGAGGTCGTCGAGCGTCGCCGCGTCGACGACGGGGGCGGGGCGTTCGGCCCCCGCCGCCCGAAGCCAGTCCGTGATCCGCTCCGTGCCGGTGGTCGGTTGCACGGCGACGGTCAGGTCCAGCCGAGCCGTCGCGCGAGTGCGGTGACGGCGGCTGCGGCGACGACGACGACCACGAGCGGCACGCGCCGCCAGGCGAGCAGGCCGGCGACCGCCACACCGAGCGATCGGGCGTCGACCACGAGGTCCTGGCGGACGGCGAAGGTCTGCATGGCGACCACGGCGGCGACGATGGAGAGGGGGAGGAGTGCGAGCGGTCGGATCCAACGCTCGTTCGCACCGAGACGGCCGAGGACGTACAGCCCGGCGAGACGATTGAGGGCGTTGCCGACGGTGACGATGAGCAGGCCGGCCCAGGTCATCGGTCCGCCGCCGTCGTCCGGCGCCAACCGGTGGGCGGGAAGGCGAGTGCCACCACGGCCGCACCGGCGGCGACGAGGATCGGGACACCCGGCGGAGCGAACGGCGTGAGCGCGATCGCCGTCACGGCGCCGAGGGCGACGGCGGCGCTGCTGTCCCGCCGGGTCCGTGCACCGACGACCACCGACACGAGCGACGCCGGGAAGAGCGCGTCGAGTCCGATCGCGCGGGGGTCACCGACGACGTTGCCGAGCGCCAGCCCGACCGCCGACCCGACGAACCATCCCGTCGACATCGCGGTCGCCACCCGCCAGTACGCACGTCGACCCGGCGGACCGTCCCCCGCCGCGAGCGCGGCAGCGACCTGGGCCTCGCCGATGATGTGACCCATCGCCACCCGCTCCCACCACGGAGCGTCCCACTTGCGCGCCATGCTCATGGCCAACAGCCCGAAGCGCGAGCTGACGAGGAGGGCGCTGACCACGGCGGGTGCGAGTCCGCCCCCGGCACCGATCACCGCGGCGTATGCGAGCTCGCCCGTGCCGGAGAACCACAGCACCGCAGCGAGCATGGTGATCACCGCCGGCGTGTCGATCTCGGTCATGACGGAGCTCACGGCGATGCCGATCATCACCGAGGCGAGCCAGAGGGCGGTGAGGTCTGTGAGACGCAATCCCGGGGCGCTCGTGCTCACCTCGTGTCGTCCTCCCGGGGGCCGATCGCACCTCGTATCGTGGCCACGCCGTCGCGCACGGTAGCCGCGGCGGCCACAATGGTGGCGGTGTCCGGCACGACCACGACCGACGACCGGGCCGAGCGACGCCGTCGCCGGCTGCGGGAAGAGTTGACCGACGTCGGCTTCGACGTGCCCGACGGGCTCCCCGGTGAACTCCTGCTCGGGGAGATCGACTACGCCCGACACCCGCCTCGGCACGAGGGGACGTTCCCCTCCTACGGTGCGTTGCTCTGCACCGAGGCGGTGCCGGACCTCGCCCCCTACGACCGCTACGGCACGGGCGAGACCTCCGTCGACACCCTGCGCCGCCTGGCGGACGGCCGGCAGTCCTTCGTGCTCGTGGAAGGCGACCGGGTTGAGGTCGCGGTCCTCGACGAGCCCCACGACCGTGAGGTCGAGCTGGTGCGGCTCCACCGGGCGTTCCCCGGGATCATGATCGTGCAGCGCCTGACCGACGGACAGGTGCGGGTCCTCGGTGCTCGCACGATCCTCACCTGGGACGGCGCGCACTGGTGGGCGAAGCCGTACGCGGAGACGTACCTGGCGAGCGTCGCAGCGTCCGTGCCCGGGTGTTCCCAGATGATCCTCCGGGCCGTCCTCGAGTTCTGCGTCCACACGATGAGCCCGTCCCGGGCCGGTGCGACCCTCGTCTGGCAGCTCGACCGCGACGACGGCGACCTCGCCGACGAACCGGGCGAGGAGTTCCATCACCTCCGTGGCACCGAGGAGTCGGTCCGCCTGCCGCGGCTCTCCCTCCTCGACGCGGGCACCCACGGCGCGGTCCGCCAGCTCCTGACCCAGGTCGACGGGGCGACGGTCGTCGACGCCGACGGCAACCTTCGGGCCACCGGGCTGCACCTCACCGCATCCGTCGACGCGCAGCGGCTCGTCGCCGTTCCCCGGGGCCGCGGCACCAGGCACACCGCCGCCCAGCGCTACTCCTTCGACGAGGAACGCACCGTCGTGTTCGTCGTGTCGGCGGACGGACCGGTGAGCGTGTTCTCCGACGGCGCACGGATCGCTGCGATCGACGCCGGTCACGTCGGCATGGTTGGCGTCGACCCGAACGCCCCGACCGACGGGGTCGTCTCCACGACGTGCACCCGGTGCACCCGTCGGCTCTACGTGCGCCGGGCACCCGGGACCCTTGCCCTCGACGACGACGTCACCGACGTCATCGACGACGGCGTGGCGCCGGTCGCCCGCATCACCTGCCCGGTGTGCGGCACGACGGCGACGATCGTCGGCGCGGTCGAAGGCGCCCCGGCGAGGGTCGTGAAGCGCCGCGGCTGACGCGGACCTACCGTGGGGGTCATGACGGGGACGCACGGTCTGGTCCGGTACGAGGTGGAGGGCAGGGTCGCGACCGTGACCCTCGACCGGCCGGAGAAGTTGAACGCGATCACCCCGGGCCTGCAGGCCGATCTCCTCGCCGCGCTCGCCGAGGCGGAGGCCGACCCGACGGTCCACGTGGCGGTCGTGCGCGGTGAAGGCCGCGGGTTCTGCGCCGGATACGACGTGGCCGGGTCCGGCGAGGTCCCGGCCGACGTGACCGGCGATCGGGACTGGTTGGAGCGGATGCTCCGCGGGTGGCTCCAGATCTGGGACCTGCGCCTCCCGGTGCTCGCGCAGGTGCACGGCGTGTGCCTCGCCGGGGGAACGCAGCTCGCAGCGATCTGCGACATCGGCTTCGTCGATGCGGACACCAAGGTCGGCGCACCGCAGCTCCCGCTCGGAGCGGGGTACGTGTCGGCGTTCTGGGCGTGGTTCGTCGGCCCGAAGAAGGCGAAGGAGGTCTTCTTCCCGACGGGAACCCTCATGACGGGCACGGAGGCGGCCGCGATGGGGCTGTTCAACCGGGCGACCGAACCGGGGACGGTCGCCGAGGAGATGGCCCGGTACGCCGCGCTCGTCGCCCGCACGCCGAAGGACATCCTCGGACTCCAGAAGCAGTCCATCAACCGCACCCAGGAGCTCGCCGGGTTCCGAGCGGCGTTGTTGCAGAGCGTCGAGGTCGACACGATCGCCCACGTGTCGCCGTCGGTCCGCCTCGTCAACCGCACGATCGCCGAGCGCGGGCTCCGGGAGACGCTGCGCCGGTTCCAGGCGGGCGAGCTGCTGTGAGGGTGTCGTGAAGCTCGACGTCCGGCTTCGTACCGACCTCGTGCACGCGGCCGTCGACGCGGCCGCCGCCGAAGCCATCGGGTTCGACGGTGCATGGACGACGGAGAACCAGTGCGACGGGTTCCTCCCTCTCGTCGCCGCCGCATCCGCGAGCTCCCGGCTCCACGTCGGCCCGTCCGTGGCGATCGCGTTCGCCCGGACACCGATGACGGTCGCCTACCTCGCCTCCGATCTCCAGCGACTCTCCGGCGGTCGGTTCCTGCTCGGTCTCGGGACGCAGATCCGCCCCCACGTGGAGAAGCGGTTCTCCATGCCGTGGTCGCGTCCCGCCGAGCGGATGCGCGAGTTCGTGGTGGCGTTACGGGCGATCTGGCAGGCGTGGGAGGACGGGTCCGACCTCGACGTGCGCGGGGAGTTCTACACGCACACGCTGATGACCCCGGCGTTCCGTTCGCCCCCGCACCCCCACGGCCCGCCCCCCGTCCTGCTCGCGGCGGTCGGCCCGCGGATGACCCGCGTGGCCGGCGAGGTCGCGGACGGCCTGCTCGCCCACCCCTTCACGACCGAGCGGTACCTGCGCGAGGTGACCCTCCCGCTCGTCGCCGCGGGTCGCGCCGCCGCGGAACGGACGTCCCGGTTCGAGATCGGGCTGTCGGCGTTCGTGGCGACCACGGACGCCGAGGTCGCCGCGGTCCGCCGCCAGATCGCCTTCTACGGCTCGACGCCGGCGTACCGTCCCGTGCTCGACCTGCATGGGTGGGGGGATCTACAGGTCGAGCTGAACCGGCTCTCCAAGCAGGGCCGCTGGGACGACATGACGTCGCTCGTCGACGACGAGGTGCTCGAGGCGATGTGTTGCGTGGGCTCGGTGGGCACCATCGCCGCCGAGCTGTGGCGTCGCTACGGCGACGTGGCGGATCGCGTCCGGTTCAACCTGCCCGGCGAGGTCCCGGCACCGGAGCACTGGGCAACGCTCGTCGACGCCTGTCGCGCTCAGGCGAGGTCGGCGAGCTCGGCGAGCTCGGTCAGCAATGCCTCGAGCTCGTTCCGCAACGACCCGGGGACGGCGTCGCCGAGTTCGTGAACCACGGCGCCCTGGTACCAGACGACGTTCGTGCGCTTGTCGTCGGGAGCGTTGAACCGGTCGAAGGCCCGGGCGCCGGCACCCCGCACGTCCCGGACGAGGTCGGTGAGGTTGTCGAGCTTGTCGCATGCGATCACGACGAGGGCACCGTGCGGGTCCCCAGCGGCGGAGATGTCCCTGATCGTGGTGAGGTGGTGGACCTTGCGCTCGCGCCAGGTCGACGCGTCCCGCGGCTGACCGGGGACCACCGTATCGGTCGCCGCCGCGACGATCGCGGCGACCCGTGGGCCGAAGCGAGCTTCGAGCTCGTCGATGTGGACGCCGGCGTCCTCCATGACGTCGTGCAACAGCGCGGCGACGGCCTGCTCCTCGTCGCCGCCGTGGCGCCACACGTGAGACGCCACGCCGAGGACGTGTGCGAGGTAGGGGACCTCCGTGCCCTTGCGGAACTGCTCGCGATGACACGCCGCCGCGAACCCGAGGGCGTCGGTGACGCGCGCCGAGTAGGCGGCGCGGGTCGCGGTCGTCACAGTCCGGTGGTCCCGGCCTCGACCGCAGCGGTGACCGACCGGTGGAACAGGGTCAGCGCCGGCTCGACGCGGCCGTAGACGAGTTCGCTGATCGCGCCCGCTTCGAGCGAGCGCTGGACGGCGGCCATCACCGGGAAGTCCTCCGTGCCCGTCACCTGCAGGAGGAGATCGTGGTTCTTCGCCCAGTACCGCTGGGCCTTCTCCGTGACCGCCGGCTCGGGAGCGAAGATCGAGGTGGTAGCGATCGTGGTGTGGACGTCGACCGGTTCGAGGCGCCACATCTCGACGTGGTCGATCTGATGGACGAGCAACGTGTTCGGAACGAGGAAGTACTGGATCGTCGAGTGCGGCAGGATCGATCGCTCGTCGACGGGCTTGGTGAACTCCTCGACGACGGACTTGCGCAGCCCGATGGAGTTGAAGTTCCGTCCGAAGGACTCCACCACCGTGCAGTCCGACAGGAACGTCGGGGCGAGGCTCTCCTTGTGGAGCCAGCGGATGTGGTAGCTCTCGCAGAACGTGTCGAGGAGGAACTTCCAGTTGAAGTTCCACGTGTTGACCCGCGACTCGACGTGGTGCCACGCCCCGAGATCGAACGCCCCGAGATCGTCCTCGGCGCCCCCGAGCACGGCATCGACGTCGATCGGCGCCGGTCCGCCGGCCCGCACGAAGATCATCCCGTACTTCTCGGTGACTGCGACCCGGTGCAGGTTGCACTCGAGGTCCACATCATCGAACGCGCCGTCCGACATCGGTCGTGCGGCGAGCTTCCCGTCGAGCTCGTAGGTCCAGGCGTGGTAGGGGCAGGTGAGCCGTGCCCCGCAGCTCGCGACGCGCTCGGTCACCAGCGGTGCGCCGCGGTGGCGGCAGGTGTTCACGAGCGCTGCGACCGACCGGTTCGCCTGACGGACCACGGCGATCGGCAGGCCGTCGAAGGTCGCCGTGAGGACGTCGCCCGGGTTCGGGATCTCGCAGCTCAGCCCGGCGAGCACCGGACCCTCCCGGAACAGCACCCGCCGTTCCTCGGCGAAGCGGACCGGGTCGGTGTAGACGCTGGCAGGGTTGACCATGCTCTCGTCCCCGAAGAGTCCGACCCGGCGGGGGCCTGCCGCTTCGATCCGGTCGAGGATCTCGACCTGTCGCTCATGGCGCATCTGCTGGACCTCCCGTGCGGCCGACGGGGGGCAGGTTAGGTCGTCGACTCGGTGCACTCAACGCTGGTTCGACCAACGTCGGTAGAGCTCCAGCATGGCGACGATGTCGAGGTCGCCGAGGCCCTCGGTGATGGCGGAGCCGTAGAGCTCGGTGCCCGTCGCTGCCGCAGGTGTGGGGACCCCGACGCTCTCGGCGAGCGCGAGCGCGAGGCGGAGGTCCTTCTCGCCGAGACGTACCGTGAACCCGGGCGCGAAGTCGTCGGCCAGCGCCTTCGGGAACCGCTTCGTGAAGTGGTGCGACCGGCCACCGCTCTCGGCGAGCACGTCGTAGAGCGTCGTCGCGTCGACGCCGGCGGCGAGCCCGACGGCGAACGCCTCGGCGGCGACCGCCACGTTCCCCATCGTCATCATGTTGTTGACGAGCTTCACGACCTTCGCCGAACCGATCGGACCGGTCCGACGCCGCGGTCCGAGTGCGGCGAGGACGTGGTCGACCTCGTCGAGGTCGGTGTCCTCACCGCCGACGATCAGGGCGAGGGTGCCGGCCGCGGCCTCGGCTGGACCACCGGAGACGGGAGCGTCGACGGGTCGGAGGCCGGAGCGGCGGGCCACAGCCGCGACCTCGCGCATCGTGTCGGGTCCGATGGTGCTGAGCTCGACCACGAAGGTGCCCGGCGCAGCGACCGCGGCGATGCCGCCGGGGCCGGTCCACGCGTCGAGCACGGCTGCGTCGGCGGGGAGGCTGGTGAGCACCACGGTGGCCGCGGCGATCCCCTCGGCGATCGTCGCCGTCGCCGGGATGCCCGACGACCCGACTCGGGACCGGGCGCGTTCGTCGAGGTCGACCCCGATGACGTCGAAGCCGCATGCGTGGAGCCGTGCCGCGACGGCGCCGCCCATGTTGCCGAGGCCGACGACCGCACAGCGTGTCACCAGATCCCGATCAGGCGATGCGGACGGCGACACCGTTCAGTCCCTCCACTGCCAGGTAGCGCCGCATGAGGGCCGGGTCGTGGCCCGGGACGACCATCCCGTCCGGCCCCGACAGCTCACGGAGCCGGTCGAACGCGGCGTACATGCCGGCGAGGTCGTGGACGATCCCGAAGGGCAGGTCGGCCTCGAGGTTCGACCAGAAGTGCGCCGCGTCGAGCGCGAGGACGACCGGCCCGGCCGCCGTCGCCACCCGGACGGCCTGCAGCCCGGGGCTGTGGCCGCCGACGAGGTGAACGCTCACCCCGGGCGCGATCTCGGCGTCGCCGTCCACCCAGTGGACCCGGCCGGCGAAGTTCGCATGCACGAGGCCGGCGACGTCGTCGGGTTCGACGAGTGCGCGGTACTCGCGTCGGCCGGCGAAACGACCGGTCCAGAACGCCATCTCCCGCTCCTGCAGCACGAACCGGGCGAGCTCGAACGGCTCGAGATCGCCGATGTGGTCGTAGTGGAGGTGGCTGAGCACCACCGTGCGGACGTTGGCGACGTCCACGCCGAGGGCGGCGAGAGCGTCGCTGGGACGGCGGAGATGGCGCCGATTGCGTCGGGCGGCGACCTCCGCGCAGAACCCGGCGTCGACGACGACGGAATCGGCATCGGTCGTCGAACCGACGGGTCGGATCAACCAGACGAAGAAGTCGAGATCGACCGGCGCGTCGTGGGGGTCACCGGCGCTGCCGTAGAAGTAGTGCCCGCGGGTTCCCGTGTGCTCGGCGAACTTGCAGGCGTAGACCTCGTGGAGGACCCCCTCGACCGTTGCCACGCCCGGCACGGTAGCCCGCGGTCAGCCGACCGGCTCGGGTGTCCGCTCCACCGCGTGGCCGCCGCCCTCGACGTCGATGCGGGGCAGGATCCGGTCGAGCCAGCGGGGGAGCCACCAGTTCCGGGCACCGAGGAGTTCCATCGTGGCGGGCACGAGGATCATGCGGACGACCGTGGCGTCGAGGAACACGGCGGTGGCGAGTCCGACGCCGAACACCTTGATCGCCCGGTTCGACTCGAGGAGGAACGACCCGAACAGGAACACCATGATCGCCGCAGCGGCGGTGATCACCCGAGCGGTCGTCGCGACACCGTCGGCGACCGCCGTTGCGTTGTCGCCCGTGCGGTCGTACTCCTCCTTCATGCGGGAGAGGAGGAAGACCTCGTAGTCCATCGAGAGGCCGAAGACGATCGCGAACATCATCATCGGACCCCACGCCTCGATGGGTGCGCCCTTGCCGATCCCGACGAGTTCGCCGAACCACCCCCACTGGAAGATCGCGACGACGACCCCGAAGGCCGAACCGATCGACAAGAGGTTCATGACGACCGCCTTCAGCGGTACGAGCAGCGACCGGAAGACCGCCATGAGGAGGAGGAACGACAGGCCGAGGACGGCGCCGAAGAAGATCGGCAGGCGGCCGGCGATGAAGGAGGCGAAGTCGATGTTCGCAGGCACCGTGCCGGTGACGAACACGGGTGTCCCGATCGATGCCTCGACCGCCGGGAGCACGTCGTCGCGCAGGGTCGCGACCAGCTCCTCGGTGGCCTCGTCCTGGGGAGAGGTCGCGGGGATGACCTGGACCACGAGGAGCGGCGAGTCGGGCGGTGTGACCGGCAGCGCGGCCTGGACGCCGGGGGTGGCCGTCACGGCGGTGAGCACGGCGCCGGTCGCCGCGGCCGAGTCCGACGGCGCTACCTGTGCGACGAGCGTCAGCGGACCGTTGAACCCGGGACCGAACGCCTCCCCGAGGATGTCGTAGGCCCGACGGACCGAGGACGTTTCGGGGAAGTTGCCCTCGTCGGCGAAGCCGAGCCGCAGGGAGAACACGGGCAGGGCGAGCACGACGAGGATGAACAGGCCGCCGATGGCGCCGACCCACGGGTGTCGCTGCAGGGTCCTGCTCCAGCGGAACCACATCGTCTCGCGCATGGGCTTGGGTTCCCGACGAGGGACCTCGCGACGGAGCGGCGCCACGACGAAGGAGGCGAGCACGACGGCGAGGCCACCGAGCAGTACGACCCCCGCTGCCGACACCAGCTTGAGCCCGACGAGGAACAGGGCGACCGCCACGGCGAGCGCGGCGACGAGGCCCCGGTAGCGGGTGACCTCGACCCGCGCTTGCGCGAACCCGAGGAGCGCGGGGAGCAGAGTGATCGACGCGACCATCGTCATCGCTACGGCGATGGATGCGCCGATGCCGAGCCCTCGGACGAAGTCGAGCCCCATCAGCAGCATGCCGAGCAGTGAGATCACGACCGTGCACCCTGCGAAGAGCACAGCCCTGCCGGCCGTCGTGATCGACTCCGCAGTCGCGTCCTCGAAGGACAGGCCCCGATGCACGGCTTCGCGGTACCGGGTGACGATGAACAGCGCGTAGTCGATGCCGACTCCCAGGCCGATCATCGCAGCGAGGATGTTCGTGAAGTCCGGCATGTTGATCAGGTGGCTGGCGAGGGTCAGCAGCGTCACGCCGGTACCGACGCCGAACAGCGCCACCCCGATCGGGAGTCCCATCGCCAGGACGGAACCGAAGGAGACGAGCAGGATGACGACCGCGAAGGCCAGCCCGAGGAGCTCCGACTCGGGTGGCTCGAACTCGGCGAACACCTGACCACCGAGTTCGACCTGGAGTCCTTCCTGCTCCGGCAGCAGTTCCTTGACCTCCTCGGTGATGTGGAGGAAGTCGGACTGGCCGAGCGTGGGTGCGAACCCGACACGGGCGAATGCGACCTTGCCGGCGAGCGGTCCGGCCGGGGCGATCTGGCTGGCGCCGACCTCGCCGTCGTAGGGGGAGACGAGCGACGTCACGCCCTCGACGCCACGGGTCCGGTCGAAGACCTCCGTCATGGTCGCCACGACGGTCGGGTCGGTGACGCCGGCGTCGGCGCGGAACACGATGGTGCCGTCGAAGCCCCCACCGTCCCCGCCGCTCGCTGCCCGGAGCAGGCTGAACCCGTCGTTGGACTCGGAGTCCGGCAGGGTGAAATCGGTCCGGAAGGCGCTGCCGGTCACCCCCTGCAGCACGCCGAGACCGACGAGCACGACCACCCAGCACAAGAGCACGATCCGTCGTCGGCGGAACGAGAAACGGGCGATGCGCTCGAGCATGGGAACTCCGGCCTGGAGGCAGGGCGGATCGAGGGGAGGAGCCGCCGGGACCCTCAGACGCTATCGGTGGACGGCTCGCAAGCGGGGTCGGGGTCGACCACCTCGGGTTCGGGATCCGCCGGGGAGTCGGTCTCGGGCTCGCCCTCGTCCTCGGGGAGGTCGGCGAGCAGTCCGGCGGCCGAGGCGAGGGCGGTGGCGAGCCCGACCGCCCGGTCGTACACCGCCGCGAACGTGTGGGTCGCCGGGACCTCGAGGCCCGGCAGCGCCGGGGGGCCGAGCGACCGGACGACGGCATCGGGGATCGCCGTCGGTCGGACGGGCGACGCCGGTTCGAGAAGCTCGGGAACGGGCAGGACGCCGCTCGGGCGTACGGGAGCGGACGGACGTGTGTCGGAGCGGCCCCCGGGACGACGTCGACGGGTCCGGCTCATCGTGGGGCCCCCACCATCGCGACGCCGGCTTGATCCGCCGCTCCCGCGGACCCTTCGAGCGGGTCGTCGGCGAGCACGACGGCGTCGCCGAGACCGAGGGCGCGACGGAGCTGGCCGGCGTCGAGGTCCCCGAGGGAGCTCGAGCGCGGCAGCACGAGGTCGGCGATCCGACGCTTGCCCTCGACGACCTCCTCCACCCGCTCGTCGACCGTCCCCGGGCAGACGAGGCGGTGGCAGACCACCGTGCGGGTCTGACCGATCCGCCAGGCACGGTCTCGGGCCTGATCCTCGACTGCAGGGTTCCACCACCGGTCGTAGAGGACGACATGGCTCGCTGCGGTGAGGTTCAGTCCGGTGCCGCCGGCCTTGAGCGACAGCACGAGCGCCCCGGCACCGTCACGGGCCTGGAACTCCTCGATCATCCGGTCGCGGGCGGTCCGGCTCAACCCGCCGTGGTAGCAGGCGACCGGGGTCCCGGTGCGCGTCGTCAGGTGATCGGCGAGCCGTTGGCCCCACTCGGCGAAGTGGGTGAAGACCAGCACCTTCTCGTCCGCCTCGTAGACGGCGTCGACGATCTCCTCGAGCCGGGCGAGCTTGCCCGACCTGCCGGTGAGTTCGCCGTCCTCAGCGCCCCGGTACGCAGCCGGGTGGTTGCAGATCTGCTTGAGTGCCGTGATCGCGGCGAGGACGGCACCCTGACGCGGTTCGGGGCCGGCGACCCCGTCCTCGTCGACGGTCCGGATGAGGCTGTCGAGCACGGCCTGGTAGAGCCCGATCTGCTCGGGGGTCATCGCGCAGTGGTCGAGTTGGTCCACCCGGTCGGGGAGCTCGGCGGCGATGTCCGGCTCGGACTTGGTGCGGCGGAAGACGAGGATCCCGTTCAACGCCCGGAGTGCGGCCTCGCCGGCCCGGTTGCCCTGGTCCTCCCGGGAGAGCGCGCCGACGAACTGGGCGCGGCCCCCGACGAGACCGGGGTTGGTGAAGTCGAGGATCGCCCACAGGTCACCGAGCCCGTTCTCGACGGGGGTCCCGGTGAGCGCGATCCGGGTGTGCGCCTGCAGTCGGCGGAGCTGACGCGCGGTCTCCGTCGTGGCGTTCTTCACGACCTGGGCCTCGTCGAGCACCACGGCGTCCCAGGTGACCTCGGCGAGCGCGTCGACGTCGCGCACGGCGGTCGCATAGGTCGTGAGCACGAGGTCGGCGGCGACGACCGCACTGCGCAGCGCCGTCGTGCTCGTCCGGTTCGCCCCGTGGTGGACCACCACTCGGACCCCGGGGGCGAACCGGCGCGCCTCCGCCGCCCAGTTGCCGACGACCGCCGGCGGCGCGATCACGAGGGACGGCCCACGGCCCCGCCGCTGGGCGAGGTGGGCGAGCACCGTCGGGGTCTTGCCGAGACCCATGTCGAGGGCGAGACATCCGCCGAGGCCGGCCCGGTCGAGCATGCCCATCCAAGCGAGAGCCTCGGCCTGGTACGACCGCAGCCGTCCGGAGAACCCGGGCGGCTCGGGGTCGGCCGCCTCGGCGACCCCGGCGGCCGCCTCGAGCAGCTCGTTCGCCCAACTCCGGCCCGAAAGGACGACCCCACCTGGCAGTGGGGACCCTTCGAGGCCGAGCGCGTGGCGCAGCATCTCCGAACCGGACAGCCGGGTGAGGCTCGCCCGTTCGGCGAGCGCCGCCGCCGCCTCGACGAGGTCCGCCGTCTCCACGGCGACCCAGCGCCCTCCCGTGCGGATCAGCGGTCGGGCCTCCCGGGCGAGCCGGCTGATCTCGGCGGCGTCGAGCTCGAGGTCGCCGAACGCGACCGTCCAACGCACCGTCGTGAGCTGGTCGATGCCGACGACCGGGGCCGAACCGGGTTCGGCCTCGAGGCGCAGCGTGGCGACCGCCTTGCGTCGGGAGAGCGCGGGCACCGCGACGTCGAACCCGGCAGCGGTGAGCATCGGACCGGTCTCGGTCATGAGCTCCCATGCCTCACCGGTCGCGAGGATGACCTCGCCGCGTCGATGGCTGCCGGGGCGACGCAGCGCCGGCAGCAGTCGTTCGAGTCGGGTGAAGTGGTTCGTCGCCTCACGGCGTGTCGACTCCGACGGCGACACCATCGCTCGGTCGACGAGCACGGGTTGGCGCTCGACGCCCGTAGCGAGCACGCGGAGCAGCCACCCGCCGGAGCTGTCGGGCGGCGACAACTGGAGTTGTAGGCGGACCTTCCCGCCCGACAGCACGGGCTTCGTCCAGCGGTCGAGTCGACCGGCCAACTCCCCGGCCGGGCCCGCCGGGGCCTCGAAGGGTCGGCCGTCGAGGTGGGCGAGGAACGTCTCGGCGACGTCGGCGGTCGTGCGGACCCGTGGTGGTGCGGC
>Ga0194133_10002112_pt1 | contig 31939 bp, 25 predicted proteins | sample TA2KigOf40mmetaG_FD_155448 | JGI IMG/M metagenome (GOLD analysis project Ga0194133, IMG submission 155448) | Freshwater microbial communities from Lake Tanganyika, Tanzania - TA2015055 Kigoma Offshore 40m | ecosystem: Environmental > Aquatic > Freshwater > Lake | place: Tanzania: Lake...
GGATGCGGCTCTTCCGCAACGGCCGCCAGTGGGTCGGCTGACCCGGGAAAAGATGAGGGCCGCCTACCCCTAGGCGGCCCTCGCACCTAACACCAAGCAAACCATTGAACTACCACGGGGAAAGACGCCCTGCCCCTCCCCGCGTTCAAAATTCGCCAAAAAAACTTCACCCCCGCATTCCCCCAATGAAAACCCCGCCCCGCCTCCGCCGGCTCCTCGCCCTCGCCTCCCTCGTTTTCCTGCCCCTGTACGCCGCCGATCTCGCCCCGGTCGATGCCGCGGAATTCGCCCGCTGCCTGCCCGCCGACGCCAAGGTCGAGCGCCTCGCCACCGGCCTCGGCTTCACGGAGGGGCCGGTCTGGCTGCCCCGGGAAGGGATGCTGGTCTTCAGCGACATCCCCAAGGACCAGCTCCTCCGCTGGTCCCCCGCCGGCGGGGTCGCCGTGTTCCGCGAGCCGAGCCGGAACGCGAATGGCAACACCCTCGACCTGCAGGGGCGGTTGCTGACCTGCGAGCATAGCGGGCGCCGGGTGGCCCGCCGCGAGGCGGACGGCACGCTCGTCACCGTCGTCGAGCGTTTCGAGGGTCGCCGCCTGAACTCGCCGAACGACGTCGTCGTCAAGGCGGACGGCACCCTGTGGTTCACCGACCCCGAGTACGGCCTGAAGACGAATCCCGCGACCAAGCAACGGGAGGGCAAGGAGCAGCCGGGCAACTTCGTGTACCGTCACGATCCGGCGACGGGCGCCACCACCGCGGTGGTCCGGGACTTCGTGCAGCCGAACGGCCTCGCATTCTCTCCCGACGAGAAGCTGCTCTACGTCGCCGACTCGGGCTCCCCCCGCCACCTCCGGGTCTTTGCCGTGGGGGCCGATGGGCGCCTCGACGCCGGCCGCGTGTTCTGCCGGCTCGACCAGGGCGGGCCGGACGGCATCCGCGTCGACCGCGAGGGCCGGGTGTGGTCGAGCTCCGGCGACGGGGTGCAGATTTTCCACCCGGACGGGCGGCTGGTCGGGCGCATCCTCCTGCCCGAGTCCGCCGCGAACCTCTGCTTCGGCGGCCCGGACGGGAAGACGCTCTACATCACCGCCCGGAAGTCGCTCTACGCGGTGCGGACGAGCGTGACCGGGGCGGGACGCTGAGCCCGCGTCCGCCGGAAACTAATCTCGCGAGCCGCGAAAATCGCGACCCGACCGCCTCAACGCGGCAGCGAAGCGATCCCGCCCGGCAGGGCGAACACCGCCCGTGCCTCCGCGTCGTCGAGCTCGCGGTTGAAGACGGCGAGGTCGTCGATCAGCCCGGTATAGGCGAGGCCGACGGTCAGCGCGGACTGGCTCACGTCCCAGTTGAAGGTGTGGTTCCAACCCGTGAACGTGCCCTGCCGCACGCCATCAAGGTAGAGGGTGCCGCGGCCGTCCGGGGCCCCGGAGTTGATCCGCGCGAAGGTGACCAGCACGTGGGTCCAGCGCTCGCGGGAGAAGGGCGGGCGGTGCACGGCCACCATCGGGCGCTCCGGCTCCGGCATCTCCTCCCACTTCCGATTCTGCGGATTCCAGAAGCGGGTGACCGCCATCACCGCGAACCGGAAATGCCGCGGGGTGTGGTCCTTGCTGAACTCGATGAAGAGATTACCCTCGTTCCAGGCCTGCCCGACGAACTGGAACGGGTCGCAGTAGCCGGGCTCGAGGTCGCGGTCCGGATCCAGCCGGAGCCAGAGCGAGACGCTGCCCTGCCACTCCTTCGGCTGGTAGCCGAGGTTTGCGCCGCCCTGGTAGAACACCTGGGACTTGAGCTTGCGGCGGAACTCCAGCGCCCCGCCGAACCGGCCCCCGTCCGGCACGATCCGGACGTCGTCCCCGGCGGGCAGGCCGGCCGGGGCGCCGGCGCGCTTCGCCCGTTCCGCCGCGGTGTACACGCGCGGATCCCCGCGGGCGAAGGCCGCGTCCGCCGTGGCGTCATAGGGCGCGTGGAACACGAGCGCGGAACGGAGGGACGCGGGCACAGGCGCGGGAGCGGCGACGGCGGTGACGGCGGCGAGCAGGCCCGCGAGGAAGCAGGGGTAAGGATGGGGGATCATACAGGTCAGAACGGAAGGTAGCAGACCGTGTTGGACAAGAGCACGGTGATGAAAATCAGCACCATCGTGAGCGGGCCCAGGTAGATGCGCCCGGTGAGGCGGAAGAGGAAGCGGTTGAAATAAGGCAGCACGAACATTATCGGCACCACCGCGAAGAGCAGGTTCACGTAGAGCCATCCGTCCGTCCACCGCACCGTACCCGTCGCGGCGAAGGTCGCGTACTGGACCCCGAGGATCAGCAGCAGCCCGAGGGAATTGGCGAGTCCCGCCCGGAGCAGGCTCCGCCACTCGGGTTCGCCGGCGAAGCGCAGGGCCGCGTTCACCCGCAGGGAATTGGCGAGGAAGAACACCAGAAAGGCGGGCGCGTACATCGGCAGCAGCGCGACGATCGAGGGCCCGATGGGCCGCGCGCCGAAGAACAGGAAACGGTAGTCCACGTGGAAGACCGCGTGCACCCCGGCCAACAGCAGGAAAAAAGCGCCCCAGAGCGTCACCGCGAGGACGCACGTGCGCCCAAACTCGGCACGGGAGACGCGCCAGACGGGGTCGGCATCCCCGGCGGCCGGCCGCTCCCCCCGCAGGCGCCGCCCGAGAAGGAACAGGGCGAAACCGACCAGCCCGTTCACGAACGCCCAGAGCATCAGGGCGTTGTTCATCCGCTGGGGGAAGAACCACGTCAGCGTCCGGCCGGAGGCCTCCGGGAAAAGGCGCTGCGAAAGTTCGGCCAGCGGGATGTAGGACACCCCGGCGATGACCGCGCCGAGTACCAGCAACGCCCAGAGCGCCACGCGACCGGTCCCGGACGGCAGCGGGGGCGCGGGGGGCACGGGGCGGACCAGCGTGGCGAAGGCCGGCACCGTAGTGAGCAGCCAGCGCGCGAGGGGCACGAGGGCCGTGAGGGCCGCGGCCAGCGCGAGCAGCCCGCACAGTTCCTTCCAGTACCAGACTTGGTCGCGCGGCCCGGGGACATCGCGCAGCCCGAGCGTGCGGATGAAGAACTCGAGTTGGTTGGCGGTCGCCTCGACGCTGTATGGTTGGAAGGGATGCAGGAGCGGTTCGTTGTAGATGACCCTCAGCCTGCGCTCCGCCTCGGTCCCGTAGAAGCGGCCGGGCTCGATCTCGGTGAGGGCCCGGCCGGCGGCGCCGAGCCCGGAGCGCACGGCGCGCAACGCCTCGGGCGCGCGGCGCAGGTCACCGTGGCCGAGCTCATTGCGGTAGGCGCCCTCGTCGTGCAGCGCGTAGCTCACGCCGAGGTGCGAGCGGACCGGGCGCAGCGTGCGTTCGGTGAGCGTGAGGACGTAGCCCGAGATGAACACCGCGTGCAGCTTGCTGGGGGAGCCCGCGCGCTCGGCCTCGCGGCCGAAGTGGCTGGCCGCCTGCAGGGCCGCGTTGCCGCCGGCGGAGTGGCCCGTCGCGGCGAGGCGCGAGCGGTCGACGTAGTTGAGCACGCCCGTCGCGGCGTACTCGATCACCGCGAACAGGCCGTAGCCCTCCTCGGTCGCGGCGCGGGTGCTCAGCGAGGCGCTGGAGCCACCCTGGGCGAAGGGATCCAGCGAGATGACGACCACCCCGCGGCGCGCGAGCTCGAGGGCGATGTTGGCCTGCGTCTCCTTGGAACGCTGGAAGCCGGGGACGACGACCACCAGCGGCGCCGGCCGGTCGGCGGTGGCCGTGCGGGGCCGAAAGAGGTCCGCCGCGATCCACTGGCCGTTGCGCGCCGGCAGCACCAGCCCTCGGACCTGCACCGCGCCGGCGGAGGACTGCACCAGCGAGCCCGCCCAGGAGGCGAGCAGCACGACGGCCAGACAGCACCAGAGGAGCCCGGGGACCTTCGCGGCCCGCGCCCCGGCGGCGCCGCCCTCCGGCCGGCCCTCAATGCTCATGACCGTGATCCAGCGCGAGCACCACCACCGCGAGCAACCCGAAGACCAGCGCCAGCAATCCCGCCTCGTAACGCTCGAACCGGCGGAGGCGCACCTTGTCGAACCCGAGTAGCGCCAGCCAGGTGAAGAGCGTCATCCCGCCGAGCGTCGCCACCGCGAGGATCACGCTCAGCACGACGAAGCCGCGCCAGCCGAAGTGCACGCCCGAAAGGTAGACCCCGAGGAAGGCCTCGCACGGGGAGAGGGTCAGCATCACGAAGAGTCCGCCGACCGCCGCCATCTCGCCGGTGCGCGCGGACACCAGGGGGCTCGCCCGCAACTCCTCCTGCCAGTGGCTGCCCTCCTGCTCGTGTCCGCAGCGTTCGCTCGGGTGATGCGCGCTCCCCGGGGTCGCGTGGTGGCAGATGCCCCGGCCGCTCAGCTGCCGCCAGCCATAGTACAACGCGAACGCGCCCAGCATCCCGCCCGCGATCCAAGAGAACGATCCGACCCGCTCCTCCAACTGGAACCCGAACCACGCGACCCCGAGCCCGAGCAGGCTCGTCAGGGCAACGTGCCCGAGCCCCGCCAGCGAGGCCACCGCCAAGGTGCGCCCGCGCGTCCAGCCGCGCTCCCGCGCCACCAGGACGAAGGGCAGCCAGTGCGTCGGGATGGCGGCGTGGAAGAAGGCCACCGTGAAGCCGGTGGCGGCCACGGTGGTCAGGACGGCGGAAGGCATCGGGGGAAAGGAGGGAGTCCGCCCGCGGGGGGGCGTGTCGACCGGAAACCTAGCAAAGCCGTCAAGAGGAGTTGCCTCCCGCGGGCCCGGACCCACGCTCCCCGCCTGCCATGCGACCTGATCCCGCCGCCGTCCGCGCCTACCTGCTGCGTCTGCAGGACGACATCTGCGCGGGCCTCGCGGCCGAGGACGGTGGGGAGACCGGATTCCGGACCGACGAGTGGGTGCGCCCCGAGGGCGGCGGCGGCCGCACTCGCCTGCTCGCCGAGGGCGCGGTTTTTGAGAAAGCCGGCGTCGCGTTCTCCCACGTGCGCGGGGAGCGCCTGCCCCCTTCCGCCACGGCGCACCGCCCGGAGCTGGCGGGCCGGCCGTGGGAGGCGCTCGGCGTCTCCCTCGTGATCCACCCGCGCAACCCCCACGTGCCCACGAGCCACGCAAACGTACGCTTCTTCCTGGCCACCGACCCCGCCGGGGGCGAGCCGGCCTGGTGGTTCGGGGGCGGCTTCGACCTCACCCCGTACTACGGGCACGAGGAGGATGCGGTGCACTGGCACCGGACCGCGCGCGACGCCGTGGCGCCGTTCGGCGAAGAGCTCTACCCGCGCTTCAAGGAGACCTGCGACCGCTACTTCTTCCTGCGCCACCGCGGCGAGCCCCGCGGCATCGGCGGCATCTTTTTCGACGATTACAACGCCCCGGGGTTCGAGCAGTCCTTCGCCCTCCTGCGCGCCGTGGGCGACGCCTACCTGCCCGCCTACCGGCCCATCGTCGCCCGGCGCAAGCACCTGGCCTTCGGCGAGCGGGAGCGGCGCTTCCAGCTGTACCGCCGCGGCCGCTACGTGGAGTTCAACCTCGTCTGGGACCGCGGCACCCATTTCGGCCTGCAGAGCGGCGGCCGCACGGAATCCATCCTGATGTCCCTGCCCCCGCTCGTCCGCTGGGACTACGACTGGCACCCGGAGCCCGGCTCGCCCGAGGCGCGGCTGCACGAGGTCTTCCTGCGCCCCCGGGACTGGGCCGGCGCCGCCGCCAACCCGCCTCCCGCCTGATGACCTCCCGCGAACGTTTTCTCGCCGCCGGCCGGAACGAGCCGCTCGAGCGCCCTCCCCTGTGGGTGATGCGCCAGGCCGGGCGCTACCTGCCGGAGTACCGCGCCCTCAAGGCGCAGTCCTCCTTCCTGCATATGGTGCGCACCCCGGAGATCGCCACCGAGGTCACCCTCCAGCCGCTGCGCCGCTTCGCCCTCGACGCAGCGATCCTCTTCTCGGACATCCTAGTCATCCCCGAGGCCCTGGGCCAGGGCTACAGTTTCCGGGACGCGGGCGGCATCGAGATGGACCGCCGCCTCGGAAGCCGGGCCGACATCGAGGGCCTCGCGCCCGCCGCCGCCGTGACGGAGCGGCTGGACTACGTCGCCGCGACCCTGCGGCTCCTGCGCCGGGAACTCGGGGACCGCCACGCGCTCCTCGGCTTCGGCGGCTCCCCGTGGACACTCGCGACGTATATGGTCGAGGGCGGGAGCGCCGATGACTTCGAGCGGATCAAGGAGCTGTTCTACGCCGACCGCGGCAGTTTTGACGCGCTCCTCGAGCGCCTGACCGAGGCCCTGATCCTCTACTTCCGGATGCAGATCGCCGCCGGCGCGGACGCGATCCAGATCTTCGATTCTTGGGGCGGCATCATCGCGGGCCCCGACTACGAGGCCGCCTCCCTGCGCTGGATCCGGCGCATCATCGCCGCGCTGCCCCCGGAGTTTCCCGTGATCCTCTACGCCAAGGGCACCGCGCCGCACTTGACGGACCAGGCGTTTACCGGCGCGCGGGTGCTGAGCGTGGACTGGACTTGCGACCTCGCCGCGGTGCGCCGCGCCCTGCCGGGCAACGTCGCCGTGCAGGGCAACCTCGATCCCGTGCTGCTCAACACCACGCCCGAAATTGTGGCGCGCGAGGCGACCCGCCTGCTCGCGTCGATGCGCGGCTGCACGGGCCACATCTTCAACCTCGGCCACGGCATCACGCCGCGGGCGCGGATCGAGTGCATGGAGGCGCTGGTCGCGACCGTCACCGGCTGGCGCGGCTGAGCCGGGGCGACCCTTGACTCTCCCCGGGGCGATCCTACCCTCCGCCCCTTTTCCCGGTATGGCCCAAGACCTAAAGGACACCCTGCAGTTGCCGCGTACCGGCTTCCCGATGCGGGCCGCGCTGGCGCAACGCGAGCCGGGCCGTGTCGCCCACTGGGAGAAGCTCGGGCTTTACCGCCGAATCCAGAAACGGCGCCGCGAGGCGCCCCGCGCGTTCGTCCTGCACGACGGCCCGCCCTTCACCAACGGCGACGTCCACATCGGCACCGCGCTCAACAAGGTGCTCAAGGACACCCTCAACCGGTACAAGTCGATGCGGGGCTTCCGCACCCCCTTCGTGCCCGGCTGGGACTGCCACGGGCTGCCGATCGAGCAGAAGGTTTCCCGCGAGCTGCAGGCGCAGCAGCAGGTCCTCTCGACCGCCCAGCTGCGCGCGAAGTGCGACGCGTTCGCCGAGGGCTGGATCTCCACCCAGACCCGCCAGTTCAAGCGCCTCGGCGTGCTCGCCGATTGGGAGAACCAGTACAAGACGAAGGATCCGGTGTTCGAGGCGGACATCGTCCGCACCTTCGCCGCCTTCGTCGAGCGGGGTCTGGTCTACCGCAGCAAGAAGCCGGTGTACTGGAGTATCCCCTTCGAGACCGCACTCGCCGAGGCGGAGATTGAATACCGCGACCACGTCTCACCTTCGATCTGGGTCCGCTTCCCCGTGCCCGCCGCCGAGGCGGCCCGGCTCAACCTGCCCGCCGAAGCGCCGCTCGCGGTCCTAATCTGGACGACGACGCCGTGGACGATCCCGGCCAACCTTGCGGTCGCGGTGCATCCCGAGGTGGACTACGTGATGGCGGACCTCGGCGCGGAACGGATCATCGTCGCCGCGGCCCTGCTGCCGGCCGTCCTCTCGGCCGCCGGCGTGCCGGCCAACGCGCCGGTCCTGCGCACGGTCAAGGGCGCCGTGCTCGCCGGGCTGGCCCCGCGCCACCCCTTCCTCGACCGTCCCGCCCCCGTGGTGCTGGCGGACTACGTCACCACCGACAGCGGCACCGGGTGCGTGCACACCGCCCCGGGCCACGGCGCTGAAGACTATCTCACGGGCCTGCGTTGCGGGCTCGAGATCTACTGCCCGGTGGGCAATGACGGCCGGTATCTGGACGACGGCCGCCTGCCCGCAGATCTCGTCGGCCTCTCCACCCTCGAGAGCGTGGAGGATCTGGCCGCCAAGCGCACCTCGCCCGCGAACATCGCCATCCTGAAGAAGCTGGCCGCGGCCGGCGCCCTCTTCGCCAAGGCCCGCTACACCCACAGTTACCCGCATTGCTGGCGCTCCAAGACACCGATCATCTTCCGCGCGGTGGACCAGTGGTTCATCTCGCTCGACCGCGATGGCCGCCGCGCCGCGGCGCTCCGCGAGATCGGGCGCATCGCCGGCACGGAGGGCTGGATCCCCGCGCACGGCGAAGCCCGCATCCGCGCCGCGGTCGAGTCCCGCCCCGACTGGTGCGTCAGTCGCCAGCGGGCCTGGGGCGTGCCCATCCCCGCGTTCTTCGACGCGGCCGGCCGCGCCTTCCTTGACGCGGGCGTCGCGCGCACCATCGCGGCCAAGCTCGAGGCCCGCGGCTCCAACTTCTGGTTCGAAGCCTCCCCCACCGAGATCCTCGAGGGCATCCCGATCCCGGCGGGCTGGCCCGCCGCCGCCGAACTGCAGCGCGGACGCGACACCCTCGACGTCTGGATCGATTCCGGCAGCTCGCACGCGGCGACCCTGCGCCGCGGTGTCGGCGGCACCCAGTGGCCAGCGGACCTCTATCTGGAGGGCAGTGACCAGCACCGCGGCTGGTTCCAGTCCTCCCTCTGGACGAGCGTCGCCGCCTACGATGCCGCGCCGTACCGCGCCGTCCTCACCCACGGGTTCATCGTGGGGAAGGACGGCAAGAAGATCTCCAAGTCCGGCCAGTACGAGAAGCCGCCCACCTCGGACAACTACGTCGGTCACTACGGGGCCGATGTCATCCGATGGTGGATCGCCTCGCAGGACTTCCGCGAGGACATCCGGGTCTCCGACCTCGACCAGGACCTGAAGAACCCGAGCAGCATCCTCAACGTTGTCGCGGAGAGCTACCGTCTGGTCCGCAACACCCTGCGTTACCAGCTTTCCAACCTCTTCGACTTCGACCCTGCGCGCGACGCCGTACCGCACGAGCGGCTGGACCTGATCGACCGCTGGGCGCTGCACCAGACGGCGATCCTCCTCCGCGACTGCACCGCGGCCTACGACGCCTGCGAGTTCCACCGCGTCTACCAGCTCTGCAACCAGTTCTGCGCCGTGACCCTCTCGGCGGTCTACCACGACCTGCTCAAGGACCGCCTCTACACGCACGGGACACGCTCGGCCCTGCGGCGCTCGTCGCAGACCGCCCTCCACGGCATCTTCCACACCCTCGTGCGCCTGCTCGCGCCCGTGCTGACTTTCACCTGCGACGAGGCCTGGAGCTTCGCCGCGACCGGCGAGGAGTACGCCGACGGCTCGGTCCACCTCGAGGACTGGCCCGTGGCCGGCGCCGGCTGGCTCGACCCGGCGGCCGACGCCGAGGTGTCCGCCCTGCTCCGCATCCGCGGGCAGGTGAACGAGACCCTCGAGCCGCTGCGCGCGGCCGGCCGGATCGGCAAGTCCCTCGACGCCGCCGTCACCCTGCGGGCGCCCCGCGGCGGCGAGACCGCGGCCCTGCTCGCGCGGCACCGCGAGGCGCTGGCAGAGCTCCTGATCGTCTCCCACGTGGCGCTCGCGCCGGGCGAGGGCGACACCCTCGCGGTGGAGGCGCGGCCCTGCGCCGAAGCCGGACTGGTCCGCTGCCCCCGCTGCTGGCGCTGGGTACCGACCCTCGTCCCGACCCCCCGCGGGGAGACCTGTCCCCGCTGCGCCGAAGCCCTTACCCCTTAACCCCCTGAACCATGGCCTCGAAAAAACCCGCCCCCGCCCCCGCGAAACCGGCCGCCGCCAGGCCGGCCGCGAAGAGTCCCGCGAAACCCGCCGCCCGGCCGGCCCCCCCGGCGCCGAAGCCGTCCGCCACCAGTCCGGCCGCGAAGGCCGGGAAGACCGAGGCGGGCCCGAAGCCGGCGGCCAAGCCCGCCGGCGCCTCCACTCCTCCCATGGAAAAACCGTCCAAGAAGAACGCGCTGCGCGACTCGATCCTGAAACGCAAGGGCGCCGCCAAGCCCATCGCCTTCAGCCTTGATGAGGTCCGGGCCATCGCCCAGACCGTCACCAGCCGGACCAACATCCCCTTCGCCGGCAAGGCGGGCAAGTCGGGCAAGGCGGCGGAGGCCGCGCCCAAGGCCAAGCCGCAGCACGTGAAGGCCGCCTCACTGGCGGACATCCTCGGCTTCAACCCGAAGCGCGGTAAGGCCGCCCGCACCGAGTCGGACCGCGAGGTGCCGGAGAAATTCAAACGCTTCCACCGGCTGCTCGTGGACCTCCGCTCGCATCTCACCGAAGACATCGAGCGGCACTCCGAGGAGACCCTGAAGCGCTCCGCGAAGGACGACGCCGGCGACCTCTCCGCCTACGGCCAGCATATGGCGGACGCGGGCACCGACACCTTTGACCGCGATTTTGCCCTCAGCATGGTGGCGAGCGAGCAGGAGGCCCTCTCGGAGATCGACGCCGCGATCAAGCGCATCCACGACGGCACCTACGGCATCTGCGAGATCACGCAGAAGCCGATCGCGAAGGAGCGGCTGCTGGCGGTGCCCTTCACCCGCCATTCGGCCGAGGCCCAGAAGGACCTCGAGCGCAACCGCCACCGTGCGCGGACGCAGGCGGGCCTCTTCGGCGAGATGGGCGAGGAGGGCGGCAAGGGGATGGAGGACTCCGGCGGCGAGGATTGAGCCGCGCCCGCGGCGCCGCGATGTCCCCCCCGCAGGCCAAGGCCCCCGGCCCCCGCTGGCACGCCTACCGGCGGCTCTGGTGGCTTCTCGCGCTCACGCTGGGGCTAGACCAGGCCACCAAACTCTGGGTCGTCGCGCGCATCCCCTACAACCCACTCCACGCGCACGGCTTGGGCCAGGACCACGAGGTCATCCCCGGCTTCTTCTACTTGATCCACGTCGGCAACACCGGCGCCGCCTGGAGCATCCTCTCGGGCCGAAGCGTGCTATTGGCCGGCCTCGCGGCCACGACCCTGGCCGCGATCTTCCTCTGGCGGCATTCGCTCGGCCTCCGCGATCCGCGCCATCAGACCTGCTTCGGCCTGCTCTGCGGCGGGGTGGTCGGCAACCTCATCGACCGGATCGCCCACGGGCACGTGATCGACTTCATCGACCTGCACTTCGGCGCCTACATCTACCCCACCTTCAACGTCGCCGACAGTGGGATCTGCATCGGGGTGCTGCTCTACCTGTGGCATTCTCTGCGCGCGCCGGAGCCGGATGCCGGCCCCTCCGCGTGACCCACCGCCGGGGCCGCCTCGCCGCCGCGGAGAAACTCCTTGGCGCTGCGGCGCCCGCCCGCGAGCATCTGCCCTCCTGCCGTGTCGCCGCTCCCTGACCGCCTCCCCATCACGCCGTTCATCCGGCCGTCCCGGGGTGAAGTCCGCCTGCCGGGTTCGAAGAGCCTCACGAACCGCGCGCTCCTACTCGGAGCCTTGTCTCAAGGTCCGGTCACGCTCACCGGCGCGCTGGCCAGCGAGGACACCCACCTGATGGCCGAGGCTCTGCGTCGCCTCGGTGTGCGGGTCGCCGCCGATGGTACCACCCTACAAATCTCCGGCCAGGAAAACGCCCGGCGCGGCGGCGAAGCGGAGCTGTTTGTGGGACTCGCAGGAACGGCGGCACGTTTCCTCACCGCCCTCTGCGCTGCGGCACCCGCGGGCCTCTACCGGCTGGACGGCATTCCGCAGATGCGGCGCCGCCCGATGCAGCCCCTCATCCAGGCCCTCCGCGAACTGGGCGCTAAGATCCGGTGCCCCGGTGAGGAGGGCTTCTTCCCCCTCGAGATCCACGCCCGCGGCCTCGCCGGAGGACGGGTCGACCTCGACCCGCGCGAGAGCAGCCAGCTCCTCTCCGCGCTACTGATGGTCGCGCCCCTCGCCCGCGCCGAGGTTGAGATCCATCTGACCGGCGAGGTGCGCCGCCCCTTCGTCGAGATGACGGCGGCACTCCTGACCCAATTCGGTCAGCCAGCCCCGGTCTGGCGCGCCCGGGATCTGATCGCGGTCCAGCCCTACCCCGCGTATGGCCCTCCCGGCGGGACCTACGGCATCGAGCCCGACGCGACCGCCGCAAGCTACTTCCTCGCGCTACCGCTGGTCGCCGGGGGCTCACTAAACCTGCCCGGACTCCACCCGCCCGGAACGGGGCTGCAGGGCGACACCCAGTTCATCCGGGTGCTAGAGGCCTGCGGGCTAGAGGTGACGGCCGGGACTGGCAGCTTGCGGGTAGCCGCGCGGCCAGGCCGTCCGCGGGCCACCCGCACGGACTTCAACGGTTTCTCGGACACCTTTCTAACCCTGGCGGCGATCGCGCCTCTGCTGGACGGGACCACCCGGATCGAAGGCATCGCGCACACGCGCAAGCAGGAGACGGACCGGGTGGCCGGGATGGCGCGGGAGTTGCGGCGCCTCGGCCAAGAGGTGCGCGAGGAGGAGGGCGCGCTGGAGATCACCCCGCGGCCACTGCGGGCGGACCAGACCATCGACACGCACGGGGACCACCGCTTCGCGATGAGTTTCGCGATCCTCGGCTGCCACGACCTCCGGGGCGACGGCCGGCCCTGGCTTACGCTCGCCGATCCCGGCTGCTGCGCGAAGACCTTTCCCGGCTTCTTCGCGGTCCTCGAGGAGCTCCGCCGGGCCAGCCTCCCCTCCTGATGGAAACGCGCCCCTTTCTCATCGTCGCCATCGATGGCGGCGCCGCCTCGGGCAAATCTTCCACCGCGCGGGCCCTGAGCGCCCGCTTCCACCTGCTGCACGTGGACACGGGCTCGTTCTACCGGGCCGTCACCGCGGTGCTGCTCCGGCGCGGCGTCGCGGCGCACGACCCCGCGCGGATCGAGGCCGAGGTGGCCGGGCTGAGCCTTGGCACCCGCATCACCGGGCGCTCGGCCGAGATGGAGATCAACGGCGAGGTGATCCCCGACGCGGAGATCCGCGGCGCGGCGGTGAACGCGGCCGTGTCGCACGTCGCCGCGCTGCCGGCGGTGCGGGCCGCGCTCCTCGCCTACCAGCGCGGCCAGGAGGGCGTGGCCCGGGCGGGCGGGTTCCGGGGCCTGGTGATGGAGGGGCGCGACATCGGGTCGGTGATCTTCCCCGGCGCCCCCTGCCGTTTCTTCCTCCACGCGGACCCGGTGGAGCGCGCCCGCCGCCGCGCGCGCGAGGGGGGCCAGGACGCGATCGCCCTGCGGGACCAACTCGATTCGTCGCGCAAGGCGGCCCCTCTCGCCTGCCCGCCGGGCGCGGTGGCGGTCGACACCACCCATCAGGGCCTGGACGAGGTGGTCGCGCTGCTTTCCCGCCCCATCGCGGAACACCTCGGCGGATGAGCACGGCGTTTCCCCAGACCTCGATGCAGCCGGTCTACGGCTTCTGCCATTACTGGCTGAAGGTGACGTACGAGATGTGCTTCCGCGGCGAGGTGAGCGGCCTCGAGCACGTGCCGGCCCGCGGCGGCTTCCTCCTGGCCGCGAACCACGCGAGCTTCATCGATCCCCCGATGATCGGTTGCCAGTTGCCCCGCCAGATCGCCTACTTCGCGCGGAAGACGCTCTGGAAGGGCGGCTTCTCCTCGTGGTGGCTCGACGCGGTCGGCACCATCCCGGTGGACCGGGACGGCGGGCAGGACGTCAGCGCGATCAAGCGCGTGCTCCGGGCGCTGCGCGACGAACGGGGGCTCATCCTCTTCCCGGAAGGCACCCGCACGCCGGACGGCCAATTGCAGGCGGCCAAGGCGGGCGTGGGCTTCATCGCGGTCAAGACGCAGGTCCCCGTGGTGCCGGTGCGAATCTTCGGTTCCCACGAGGCCTTCGGGCGGGACCGGCCGTTGCGGCTCGGCACACCGGTGTCGGTCGTGTTCGGCGCGCCGATCCTGCCGGCCGCCTACGACGACCCGCGGGCCGGCAAGGAGCGCGCGCAGGTGGCCAGCGACCGCATTATGGCGCACATCGCGCGGCTCACCCCGCCGGGCAGCCGCGTGCTCTGAGCCCCCCGCCGGGGCCGCCCGTCAACCCGGCGTCTAGCCGGAGCGCTCGCGCAGGATGGCGAGCACGTCCTGAAACTTGCCGCGGTTCGCCTCATCCGCGGCGACAAGATTCTCGTGGGCCTCCAGCACCAGCCGCGCGCTCTCGGCCTCGCTCTGCCGGCGGACCTGGAGGGCGGTGTCAAAATTGCCCAGCCCCACGACGCCGCCGGAACTGTCGAGCGTGAGCAGGCGGTGGAGGCCGAGGTTCCGCATCAGCTCCAGGTTCCGCGTGCCCGCCCGGACGATCACTAGGCTGCCCTCCGGGGCGGTCCGCCGGATCTCGATCGCGGCGCCGGCCAGGACGCCCAGGAAGGTGGAATCGACCCCCTCGCAGCCCGCGAAATCGAGCACCAGCCGCGGTTTGCCCAGCGCCAGCATCCGCGCGATGAACTCGCGCAGGCAGCCGCTGTTCTGGAAGGTGGCCCGGCCGTCGACCCGCACCAGCACCGGGTCCGACGAGGTGTCGGCCCGGAAGACAGGGCTGGGCGCTTCAGGCATCGGGCGGGGGTGCCGGCCGCGACGCCCGTGCGCCCGCGACCGGCGCTCGGGTCAGCCGCGGGCCAGAATCTGCCGCAGGACGTACGGCAGGATCCCCCCGTGCTGGTAGTAATCGATCTCGATGGGGGTATCGATCCGGCAGCGGACCGACACCTCCTCGACCCGGCCGTCCCGCCGGGTGATGCGCAGGGTGAGGTCCTGCTGCGGGCGCAACGCGGGCGAGAGGCCGACCACGTCGTAGGTCTCGTGGCCGTCGAGCGCGAGGCTGGCCGCGCTCGTCCCCTCCTTGAACTGCAGGGGAAGCACGCCCATCCCGACCAGGTTGGAGCGGTGGATGCGCTCGAAGCTCTGCGCGACCACGACCTTGACCCCGAGGAGGTTGGTGCCCTTGGCCGCCCAGTCGCGGGAGGAACCCGTGCCGTACTCCTGCCCCGCGATGACGATCAGCGGCGTGCCCGCCTGCTGGTGGCGCACGGCGGCATCGTGGATCGAGACCTCCTCGCCGGTGGGCTGGAAGAGCGTGTTCCCGCCCTCCTTGCCCCCGAGCATCAGGTTCTTGATGCGCACGTTGGCGAAGGTGCCCCGGGTCATCACGCGGTCGTTGCCGCGGCGGGAGCCGTAGGAATTGAAATCCTCGAAGGCCACGCCGTGCTCCACGAGGAAGCGGCCGGCCGGGGAGGACTTCTTGATGGCGCCGGCGGGGGAGATGTGGTCGGTCGTGACGGAGTCGCCGAAGATGCCGAGCGCGCGCGCCCCGCGAATTTCGGTGATGGTGCCCGCCTGCATCCCGAACTGGGTGAAGAAAGGCGGCTCCTGGATGTAGGTGGAGGCCGGGTCGAACGCGTAGACGTTGCCCGTCGAGGCGGGGATCTCGTTCCACTTCGGGTTCTGGGCCGCGAAGTCGCGGTAGAGGCGGCGAAAAACCTCCGGCTTGAGCGCGGCATGCAGGGCGTCCCGGACCTCGGTCAGGGTGGGCCAGACGTCCGCGAGGTAGACCGGCTTGCCCTCGCGGTCGTGCCCGAGGGGCTCGCAGCTCAAGTCCAGATCGACGCGGCCCGCGATGGCAAAGGCTACCACCAGCGGGGGCGACATCAGGAAGTTCGCCTTGACGTTCTGGTGCACGCGCGCCTCGAAGTTCCGGTTGCCCGACAGCACCGAGGCGGTGACGAGGTCGTGCTTCACGATCGCCTCCTCCAGCTGCGGGTCGAGGGGGCCCGAGTTGCCGATGCAGGTCGTGCAGCCGTAGCCCACGGTGTGGAAGCGCAGCTTGTCGAGGTACCGCTGCAGACCGGTCTTTTTCAGGTAGGCGGTGACGACTCGGGAACCGGGCGCGAGCGAGGCCTTGACGGCCCGGTTCACTTTCAGGCCGCGCTCGACCGCCTTCTTGGCGAGCAGGCCGGCGGCGAGCATCACGCTCGGGTTGGAGGTGTTGGTGCAGCTGGTGATGGCCGCGATCACGACCGAGCCGTTGGTCAGCCGGGCCTTGCGGCCGGCGGCGGTGGCGACGCGCGCCTCCTCGCCGAAGGCGGCGCGGGGCTTGCCGAAGCCATTCTCGGTGACGGGCCGCTGGAAGGCGCCGAAGAACTCGCGCTGTAGGTTCGCCAGCTCGATCCGGTCCTGGGGCCGCTTCGGCCCGGCGACGCTCGGTCCGACCGTCGAGAGGTCGAGCGAGAGGTCGGACGAATAATCGATCTGGCCCTGCTGGGGCATCCCCCAGAGGCCTTGGGCCTGGTAATAAGCCTCATACAGGGCTACCTGCTTTTCGTCGCGACCGGTGGCGCGGAGGTAGGTGGAGCATTCCCCGTCGATGGGGAAAAACCCCATCGTTGCGCCGTACTCGGGCGCCATGTTGGCGATCGTGGCGCGGTCCACCACCGGCAGCGCCTGCGCGCCCGGCCCGTAGAACTCGACGAACTTGCCGACCACCTTCGCCTTGCGCAGCAGCTGCGTCAGCGTCAGCGCGAGGTCGGTCGCGGTGACCCCCTCGCGCAGCGCACCCGTGAGGTGCACGCCCACGACGTCGGGCGTCAGGAAGTAAACCGGCTGGCCGAGCATCCCGGCCTCGGCCTCGATGCCGCCCACGCCCCAGCCGACGATCCCGATGCCATTGATCATCGTGGTGTGCGAGTCCGTGCCAACCAGGGTGTCCGGGTAGCACACGCCCTGCGCGTCGGTGAGGACGCCCTTGGCGAGGTACTCGAGGTTGACCTGGTGGACGATGCCGATGCCCGGGGGCACGACCTTGAAGGTGTCGAAGGCCTGCATGCCCCACTTCAGGAATTGGTAGCGCTCGCGGTTGCGGGAAAACTCCAGCTCGAGATTGCGCTGCATCGCGTCGGCCGAGCCGGCGAAGTCCACCTGCACCGAGTGGTCAACCACCAGGTCGACCGGCACCAGCGGCTCGATGATCTTCGGGTCCCGGCCCATCCGCGCGACGGCGGAGCGCATCGCCGCGAGGTCGACCAGCAGCGGCACGCCGGTGAAGTCCTGCAGCACGATGCGCGCGACCACGAACGGGATCTCCTCGGTGCGCGGGGCCTTGGCGCCCCAGCTGGCGAGCTCCCGGACGGCCCCCTCGGCGACGCGCTTGCCGTCGCAGTTGCGCAGCAGCGACTCGAGCACCAGCCGGATCGAGACCGGCAGCCGCGACACGCGGAAGCCGGCGGCCTCGAGGGCGGGCAGCGAGTAGAAGGAGTGCGACGCGCCGTTGGCGGAGAACGTCTGCAGCGTGTTGAAGGGATTCGGCAGGCTCATGAGGAAACGAAAGCGACGGCCGCGGGAGGGACGGGCGCACGCCCGCGCCGCCGGGGCGGCGGCCCGGCGGCGGCGGCAGGAAACCGGATCAGCTGGCGAGGGCGGCCTTGACGGCGGCGAAGTTCGGCAGGTCCTTCGGCGTGGCGGTCTGCTCGGCGTACTTCACGACGCCATCCCGGCCGATGACGAACGCGGCGCGCGCCGCCGTGTCGCCCACGCCCGCGAGCATCGGGAAGAGCACACCGTAGGCGCGGGTGACTTCCTTGTTCAGGTCGCTGACGAGTGGGATCGAGATCCGGTTGACCTTCGCCCAAGCCTCCTGGGCGAACGGGCTGTCGACGCTCACGCCGATCACCTCGGCGCCGAGCTGGGCGTACTGCTCGAGGCCGGCCGATTGGTCGCACATTTCCTGCGTGCATACGCCGGTGAAGGCCAGGGGGAAGAACAGCAGCACGGTCTGCTTCTGGCCGAAGTTGCGGCTGAGGGTGACGTCCTTGAGGCCTTCCGGCGTCTTGGTCTTGAGGGTGAAATCCGGGGCCTTGGTTCCGACGGCGATGGGCATAGGGAGCGATGGGTTGACGGTTGATCAGGCCCGGGCGCTTGGTCCCGGGAGGAAAGGTCACGTTGAGCGGCGCCCCGGCGCCCCGCAAATCGATTCTCGCGGCCCGCGCCCGGCGCGGAATCCGCACTTGCGCGCGCCCGCCCGCCCTCCGTTTACTCCCGGGTCCCGCATGAACATCCTCGATGAGCTGCGCTGGCGCGGCCTCCTCGCCGACTGCACCGATCCCGTCGCGCTCCAGGCCCGCCTCGACCAGGGCCCGATCACGCTTTACTGCGGCTTCGACCCCACCGCCGACTCGCTTCACGTCGGCAACCTCGTCCCGCTGCTCGCGCTGCGCCGCTTCCAGCTTCTCGGGCACCACCCGATCGCGCTCGCCGGCGGCGCCACCGGGATGGTCGGCGACCCCTCCGGCAAATCCGCCGAACGCAACCTGCAGACCCCGGAACAGGTCGCGCACAACATCGCCTCGATCCGGAACCAGCTTACCCAGTTCCTCGACTTCGACGTCCGCGCCAACCCCGCCCGCCTCGTCAACAACCACGACTGGACCGGCCCGCTCACGCTGCTCGAGTTCCTGCGCGACGTCGGCAAGCACATCTCCGTCAACTCGATGGTGGCGAAGGACTCGGTCCGTTCGCGGATGGAGGACCGGGAGGCCGGGATCAGCTACACGGAGTTCAGCTATATGCTGCTCCAAGGCTACGACTTCTACCACCTGCGCCACGCCCTCGGCTGCGAGCTGCAGATCGGCGCGACCGACCAGTGGGGCAACATCACCGTGGGCACGGAGCTCACCCGCAAGAAGCTCGGCGCCACGGTCTGGGGCCTCGTCTTCCCGCTGCTGACCAAGTCCGACGGCTCCAAGTACGGCAAGACGGCCACCGGCACGGTCTGGCTGGATCCGCGCCGCACCTCGCCCTACCGCTTCTACCAGTTTTTCGTGAACGCGGACGACGCGGACGTCGGCAAGCTGCTGCGGACGCTCACCTTCCTGGGCGCGGAGGAGATCGCCGGGCTCGAGCGCGAGGTGGCCGCCAACCCGGGCGCCCGCGCCGCCCAGAAGGCGCTCGCCCGCGAGATGACGCGGCTCGTCCACGGCGAGAGCCGCCTAGCCGGGGCCCTCCGCGCCAGCGACGCCCTCTTCGGCGGCCCGCTCGACGGCCTCACGGCCGAGGACTTCCAGGACATCATCGCCGAGATCCCGCGGCACGCGCTCGAACGCGGCCGCCTCGGCGGGGCCGGCGCCCCGCTCGGGGACCTGCTGGTCCACGCCGGCCTGTGCCCGTCGAAGGGCCAGGCCCGGAAGGACATCGAGGGCGGCGGGATCTACGTGAACAACCAGCGCACCGGGGAGATCACCCGCACGCTCGGCGAGGCCGACGTGCTGCACGGCAAGTACGTCCTCCTGCGCAAGGGCAAACGCAGCTACGCCGTGCTCGAGCTGACCTGATCAGCGGCCCCCGGCGGTCCCCGGGGCCGCCAGGAATCCGACGAGGTCCGCCATCGCCTGGGCGTCCACGGCCGCCTCGAGGCCCTCCGGCATCAGGGAGCGTCCCGAACTGATCAGGGTGCGCAGCTCGCTGCGGAGGATCACCTGTTCCTCCCCGTCGAGCCCCAGCAGGGTGAGCGAGCCGGCCGACTCGGCGGCGAGCATCCCCACCGCGGTGCGGCCGTCCGCGAGGTTGGCGGTGTAGAACAGGTAACGATCCTCGACCGCGCGGTTCGGATCGAGGATGTGCCCGATCAGGTACTCGGGACTGCGGTCCTTCACCACCGCCAGGTCCGGCCCGACCGCCCGGCCCGGCACTGGTCCGAAGCGATGGCAGGCGCTGCAGGACTGGGCGAACACCTCGCCTCCCCGGCGCGGATCCGCGCGTAACGGCGCCACGGCCGCCAGGTAGTCGCGGACGACCGCCTGCCGCCCGGCCGCATCCGCCGCCCCGAACACCGCCGCGGCCCGCTCCGCGATCCGCGGATTCCCGTGCTGCGTGAGGGCGGTCCGCCGCGCGGCGTCGATCTGGGCCCGGAAGGCCTCGTCGCGCTCCGCCCGGTCCAGCAGCACCTGGGCCCACGCGGGCCGGGCGGCCAGCAACCCCAGGATGATCGCGCGCAATGGTGGGGAGTGCCCGTCCCAGCCGGCGAGCAGGAGGCCGGGAGTCTGCGTCCGGTTGATGCCGCCCAAAGCGCGGGCCGCCGCCAGTTGGACCTCGGGCGGTTGCCGCGCTTCCAGCAAGGAGCCGAGGAGCTTGCCGTCCTCGGCCTGCTGCCCCCGACCGCGCCCCAGCAGCGCGACGGCCGCGAGCCGCGTTCCGACCGGGCCCGTCGCGTCGGCCGCGACCACCCGGGCGCGCGCGAGCACGGGGTCCAACGCCTCAAGGGCCTCGCGGAGTGGCGCGCCGGCGTCCCCGTGCAGTCGCGCCAACGTCTGCCCTTGCCGCTGGAGGAGATCCAGCAGTTCGCCCAGGGAGCGCAGGCCCTCGCCTTCCGCCCCGCGCGCCAACGCGGCGGGAACCGCCGCCAGCAACCGGGTGAGGGCGCGCGCGTTCGCCGTGGCCGCGGCAATCTCCGCCACCAACGCGGCCTGACCCGGCCCGGCGGCGGGCAGCGCCTCCAACACCACGTCGGCGTGCGGCAGCGCGGAACTCAGGGCGGCCGCACGCACGTAGCGGTCGCGCTCCCGGGCGAGCAACCGCGCCAGCGCCTCTCCCGCCTCCGCCCCCGGCCACTCCCCGAGCGTGTAGCCCACCTGCTGGCGCACCGCGGCGTCAGGGTCGTCGACCAGGCTGATCACCGCCGCGCGGAGCCCCGGATCGCCCGCGCCCGAAGCCTCGCTCAGGCGCACCGCCTGACGGCGCACGCCGGCGTGCGGGTCGCGCAGGGAACTGAGCAGCACCGCGGGATTCAGCGCCCCCAGCCCCTGCAATACCCAAAGCGCCTGGGCCCGCGCGGCGGGGAGTTCCGCGCCCCGCGCCACCCGCTCGACCAAAGCCGCGGCCTCGTCCGGCCGGCGCCACTCCAGTTGCTGCTGCGCCAGATCACGCAGCGTGCCGCTGGGCGAGCGCAGCGCGTCCGCCAGCCCCGCCGCCTCGGCGCGCTCGAGCCGGGGCACGGCCCGCAGGGCACCCCCGCGCGGCCGGATCCGGTAGATGCGGCCCTTGTCGGCCCCGGCCCTGAGGTCGCCCAGCACGCGCTGCCACGCGTCCGGGATCCATTGCGGATGCTCGATGACCAACCGGTACATATCCGCGAGGTACAACGCTCCGTCGGGTCCCGCCCGCGCCGCGACGAACCGCGACCAGGCATCCGTGGAGGCGAGGAACTCCGCGGCCGCCTCGGCCTCCGGGCGCCGGCTGCGGAACGTGGCGCCGTCTGCTTCCAGCACCTCGCGGTGCACGAGGTTGTGGACCGGCTCGCAGACCAAGATGTTGCCCGCGTAGCCGGGCCCCAGAAGCGAGTCGCGATAGATGACCGTGCCGCAGGCCGACGTGAAGTGGTTGGCCGCGAAGCCGTCGTTGAACCGCGCGAGGGTCACGCTGCGCGGGTAGACGCGGGCCGCCCCGGGGATCGCGGCCACCGTCACCGTGGCGGACGGCGGGACGAGCCGCGGGTTCCGCCGGAGGTAGTGCTCCTCGAGGGCGAAGTGCCAGATCGGGTTGGAATTGTTGCCGCCGAACCAGTTGCCCCAGTCGTCGCGGTTGCGCCCCGCCTGCGTCTGGCCCGCGACCGTCTCGATCTCCCCGGAGTCGGGCCGGAGCCGAAAGTCGCGCTGGCCGAGTTCCACCACGGGGCCGGCGATGCCCGCGCGCCGCACCTTGCCCCCGCTGTTGCCGTTGGCGAGGTGCACCCAGCCATCGAGGCCCCACTGGAGGCCGTTGCTCAGGTGCTGCTCGTTCCCCTCCGCGAGGCCCGTGAACAGCGGCCGCCGCACATCGGCCCGGCCGTCGCCATCGGTGTCCTCAAGGAACAGCAGGTCCGGCACCGCCACGACGAGGACGCCCGACCGCCACGGGAGCACCGCCGTCGGCGAGCGCAGTCCATCCGCGAAGAGCGTGGAGCGGTCGTAACGGCCGTCGCCCCGCGTCGATTCCAGCACGCGGATCCGGCCCCCCGGCTGCCCCTTGCCATCAAGGCCGCGCGGGTAATCGGCCATCTCGACCACCCACAGCCGGCCATCCGCACCCCACGCGAGATCAACCGGGTCGAGGACCGCGGGCTCGGCGGCCACCAGCTCGACCTCGAGGTCCGCGGGCACCTGGATCGCCGCGAGGGAGGCGGCGGCGGCCAGCGGTGCCGGGAGCACAACCTGGGGGGGCGGCGCCACCTCCTTGTAGCCGCAGGCCAGCCACGCGAGCAGGGGAAGGAGGAAACGGAAAAGTCGATCCGCGCGCATCAGGGCCAAGTAGGAGAGGAGTGGCGCCGGCGCAAGGGCGGGAACGGGACGCCTCAACGGCGGGCGGTGTGAAATTCCTCGGGCACCAGGCCGCGCACCGCGGCGATCAGGCGGTCCTCGGTGTCCGCCCGCAGGCGGGTCGGCCAGCCGTAGTAGTCCATCGAGCCGTCGACCTCGTAACCGCCCTCCGGGTACATCCGGCGCGAGGGGACATAGCACGGCACGGCATTGGCGTAGGCATTCACCCAGAGCCGCGGCCCGTCGAGTTCCCGACGCAGGCGCAGGACGTATTCGGAAACCACCTCGCCGCCGAGGAACACCATCGCGAGTTCCCGCCCAAAGGTCCAGGACTGCACCGGCAGGGGCACCGCGTCCGGAAGTGGCCGGCCCGCCGCGAGGTCCGCCAGAAACCGGCCGGCCGCGTAGTGCGCCGGTGCCCGGGAACCGGGACCACGCCGGGCTTCCAGCGCGGCCCGGTCCGGCAGCGGGTCCAGCGGGAGCGGGACGAGGCGGTAGGCGGCCGCGGTGACCGGCCCGAGGGGCCTCCACGTGCCGGGCAGGAGCCGGGCGACCTCCGCCGCGACCGCGGCCCCGTGCACGGGCACGCCCTCGAGCCCGCGTGGCAGGCCCGGGTTGGCGTCCGCGCCACATCCGATCGCCACCAGCGCGGGCGCCCCCGCGTGGGCCGCCTCGAGCCGCGTCGCCGCCTCCCCCGCCCAGTCGGAGTGCACGAAGTTGTCCCCGCCGCCGAGCGTCGTGCAATGGCAGGCGTAATTCAGGAACAGCGCGCGGATGCCCCCGTCGGGGGCGCTGACGCGGAGCACGGGCAGCGCGTGATCCGCGGGGCCCTCGGGCACGATGCCGAAGCCCTTCCACTTGCCGTCCACGACCTGGCGCCGCTGGGTGGCGAACCCGACCCGGCCCTCGGCCCAGGCGAGCCGGGCCGGCCGGCGATCCGCCAGCGCGGCCGCGGCGACCTCGACGAGACGCTCCCGCAGGCGGGCGGTGTAGGCGGCGATGCGGGCCGTCTCCTCCGGCGGGAGGTCCCGCGCGAACATATTGGGCAGCACGTCGGCGAGCGCGGGGCCGTTGTGGGTGTGGGTCGCGCAGAGGGCGAGCCGCGCGCGGGGCAGGCCGAAGCGCCGTTCGAGGGCATCGGCCACGAGGCGGGCGGTCTCCTCCCCGATCCCGATCAGTTCCGCGGTGATCAGCACCACCGGACCCTCGGCGTCCCCGCCCAGCGCCAGCGCGCGCGCGTGCAGCGGGGCGCCGACCCGCGGCGCTTCCGTGGCGCGGGATTGGTAACCCGTCAGCCGGATGGGCACCTCGGGGGTGATGTCGACGCGGGCCACACCGACCGGCACCAGCGGGCCGGACGGGGCCGCCGGCGCGGCGGCGACGCGCAGCGCCAGCAGGGCGGCAAGCAGGAACCGGGTACGGCGGAAGGGCGCGGGGGCGGGGTGCATCGGGGTGATCCCCTTCGTGGCGCGGCGGCGACGGGGCGTCGAGCTCCCAGCGGCCGGCGCAAGTCCGGCTTGGCACGCGCCGCCGCCTCGCGAACATCGCGGGATGTCCCCCACCCCTTCCCTGCACGGGTTCAGTCTGGTCGCCGGCACGACGGTCGCGCCCGGGGGCCGGACCTTCCGGGCGGTGAACCCCGCCGGCGGCGAGCCGCTGGCGCCGGACTTCCACGAGGCGTCACCTGCCGAGGCGGACCGGGCGATGCGGCTGGCCCGCGAGGCCCAGGCGACGTTCGCGGACGCGACGGGCGAGACCCGGGCGGCCCTCCTCGAGGCCATCGCCGCCGGCATCGAGGAACTGGGGGACGCGCTGATCGCGCGGGCGAACGCGGAGACGGGCCTGCCCGCCGCGCGCCTGACCGGCGAACGCGCACGCACCTGCGGCCAGCTGCGGCTCTTCGCCCAGTTGGCGCGGGAGGGCTCCTGGGTGGACGCGCGGCTGGATCCCGCGCTCCCGGAGCGGCGGCCGCTGCCCCGGCCCGACGTGCGCCGGTTGCTCCGCCCGGTGGGCCCCGTGGTGGTGTTCGGCTCCAGCAACTTCCCCCTCGCCTTCTCGACCGCCGGCGGGGACACGGCCTCGGCGCTGGCGGCGGGTTGCCCGGTGGTGGTCAAGGCGCACCGGGCGCACCCCGGCACGGCGGAACTCGTGGGCGGGGCCGTCGCGCGCGCCGTGGCGGCGCGGGGCCTGCCAGCGGGCGTGTTCTCGCAGCTCCACGGCGAGGGCGCGACGCTGGGGGTGGCCCTCGTGCGCCACCCGGCGACGGCGGCGGTGGGCTTCACTGGCTCGCAGGCGGCGGGGCGCGCCCTGCACGACGCGGCGGCGGCGCGGCCGCGGCCGATCCCGGTCTTCGCGGAGATGAGCAGCCTGAACCCCGTCTTCCTGCTGCCCGGGGCGCTGCGCGAACGGGGCGCGGAGATCGCGGCGGGCCTCCTCGCCTCGTTCACCCTGGGTGTCGGCCAGTTCTGCACCAAGCCCGGCCTCGTCTTCGCGGTGCGCGGCGAGGCCACCGAGGCGTTCCTCACGGCCCTCGCGACCGGCGTGCGCGCCGCGCCCTGCGGCACGATGCTCACCCCGGGCATCCGCGCGGCGTTCCTCGCCAACCAGGCGCGCCTCCTCGCCGCGGCAGGGGTGGCCGAGTGGGCCGGCGGGGCCGGCGAACCCGCCCCCGAACGGCACGAGGCGCGGCCCGTCGTGGCGCGCACCACCGCCGCGCGCTTCCTCGCCCACCCCGAGTTGGCGGAGGAGGCCTTCGGTCCCTTCACCCTGGTCGTCGAGGCCGGGGATGGCGCCGAACTCGCCGCGTGCGCCGCGGCCCTCTCCGGGCAACTCACCGCCACCCTGCACGGGACCCCCGGGGATCTCGCCGCCGCCGCCAGCCTCCGGGAGCTGCTCGCGGAACGCGCCGGGCGGCTCGTCCTCAACGGCTTCCCCACCGGCGTCGAGGTCTGCCCGGCGATGCACCACGGCGGCCCGTATCCGGCGACCACGGACAGCCGCTTCACGTCCGTCGGCACCGCCGCGATCCTGCGCTTCGCCCGCCCCGTCTGCTACCAGGGTTTCCCCGACGCGCTGCTGCCGCCGGCGCTGCAGGACGCCAATCCGCAGGGCCTGCTGCGGCTGGTCGACGGCCGGCCGACCCGTGAACCCCTCGCCGCGCGGAGGGCGGGCTGAGATGGACCCGCTCCTCGACTCCCCGGAGGCCGCCTACGCGGGCCTGCGCACGACGGCGGAGGGCCCCGCGGGACGTCTGCCGCTGGAACCCACCCAATTGCGCCACCTCAGCAGCGGCGACCTCTTCGGCCTGACCCAGAACGCGGGGATGGGCTGGAATCCGGCGCTGCTCGGCGGCCGCCAGTACCTCATTCTGAGCACCCAGGGCGGCATCCGCGCCCCGGACGGCACGCCCGTCGCGCTCGGTTACCACACCGGGCACTGGGAGGTCGGCCTGCTGATGGAGGAGGCCGCGCGCGCGTTCACCGCGGCGGGCGCCATCCCCTTCGCGGGTTACGTTTCCGACCCCTGCGACGGCCGGACCAACGGCACGGCGGGGATGCTCGACAGCCTCGCCTACCGCAACGACGCGGCCGTGGTGCTGCGCCGCCTGATCCGCTCCCTGCCGACGCGGCGCGGCGTCCTCGGCGTCGCCACCTGCGACAAGGGGCTGCCCGCGATGATGATGGCGCTGGCCGGCTGCCCTGACCTGCCCGGCATCCTCGTGCCGGGCGGCGTGACCCTCCTGGCGCACGGTGCGGAGGACACGGGCAAGGTCCAGACCCTCGCGACGCGCTTCGCCCGCGGGGAGATCACGCTCGACCACGCCGCCGAGATGGGCTGCCGCGCCTGCGGCTCGCCCGGCGGCGGCTGCCAGTTTATGGGCACGGCCGCGACCAGCCAGGTGGTCGGCGAAGCCCTCGGGTTGACGCTCCCGCACGGCGCGCTGGCCCCGTCCGGGGCGCCCCTCTGGCGCGACCTCGCTCGGCGCTCCGCCGGCGCGCTACTCGCGCTCGACCAATCCGGCACGCCGCTGCGGGAGATCCTGACCGGGGACGCGGTGCACAACGCGCTCGTGCTGCACGCGGCGTTCGGCGGTTCCACCAACCTGTTGCTGCACCTGCCGGCGATCGCCCACGCGGCGGGCCTGCAGCCCCCGGCACTTGAGGACTGGATGCGCGTGAACCGCGCGGTGCCGCGGCTGGTCGACGTGCTCCCCAACGGCCCGCGCAGCTTCGCGACGGTGCAGGTCTACCTCGCCGGGGGCGTGCCCGAGGTGATGCTGCACTTGCGCGCGACCGGCCTGCTGCGCCTCGGCACCCGCACCGTTTCCGGACGCACCCTCGGCGAAAACCTCGACTGGTGGGAACGTTCCGAGCGCCGCCGCCGGCTCCGGGAACTGCTGCACGGACTGGACGGCATCGATCCCGACGAGGTGATCCTCTCCCCGGAGCGGGCCGCCGCCCGGGGAATGACCAGCACCCTGACCCTCCTGCGCGGCAACCTTGCGCCCGAGGGCGCGCTGGTGAAGAGCACCGCCATCAGCCCGTCGCTAATCGGGCCGGACGGGATCTACCGCCACGAGGGTCCCGCCCGCGTCTTCACCACCGAGTCGGCCGCGATTGCCGCGGTGAAGGCTGGCCGGCTCACGCCGGGCGACGTGCTTGTACTCGCGGGCATCGGGCCGGGCATCGGGATGCCCGAGACCTACCAGATCACCTCCGCCCTGAAATACGTGCGCGGCGGCGAGCGCATCGCGCTGGTCACCGACGGACGCTTCTCCGGGGTGTCGACCGGTGCCTGCATCGGCCACGTGAGCCCCGAGGCCTGGGCGGGCGGCCCGCTCGCGGGGGTCCGCGACGGCGACCGGATCCGTCTGGTGGTGGATACGCGCCGCCTTGAGGGCTCCGTGGATGCGATCGACCTCTCGGCCGCGGAACTGGCGGCCCGCGGGCGCCATCCCTCGCTCCGGCCCGACCCCCGGGTCCCGGCGGACACGCGGCTGTGGTCCGTGCTGCAGCAGGCGTGCGGCGGGACGTGGGCCGGCTGCGTCCACGACGCCGACCGCATCGCGGAACTGCTGGAGCTGGGGCTCGCCGCGGAACGTGCCGCGGCGGCGAAGCCCGCCGGCGAATGAGCCGCGGGCCGCGCCTCGGGCGCCCGGCGGCTCAGGCCTCGACGCCGAGTTTCTCCAGCAGGCGCTGGAGGTCCTCGTTGCCGCGGTACTCGATGACGATCCGGCCACGTCGGGCCGTGTGCAGCACCGCCACTCGCGCGCCGAGATGCGAGGTGAGCCTCCGTTCGATCCCGGCCACGGCCGCGGCATCTTGCGGGCGCGAGCCCCGCTCGGAACGCGGGGATCCCGGCGTGCGCCGCGAGGCCTGGGCGGCTTTCTCTGCGGCCCGCACGCTGAGCCCCCCCTCGAGGATGCGCCGCGCCAGCACCGTCCGGGACGCGCCGGGCTCGACCCCGAGCAACACCTTGGCGTGGCCGACCGAGAGCAGGCCCTTGGCGAGATAACCCTGCAGCTCCGCCTCAAGCGAGAGCAGGCGCAGGGAATTCGCGACCGTGGCGCGGCCGCGGCCCACGCGCTCCGCCGCGGTATCCTGCGTGAGGTCGAAGTCGCGGATCAGGCTCGCATAACCTTGGGCCTCCTCGAGGGGATTGAGCCCTTCGCGCTGGAGGTTTTCGATCAAGCCGATCGCGGCCGAGGAGGCGTCGCTCGCCTCTACCAGCCGGGCGGGGATAACCTTGATTTTAAGAAGCTGGAAGGCGCGCCAGCGGCGCTCGCCGGCGATCAGCTGGAAGCGCTCCCCCTGCCGCCGCACGACGATCGGCTGGAGCAGGCCCTCGGCGCGGATGCTCTCGGCCAGTTCCTGCAGCTGCTCCGGCGCGATCTCGCGCCGGGCTTGGTAGGGACTGGGGTCCACGAGCCCGACAGCAATCTCCTGGAATCCGGGCGCCGCGACGGGCCCGGCCGCGGTAGACGGGGCCGCCGCGGCGGGGCTGGCGGCGGCAGCGGGCGTCGCCGCGGGCTGGGCGGGACGGGCCGCCGCGATGAGACCGCCAAGGCCGCGGCCGAGACGTGATTTGGGAGCTGCCGGCATAAGTTTATTTTCCTCCTGGGATGAAAAGGACCTGGCCCGCCTGAATCCGGGAGGGATCGGCGAGCTTGTTCGCGTTGATGATGTCCTGCGCGCGCCCGCCGGTCTTGCGGGCGATCACCGCCAGGGTGTCCCCCTTCTGCACGGTGTAACTGACCCCCTCGCGCGGGAAATCCTCGGCGAAGCCCGCCGCCGGGGCGCGGGCGCCGTTCGTGCGCGCCAGCGACTCCAGCGCGGCGTTCGTCTGCTTCGCCAATTTCTCCATCTGCGTGGCGACTTGCTGCAAGGTCTCGGCCTTGCTCGCGGCGACGGCGGCCCGTGCCTCCCGCGCCGACTCGGCCAAGGACTCCCGCAGTTGCGCAAGCGTTACCTGCGCCCGGCCCGCGGCCGAAAGCTGGCCACGCAGCTCGGCGTTCTCCCGCTCCAATTGCTCGACCCGCAGCGCGAGCTCGCCCAGCCGCTGCGACAGCCCCCGCACATCCTCCCGCAGATTCGCCACCTCCACCGGGAGGTTCTGGGCGTGGAGCGTCCCGGCCATAAGCAGGACGAGGCAGCGCGGCGGGAGCATCGGCGGCGACAATGAGGTGCGCGGGACCGAAAACAAGCGGCTAGTGGGTCGCGGCCGGCGCGGGCGGGCGCGGCGGCACCAGCAGCGCGGGCATCGGGCGCGAGGCGAACATCGCCCCCGCCGGCACCGGAAACCCCCGCAGGAACTCCCCTGCCGGCAACATCCGGCCGCCGGGCCGCTGCAGCCGGCGCAACCGCAGGAGTCCCGCCCCGGTCCACACCAAAAGCCCCTCCGCGTCGCTCCCCGCGACCGAGCCCGGGGCTCCGGGCGCGCCCAGCGGGAGGCCGGCCGCGAGGTCCGCCAGCCCGAACTTCAGGACTTCCGGGCCGAGCGCCGCGCTGCAACCGGGCCACGGGAAAAGCCCGTTGATGCGCGCCGCGAGTTCGGCCGCGGGCCGGGCGAAGTCCAGCGCCCCGTCCTCCTTGGTCAGTTTCCGGCAATGCGTCACCGCGGCTTCGTCTTGCGGGGCGAAGGCGAGTTCACCCCGCGCGAGCAACGGCAGGCACCGGGCGACCAGGGGCACGCAGGCCGCCGCGAGACGCGCGTCGATCTCAAGGGCGGTGTCCAGCGCGTGGATCGGGATCCGCTCCCGGTCTGCGACGGGCCCCGCGTCGAGGCGGCGAACGATCCGCATCAGGGAAACGCCCGTCTCCCGCAGACCTCGGGCGACCGCGGTCTGGATCGGGGAGGCCCCGCGGAGGGCGGGCAAAAGGGAGGTGTGCAAGTTGAGCATCCCGAGCCGGGGCACGGCGAGGAAGTCGTCGCGCAGAAGGTGGCCATAAGCCATTACTAACCCGAGGTCTGGGCAGAGCGCCGCGAGTTGGGCGGTGAACTCGGGGGTCAGGCGTTCCGGCTGCCGGACCGGCAGCGCGCGGGCCTCCGCCCACGCCTTGATCGCGTTGGGCCGCACCTGCTGCCCGCGACCAGCCGGACGGTCCGGCTGGGTGAAGACACCGACCACCTCGGCCACGGCCGCCCCCGCCCCAGCGAGCCAGTCCAGCAGCGGCCGGGCGATGGGATCGGAGCCGAGGAAGACGAGGCGCAGCGGCGGCATGCGGATGAAGTGACCGCCGCCGGGACGCCGGTTCAAAGCAAATCCCTGCCGGAAAGCGTTCTCGCCTGCGCGTCCCCCACCCGGCTTGCTCGGGAACCGCATGAATTCCCCGGAGCCCGCGACCCACGACGCCTACGCGGCCCTGCGGGTGCCCCAATACCGGGATTACCTGATCGGGAGCTCCCTCGCCCTCTTCGGCCGGCAGGCGGTCCTCGCGGCGGTGACGTGGCAGGTCTACGAGTGGACCCGTTCCGCCGCGGCGCTTGGGCTGGTGGGCGCCGTGAACGTGCTGCCCCTGCTGGCCCTCTCGCTGCCCGCGGGGGCGCTGGCGGACCGGCACGACCGGCGCCGCCTCATCGCGGCGGGCACGGCGGTGCTCGTGGTCGCGAACGGCCTCCTCGCCCTGCTCTCGGCCGCGGCGGACTCCCTCCCGGCCTGGGCCCCGCTCGGCTGGGGCAATGCGGCGTTGAGGGCGGTGGCCGGCTGGTTCGAGCTCGCGGGCGACCCCGCCCAGCTGCGTTTCGACCAACCCGCACTGCCCCTCATGTTCCTGCTGCTTCTGGGCCACGCGACCGTGCGGATCCTGGTGTGGCCCGCCCGCGCTAGCATCACCCCGCTGCTGGTGCCCACCCCCGCGCTCGGCAACGCGATCACGTGGAACTCCAGCAGCTTCGAGATCGCCACCATCGCGGGCCCCGCCCTCGGGGGGCTGATTATCGCCGCGGGTGGCACCACGGCGGTCTACCTCCTCGGCACGGTAACGGAACTCCTCTTCCTCGTCGCGATCGCGCGCGTGCGCTACTTCCACCCGCCGACCCCGGCGCCGGGGCAGCGCTCGTGGCGCGACATGCTGGCGGGGGCGGAATTCATCTGGAACCGGAAGGTGATCCTCGGGGCGAGCAGCCTGGACCTCTTCGCGGTGCTATTGGGCGGCGCCACGGCGCTGCTGCCCGTGTTCGCGGCGCAGATCCTGGAGGTGGGCCCCGTTGGTTTCGGCTGGCTCCGCGCCGCCCCGTCCATCGGCGCGATCGCGATGGCATTCTGGCTGGCGCACCGCCCGCCGCTCGCCCGGCCGGGCCGCGCCCTGCTCTGGTCCGTCGCCGGCTTCGGGTTGGCGACCATCCTCTTCGGCTGGTCGCGCTCGCTGTGGCTTTCGCTCCTCGCCCTCGCCCTCACCGGTGCGCTCGACAACGTCAGCGTGGTCGTCCGCCAATCGCTGGTCCAACTGCTCACGCCGGACGCGCTGCGGGGGCGCGTGACGGCGGTGAACCAGATCTTCATCGGCTCCTCCAACGAGATCGGCGCGCTGCGCGCAGGCCTGATGTCCGCGGCGGTGGGCCCGGTCGCGGCGGTCGTCTGGGGCGGCGTGGGCACCGTGCTGGTGGCCGCCGTGATCGCCCGGACGGTCCCCCCGCTCCGGAGCCTGCCGCCGCTGCACACCCTCCGACCCTGAGGCGGACGGAGGAAGGGGCAGACCCCGCCCCGGCGCCGCGCGGGGCGTCGCCGGGGCGGGAACGGTCAGTAACGGTAGTGCTCGGGCTTGTAGGGCCCGCCGACCGGCACGCCAAGGTAACCGGCTTGGTCCTTGGTCAGCTTGGTCAGCTTCGCGCCGATCTTGTCGAGGTGCAGCCGGGCCACCTCCTCGTCGAGGTGCTTCGGCAGCCGGTAGACCCCGACCGCGTACGCGTCCCGGTTGCGCCAGAGGTCCATCTGCGCGAGCGCCTGGTTGGTGAAGCTGTTCGACATCACGAACGACGGGTGGCCGGTGGCGCAACCGAGGTTCACCAGCCGCCCCTCGGCGAGCAGGTAGATCGAGCGCCCGTTCGGGAACGTGTACTGGTCGTACTGCGGCTTAACGTTGATCCGCTTGGCGTCCGACTGATTCAGGCGCTCGACCTGGATCTCGTTGTCGAAGTGGCCGATGTTGCAGACGATCGCCTGGTCCTTCATCCGCCGCATATGCTCGAGGGTCAGGATGTCACGGTTGCCCGTGGTCGTGACGTAGATGT
>Ga0194133_10002114_pt1 | contig 31904 bp, 26 predicted proteins | sample TA2KigOf40mmetaG_FD_155448 | JGI IMG/M metagenome (GOLD analysis project Ga0194133, IMG submission 155448) | Freshwater microbial communities from Lake Tanganyika, Tanzania - TA2015055 Kigoma Offshore 40m | ecosystem: Environmental > Aquatic > Freshwater > Lake | place: Tanzania: Lake...
TCTAATATGTTGGGTGTATATGTTTCTCCTTTTAAATCAAAAGACGACGATATTATTAATTTTTATGGGGATTTAGATTTAATGGATTATATTGGCGATCCTGGAAATATATTCGAATCAAAATATAAATCGTTGAATGACTTAAATGAAAATTATTATAAATTTGGAGGAGAACGAGTTTTATATCAAGAATTTTTAACTATATATAAAAATTATTTTGATAATTCTATATTTGATACAATCAAAAACATTATACCTGCGAGAACAAAATTTATAGGAGGAGTTTTAGTTGAATCATCTTTATTAGAAAGATCTAGAATTGCAATAAAGCCTATATATAAAGAAGAGTTGATTCCCTATAATGGAAATATAAATCTGTATAATAATTTTACCGCAACTATTTTTGCAACGGATGAATTTAATACTAATATAATTGCATCTGAAAAATCATCATTTATTAAAAGTTATAACATAAATGACGGATATATTTCTACAGACGATAATCAATATTACTTTACTGAATATGTTCAAAAAAATCAACCATTTTATGATTACAATCAGAAAAAGATATGTAAATTAAGAAGAATAGAAGAAACTCAAGAAATTTACAGTAATGATAAACAACCAAATCCAATTAAAATAACATTATCAAAAGTAATTTCCGTTCCATCATCATCATATATAAATCAAATTGGTGAAGATTATCATGTTACAACAGATGATGATTTGTCAATCACAAATATTTATCCTTTCCAACATTTTTCTTATAAACATAAACCACTACAGAAATTTCAAATTTATTTGAATGATGTTAATATAAAAAAGGATGACACTCCTCAACTATCAGCTTTACCCTCCTCGAACCGGCGTAATATTGATAGTGGAAATTATACAACTCAATCTTCAATTTCTACTTTAAATATTAATAGTGATCAAATTTTTATAAAATCCAGAAACACCGAATTAACTAATATAATAAGCTCTTATGAAATAACCTCGTCTACTAATTTGAATTTATTATCGTTTTTACCTGTTTTAACTCAAAGTTTATCGTTAAGTCAAAGTATTTTCATCATATAAAATAATAAAAAACATAAATTTAAACTATTTATATACATATGGCATATCTAGATAACAAAACAATAATCGTCGATGCTACACTAACTAAAAAAGGGAGAGAGTTATTGGCGCAAAACGGAAATTTGAACATAACTTCGTTTGCATTAGCAGATGACGAGATTGATTATAGTCTATACGACCCAAATCATCCACAAGGATCTAATTTTAATGATTTTGCTATAAGAAAAACGCCAATTTTAGAAGCTTTTTTTGATGAAACTCAATTAATGAAATATAAATTGGTTACATTGAATCAAGGAATTACAACAATACCTATTATATCATTAAATGCGACTAATATAAATGTTCCTTCGACTTTCACAGGCGATTCTATAATTTCACCAAGCACTAATCCTTCATATAATACAACTTTGGGATATACTGCTATATTGGCAAATAGAAATGTAGGAACAATCGTTCCAACAATCAACGTAACTGCAAATACTGTGTCAAATACTGTTACATCTTTTACAGGTGTTGCGGTCGAGACTTCCCAAGTAGTAATTGGTTTACAATTTAAATTTTTAGTAAATCCTGGAGTAGGAGAAACTACAACCACAACTTTAACAATTATCGGAAATGAAAGTGGTGGAAGTGTAACTATCCCTATAACAGTAACTGTTTAATTTTATGATATTCAAACAATTCGAATCGACTGATAAAATTGATGGTAAGACAAATAGAGTATCATCTCCGCTATGGCCAGCAGGAGACGTAAGTGTTCTTCAATCATCTTTGTATAATAATCCATATCAAACCGTCGTTTCAGGATCAAATATAAACGATCTAAAAAACGGATTGTATTACACAGATGTATACTATGCGGGAGAACCTGTATTTTCTGTCACATTTGGAAATCAATATGGAAGTGGGAGTTCTGTAACCGATGTAAATGTCGTAAAAGCATTTCCGAGTAAAGTTATATATTCACAATACAAAAATATATTGTTAAATTCTACAGATACTTCATTTACATTTGCAAACGCATCTGCAGCTAATTATATTAGTTCTTCAAATATTTATATAATTTCTTTTTCTACAAACAAATTTAAAGATAGATTAGATGAAGGTCAAATTCAATTTTCCTTAAGTGGTAGTAATGGAATATTTACATTTATAGATGATTCATCACCAAACAATGTTTTGGATAGTTATAATATTGTTAGTGGCAGTATCAAAAATGGTACTGCGGTTCCTTTTGTAGTAAATGGAGCAATTGATTATCGTGGTATAGGTAGAATTTATCCAAAAAATGGTATAATCGCATTGAATGCAGATAAGATATCACAATTAGTTGGGCCAGACTTGATACCATTATTGGAAATGACAGGATCAAGCTATCAATTAAACCACAATAAAATATACAATTCTATAAAAAATTGTTCAAATAGTTACTTCCATGTCAGAAAATCTGAATATTTACCTTCAAAATATTATTTTATAAGAGTTAAGAATCAAGAATTTAATTACTCCAATAATCCGACATTTGTATTATCACCCACTACAGGAAAATTAAGATATCCAGAGTTTTATACCGATCCAAGAACTTATATAACTACAATTGGATTGTATAATGAAAATAATGATTTAGTTGCTGTAGCGAAGACTAGTCAGCCAATCCTCAAAAAATTTGATAACGAATGTTTGATAAAAGTAAGACTAGATTTCTAAAATGATTAAATCATTAAAGAGGAATGATATACGATACACACCATTTGTCGCCAATAAATCTTGGAATTCTCAAAATCAAAGATTTGAAGATTTAATAAGTTGGCAAAGTGGAAGTGAAAGTGGTTCGCTATTTTTAACTTTTTTTGATTATGATGATGGAACACAAATGTCAGCAATATCATCTGCATTTTCGTCTGGGATTGCATATCAACAACAAGACGCTGATTTTTTAAAATTTAGAATAGGAAAAGAAATAACAGGTTCCACATTTTATCCATTGGGGAATCAATATTATAATCCAGAAACAAATCCTGTTAATATTGATGAAAGTTATCAATTATTAGTTTATAATAATGCAAAAAATTTCTATTATAAAGAGAGTGAAAATCCTACACAAATGTTTGGATTAGAATCTTTAGATACAAGTAATGTAAATAGAACTTTGCCAAAACAAATATCTGTATTTAATGTTCCTTTAAATAAATTTGGAGAAAAAATAGAGCCAAATAGTGTAAAAATTGTTCATGATTTGCCAATTGGATCCACAACAGTAATAGATGATGGTAAAAATAACTTAATAGTCAGTGGTAGTGTTTTTTCTAATGTTCAAAATGCAGGTTATGATTGTATATCTGCATCAATAATTCACAACAATTTAAATTTTACGTTCAACGGTTCTCCGAAATCTACAACTACATCAACGATTCCGCGTAATTTGTCAGTTTCCACTACTTATAACGGAAATTCAAATGCACCAACTAATGCGGGAACATATACAGTATTTTCAGAGATATCTGATGGATTTTATTGCGGAAATAAAACCGATAATTTGATTATCGAAAAAGCACAAGCAACAGTAACTGTCCATAATGTTTCAAATACATATACAGGAACAAGATTTGATGTAGCAGTGACAACCAGTCCAGCAAATTTAAAGTATAGTATCGTTTATAAAAAAGTCAACTCACAAGGCCCTATATCAGAACCAATTAATGTTGGAACATACCATGCAACCGTTACAATTGAAGATTCAAATTACAAAGGACAAGGATTTGGAAACGTTACAATTACCAGGGCAGAATCTATTTTAAACACGAGAAATATTTCTGATGTTACATACGGAGAAACTTTTGCAATACCATTTGCAGAAGATATTGTAAATGGATTTCCAATTAATTATAGTATTTCTGCTGGATCAAATTTAGCGCAAATAAAAGGGATTCCTGGAAACCAAATTATATCTCTAGAACCAAGCAAAACCTCAACATCTTTAGGCACCGTTACGGTTCTTGCACAAACTATGCCAACTATATCAGGAGTTTCATCGGTTTCATCTTCAAAGTCATTTAATATAATTCCAAAACAAATTAATTTAAATAGACATGTATTTGCCAAAAGTAGAAAATTTGAATCTGGGAATTTAAATGTAAATATCGATACTAATATCAGTCGAAAAATTGAATTAGGAATTCTTAACGATGATATTCCGCATGTTTCTATATCAAACGTATCGACTGGAACAATATCAAGTGATGCATCTGGAACTCAGATACCAGTCACGGCAGCGGCACCGTTTGTATTATCAGGAGCACGTGCATCAAAATATGAATTGATTCAACCATCACTTAATGTTCAAATATTTAATACAATAACATTAATTAACTTAAATAAAACATATGATTCAAATCCATATAGAATAAAAGATTTTTTTACAACTCTTCCATCAAATAACTTTACAGTCGAATGGATGCAAGCGGGTAATATAATAGCAACCGAAAAATTAATTCAAGGAGTGATATCTAGTGAAGAAGGTAATTTCCCAACAGATGTTGGTCAATATACATGTAGAATTACAAATAATAGTAATGGATTAAACGGATTGCCATTACAAACATTTACAGTTAGCATAATTCCAAGAACTGTTACTTCGGTAAATATATCAAATTCTAGTAAATTTTATTTACAATCCAAAACTGATATAATTTTATTTAAAGATAAAAAAAGTGACACAGTAAAATCATTTGAAAATGAAATCATTTTACCTACAGTTGCAGATATTACATTTTTAAATAGAAATGATGTCGAAATACAAACTTCAAATTTTAATAACCTTGTTAATTTTTATTTTACAAGTGGATCTTCACCAACACCATATAGTTTTCTAACAACAAAACCTACAGTATCCGGCACATATAAATTAATAACTGAAATTAAAGGTAAAAATTTAATTTATAATAATAACAATCCACAATGGAAGGTTGGAGATTTCATTTACATTGTAGTTAAAGATGTAAATGAAACTTCAAATTTATCTGATTTATTAGACTCAAATACAACAAGTTCAAATTATAATTTTAGAAAATATTTTGATCCATATACTCTTCCAAACTGGACAACGTTAGCAGGTTCATCGGCTGATTCAATAAAACAAGACATTACTGAATATCTAATGAACAATAATATAAATTATTTGGCTGTTAATTTGACAGGTGGCGGCGGCGGTTCATTAAGATTCGACAATTATCAAAGTACCGATAAAAATGTAACAATTAAATATTATAATTTAATTAATCTTGTCGGGCTCGCCATCCCACTTGCAATAGGCAACGATCAAACCATATTGACTGAATATTGTCCGATACCAAAAAATTCAGCAGATTTAAGTGATACATCGAATATTGTAATTCAAAAAGCAACGTTCTTTGTTCCGACCGACAATTATAGAATTAAATTCAGATTGTCAAATGTTAGAAATGCATATGTAAATCTAAAAATAGACGATGCTAATTTTGATGTAAATATAGAAGACATGACGGGCGGCAGACTTGGTAATTTTCAACCGACTATTACAAATTCTGAAAAAGAATTTACACTCTCATATGGATATCATCAATTTGAATTGATATTCATTAGAGATAGGTCACGAATATCAACTTATAATTTTTCGATTGATTATTTATCACAACAAAATCAAATTACATTTGTGACTCCAAATTCTCCTAACATAGGAGGAGGTTCTGGTGCATCAATCGGATTTACTATTCCATCTCAATATATCATTGATAATGATTTGAAAAATGTAAAATTTATGGTAGGAAAATCAGGTAAAGGAAATATTAATGATTCTATAAAAACGAAGCCTGTATTTTCATTTAAAGTAAATAATACTACTAACACAATAAAAGAAATGAATCTTACTTTAAGTGGAAGTCAATATTCTATAGATAATCGTTCATTAATTGTTTCTGGAACGGATATTGTATTAAATGGAGGAACTGAGAAAAGTGGTGACAATCTTATAACCACAAAAAATAATGGGAACTCTAATACAGATAATGTTATCATATCGCAAATTCCAACCAACACTGACGCAACATGTAAAATAAAGTTTATTTTTGGCCAATCATATAATAATTTAGTAACAATATTTCAAACTATTAATAGCCCAATTGATAACGGTGGCAATACGTATATGATAACAGGATCATATACAACACCAATATATTCATTTTTAGGAATGATTGCGGGTGGAGGCGAATCGGTATATATCGATAATACAGGAGTCACAAAGTATAATAATAAAGGAACATCATCAATTGATAATAAAAGTTATGAAGGTCAACTACTTAAAACTAGACAGGAAGGTAATTATCAACAAACAATTAATACTGAGTTTGATCTCAATAATAAACAATATTATAGTATTACTCCAACAGTGCCATATAATAAATCAAATAGAATAAATATATTTTATGCAAATTATGGACAAAATATTTTGACTGGATTTAACGAATCGAAAAACGGAAATGATGGAACAAATATATCTAATAATCCAGTTGGAGGATCTTCAGTTGATTTATCTGTTTCTGCATTTAAAAAATATGGAATGGGTGGTGGAGAAAGAAATCAAAACGGAACCAGAGGAAATTACGTTATAACAGGATCAAATTTGTTATATGAAATTTATTTAAACGGATCTTCAATATACAATATTGATACAATAACATAATATGAATTTTAATATAAAAAATGAAAATTATGGATACAGAGTTGCTGCTTATGGCGATTATGTGGCAATAGGGTCTCCCCCATCATTTCGATCAGGTTCTGGGTTTAGTGTTGGCAAAGTCATTGTTAAAAAATATAATTTTACAACAAATGATTATGAAAAATATCTCAGTTTGCAAAAAACTTTGGATCAAGATAGTGTAAATTCATTTAATTTATCCCAGGCAGATGATATTGAGACAGAAACAAGTGCGTATATAAAATATGATTTTACTGATAATATGGGAGTAAATAAGATTGAAAGTGAATACGGAAATTCTTTGTCACTATATGATACGGATTTGGCAGTATCCACTAGATTTTTTAGTTGTTCCGTATATTCACCTAACCCGCAAACTTTAATTACTGGTTCAAATGTTGATTTGTATGATTTGTCAACTAAAAATATAATTCCTTATTTTACTATAACAAGTTCATTTAAGAGAGAAAGTGGAAGTTTTGGCTGCGATGTTTCTTTAGGAAATAATATTATTGCGATAGGGTCAAATAAATCTTTCAATAATAAAGGTGAAGTCTTTTTATATACAAAAAAAACAAATAATGTTTGGACATATTTAACCTCACTCACAGGAAGTTATTCAATTGCCGGTGATTATTTTGGAACTACTATTAAAATCGATGCAAGTGGCAGCAATCGATTGATTATTGCAAATAGTTCGTCCAATTCTTCAAAAGGAACTGTTTATTTGTTTGAATCTTCATCTGCTGGGTGGCAAGAGGTGAAAAAATTTGTAGGAGACAACGACTACAATTATAAATTACAACACTTAGATAACTATCCTAGTTCATCTTATCCTCAAAATTATGATAATTTTGGTAAAAGTTTATCAATTTATGGAAATTATATTGTAATTGGATGTCCCAATGAATCTCAATATTATGAATATAGCGGATCTACTTTAAGAAAAAGAGGATGTGCATTTATATATCAATATTGTGATACGAAAAAAGAATGGAATCAAACACAAAAAATATATAACGGAATTTTAGATAAAAATGAAGCGGTATTTAAAAATAATAAATTTGGATATAGTGTAGATATTTTTGGAAATTATTTGGTAGCATCTTCGTTAAAATATAATTTTCCATTCAGCGCGAGTTATATTTCAGGAACATTAAATAAAGTTTTATTTAATGAATCTAATAAAAATTTGAATAATACACTTGGTTATGTTTATTTATATAAAAATATAAGCGGATCTTGGACTCCTATCAAAAACTTATATAGAAAGAAAGAAGTGGGATATCCATATACTGTTTATGGGCATTCAGTTTCTATATCTACTCAATCATTAATTGTAGGATCTCCTTGTTTATTTTTAGATTCAGTAAGAACCGTTACACAATCTATAGAAAATTTTACAAATATAAAAGGTAATTCTTATATTTATGATTTTAATGATTTTAATAGTAATGTTCAAGTTGGAAACGTGTTTTATAGAACAGGTGATTTTATATTTAAAACCACAGGCTCAATTTTTGAAGAATTGTCTGTTAGAAACGGATTATATGATGATGCAATTCCTTATTATGATATCAATTTTGATTCTCGTTTAACGTTATATGAAAATCAAATAATTTGCACAATTGATCCTGGCGAACTTAATGTAAGTACCAATCCTACCGCAACATATAAATTGCCATTTGATTACGATATTAATAGAGACAAAATTTTCGATTTTAATGATGCTGATTTAATTTTGAGATACATATGCAAAACGCTTTTAAATCATGAAAGATGGTGGACTATCGTAATTGAAAACAATTATGAAAATAGCTTGTTTAATTATTACACAGGCTTGCAAATTGACAAATATAATAAAACAATTTCACCCAAGACATTGAATTATTTTAGCGGATCATTATTGACCAATGAATATATTTCATATTTTGATCAAAAACGAACTATATTTGATTTTGATAGTGCAGGTTCTATAGATATAAATGATTTATTTATTTTCTGGAAATATTTTTCTAATCAGTTGACAGATAATTTATATAAAAAATACATTACAATAAAATCCACCCGTTCAAAATATTCTGATTTACTGACATACTTAGACAATAAAACAGGAAAAAATAATCCAAATTATATCAATCCAGAATTTTTTAAGTATCAATATAGTTCTTCAATAGACAATACAGGTTCATATCTGGCACCATATATAACTACTGTTGGACTTTATAGTGGTGTAGATTTAGTTGCAATTGGAAAATTAGGAACTCCAATTAAAAATGGAGGAGAATTTCCGCTAAATATTTTAGTAAAATGGGATATTTAATGATATTTATATAAAAAGAATAATATATGTCTAACAACAAAATTTCTAGAGAGTCTTTAATTAAAACCATCGAAGCTAGATATAAATCTAAACAACCTGCAGGCGGAGCGTTTGATGCTAAAAAAGTGAAAACTACACCAGGTATAGTTCAAACAGACACAGATTCTATTAATGTCAAATTGTATCGTCAAGGCGGGTTTCAAGTAAAAAAAACAAAAACTGGCTATAAAGGTATCAAAGGAGATCAATATAATTCAAATAGTTCACTTTTGTCTAGAGGATTAAATAATACACGTTATAAATAATCTATACTATATATTAGTATATGGTTATATTAGGACTCGATTTGTCATCAACAGTTTGTGGATATGCTATTTCGGAAAATGATAAAATTTCAGACGCTGGATTTATTGATATTTCAAAATATGATACCTATAAATTAAAAGCTAATGGAATTATTGATATATTAAAAAATAAATCGTTTGATATAATTCAGATAGAAGAATCATTAGCTAATTTTTCTTTTGGAAGAACTAGTCAACAGACAATATTAAAATTAGCTATTAACAAAGCAGTTATATGTTATATTCTAGAAGAATATTTTAAAGTTAAAATATTGTCTATAAATGTAAATACTATGCGTAAACAATTGTTTGGAAAATGCAGAATTAAAGGGATAAAAACCAAGGAATTTGTAAAAAGTGAATTAGAACATTTATATCCAGATGTAATTAAATTTACGATTAAAAATAAAAAGGGTAATTGGGATGAAAGAAATAGTGATATGTATGATGGTGTAGTAGCCTCTCTTTTTAAAGATGAATCACAAAAAAATAATAGAGTTAGCAAAAAAGATAAAAATATTATCTGAAAAAGGTAAAGACGGAGAAAAAATAGCGGCAAAAGAAAAATTAGAAAGATTATGTAAAAAATATAATATATCTGAAGATGAAATTATAATAACAGAAGATACTAAAGATTATTATATAATCTTAAGAGATTGTAATGAAAAAGAGTTGTTAATTAATATATGTTGTATGATTCTGGATGTTCCTGGATTTAAGTGGAAAGAAAAAAATAATTGTGTTCGTATCCATATTACATCACAGCAATATGAAGATATTTACAGTGCATTTGAATATTATAGAGAAATGTATGATGACTATAAAAGATACATAATACAAGGAATGATTTCTAGAAATACAATTTGTTATATACCAAAACAACAGACATATACACAAGAAAACGTCGTTCAACCAGATATTCCCACTCCTCCTCCACAAAAAGATGAAAATGTATCTGATGATTTACAAGATGAAGAAATTTTCGAAAATAATGATAAAGAAGATAAAAAATCAGAAGATAAATCTACAAAAACCAAAGATCGTGATAATCTAATAGACCCAATTAAATTAATCAAAATTGCAGTTGCGTTAGAAAGAAAACCATGGGTAAAAGTTGAACGTAATAAAAAATTGATAGATGAAGACAACGGTGATATAGTAAAATAGATGTTATTATACCAAGAAAATATAATAAAAAATTTAAATAAACTTTTAAATCAGACTCCTAAAATTAGAAAGGGAACTGATGCTGTTTATTTTTGTCCAATATGCAAACATTATAAAAGAAAGTTGGAAGTAAATATATTAACTGGTAAATATCATTGTTGGGTGTGTGGATTTGGCGGATTAAACTTTAAAACTTTATTTAAAAAATTGGGAGCACCTGCATCGTATTATACATTCTTAGATGCAAATAAAGAGTTCAAACCCAACAGAGAATTCGAAATATCATTTGATAAACCTGAGGAGAAATTCACTCAACTTCTCCAATTACCAAAGGAATTTAAACCAATGTGGGAACCATCATCTGAATTGGAATATAGACACGCATTGGTATATCTAAAAAATAGAGGTATAAATAAAGAAGATATTTTAAGATACTGTATTGGGTATTCGACGGAGGGAGATTTAAAAAACAGAATAATAATTCCTTCATATGATTCAAACGGTTTTTTGAATTTTTATACTGCGAGAAGTTTTTACGAAACAAAAGGATTAAAATATATTAGTTGTTCATATTCAAAAAATATAATTGGATTTGAATTATTAATAAATTTTGAAGAACCAATTACATTGGTAGAAGGTCCATTTGATGCAATAAGTTTAAGAACAAATACAATTCCATTATTTGGTAAAACATTAAGTAACAAATTAAAGATCAAATTATTAGAGTATGATGTTCCTATGGTAAATGTATTATTAGACAATGATGCTATTGCGGATTCTATAAAAATCTGTGAATTTTTGATAAAAAATAACATCAAAACTAAACTTATTATACTAAAGGACAAAGATCCAAGTGTTATGGGTTTTGAAAAAATTTGGGAAATAATCAATAGTTGTGATACTATTGACTTTGAAAAACTATTTAAGTTAAAAGTTACAGTGTAATATGACAACAAAATTATCATGTAGTATAAAAGAGTTTACAAATATATTTCATATTGCAGATGTTCATATTCGTCTTACAAAAAGACATGATGAATATAATGAAGTATTTGAAAAACTCTATAAAGCAATAGAAAAAACACCAGAATCAACTGTAGTTGCCGTATTGGGAGATTTATTTCATAATAAAAGTGATTTGAGTCCAGAATGCATCAAGACCGCTTCGGATTTTCTTCAAAACCTCGCAGATAGAAGACCAACTGTATTGATTGCCGGAAATCATGATGCCACATTGGCTAATAAAAATAGATTAGATAGTTTAACTCCAATCGTAGATGTTTTAAACCACAAAAATCTATTTTATTTAAAAGAATCAGGCATTTTTATACTTGGTGATATTCTATTTAATCATTTTTCTATATTTGACGAACATGAAAAATATGTAAAATACAAAGATATTCCAAAAACCTATCTTAATGATACACGTTATAATGTTATATTGTTTCATGGTGCCGTTAATGATGCAATTACTGATGTTGGTTATAAAGTTTCTAGTAGAACAATTACAAATGAATTATTTGATGGTCATCACATTGCTCTTTTGGGTGATATTCATCGTTATCAAATACTTCAAAAATACAATAGTATTGAAGAAAAACCTGTAATTGTATATGCGGGGTCTATAATCCAACAATCTCACGGAGAAGAATTAAAAGGACATGGATTTGTATACTGGGATTTGAAGACCAAAGCATTCAAACACTTCGAAATTCAAAATGATTACGGATTTTATACAATAGATGTAAACAAAGGCAAACTTGTAACTGATATTTCTGATATGCCCAAGAAAGTTAGACTCAGAATGAAGTGTTGTGAGAGTGTTGCTACTGAAGTAAAATCTGTTTTATCTAAAATTAGAGAAATATCTGAAGTTATGGATATTTCATACGTTAGAGTTGATAGTTTGGTTACTCAAAATAAAAATATTATTGATAATACCAACCTTAATATCAATAGTATTGTCGATGTAGATTATCAAAATAAACTTATCACAGACTATATAAATAATAAATTTAATATTGATGATAAAGAACTATTAGAAAAGGTTTATACTATCAATAAAGAATTGAATGCATCTTTGAGTAAAGAACAAATCATAAAAAATATCAGATGGAAGCCTAAGATCTTTGAATTTGATAATATGTTTAGTTATGGCGAAGGTAACATTATAGATTTTACCAAAATGCATAACGTTATTGGATTATTTGCGTCAAATGCGGCTGGTAAATCTAGTATTTTATCTGCATTATCATTTTGTATATTCGATAAATGTGACCGTGCATTTAAAGCATCTCATGTTTTGAATACACAGAAAATGACCTTTAAATGCAAGTTTAATTTTGAAGTAAATGGTGTAGATTTTTTCATTGAAAGAGTTGGAAATGCCGATAAAAAAGGAAATGTCAAAGTTGATGTAAAGTTCTGGAAAGAAGAGGACGGAAAAGTAATTGAACTAAACGGTGAAGCTCGTAGAAGCACAAATGATATCATTAGAGATTATGTAGGAACCTATGATGATTTTATTTTGACGGTTTTAAGTATTCAAAATAATAGAACCGGTTCTTTTATTGATATGGGTCAAACAGAAAGAAAAGAATTGTTGGCACAGTTCATGGGACTTGATATTTTTGATAAATTATCTTCTACATCTCAGGAAAAAATAAAAGAAATCAATGTTTTATTGAAGAATTTCAAGAAAAATGATTATACCCAAAAGTTAAACGAATTAACAAATATAATCGAAGTTTCATCCAGTTTGATAAAAAATGAAAATGAAAATTTAGAACAATTGATGTCTGATAGAGATGTCAAAAATAATTCTTTGTTCGAAGAAACGAAAAAACTTATATCTGTTGATAATGATATAGACGATTTGACAGTATTGACTCAAGCTGAAATTTTTTGTAAGAATTCTATAGAGAAATTGACCAAAGAACTTAATTGTTTTAAAGAAGAATATAAAAAAATAGAGTCTGAATTATCTAGTTCTATTGATTTAGAAAAATCATATTTGATTGATAATATCGTAGACAAGTATGACGAATATGTTTTAGTAAAGAAAGAATTTACCAACAAAGAAAATGAAATTGAACGTTTCAAAATCATTGTCAATTCTAAATTAGAAAAATTAAAGACTCTCGAACAACACAAATATGATCCAAATTGCGAATATTGCACAAATAACGTGTTCGTAAAAGACGCGATAAAGACCAAAGAAGATTTAGATAAAGATAAATCAAACGCACTAATTGTTTTTCAAAAATATAATGAATTGAAGAACAAAATTAATGGATTTGGCAACATTGAAACTGAATATAAAAAATATACTGACCTTAAAATCACTAAAACTAATATTGAAAATAAGTTAAATAAGTTTAATAATTCAATTGTTTCTACTGAACATAAAATTTCTCAAGAACAAACCAAATTAAATATAATCGTGGAAAAGATTGATAGATTTAATAAACAAAAAGATAATATTGAACACAATAATATTGTAAAAACAAATATTGAAACTATCAAATCAAGTATTAAAATAATTGACAGTAAAATAAAACAGAAAAATGCCGATATAATTAATCTAAAATCTAACCTTAATTCCTCAATCAACCAAAAATTAAGTATTGAAAAAACAATCGAAGAAACAAAATCATTGGAAACGGTATACGAAGCATATGAATTATATAATTCATCAATAGGTAGAGATGGTATCCCATATGAATTGATTAGCCAAGCATTACCAACAATTGAAAAAGAAGTAAATAATATTCTAAGTCAGATTGTAGAGTTTACTATATCTCTACAAACCGATGGTAAGAATGTAAGCACTTTTATCAACTATGAGGATAAAAAATGGCCATTGGAACTATCAAGTGGTCTTGAAAAATTCGTAAGTTCATTAGCTATTAGAGTGGCATTAATTAATATAAGCAACCTTCCAAGACCCAACTTTATCGTAATAGATGAAGGATTTGGATGTGCGGATGCCGATAATTTATCATCTATGAGTACATTATTTGCATTCTTAAAGACAAATTTTGATTTTGTATGGATTATAAGTCATTTAGACAGTATGAAAGATATGGTGGACAGTCGTGTCGAAATTCGTAAAGAAAATGGATTTAGTAAGGTTTATTTCATTTAAAAAAAGTTATAAATATTGACATCTTCAATTTTTTGGGAATATTTATATTTAAGATTTTTTATAAAATTTGAAAGGAAATATATTATATGCCAATACAAGAAGGTGGAAGATTTAGTCCTGCTAGCACCATTGTTAGCCCAGGAGTCTTTACAAGAGAAAATGATTTATCAGGCATTGTTCAAGGTGTAGCTGATATTGGAGCTGTAGTCGTTGCACCGTTCGCAAAAGGACCAGGATTTAGCCCAACATTAGTTACTAACACTGCTGATTTAGAAGAAAAATTTGGTGTTGCTGATGGAACCTTATATGGACCATACACCGCTAAAGAATATCTCAACGAAAAAGGATTTGTAACCGTATGCCGCGTAGGCGCGTTGACTGGTTATGACCAAAGATTCCCAATTGCAATTTATGCGGAATCAGGTAGTTATACAAGAAATATTGATACCGCTGCTTTAGTTAGCGCATCATCTTTCTTTATTCCATCAGGTTCATTAGCGAGTGGTTCTACATTTGCAGGATTTTCAAATTTAACTCTAGCATCAGTTGTCACCATCGGCACGTCGAGTTTAGTAAACGGAGCGACCTTTACCGCAACTGTTCCAACTGCATCATTTATATTTTCATTTGGAACAGTGCCTGAAACCGCAACCTCTGTAAATACAAACAGTGGAAGTAAACTTTTTGCGGGTTCAACTTTGAATATTCCGTCAAATGGGTATAATTACTCTTTAACAATGAGTTGGACTGGATCATCAACATTAAACTCGGGTTCGCTCATGTCACCTCAAGTATTATTTGATTACGGTTTACAAAATTTATCAGTTACTGGATCATTAACAGAAAAAACTCTTTTTGGAACTAGTTCACCATTTAATAAAGTTGTTTTAGCTTCTGCATCATTTACATCATTTAAAGGAAGCTGCGTTGATCCTGTATTTAGATTACAAGGATTAGTGACTGGTTCATTTGGCACATTTACTGGTGCATTTACAAGTGCTGGAACATCAAGTGTAAGTGAATGTGGAACTTGGAGTTCAGGATCAAATGCAAATCAAATTTTGTTGGCAGTATTGTCAGATACAACAAATCAGTCTCCGGGAACTAATTTACAATCACCTGGTTTCAGTGGTTCTTCTTTGAGTTTGAATTCAATTTTAAATTCAAATAGTTCAAGTATTCAATCAAATTATTATTTAACTCTAAGTGGAAGCACTGCTGGGAAGTATGGTATTTATGAATTCTCTTTTGATAAGGCAAATCAAAAATACATCACAAATGTATTCCAAAAAACAGCAAAGACATCTGATTCTTCTGTAAATGCTTATTTGTATAAAGCATTTGAAGATTCTATGGCAAAAGTTGTTGCGGATACAACACAATATGGAATTAAAATTGCAGTTCTGCCAAATTCAACAACATTCGGCGGTGGGAATCCATTGAATTTTACAGATGATAATTCGTTTAATCCTGCCGAAGGTGATAGTCAATTTAGTTTGACAAATGCTTATACACCATATGTAGTATCTCAAAAGATTGGTTCTGTGAATGGAACTACAACTAGACATGATTTGTTTAAAGTTCACACTTTAACAGATGGAACAAATGCTAATAAATTGTATAAGATTGAGATTAGTGATGTTAAATTGGCAGGTTCAGTTCCAGGAAGTGATTGGGGTTCGTTCACACTTTCTGTTCGTGATTATAATGATACTGACAAGCGTCCTAAGTATCTTGAAACATTTACAAACTTAAGTTTGGATGCTGATAGTGCAAACTTTATTGCACGTAGAATTGGTGATAGATATAACTTCATTACTTATTCTGGCAAAATTATTGAATTTGGAATTTATTCTAATGTAAGTAAACATATTAGAATTGAAATGTCATCCGTTGAATATCCTGTGGCTGCAGTTCCTTACGGATTTAACGCGTATTATACTCCATTTGCTGGAGACATTTCAAAAATCACTCCTGTAATGAGATATAGTAATGCTTCATTATATGGTCAATCTTTGGGTAAATATCCATCAGGAATAGTATTCAACGATGCTCCAACTACAGATTCTGAAGTAATATCATTGTATCCTACAATTTCTACCGGAGTTCCTGTATACAATAATAACGTTCAATATTTTTGTCCAATTCCAAAAAATGCATCTGCGGGATTAAATACTCCATTTTCACTTGATAATGTGATTGTTGGTTCAAATACAGGATCTTTCTTGGATGCAAGTTTAAGTGGAAGTATACCTTCAACAAATCCAGATGATGTAAATGAAGTAAACTATGCTAGAATGCGTAAGTTTATTTTTGGATTCCAAGGTGGATTTGATGGTCAATCACCAGCAATCAAGATAAACTTAGGCGGTGATATTGTTGCCGGAAATACTCAAGGATTAAATTGCACAAACATTACAAGTGCAGGTTCAGTTGCTTATAAACAAGCAATTGGTGCTTTGGGTAATGCAGACGAATTTGATATCAATTTGATTGTAACACCTGGTATTTTACATCAACAACATAGTTATGTTACTAATTTGACAATCGATATGTGTGAATCCCGTGGAGATTGTTTTTATATCATGGATAACATAGTGTTCCCAAAGAGTGGTCAAACTAATGGATTAATTGATGCTGCTGTCAATGATGTATCAGCAATTGATAGTAATTATGTAGCAACTTATTATCCATGGATTAACATATTCGATACAAATACCAATAAGATTGTAAGTGTTCCTCCTTCTGTAGTATTGCCGTCTGTTTATGCTGCTAATGACAATGTAGCCGCTGAATGGTTTGCTCCTGCTGGGTTGAATCGTGGTGGCATTACACAAGCCGTTCAAGTTCTCGATAGAACCACTCACGGCGAACGTGATACACTCTATGAAGGACGAGTAAATCCAATAGCAGCGTTTCCTGGCCAAGGTATTTGTGTATGGGGTCAAAAAACACTTCAACAGAAGTCAAGTGCTCTTGATAGAGTAAATGTTCGTAGATTGTTGATTGCCTTGAAGAAGTTCATCGCAAGCACAAGTAGATTCTTGGTGTTTGAACAAAACGTAGCTGCTACACGTAACCGTTTCTTGAGTATTGTCAATCCATATTTGGAAAGTGTTCAACAACGTAGTGGATTGTTTGCTTTCCAAGTTCAGATGGATGACACTAATAATACTCCAGATATTATTGATCGTAACATTCTCTATGGACAAATTTATATTCAACCAACTAGAACAGCTGAATTCATAGTTCTAGATTTCAACGTATTACCAACAGGTGCTCAATTCCCAGGAGCTTAATACAAATTAAAATAAAAACGAAACCCCACAGTAAAATGTGGGGTTTTTAATTATTAAAGATATTTATATGTTATGATACGATTAACACAAATAATTGAAGATTTGAACAATCCACAGTTAAAAGAATCTGTAGATTCATCTTTAATAATATTGATAGACAAAGTTATCAATGATACAAATGTCTTAGTAGTCAATAATTTAAATATGATAAAAGACATTATATCAAAAGAACCAATTGACAAAGCTAAATTGGATGTAGCATTAAGTAATTACAAACGTTATTTTAATAGAGATAACGGCGGCACGCCTGAAGTAATTCGCGGTATGACTATGCAAAACAAATTAGATCAATTATCAAAATGATTAGTTTAGTAGATTTATTAAATGAAGCCAAACTTCCTCAAAGTGAGCAAGATATGGATATTTATGCCCGTAAATATAAAAAAACAATTGATTATTTACGTGCAAAAAATAAAGTATTATTATTGACTACTAGTAATAGATGGGTTAAACACAAAGATGATGTTCCAAAAAGTAGCCAACTAGCTATCAAAATTCAAGAATTACTTGGCAAAGAAAAGGTAACTTTAATTGATACTACTAAGTTACGTATTGTTCCGTGTGAAGGTAATGTAAGTAGCAATATAGAATTTGGAGGTAATCACTGTGGAACGATTGGTTCTTTATTAAAAAATAAAGATCAAAATCCGAGTGGGTATCATCGTTGTTGGGCAAGTTATAATGATAAAAATGATGAATTATGGAAAATAAGTAAAGAATTATTTGAAAGCGATTGTGTAGTATTTTTTGCTAGTATAAGATGGGGTCAAGCTAACAGTTATTATCAAAAACTTATAGAAAGACTAACTTGGATTGAAAATAGACATTCAACTCTAGGAGAAAAAAATATTGTAAAAGATATTGACGCCGGATTTATTGCTGTAGGACAAAATTGGAATGGTAAAGATGTGACAGAAATTCAAAAAAATGTTCTAGAATTTTTTGGATTTAAAACGCCTGATCAATTATTTTGGAATTGGCAATTTACTAATAATGCTCTTGACGAAACACAATCTTCATACAAAAAATGTGTTAAAGTTTTTGATGAGACATTTTTAAAATAAAATATTTAATATTATATAAAATAGTTAATGTTATATGAAAAGATCATCCCAACTTTATATCTACAATATACCGATTTTTTAATAAACAATTAAATGAAGAATTTATAGGAACTATGTTTGATTTTAGAAAAAAATATAAGTTATGTTCAGATGTTTACTATCTATTAGATGTTAAAAAGAAAATATTAATAATATAAAGGATGAACCATAAGTTATGAGAAGTAATACCGGTAAAAATATAAAATTAAAAACAGGGAAGTCAAACTTAGATATAGTTAAAAGTTATGTATCCGGTGAAAGAGCATTCGTTCAAGTTGGTTATACTGACAATATAGGATTAATAGATAGAAAAGAAGGAGAAACATGGAATGATAGTCAGGGAAACACGTGGATAAAACAAGACGGAGTTAAAAAACGTTTATCAAATCTTGGTAAAATTAATGTCGAACAAAAATGTTCCATTTGTAATGCAAATATAAAATTTGGAAATTATCTTGACCAACGAGTGTATGCTAGATGTGGTAAATGTTATGATTGTAGCATTATTTTTGATAGTAGATTAAAATTATTGGGAAAATTTAATGATTATTCAAAATATTATGCATTTTCTACCGAATATTCTAAACTAAAAGATTTAAAAACTAAAATTCTGGAGAGTATGGAATATTTGGAGAACTATGACCCCGAATTAAAATATTTTAATGAAGACGGAACACACGAAGTTTGGACAGATGACACAAATACCAGAATCAAAGTATTAGATGATTTAAAAAAAGATATAATAGAGGTTGAACGACAAATATCAGAGTATGAAAAACAATTAGAAAAGATTAGTTATGATTCTTCATTTGAAGAAAAAGCCAAAGAAATGACGCTTGAATTTATTAAAAACAGAGAAGAACATAAATTCGATGTATGAATGAGAAAACACTTAAACAAATAATCAAAGAAGAATATAAAAAGTGTTTAGTTGACCCTATGTATTTCATGAAGAAATACGTAAAGATTCAACATCAAACAAGAGGTATTATTCCATTTGAATTATATGATTTCCAAGAAGAAACTCTTCAAGATTTTATTGATAATGATAGAAATATAGTATTAAAATCACGTCAAATGGGTATTTCCACATTAGTTTCTGCATATGCTTTGTGGACTATGATATTCAATCCAGGCAAAAACGTTTTGATATTGTCTACCGTTCAAAATACATCAAAAGAAATTGTATCAAAGATTAGACTAGCTAATAATAATCTTCCAAGTTGGTTAAAGGTATCTACAGTTGAAGACAATCGTCTTTCACTAAAGTTTAAAAATGAATCTAGAGTTCTGGCAGCATCCTCAGCCGCCGATAGTGCTCGTGGTTTTAGTGCTTATTTATTATTAATGGATGAATGTGCGTTTATTGATAATGCAGAAGAAGTTTGGACCTCTGCACAACAAACAATGGCTACTGGTGGTAGAGCAATTCTACTTTCTACACCGAATGGTGTTGGAAATTTCTTCCATCAAATGTGGATAGATGCGGAATCAAGAAAAAACACATTCAAAACTATTCGTTTAAAGTGGGATAGACATCCAGAAAGAGACCAAAATTGGAGAAATAGACAAACGGATGAATTAGGACCAAAAAGAGCATCGCAAGAATGTGATACCGAATTTCTATCTTCTGGTAATACAGTAATTGAGTCACATTTGGTTGAATTTTACAAACAAACTAAAGCAAAAGATCCAGTTGAAATGCGTGGTGTAGACCATGGTTATTGGATTTGGGAATATCCTGATTATAGTAGAAATTATATTGTTGCGGCTGACGTTGCCAGAGGAGATAGTGTTGATTATAGTGCATTTCATGTTATTGATGTGGAATCATTAACACAAGTTGCTGAATATAGAGGTCAAATAAATACTAAGGATTATGGGAATATGTTAGTCAGTGTTGCTACAGAATATAATAATGCTTTATTGATAGTAGAAAATAATAATATAGGATGGGCAGTATTACAACAGATAATTGACAGACAATACCCAAATACATTTTATAGTAGTGCAGATTTACAATATGTCGATGTTGAACGACAATTAACAAGTAAATACAATAGAGACGACAAAAGAATGATTCCTGGGTTTACTAATAGTCAAAAAACAAGACCTTTACTAATATCTAAATTAGATACATACTTTAGAGAAAAATCTCTGATTATTTACTCCAAACGATTATTAGATGAATTGTCAGTATTCATTTGGGATGGTAATAAAGCCACTGCAATGAAGGGTTATAATGATGATTTGGTTATGTCTTTTTGTATTGGACTATGGGTTAGAGATACTGCGTTGAGATTAAGACAACAAAGTATGGAATTAAATAAATCTATGTTAGGAGGAATTTCAAGAGTATCAAATGACAAAATTTATACTCATAAATCAGTTTCCGCACATGATGCTTGGATTATGAAAACGGGACAATTCAACGATAAATCAGAAAATCTTACGTGGTTATTATAACCACATTATATTTATATATTATATATGCCATCAGAAGAATTTCAAATATTAAAACAACGTTCTTTATATTCAAGGTTAAAACGTTTGTTTTCCACAGATGCAATAGTTCGTAACATTGGTGGTAAAAAACTAAAGGTAGTAGATACAGACGAAGTAATGTATGCTACAGATCGTAATACTTTAAGAGATCGTTTTAACAGAATTAGAACATCATCATATAATCAATATAGCAGAGATTTTACATTAAGTTATCAAGCGTCTCGTATTGAATTATTTAGAGATTATGACACGATGGATATGGATCCAATCATTGCCTCTGCGTTGGATATTTACGCAGATGAATGTGTAACTAAAAATGAAATGGGTAAAATTTTGACGGTCCATACTAATGATACAAATATTAAACAAATCTTAGAAAATTTATTCTATGATATTCTCAATATTGAGTTTAACCTTTGGAGTTGGACTAGAAATCTTGTAAAATATGGAGATTTCTATTTAAAAATGTTTATTAGTCCTGAATATGGTGTATACATGATTGAACCAATTAGTTCTTATAATGTTAGCCGCGTCGAAAACAGTGATTTAGCAAATAAAAATTATGTTAAATTTCAAATTAATTTACCAGAAGGCGGTAAACTAGAAGAATTAGAAAATTATCAAATCGCTCATTTCAGAATGATTAGTGACAGTAATTTTATGCCATATGGTAAAAGTATGATTGAAGGTGGCAGAAGAGTATGGAAACAATTGAGTTTGATGGAAGACGCAATGTTAATTCATCGTGTAATGCGTGCACCTGAAAAGAGAGTTTTTAAGGTTGATGTTGGTAATATTCCTCCACAAGAAGTGGATCAATATATGGAGAAATTAATGAATAAAACCAAAAAAATTCCATATCTTGATCCAAATACAGGCGATTATAATCTTCGTTTTAATCTCCAAAACATGGTCGAAGATTTTTATTTGCCAGTTCGTGGAAGTGATAGCGGAACAAGTATTGAACCGTTAAGTGGCATGGAATTTACTGGTATTGATGATATTAATTACCTTAAAAACAAGATGTTGGCAGCATTAAAGATTCCAAAAGCATTTTTGGGTTATGAAGAAGATTTGAGTGGTAAAGCTACGCTTGCAAGTGAAGATGTGAGATTTGCAAAAACAATTAATCGTATTCAAAAAATATTAATCAGTGAATTAAAAAAAATCGCAATCGTTCATTTATATTCACAGGGATATACAGATGATCAATTGGTTAATTTTGACTTAGAATTGACAAATCCATCTGTAATTTTAGAAACAGAAAAGGTAAAGATTTGGTCAGATAAAGTTACACTTGCGAAGGATATGGTTGAACAGAAATTGTTTAGTAAGAAATGGATTTATAATAACGTTTTTAAATTGTCAGATGAAGATATTGATTTGCAAAAGAACGATATTGTTGAAGATGCAAAAGACAATTATAGATTTAAACAAATAGAAGACGAAGGAATTGATCCTGCTAAACCATTCAATAAAATCAAGGCACCTGAGACATCCGGTGAAAGTGGTGCTTCATCAGGCGATTCACCAGAATCAACCCCTCCAGCCGGAAAACCATCTGAAAAAGGCGCTACTGGCGGAGAAACATCGGCAGGTGGTAATGAAGCTCCTCCATCATTAACTGAAAAATCAAAGCGTCCCTCACAAGCAGGTGAACACAAATATAGAAAAGATTCGGCATTTGGATATGACCCTTTCGGTAATAAAGAAAATACAAGAATTTCGCAAACAGACGCTATCAGAAGCAAGACTAAAACGAAATCCGCATTGAGTATGGAAAATCTTGAGGGATTAAAGCAATTTTTACAAACCCATCAAGATGTTAAACGTGATTTATTAAAAGAAGTCGAATCGAAATCATTGCTCGATGAGAGCAATATAATTGAGGAATAAATATTATAATTAAATGAATTTTATCTATATTTTGTTATATTTATAAATTAAGACATTATACTAGTATATGCAAAAAGCTAAACATTCCAAGTTTAAAAACACAGGAATATTATTTGAACTACTTACTCGTCAAGTAACCGCAGATATCTTAGCGGGAAATGACGAATCTACCGCTAAGGATTTATTATTTAAATATTTCACCGAAAATAAAGAATTAGGAAAAGAATGGCAATTATACAACTTCTTGCTTAATGAAAAAGCAAAAGACGAATTGCAATCTCAGAAATATATAAATGTAATTTTGAAGCAAAGAGAAAAATTAGATTCTAAAAGATTAACAGAGCAAAAATATAATCTCATTAAAGAGATTAAATCAAATTATCCTATCGATGATCTATTGAAATCAAGTATCAAAAATTATAAAATACATGCTTCAATTTATAAATTGTTTGAAAACCATATCAACAATTCAATAAAGTTTGATATAAAAGAAATTATTCAGTCAACAAATACAATTACCGAAAATTTATGTGGCAAAAAAGTTTCTGTTAATGAATCCGAAGATGATTTGATTAATTTTTATAAACAACAAAACGAAGAAGTTCGTTTGCTTAGCTATAAATTATTGGTCGAATCATTAAATGAAAAATATAAAGATTTAGACAATAATCAAAAAAGATTGTTAAAAGAATATATTAACAATATTAGTAACACAAATTCATTAAATAACTTTGTTCAAAAAGAAATTGGTAATATTAAAGAAACATTATCAAAAATTTTAAATTCTATATCTGATAATGTTATCAAAATTAAAATCAATGAAGTGGTAAAACAAATTGATACCATTAATTGCAAAAAATCTGTAAAAGATAATCAAATCACAGTATTGTTGCTTTCTTACGAACTTATAAAAGAACTTCAAAATAAAATTCAATAATATGAACGAAAAAAAGAAACTTCTTATTAATAGACTTAAAGAAAAACTTAAGGAAATTATCAAAAAAGAAATAGAAGAAGGAACTGGCACCGGTGCAGTTGCCGCTCCATCAACTCCATTTGCATTTGCAAAGTCAGGCAAAGGAAATGAACGTGCTGCCACTGCTTCTACCGATTATGAACTTGTAAAAGAAGGTAAAAAATCATCGAAGAAATCCGCACCAGCTCCAGTAGCAAAAAAGCAAGCTCCAGCACCAGCACCAGCTCCCGCAAAAAAGACACAAGACGACACCAAGATTACAACTGGATTGATTAATAAAATTTCAAGGCGTGAAAAAGAAAATAAATTTAAAGGCGATGATGATGATGTAAAATTGCTTGGTCGTTTAAAAGATTTACTTGGCCGAAACGTAGGTAGAACACTGGAAGAATCCGATGTTCAAAAAATGATTGATGAAATTCAATGTGATGAATGTTGGGAAGAAGCATTAGACCCAGTAGGTAAGGAAGATGCCGATATTAATAATGACGGTAAAGTAGATAGAATCGATACATATTTAAAAAACCGTCGTGAAAAAATTGGTCAATCCATCAAAAACAAGAAGTAATTATGCCTATCTTTTTGAAGAGATTTTTGGAAGCGGAACAACCTCAACCTGCTGGTAAAGGAACAAATCCTCCTGCACCAGCCGCAACACCACAATCAGACCCATCAAATCAAGAACCAAAGCAACAATCGGGTGGTAATATTTATAATCTTAGATTTGATTTGGAAGAATTTCAAAAGAAATTATCACAAGCAACCGAAACTGTAAAGAATGAATTTAAAGAAAAAATTCTGACTCAAGTTATTAATCAAAAAATTCAATTTCGTGCATCAAAGGGATATGGTCAACCTGAGAAGGATTATATCGTCAACGTAGATGGTGTTAGTATTGATTTTTATTATGAAAATTATGTAGTTGTTATTAAAGGACGTGAACCAAATAAACAAAAACAAAGTGAATATTTTATTAAATATCCATATATTATTAAGAAGTTAGGTTCCGCGACGGTTCCAACAAAGAAAAATGATACGTCTGTTCCGATTATTACAGTTCCAAAATCTACGCAAAATATAGCAACTAAAGGAATTTAATATGAACGATAAAAGATTAATTGTAGATTGCATGTCCTTTGAAATTAGCCGCGATATAATTAGTGAGGCTATGAAGACTAACGGACCTTTTTTAGTAAAAGGAGTTCTTCAACGTGCAAATGCAAAAAACCAAAACGGTCGCATCTATCCAAGAGAAATTTTGGAAAGAGAAGCAAAGAAATACGAACAAAATTTTATTAAAGAACGCCGGGCTCTTGGAGAATTAGACCATCCTGAGAGTAGCGTTGTTAATTTAAAGAACGTAAGTCATAATGTTACCAGAATGTCTTGGGATGGTGATAATTTGGTTGGTGAGGTTGAAGTTCTACCAACACCAAGCGGTAATATTCTAAAAGAACTTTTTGTATCTGGAATCAGACTGGGTATAAGTTCAAGAGGCATGGGAAGTGTTCGTAAAAATGTTCATGAAGCCGCCGATGAGGTTCAAGATGATTTTGAATTAATTGCATTTGATTTTGTAAGCAATCCCTCAACAAGAGGTGCATTCTTATATCCAGATGAACAAGTTAGTCTTCAAGAATCAATATCTAAAAACCCAGAAACAAATAAGTGGGAAAAAGTAGAAAATATTATCCGTGATATTTTAGGCGAAATTAAATAATTTTAACTATTAAATTTATATTTATAATATATGATTAAATTAAAGAATCTAGTGGAATCAATAGTAAATCTTCCAACCACTTCTGAAAATGCTCCTCGTAAATTGTCCAAGGAACAAAAGAAAGTATTGTCAGAGTTGGTTCATAATTATAATGAATATGGCAAGGCGCTTCATGAATATGCAAAAATTGTGGAAGTAGCAGACAATCTAAAGAAGATTTCTGAGTATGCAGAAACATATGTTGTAAACGAATGTAGCGATTGGACACAAGCAAATGTTGCAAAACGTCATTTTACTGAAATCAAAAAACACGCAGAAGCATTCAATAAAATGGCTAAAGAAGTAAATGAAAAAAATATCCATATGACTTCATTATACGAAGATGTGGGTGGAATTCTTGAAAAATATTTTGAGATTAAAGATATTGATAAAAAATAATTTCAGTTAAACGCAATAAAAACCCACCAAGAAATTGGTGGGTTTATTTTTTATATCTGAACAGAACCCCGTTCGTCTATGAACTCCATCATACGAATAAATGTTTTAAATACATGTTTTTTATCATTTATAATTAACCAATATCCTTCTTTATTTTTATATACAGTCACTTTTAATGGTTCTTTTCTCATGTCACCATAATTGATATCTTTATTTGCGTCTTTATCAGTATATTCCATACGAGTTTCACCTGATGGTTCGAATCCCATATTTGCTAATTGATCAATCTCTTTCCAATTCCATCCATTTGGATGATCTATATCATTAATTTTATATTCAAAAGAACTATCCGACTCGGCGTATTCTTTTTTAATAAAAGATTTTAAATGTATCATAGATTATATTTGTTGAGTGTACTAGAAATCAACTCGGTTAGGGCATTGTCTAATTCTATTTGATTTATCTTTCCATTTTCATTTTGCAGATTTACTGCGTTGGATAATTTGTAATATACCGTAGTTGGGTTTTTCAAGTCTTCTTCGTTTGTATATGAAATATACCAAACACCATATTTTATTGATTTTCCACTACTGTCCGATTTATTTGCCAACTTTTTTACAATAAAATAAAAATTGTTGGTAGACATTTCTTTTTGAAAACTTAATTCATGACCTCTTGTTATAGGATTTTCATCATTCAAATGTAAAGTGTGATCTTTTGATTTTAATACATTTTTTACAATATCAATTTCATTAGGAGTAAAGTCTAATCCTTTGTTGTTTGTTAATTCGGTTTCAATTGATACGTTATCTTTTTTGTGATCAGTCAATTCAGTTAATATAGTTTCCTTTAATATTAATTTACGAAAAGTTTCCTTGAGTTGTTCTTTGATTTTCTTTTTACGTTTACGTTTATGCGCAATTGCCAATGCGGTTAAATATTTATTTAGACTCGTTTTATCCCCATCTGTACAACCAACTTTTTCATCGTTAGACTTTTTGTATACGCAGTATTTGTCATCTACCTTTTTGTAATAATATGGCATAATATTATAAATATCTAATTATTTCGCTATTTTCATTTTTTTATTTATATTTATATATAATATTACGGCTTTCCTTTGCCGCTCAAATTATAAAAATCCGTATTGAAGTTTATCCTCAATAACTTCAGAAAATTACAAAAAAAAATTATGTCAAACTTACTAAAAGAAGCTATTGCTGATGCGAAGGCTGTGCGTGCAACCGCACTTGCAAATGCAAAAGCCGCATTGGAAGAAGCCTTTAATACAAAGGCAGAAGCAATGTTGGCTGAAAAATTAAAACAAGAAATCGCAGCCGATGAGGCTGTTGATTCTTCTGAAATTGGTTCAGGTGGAGTTGGCGCTTCAAATGCTCCTGATAAAGGCGCAGTAACTCATGAAGATCCTCAAGGTGGTCCAAAAACTGTTTCCTTTGAAGAAGTTGAAAAAGACAAACCAGCAGCAAATGAAGATGAATGTGAAGAAACAGTAACCAATGAAGAAATTGAAGAAATTTTAAGAGAATTGGAAAGTGAATTAAAAGAAGAAGAACAACCTGCCGCTCCAGTTGACGCTGCTGCTGCTCCAGAAGCTCCAGCTGCTCCAGCTGCTCCAGTTGCTCCAGCCGCACCAGCTGCTCCAGCTGCTCCAGCCGATCAATCTCATAAAGAAGCTCCAGCCGCACCAGCTGCTCCTGCACCTGAAGCGAATGAAGCTACTGATGATGCTGATGAAGAAATCGACTTGAATGAACTTCTTTCTTCTCTTGAAGAAGGAGAAATTGAAGAGAACGAAGAGTCACCAGAAAATAAGGATGAAGGTAAAGAAAACCCCGATGACGCTAATGAAGGCGTTGTAGCAGAATTGAATGAAGCTTACAAAGTCATTGAATATCTTCGTGCTCAAATAAACGAAATTAATTTATTAAACAGCAAGTTGCTTTATACCAACAAGTTGTTTAACACCTTCAGCTTAACCAAGGAACAAAAAACCAAGGTAGTTGAAACATTCGATTTGGCTAAGTCCATCCGCGAAGTCAAATTGAGTTATGCAATTTTGTCCGAATCATATAGTTCCGGTGGATCAGTTGTCAAGAAAACTAATACAACTGCAAAAACTATCACCGAAGGTTTGGCAAGTAAACCGGTTGCTTCAACAGCCCCTGCAAAGGAAGTTATTGTTGAAAACAGCAACGTGATGGCTTCAAGATTCCAAAAACTCGCCGGAATCAAGAAGTAATTTACCATGGTGAGTAATAGTAAACAAAAAACAACTAATAAACAGAAATATATGAGTGATATTAAAGGTCTATTGACAAACAACATGAATCCACAAGCCAGATTAATGGCTGAAACCCGTGGATTACAAAACAAGTGGGACAAAACAGGTCTTCTTGAAGGATTGGGTGGCGTAGAAAAAGCCAATATGTCCATTCTTTTGGAAAACCAAGCAAAACAACTTCTTGATGAAGCTACCGCAACTGGAACTTCAGCAAACAGTGAACAATGGGCTGGCGTAGCTCTTCCATTGGTTCGCCGTGTATTTGCTGAAATCAGTGCAAAAGAATTCGTTAGTGTTCAACCAATGAATCTTCCAAGCGGTCTTATCTTCTATCTTGATTTCAAATACGGAACCAATGTTCCAAATAGTCAAAACAATGACTATAGCGGTTCATTGTTCGGCGGAACTTTGAATAATAACAAACTTGGATCTACAGACGATGCTGTTAACGGTCTCTATGGAGCTGGTCGTTATGGTTTCACAGAGAAACAAGCTAGTTTGAGTTTGGCTGCTGCAGTTGCAACCGCATCTGCAAACGATGTTCAATGGGATTCAAATTATACTTCAAGCACAAGAGCATTCAATGGATTTACTCTTACTGTAAATGTAGGATCTAATTTAACAAGTGCAAGTGTTGACTTGAATGCTGTCCGTGCATTCGTATTGAGTGGTTCTGGAATTGCTCCAGCCAACATATTAAACGAATTCACAAAAGTAATTAATGATGGAACATACGCTGCACCTATTTATAAAATCGTATTCGTTCACACCGGTTCTACTGGCGCTGGTGCAACATTGTCCGGAACTACATTGTTCTATGACAAGCAACCAACTGATTCAACCCGTGGTGACTTCGAAGATACATTTACAACAACTGCTACCGGAACTGGTGCAGGAACTGGATTGGTTGACAACATCGGTATTCCAGAAGTTAACTTGGAACTTAAGAGCGAACCTATCGTTGCTAAGACCCGTAAGTTAAAGGCGGTCTGGACCCCAGAATTGGCTCAAGACTTGAATGCTTACCACAGCATTGATGCTGAAGCCGAATTGACCGCTCTTTTGAGTGAATATGTATCCATGGAAATCGATCTTGAAATCATGGACATGTTGATTAATTCTGCTCCAGGCGCAACAACCGAAGCTTGGTCTGCTGCTATCGGAACCGAATTCGTAGGTAAGACTGTAAACAGCAATGGTTCAGTCACCTTCAATCGCACTACCGATGCCACAAACCGCACTGCTTACGTAAAGAGCACCTGGTTCCAAACACTTGGTAACAAGATTCAACGTGTATCTAACAAGATTCATCAATTGACTCTCCGTGGTGGTGCTAACTTCTTGGTTTGCTCACCAGACGTAGCAACCATCTTGGAATCAATCCCAGGATACGTTGTTAACACCGATGGTGATTCTGCTAAGTTCGCAATGGGTGTAAGCCGTGTTGGTAGCTTCGCAAGTCGCTTCCAAGTATACAAGAATCCATATATGACTGAAAACACCATCTTGGTTGGTTTCCGTGGAAATAACTTCCTCGAAACCGGTGCTGTATACGCTCCATATATTCCATTGGTGCAAACCCCATTGGTATACGATCCAGTCAACTTCACTCCACGCCGTGGTGTGATGACTCGTTATGCCAAGAAAGTAGTTCGCCCAGAATTCTATGGCAAGATAATTGTTGCTGACTTAGACCAAGTCTAATTCAAAATAATATTGTCTAATCAACAACCCTCACAGTAAAATGTGAGGGTTTTTTATTGCATTTATAAAAAGTGCAATAACTGTAAAATATCATTAATGAAAGGTAAAATTATAACATATTTATATGTTATATGAAATTGAAAGAAATTCTAAACGAATTACAAAATCCATTAACTCCGATGAAGTTGGTTTCTGATGTGACAGTATCAGAAAATTTAAAATATCATTTGGACCACAATCTTTCTCTTGAAGAAAATATATTCAGAACATATAGTCAATCATATTTTGATTTAATAAAAGAAGTAAGAGAATTATATAATAACGATTCGATTGAATTGAATGACGATGATGTAGATTTGATTGAAAGTGATTTGGGAGAAATTGCTATATTTGAAGGTAGAGAAGTTTATTTGGATGCTCCAATTGAAGAGGAAGTTGATGAAGAATTGATAAATGAAGTAAAACATAAAGGTAGAACTGTTCGTCTCAATCGACCATTTAGAACCCCAGGCGGACCAAAAAAATTTGCAGTATATGTAAAGAGTAAAGGCGGAAGAATTAAAAAAGTAACATTTGGAGATCCTAAAATGAGAATACGTGCAAGTAGTGCTGCACGTAGAAAAAGTTTTAGAGCAAGACATAGATGTGCTCAAAAGAAAGACAGAACAACAGCCGGATATTGGAGTTGCCGAAGTCATCGTATACGTAGTTTGGGCAACAAAGGACGTGGCAAATACTGGTAAAATTTATGACTAAATTAGAAGAACCAGTTGTAAAATTAACCAATTCTGCGTTAATAGAAGTAAATAATCTGATTACAAATACAGAGGATTATAAAAACAAAAGTTTGAGAATATTTGTAGAATCAGGTGGATGTAGTGGTTTACAGTATGGCATGACATTTGATGAAATCAGAGACGATGATTTGGTGTATGAATATGAAAGTGTGAGTGTAGTTATAGATAATTTTAGTGCAAATTATATTAAAGATGCTGAACTAGATTATTCTTATGAATTAATGGGCGGAGGTTTTAAATTTAATAATCCAAACGCAGCAAGCACTTGCGGTTGTGGTAAAAGTTTCAATTAAATTTTTAAAATTA
>Ga0194133_10002117_pt1 | contig 31876 bp, 31 predicted proteins | sample TA2KigOf40mmetaG_FD_155448 | JGI IMG/M metagenome (GOLD analysis project Ga0194133, IMG submission 155448) | Freshwater microbial communities from Lake Tanganyika, Tanzania - TA2015055 Kigoma Offshore 40m | ecosystem: Environmental > Aquatic > Freshwater > Lake | place: Tanzania: Lake...
TTTCGGGCAGTTTCGGTCGCTGCTTTCCTATTTTGGCTTGCCGGATGCGCAAAAAATCGTGACGGCCACGGGTCTGGCCAATCTGGCGATGATGGCGGCCTGGTACGGGAGTTGGGCGGAGATCACGCCCCCCCGCGCGATCATTATCCTTAATTTTCTCCTAGGAACGGCCGGCCTGATCGGCGTCCGACTTGGCTTTCGCTTGGCCAGGGAACGTTGGATCGATCCGCAACAGGCCGGACGCAAGCGCCGGCGGGTGGCTATTTATGGTGCCGGATCGTCCGGAGCGCAGCTGGTAGCCGAGCTGCTGGCGCGGCCGAATCTGAGGATGGAAGTGGCGGCGGTTTTCGACGATGACCCCAAGAAAACCGGGACGCAACTGCACGGAGTCACCGTGCTGGGAGATTTGGCAAGGCTGCGGAAAAGCGCCAACGACCTTAGCCTCAACGAAATCATCTTGACCATGCCGACGGCCGATCCGGCCCGGACCCGCGCCGTGGTGGCTCAGTGCCGAAGGTTGAACCTCCCTGTCCGGACTATTCCGACGATTCATCACGTGGTCAACGGGCAGCTGCATCTGGACCGAATCAAACCAGTGGAGTTTGAGGATCTCTTGGCGCGGGAGTCGGTGGAAATGGAGGCTCCGGCCACGGCCGATTGGATTGCCGGTCGCAAGGTTCTGGTGACTGGAGCCGGTGGCACCATCGGCGCGGAACTGGCACGGCAGGTCTGGGCCTGCCATCCGAAAAGCCTGATCCTGATCGAGCGAAGCGAGCCGGCGCTCTTTGAAGTCGAGCAGGAGCTAAAGGAAGACGGCGCCGGCAGCGAGATGACCGCCATGGTTGCCGATGTGGGAGACCAAGAGCGGATTGAAACCGTCTTCAAGCAGTACCAACCGGATCTGATCTTTCATGCCGCCGCCCACAAACATGTTCCCCTGATGGAACAGCAGGTGGGAGAGGCCTTAACCAACAATTCTCTTAAAACGACGGCTTTGGCACGAGTGGCGGCCCAGCACGGAGCCAAGGATTTTGTGATGATTTCCACGGACAAAGCCATCAATCCCACCAACGTGATGGGGGCGAGCAAGCGACTGGCCGAACTGGGTCTGCAGTTGCTCCAAAAAGAAAACCCCAGCATGAGGGTGATTTCGGTTCGATTTGGCAATGTGTTGGGGTCCTCCGGAAGTGTGATTCCTACTTTCCGCAGGCAAATTGCGGCGGGTGGACCGGTCACCGTGACCCATCCGGAAGTGACCCGGTACTTCATGAGCGTGGCGGAGGCCGTGGGGCTGGTCCTCAGTGCCGGACGATTGGGGAAGGGAGGGGAGATCTTTGTTCTTGATATGGGCGAGCCGGTGAAGATCGAGGCGATGGCCCGGCAGCTGATCGAACTGAGCGGTTTCGAGCCCGGGCGGGAAATCGAAATCCGCTACACCGGGCTGAGGCCCGGGGAGAAATTGTACGAAGAGCTGAGCCACAACGAGGAGGTCACGGAAAAAACGGAGCACCCGAAAATCTGGCGGCTCAGGCCACAAAACGGACAGATAACTGCTCTGAAAAACCTGGAAGACTCCATACAAAAGATTATCGCAGAGGCGGCGAAGGGGAACACGGCGGGGGCGAAGCAGAGGATCAAGGAACTGGTGCCGGAGTACACGCCTTGGCTCGGCTAAGCCGAGCCAAGTGGATTAGGTGAAAGGATTAGGATAGGCTGCGGGCTGTAGGCTGGTAGGTGTTGAATGGGCGGTAGGCTGTAAGTTTGAACTTACTGCAAACTGCGAACGGCTAACTGCGGACAGGTTGGCGGGAAGTGGAAGGTGGGAAGCGGGAGAACAAACAGCTAACCGCAGACGGCTAATAGCCCGCTGTGCCGGTAGGTAGTAAGCAGTGAGCGGTGGGCGCGCTGTCGCGCGTAGATGAGGATAGGGATGAGGATTAAGGGGTTTTCAGGGCTAAGGACTGGGGACTTGGATCGGAAGGTGGAGGACGGATGTCGGAAGACGGTGGGCGGTAGACGGTGAATTTAGGGTTACCGCTAACGACAAACTGCTGACCGCGAGCCGAACAACGGCTTTACAAAGACTCTTTAAAGACGCAATATAGACTTATGCGAACCTTGAGCCCGACCAAAGCCAGATCGAACCTCACCTTTTGGCTGAAGGCGGCGGCCGGAGGAAAAGATGTGGGAATCCTGTATGGGGGCCAAGTAATTGCCTTACGCCCGGTGACGGTGGAATCCACCGATTACGCCCTGAGAGAGTACGAGGCTACGGAGGCCGATGTGCGCAACCTTTCCCAAAAAGTAGATGAGGAAATCCAGAAAAACCGCCAAGCCGGCAAGCTCAAGTCATTCACCGGAAACATCGAAGACCTCCTGGCGGATTAAGCTGACGGAGCGTTGTCTTGGCTTAATCGGCCAATTTTCCCCACAGGATCGGGCGGCGGTGAATCAAGCCTTGGTGGCCGTGTTGCGAGCTTGGGGATTTCCTCACTCCCATCAGGGGGCGGGGATTCGAAAGCTGGGTGCGGATCTTTTTGAGTGCCGCGCCAGACTCTGCCTAAGGCTACTTTTTAAAGCTGAAAAAAAGGAGCGGGAGCTGATATTTTTTGAGGTCGGAAACCATGATGATATTCGGAGAGTCCTTAAAAGCAGGTGAGCGAGCTTTTGGCCCCCTCAGATTGGTCCTCTTACGAACCCCGACCCATTCAAAAATCGCCTCCGGCGCGTAGAAGATTTCGCTTTGCGATGGAATTGGTCCCCTTACCCCTCCCCGACCGTTGCGGTATCCCCTCCGGGGAATATGGCTTGATTGCTTCCGCACTCGCGCAATGTCCCCCGCCCATCCACACTTCCCGCTCCGCGGTGGAATGGTTGTCCGCTACCGCGGGGGGGATTGGCCCCCGAGCACCGGCCCCTGGCCCATCCGGGTATCCCGCGCCGCGGTTGGATGGTTGTCCGCTACCGCGGGGGGATTGGCCCCCGAGCACTGGCCCCTGGCCCATCCGGGTATCCCGCGCCGCAGTTGGATGGTTGTCCGCTACCGCGGGGGGATTCGTGAACCTAACGTAATCGTAAACGAGAATTAGAAAACTGAAGTCACCCATCACCAGCCTGTTCTGGCCATTCGGTGTGTCGTTGCTCTGCGGATGTTTTGGGCTGTATCTGGCCACGTTGGGTCTCTTTGCCATAGGAGTATCCATTACCCCTTGGCATGGGCTGGCTTTCTTGGCATTGGCTTGGGCGGCAGGGATGATTTCTCTTGCGGGCAACGAACGTGTTAAAAAATCCTGTCTTCTTCTGGGTGGAATTTTGTGTCTGTGCGCCCTGCTGGCAGCAATCGCCAGCCGTTTTGACGATCTAAGCTGGGATGGTATGGCGGTGCGCATGAAGGCCGTGATGGCCCTCGCCACGGGATGGAATCCCGTCAAGGATCCTTCCTTTCAGGAGGGGGTCCGCCTAGCGGCAACCAACCCCTATCTGCAGGGCTCTTTTATCGTCCAGTCGGGCTATCAGTACAGCTTTGGGAATATCTTGGCGGCGAATTTGGCAAGCCTGACAGGTAACCTGAATGCCGGCAAAGCCGTCACCCCAATCCTCATGATGGCGAGCCTGGGTATGGCATTCGGGGCTTTTCAGGCCGTTGGGTTGTCTCGGATCTGGTCCTTTCTGCTGGCTTCACTGGTTGCCCTTAATCCTGTTTCGATTTACCAAAGCTCCAGTTATTATATCGATGGTCACACGGGTTCGCTTTTCGCCGCCTTGGCCTGCTCCGGTTTACGGTTGTTGCTGATGCCTCTAAGGGCGGACGGAGTTCTGGCCTTGGGCGTCTCCTTTTTGGCTCTTTCCGCTGCCAAAACATCTGGGCTGTTTTACGGCATCATTTTGGATGTTTTTTTTCTCGGCTTTTTTGCGGTGCTAAGAATCCGTCGGCCCAAGGAAATTCTTCTTTTTCTCCTCATCGCCGGGCTTTTGACGTGGCCTGCGGGTTGGATCATAAGAAATATTGCAGGTTTTTCCGGGCTCTCCTGGAATTACCTGAGCAGCGTCACCAAAATCTCCGCGGATGGCTACGGGGTTGGTTACGGGAGCTATGCGCCCAAGGAGTTTTTGGGCAAAAGCAAAATAGAAATCTTTTTTCTCAGCCACCTTGCCCCAACCGAAGTGATAAGCGAGACGATCAAAAGTAAATTCCCCTTTTGGTTCAATCGGAGGGAATTGGCCCTTTTCGAGGAGCTCAGCCCGGATCCCCGGGCGGGTGGTTTCGGGCCGCTTTATGGAGCTTTTCTGATCCTGGCGGGAATCTCCCTGGGGTTGCTTTGGCATCAACCCCGTCCGCCTTCCGGCGCCTGGTTTCCCATCCTTCCCACCGTGATCGGGGTTTTGCTGAGCCAGCCTTGGTGGGCCCGATGGGTCCCGCAAGCCTGGTTAATCCCGGTTTTTCTCCTACTTCCGGTTCTGGCGGCGCCTCAACGCATGCAGGGTTGGCGCAAATTTTTTCCATCACTGGCCTTGGGGGTGGGCTTGGTCAACAGCCTGCTGATCCTGCTTTTTTATTCCGTGGGGTGCTGGAAAAACCAGTCTGTCCTTGAATTCCAGCTGCGATTCCTCCGGCAGCTTCCCCGCCCGGTTTCCGTACAGCTGGCCACCTTTCCCAGCAACCGGATTTGGCTGATCCGCGAGAATATCCCCTTTACAGCCCAAAAAGAGGAACCTGTCCGGCCCTGGCTACAACTCAATCGTACGGACACCAAAGTGGCCCTACCGCCCGATTGGGAGAAAATGGCCGATCCCAACACCGTCCAGTCATGGCGAAAGAGGAAACTCTTGGGAGAGCCCTGAAATCACACGCAATTGCCTTTCTGTCTTTCCTGCGGCTCCGCCGCGGCAAAATTCGGCGTCAAAAGGCCCTCTTGCATTTTCCCGCGGGTTGCATCGCCGTGGCCCGGCTGCTTAAGGAGGGTGATTACGAGCCGGAGGTGGCCGGCGAGATTTTGAGTCATCTGGCGCATACGCCGGGCGCCTATTTGGATATCGGCGCGCATGTGGGTTTGCTGAGCCTGCCGATTCTTCGCTACCGGACAAATCCGGTTTATTCGGTGGAGGCGATTCCCGAGCTCTGCGAAATGATGAAAAAAACCCGCTCCCGCTCGCCCTACACAGGGCGCTGGCAGATTCACTGCGCGGTCCTTGCCCCCCATAGCGGCCGGGGCACTTTTTACGAACTGCCCCCCGCCGAAGCCGTCTACAGTGGACGAGAGGAGACAGGCCGGGCGTCCATCTCTGCCCGCCCCACCCAACGGGACTGTCTCGCCTTAGATGACCTGTGGGACTCCTGGGGTCGACCCAAGGTGGCCGCCCTTAAGCTGGATTTGGAAGGAGGCGAAATCGCCGCTCTTGAAGGCGCCACCGAGCTGATCAGCAGCCATCGCCCGGTGATTTTTCTGGAATGGCAACCCAAGAATTTTACCAACCAAGGAAAAGCCCCCACCAATCCCGTCTCATGGGCAACCCAGCACGGTTATGAGGTTTTTCGGATCCCGGATGGTGTGCCGGTGACCACCTTCCCGGGACTTCAGCTGGCATCGGAACGCACCGAAAATTATCGACTACAACCCTCTTCTTAATGTTCTTTCGGCCTCCTCCGGCTCCGATTGCTCCATGAAAAAGAGGGGGGCGGATTTACTTGTTTCGGTCATTCTGTGCACCCGGAACCGCCCCAAGAAAGCGGTCCGAAGCTTGCGGATGGCTTTCCGGCAGATCGGAATCAAGCAAGGGGAGTTTATCCTCGTGGATAACGGGGATGGCCATGTAACCGCCGCCCAGGTCTCCGATCTCGGTTTAATGCAGCGGCAACTTCGTTTCCTGTCTTGCGGAGTTCCGGGTGTTTGTTGCGCCCGCAACTACGGGGCCGCCGTTGCCCGGGGGAAATGGCTGGCGTTCCTGGATGACGACTGTGTGCCGGGTTCGGGATGGTGGGCAGCAGCACGGAAAGAAATCCGGCGGCCCAGCACCCTGGCCTTTGGGGGGCCGGCCCTCGCCGAAGCGGATAGTGCGGCCCCATCCCCCTGGTTTGGCTGGGAGTTTGAGCATCTGACCCTGAACCCGGGGCCTCATGGGAATTTGCAGGCAAAAGAGTTTCTTTTTGAGGGGAATTTTTGGATTCGCCGTGATGCTTTTCGCGCGGCCGGCGGTTTTCCGGAGAATGCCGGCCCCCGCGGGGACCGCTGGAAAACCCATGAAGTCAGACCCCTTTTCCGGGAACTACGGAAAAGATTTCCCCAAGGAGAAATCCGTTATCTCCCGGAGATGAAGGTGCGCCACCTGATCGATCCCGAAAAACTTTCCTTTTGGGGCAAAGTGTCGCGGACCTTTCAAAGCGGCTTGGACTCTTCCCGCTTTTCAGGGGAGAAGGGCTCCTGGCCCAAGTTTGGTTACAATCTTCTCAGGCTGGGGGTGGCTTGGCCAAGAATCAAAAGGGCCTGTGGATTCAGGCCCCCAAGCAAGGCAAATCAGCTTTTTCTCCGCAGGGTGTTCCAAGCAGGGGAAACTCTGCCGGGAATGCCAAGGAAGCCACGTCCCCAGTCCTTGAAACCAGCGCCACCGAAATTCCCTCCACCGGTCAGCTTGGTTCATCTTCCCCCGGTGGCCTGCCTCCCCTCCTGCCACACAAACTTGGTCCACAACGTTTTGGAAAATCGAACCCCTTTCTGTCAACGGCTTCGTAACGCTGTGGTCCGGGGTCCGCGGACGGTGGTTTGGGACTCATCCGGAAACCTTTTGGATCATGTTTCCGTGGGTTTTCCGGGTTCCGGCCATCCGGATTTTCCCAAGGCGGTTGAGAAAGTCGCAGGGGAATCCCTGATTCTGGCCAGTACCGGCGATGACTCCTACTTCCATTGGATGATGGATGTCGTTCCGCGGCTTGAAATCTTCGCGCGCTACGCCAAGACGGAAAGGCGACCGGACAACTATATTTTCAACGCCTTGGAAAAATCATTTCAGCAGGAAAGCTTGGAAAGGCTAGGAATTCCCAGAGGAAGGGTGCGCCTCCTTGAACCCGGCAAAGCGATCCTCCTGGAAGGCGCGATTTTGCCTAGTTTACCCAACCCGCCCGGCATTCCCTCCCTGGAGGCCGTATCTTTTTTACGGAAAATTTGGCCCGCCCACGGCTGTCGCGGTGGCAAAAGAATGCTCTATCTTCGCCGGACTAGCCCGGCCGGCCGTCTTTTGGAAAATGAGGGGGAAATTTTGGGATGGCTAAAACACCAGGGGTTTACCCCGGTGGACTGCGGCCGACTGAGCGTGCGGGAACAAAGCCGGCTGATACAGGAAGCCTGTGTTGTTGTGGCCCCTCATGGCGGGGCTTTAACCAACCTGGTCTTTGCCGGCCAAGGCACGAAAGTGATCGAGCTTTTCGGGGGCGACTATGTCAATGCCTGCTACCGGAACCTGGCGGGGGTTCTGGGCCTGGAATACGGAGCGGTTTTGGAGGAGCCGATTCGGCCCCACCGCCACCTGCTCAACCCTTCGCGGTCCTTCAAGATCGAGCTGGAAAATCTCCGGCAGATTTTCCGGACATTGGGAATTCGTGCCACCTAATGAAGATTTTCAGCTCCCTGAATCCCTCCGCATCCACGGTGGAAGTGCAGCGCCGGGCCCTGGCCAGCTGGCGTTCAGCCGGCTTTAGCCCGGTGGTGGTGAATTCCGCGGCAGACCGGCTTCGCTGGCAGGATTCTTTCGCCGATCTGGCGGAATATCATGCCGTCGAACCGGGGCGAACTTTCCAAGGTCGCTGGGTGCCATTGGTGGAAATCCTGAAAGTCGGGCTTTCCCATCCTGGTCAGGATCCGCTCCTTATCCTGAACAGCGATATCCGATTGCTGGAGTCAGACGGGCTCCGTGTTGCTTTGGGCAAACACCCCCAGGCGGTTGTGATGCTCAGGCGGGTGGAGATTTCATCCAACGGGTTGACACAAGAAAGGGCCAACCCTTGGGGATGGGACGGTTGCTGGATCCCTCGACACCAAGCGGTCCTGTTTCAGGACTCCTCCTTTTGCCTGGGGTTGCCCTGCTGGGACTACTGGATCCCGTACAAAGCGATTCATATAGGGTTGGAGGTTGTTTTATTGGAGGGAAAATATGCGCTGCATGAGATTCATGCCGAGCAGTGGACGGAGGAGATTCAAGCCCGTCTGACCCGACAAATCGCCCGGGATACTGGGATTTCGACCCTGAAAAGATGGTGGCTCCGTTTCTTTGGTCCGAAGGAAGAGAGAAAACTTTACGGCTACCACAACCATTTTTCGGGCCATGTCCGCGATACCATCCAGGCAAAAGCAAGGGTGGTGATGTTAAATGGTTAAAAAGAGAGGTGAGCTACTTTTTGACATAACCATGTACATGACCTAAAAGACTTAGATGATTCAAATCAACATAAATGAGGCTAAGGCAAAGCTTTCCAAATACACCAAAATGGTGAAAGCGGGCGAAACAGTGGTTTTGTGCGAAAGAAACAAGCCTTTTGCCGAAATCCGGCCCTTGGATCGCAAGAGTTCCGCGCCCCGCGTTTTTGGTTTATCGACGGGAATCTTCAAGATCGGCCCTGAATTTTTCGAAGCCGACACTGAAATCCAGAAAGTGTTCAGCGGAGACTAGGAACGGGTAATGGCCGGAACCTATCTTTTAGACACCGCCCCCCTGCTTTACCTGATGGGGCAGGAGGATTCCGTGCCCCCTGCGGTTCGCCGGGAACTGGCCGACCCCAAGACGGAGATTTTTTACAGCCAGATCAGCTTGTGGGAGATTCAGATCAAATATCAGCTTGGAAAACTTTCCATGTCGGACGAGCCGGCGGTGGTGTTGCCGAGGGAATTGGCCCGCTACGGGTTCACCCAACTGAACCTGACCGATGCCGCCATCTACGGACTTTCCCGCCTTCCCCCGGTCCACAAGGACCCCTTTGACCGGATCCTGGTCGTTCAGGCAAAATTATTGGGGGCCATGCTGGTATCCCCCGACAAAATCTTTTCCCAATACCCCGTCAACGTGCGTTGGGACAAATAAGAGATTTTTCAGCAGCATGAAAAAAAGAGTTTTGACTGGCGGAAGGTGGAAAGCGGGAGGTGGAAAAATGATTCCACCTTTGGCCTGCCACCTTCCACGCGCGACTCAAGCACGCTGATCAGAAAAAGAAAACTGTCAGTCAGTAGATTGGTTTCGATCCTGTTAAAGCAGGCCCGAACAACCAAGGGCGGCAGCTTGTTGCCAAGACACAAAAGACGGGGGGAGGTTGACGATACTTTTAAAGGAGATGGCTAATTGCGCACCGTCTGTCTGTCTGTGCCGTGATGCCTTAAAATGTGAGGGCTGTTTGATTAGCAAGCCGCCGGCCAAATTCATTTCATAAAATCTGTGCTCTTGTTGGGGGGCAGCCTCCCAACTTTTCCTTCGAGGCCTGCTCCGGTGGAGGAAGGAAGACGACAAATACAAATGACTGAGAATCAAAAAATCATTTGATTTACGACTGGATTCAACGTCTGGCCGGAAGCCGCCGAGGCCTTAAGATTCTCGCGAGGGAACTTTCCCGCCTCCCCAGCAATGGGAAAATTCTGGATGTGGGGGGAGGGACTGGTGCGGTCCGACATCTGTTTGGGGAAGGCTGGGATTATGTTTGCCTTGAGCCAGATAGCGAAAAGCTCAGGGTTTTTCGGCGAAAACACCCCGGCACAAGAGCCTGGAAAGCCTCGGCTGACCGGATTCCTTGCGAAAAAGCCCGCTTCGACCTCTGCCTGCTGATTGCGGTTGCCCACCATCTGGACGAAAACCAATTTCACAAGGCGCTGGCAGAGATCCAGCGGGTTTTAAAACCGCTTGGGAAGTTGTTGCTTCTGGATCCCCTGTGGATACCCACAAACTTTCCGGGAAGGGTGCTCTGGTGGATGGACCGAGGGGCCTATCCCCGCACCGCCAAGGATTTGAACCGGATTCTGGGGCATCATTTTCTGATTGAGTCCACGCGGCACCACCGAATCCACCATGATTACTGGCTGGTTTGGGCAGCGCAGAAGATCGTCCCATCGTCCCGAGAAGCTCAAGTCCTACAAACGGCATAACCGAAACCGGACTCCCCATAACCATTCCCGTTATAAAGCATGTAAAGCCAGCCTTCCCTATGGATGATATGAGGGTAGCAAATCATTTCGGAATCCCAGCCGGATGCCGACACGTCGATTCCCGCATCCCTGTCCCGACGATTCCATTGAAGCAGGTCGGAAGAATCCGCAAAGCCAATGCGGTAAGTGGGCGCTTGGGCGGTGGCTCGATGGGAAAACCACATGTAGAAATGTCCGTCCAATGCAAGAACCGAGGAGCGGGCGACGGCATATTCGTGGGAGCCGGCCAAAGGAATCGCCAGTTCGGGGTCGGAAAGCCAATCGACCCCGTTACGGGAGACCGCACGGCGGAGGGAATAGAAATGTTTGAACTTTTCGCCCTCCTGCACCCAGCGAAGTGCAGAGGTATACCATGCCCAAATTTCTTCTCCGACCTTCATGAAAGCCGGAGCTCCCGAAAAAATGGGGCTTTGGGGATTCCGGGCGAGCACCGGACACGGAAAATCGCGGCGCAGCGTGAAATTTTTCCTGTCAAAGACCAGCCTTCCGGTATTTGCGGTATAGGGAACAGAAACCATGTTTTCCCAGCCCCCGTAATAAAGATAATCCTGCCCTCCCAAAGTGAGGAAAGAAGCCGTCAAAACCCCGTCGGCATCAAAGTGGCCCAGCGGTCCGGGAGAGAGGGCCAGACGCGGTTCGTCCTCCAGCTGAATTTCGCCGTTGGCCAGCCGGGCCCGGCAAAGAAAAATATGGGAACGTCGCCGCGCGTCTCTTGAGCAAAATGCGATTGCAAATAAATCTTCATGCAAGGCCAAGGCGCAAGGGAGCATTCCATGGGTCCAGCCGGATGCCGCCTGGAACAGCCGGCCCTTTTTTTCCCAAATAAATGAACGGGGCACGCGCCTTCATAAGGGGGAGTCCAAAAGGTGGCAAGTGGGATGTTGCCAGGCGGCAGCCGGCGCCATGACATGCAAGGCCAAACGGGTGGCGGTGGTCCAATCCAACTACATTCCTTGGAAGGGATATTTTGATCTGATCGCTTCCGTGGATGAGTTTATTTTTTATGACGATGTCCAATACACCCGAAGGGATTGGCGAAATCGCAACCAGATCAAGACCCCACACGGCCCTCGTTGGCTGACCGTGCCGGTCGAAACCAAGGGAAGATTTGATCAGACCATCCGGCAGACCCGCATTCAGGGGCTCGCTTGGGCGGGGGAACATTGGAAAATCCTGGAGCACAACTATCGGCGGGCGACCGCCTTTGGGGCTGTCGAATCCTGGTTGCGTCCCCTGTATCTCCAACATTCCCACGAACACCTTTCTCCATGCAACCATGCCTTCGTGGCCGCGATTTGCGGGTTTCTCGGGATCCGGACGCGCTTGCAGGACTGCCAAGCCTACCGGCTAGAGGAAGGCAAAAGCGAGCGTCTGGCAGGCCTCGTGGAGCAGGCGGGCGGGCAGATCTATGTTTCCGGACCCTCCGCCCGGGATTATCTAAACGAAAAAATTTTTGAAGAACGGGGTCTGGCCGTGGAATGGATGGATTACAGCGGATATCCGGAGTATCCCCAACTGTGGGAGGGTTTCGTTCACGAGGTCAGCATTCTGGATTTGCTCTTCAATTGCGGAAAGGAGTCGGTACGATTCATGAAGATGGGGAGCGCGTGAAGATTTCCGTGGTCACCACCCTGTATCGTTCCGGCCCCTATGTGCCTGAATTTTGCCAGCGGGCCGCACGGGCTGTACGAAAACTCACCCCCAACTATGAAATTGTGCTCGTCGATGATGGTTGCCCCGCCGATTCGCTTCGGCGGGCGCTGGAGATGCGGGCCAGAGACAAACGCATCCGGATCATCGAGCTTTCCAGAAATTTCGGTCAACATCAGGCCCTGCTTTGCGGCATCCGTCATGCCCGCGGGGAACGGGTTTTTATCTTGGACTGTGATCTCGAGGAGGAACCGGAGTGGATCGGCCCCTTTCACCGTAAAATGAATGAGGAAGGCTGTGATGCCGTCTACGGCATCCGGGACCGCCGTTCCGGGACACCTTTCAAAAGGCTTTCCGGCTATGTGGCGTGGCGCCTGTTTTCCCTCCTGTGCTTTCCGGGGATTGGGGAAAACCGGACGACGGCGATGTATATGACCCGACGCTTCGCGGATGCTATTTTGCTGTTCCCCGAGCGGCAGGTGGTTTTTCTTGGTATCTCCCTTTTGGCGGGTTTTCGCCAACTCCCGCTGGTAGTGCACAAAAAAGCCAGGCGCGAGACTTCCTACTCCCTTTGGCGGCGACTGGCCCTTTTCACCCGAATTGTCACGTCCCATAGCAGCTTTCCCCTGCAGGTGATTTTCGCCTCCGGGGTCATGATTCTTGCCTCCACGCTGCTCATCGTTGCCTATCTCGTTGCCCAGAAAGTTTTCAACAACCTGATTCTCACCGGATGGACTTCCCTGATGGTTTCCATCTGGTTTGTCGGCGGCCTGCTGAGTCTTTTTCTTGGCATCATTTCCATCTATCTCGCCGCCATCTTCCTTGAGGTGAAGCAACGGCCGGGGGTCATCGAAAAGAGAATCCACGGACCGCAATGAGACCGGAACACATCGGCCTGCTGCGTTGTCCTCGCACCCATGGCAAGCTGTCCCTTGGGCCCGGAGCCCGCTTGGTCCGTGGACGGATTTTGCAGGGAATTCTGCGGTCCGAAAGTGGCGCCACCTACCCGATTCGGGAGGGAGTACCGGTGCTCTGGCAACCGGAAGAAGGTCGGCCCGAGATCGTGCGGAAAACGCTGCAATATTACCGGGAAACTGCCCCGAAGTATGACGTCTACTTGCCGGTTGCATTCCGGCTTTTTTTTGGAAACGAAAGAAAGCTTCGCCGGCGGGCGGTGGATCTTCTTCGCCCCCGCGTCGCCGACCGGGTGCTCGACCTCACCACCGGCACTGGCAAGGACTCCCTGCTCCTGTCCGGGCGGATCCACAGGGGGGAGCTTTGGTGTATGGACCTGTGTGGGGAGATGTTGCGGAAAGCCAGAAGCCGTCTTCGTTCCGTCCGTATTCCGCAGGAATTTGTCGAGGCGGACGGCTGTGCCCTGCCTTTCGCTTCCGGAACGTTTGACGGGGTCTATTCTTTTACGGGCCTGTCCACCTTTGACTCGGCGCCCCGGGCGATGGCAGAAATCGCCCGTGTGGTCCGGCCGGGTGGCAGGGTGGTGGTGGTGGAAAAGTGTGTGCCGCCCTGGATGGAAGGAACGGAATTCGAGCGCATCCTGCGTGAGGCCAACCCCCTCTATGAGAAAAAAATTCCTCTGTCGCATCTGCCCGTGACGGCCCGCGATGTGCGGGTGGAATGGGGCATGGAAGGAACCCTCTATTTCCTCTCCTTCGAGGTATCCGGGCACCCCCCTCGGGGCAATTTTCATCTCCAGTTGCCCGGTCCACGGGGTGGAAGTTTTTGGACGCGCTACCATGGCAAGCTGGAGGGAGTCACGGAGCCGACCAAGAAATTGGCCTGGGAGGCGGCGCGACGGGCCAAAAAGTCCCTGCACCGCTGGCTGGACGAAACGGTGGCCCTGACCGCCCGCCACCAGTTGACCGGACAAAAGAGAAAGAAGAAGAGTTGAGCCGCACCGACCGCCCCTACAGCCGGCTCTACGCCCGAAGGCAGCATGCCCACGCCTATCCCAACGAGTTCGCCATCCGAACCTTCCTTGGTGGTTATTCCTCCCTGCCGCAAGGCCTTCGGAATCCCCGCAAGCTACGGGGCGCCAGAATCCTGGATCTGGGCTGTGGCGATGGCCGCAACATGCCGCTTTTCCGCAACCTCGGCATGAAAATCAGCGGCACCGAGGTGACCGCGGAAGCCTGCGAAGGAACCCAAAAGCGCATGTGCCGGCTGGGAATCGCCTGTGACCTCCGGGTGGGAAGGAGCAACTGCCTCCCTTTTAAAGATGAAAGCTTCGACATCGTTTTCGCGAGCGGGGTGCTCAGTTTTGTGGATGAGGGCGATCGATTTGCCGACAACCTCCCCGAACCCCACCGGGTGCTGCGCAAGGCGGGACACTTTGTCTTTTATGTCCTGATGCCGACCTCGAGTCAGATCCGCAGCTCCTTGCCGCTGGGCGGAGGTGCCTATCGGGTCCGGCGTGATCCCTTTGGCCGGATCGATGGCATGACCGTGAAAACCTTCCGCTCGGAGTCTGAAATCCGCAACGCCCTCCGCCCGTTCTTCCGGCTGGAGTCAGCGGGATCATCCCGCGTGGACGTTTACGGTGACTTCTCCATCGAGGTTTGGTGGTGCGTCGCCACTAGGCGGCAAACCAAGCGGTGAAACCCCAGGATATCATTTTGGTGGGCAACTCTGTCACGGCGGAAATTTTTTACTCCTACCTCCGGATGGATCCCCGGTACCGGGTGGTTGGAACCGCTGTGGACCGCGTTTTTTTGGCCACTTCCCGGGTGCCCAAAGTGCCGGGGTTTGCCCTTGATGAGCTTGCCGGGCGCGTGGATCGGACCACCACCCAGGTGGTGCTGGCCGCCGGGTATCGGAATCTCAACCGGATCCGGGAGCAGCTTTTTGAGCGCGTCCGAACCATGGGTTTTTCGGTCCTGTCCTACGTTCACCCGGAGGCGCGCTACCATGCGGAAGAACCCCCGGGCGAGGGAAGTGTTGTGCTGGCGCAGGCGATGGTGGAACCCGGGGCGCGGGTAGGGAGAAACGCCGTGGTTTGGGCCAACGCGGTGGTCGCCCATCATGCCGTGGTCGGAGACCACTGTTGGATTGCCTCAGGAGCGGTGCTCTCCGGTGAGGCGGAGATTGGCCCCCGTAGTTTTATCGGGGTCAACGCCACCGTGGTGAACCGGGTGCGCGTCGGGGAGCTGAATTTCGTGGGCGCGGGGGCCCTGATCACCCGGTGTACCAAGCCCAACACCGTCCATCTGGCCCGCTCGGCCGAAACGCTCCGCTACACGGCGGAAGAGTACGAAAAGCACTTTGGATTATGAATCCGGCCGCTCCCGATCCCGGACCGAGGCTGCGCAGGATTTTGGCAGGCGTGTTCCGGACGCCGGAACCTTCCTTGAGAGGCAGCTTAAAAAGGGAAGATCTGGGAAACTGGGATTCCCTGAAACAGATGGACCTTGTCCACTCCCTTGAGACCGAATACGGCGTGGTTCTCGAGATCGAGGATATTGTGGCGATGACTTCGGTGGGCGAAATTGCCCGGGTTCTCCAGGCCAAGGGGGTGAAAATTGAAGATTAAATCTTCCTTCGCCTTGGTCACGGGTGGGGCGGCAGGTCTGGGGTTGGCCATTGCCAGTCACCTCCAGTCCCGGGGGGCAAGGGTTCATGTTTTGGACAAGGATGCGGATGCCCTCGGGCGTCTCCCGGCAGGGATTTCTGGGCAGCCGGCCGATGTGACCCAGCCCGAGCAAGTGCGGGCGGCAGTCGCCGCCATCGGCGAATCGGCCGGCGGGGTTGATATTTTGGTGAATAACGCCGGATGGATTCACAGCGAACCGCTTGTCAACCTTCTGGAGTCTTCCGGAGGCAGCCACGATCCGGACCGCTTTCGACGCTGCCTGGAGGCTAACTTGGTTTCCGCGTTCCTGGTGGGCTCCGTTGTGGCTGAGCAGATGGTTCGCAAACGAAAGAAGGGGGTGATCATCAATGTCAGCTCGGTCAGCGCCGAGGGAAATCCCGGCCAGACCGCCTATGCCGCGGCCAAGGCCGGGGTCAACGCGATGACCGTGGTTTGGGCCAAGGAGCTGGGCCGGATGGGAATCCGGTGCAACGCGGTGGCGCCCGGCTTTATCAACACGGAATCCACCCGGAAGGCATTGGCCCCGGCCGCCTTGGAGCGGCTGCGTGATCTTTGTCCATTGCGGCGTTTGGGGGAACCCTCCGAAGTAGCCCACGCCGTCGCCCTGCTGGTGGAAAATGATTTTGCCAACGGGGCGATCCTGCCCCTGGACGGCGGTTTGACGATCTGAGGTGTTCGCTCTCCCTTCAGACCTTCGAAAACATGCCTTCGCCGGCTATCCTAAGGGATCGTCATTTTTCCCGCTGATCGCCGCAGTGTTGTCAGGGAAACAGATCGGCTTGGTTTTTGCCAACTGCGTCCAGAATCCCAGCCGTTTTTATGTCCAGCACGGTTCCGGGTTTTCCCAAATCTTCGGGGATCCAGATAATGATTTTGACAAGGCGCTCGAAACTTTTTTACTTCGAGAAAGAGTTTTCTCGGTCCCCAAAATCCGCCTCTACACCCCAGCCCACCCAGGTTTTTTGAAGGGATCTGGCTTGGATTCCTTTCGCTCAGAGCGCCAGCGCTTCCATTGGAAACCAGGAAAGATTCAGCCTGTTCCTGCTTCCAGCCAGAAGCTTGAGGTGCGTCGGGCGACGGAAAGTGATCTTTCTGCTTTGGACAAAGCTTTTTCTCTGACCACGAGATTCTGGAACACGCCGCGGGAGTTTCTCGAGCTGGGGCGGCCACAGGTTGTTTTTTTTGAGGGTCAGCCTGCCGCGCTCTCCTACGCGGCAGCCGAGGCTGGGGGCCAGGTGGAAATCGACGTTTTTTCCCATCCCAACTTTCGCCGAAAAGGGCTTGCTGCTGCGGCGGTTCGGGCCTTCTTGTTGGATTGCGAGACACGGAAGGTCGATCCGGTCTGGGATTGCTTCACCAATAATCTTGGATCCGTGAAACTTTGCAGGAACTGCGGCTTTTTCCCAAGGGGAGAACCCTACGCCTTCTACACCATTCCCCGGCATGGCTAAGCCGTGAATATCGAAACCTACCCCTATAATCTTGCTTTGTCCCTGCGGGCCAACCTAGTCCGGCATGCCGAGCGGCCTGCCTTGCGCAGGCCAGAAGGTATCGTGACTTTTCGGGATTTGGGTGGTCAGGTGGAGAGGTTGGGCGGCTGGTTTCTCCGGCAGGGTTTGCGTCAAGGAGACGTGGTGGCGATCGGGAACACCAAGAAACCGGCGGCTTACGCCGCGATGCTCGCCGGCCTTTCCCTGGGCATGCCCTACGTGAATCTGGATGTCTTCTCCCCGCTGGAAAGAAACAAAAAAATCCTGGAAACCAGCCGGCCTGCTCTGCTGGCTTACGATGACCCAGCTTCGGCCGAGTCAATGCATCAGCTTGCAGCGGCCGCGGGCATCCCATCCTTCTGTCTAGACCCTTTGCCTGGATTAGAGAAATTCGAGGTAACTCAAAGGGAGTGGGAGATCCGTTCGGGCCGGGTGGATGGAGACACCATCGCTTACGTCATGTTCACTTCAGGTTCCACCGGAACGCCCAAAGGCGTGGCCGTCACCCACCAGAACGTGCTGCATTTCATCGAATGGGCACAGCGACGCTTCCAGATAACCGCGAGCGACAATTTTGCGAACCTCAGTCCGATGTATTTCGACAACTCCGTTTTTGATTTTTTTGTGGGGCTGTTTTCCGGGGCGTCCCTGACCCCGATCGGTCGGGACCTGCTCCAGCAGCCCTATGCACTGGTGGAACATGTGGCACGGATGGGCTGCACAGTCTGGTTTTCGGTTCCCTCCCTGCTCATGTATCTCATGACCATGAAGGCTCTGGCGGCAGAAAAGTTGCCCCAGCTTCGGACCATTCTTTTCGGGGGGGAGGGATACCCGAAAGCAGAGCTCTCCAAGCTGTACCGGATGTTTTCTCCACGGGCCGAACTGGTAAATGTCTACGGCCCCACGGAGTGCACCTGCATCTGCAGCGCGCATACCTTGGGGGACGCCGACTTTGTGGAACTAGCGGGGCTCCCCACCCTCGGGAAGCTCAACCCCAACTTCGACTACCGCATCCTGGATGAGGGTGGGAGAGATGCATCCAGCGGTGAGCTATGCCTGATCGGGCCTAATGTAGCGGCCGGTTATTTTAATGACCCCGAACGGACCAAGGCGGCGTTCCAGACCCTGACGGAACCCGGCCGATTCGGAAAGAGAATGTACCGGACCGGTGATTTGGTCCGGGAAACCGATGGCCGCCTCGATTTTCTGGGCAGGAAAGACAACCAGATCAAGCATATGGGATACCGGATTGAGCTGGAGGAGATTGAACACGCAGTCGTCCGGCTGGAACAGGTGGATCAGGCAGCGGTCTTTTACGACCAGTCCAACCCGAAATTTGGGAAGATTGTGGCCTACGCAGCCAGCCACCGACCCCCGCCTGAAGCTCAAGCCCTGCGGGAGCTTGAGGCCTTCCTGCCTGCCTACATGATTCCCAGCCGGATCCATTTTCTTGGGCAACTGCCCAAAAACAAAAACGGCAAGGTGGACCGCGAAAAACTGAGGAGTTTGTTCGTAAATTCATGAAAACCTTGCGGGTCAAAAGTGGAAAAAGTGCGGCCGCCAAGGTGGGTTTTATTCCTTTCAATCGAGCCAGCCTGCAGGGTGGGGAAATTCACCACATTCGGCAGGCGATGGAGGTGGGGCATGTGGCCGGGGACCGGCGCTTTTCCAAGTTGTGCCAATCCCTCCTAGAAAAAGAGACCGGCTGTCAGCGGGCCTTGCTGACCACTTCCTGCACCCACGCCCTTGAGATGGCAGCCCTTTTGCTGGATCTGCAGCCTGGCGACGAGGTGGTGATCCCCGACTTCACGTTTGTTTCCACGGCCAACGCCTTTGTTCTGAGGGGAGCTAGGCCGGTCTTTGGGGACATCCGACCTGACACCCTTAACCTGGACGAGACAAAACTCCCCGGGCTGATTAGTTCACGCACCAAGGCGATTGTGGTGGTGCATTATGCGGGAGTCGGTTGTGAGATGGACGGGATCCTGAAAATCGCCAAAGAGCATGGCATTCCCGTCATTGAAGACAACGCTCATGGCCTGTTTGGCCGCTACCGCGGTAAAAACCTGGGCACGTTCGGCGTGATGGCAGCCCTGAGTTTTCATGAGACCAAGAACATCACCTGTGGAGAGGGGGGGGCGCTTCTGATCAATGATCCCCGGTATGTGGAAAGGGCTGAAATTATCCGGGAGAAGGGGACTGACCGGTCAAAATATTTCCGCGGCGAAATTGATAAATACTCGTGGGTGGATCTCGGGTCCAGCTATGTGATGAGCGATGTCCTGGCTGCTTTTTTGTTGGGGCAATTGGAGCATGCCAAGGCCATTCAGGCGAAAAGACATGCCTTGTGGAATCGCTATCACAAGGAGCTGGCGGGCTGGACGGAGGCCAACGGGGTGCGCCAACCCATGGTGCCGACCCATTGTGAGCATGCGGCCCACATGTATTATCTTTTAATGCCCTCCTTGGAAAGCCGAACTCGTTTTATCTCCCGGTTAGAAAAAGGCGGCATGTCAGCTGTTTTTCACTACCTTCCCCTCCACCTAAGCCGTTACGCTGCCCGTTGGGGTGGCCGGGCCGGCGACTGTCCGGTGACTGAATCCATGAGCGACCGCTTGGTGCGACTGCCTTTTTTCACAAAAATGACAGCGCGGGAAAACGAAAGAGTGATAGCAGAAATTACCAAGGAAAGAACCTAATCTCTTCCTGGAATCGCAGAGCATGGTTACCGTCGCTGCCAAAACCGAATCAAAACCAAAATCAAAAGATGAAAATCGGAAATAAAAAAATCGGACCGAGAGAACCTTGTTTTTTGATTGCCGAAATCGCCCAGGCCCATAATGGGTCTATCCGATCACTCAGGAACCGTGTTTCCGGCTATCAGCGTATTGTCCTAGGAGAAAACGTTGTCGAATTGCACTTTGTAAACTCAAGAAAAAACCAGCACTTTGGAGAAATTAACTTTTCTTATAAAGTCTCAGAAAAATAACAACAATTAAAAAAAACAAAATTCTAATTACTGGGGGCGCCGGATTTGTCGGCTCGCATTTGGCGGAAAAGCTTCTTCGTTTGGGGAATGAGGTTCGAACCTTAGATAATCTTAGCACCGGGCGATTGGAAAACATTGCTCATTTGAAAAAAAATAAAAACTTCAAGCTCCTAATCGCCGATATTATGGATGAAAAAGCGGTCGATCATTCGATTCGAGATGTAAATTTTGTATTTCATTTAGCCGCAGCCGTTGGCGTCAAAAAAATTATGGAAAACCCCGTGGAAACCATCATGACCAATGTCCGCGGAACGGAAAATATTTTGTCTTCCGCAAACCGCTACCGAAAGACGGTGCTTATAACCTCGACCTCCGAAGTTTACGGCAAAGCCATGGCTGTAAGAAAAGACGGAAAAGCCTTAGCGGAAAGTGATGACTGGACGCTGGGCCCAACAACCAAGAGAAGGTGGGCTTATGCTTGCTCTAAAGCATTGGACGAGTTTCTTGCCCGTGCTTATTACGAGGAAAAGGGACTCAAAGTCATTCTGGTTCGGCTCTTTAACACTGTCGGCCCCCGGCAAAGCGGTCGTTATGGCATGGTCATACCCACCTTCGTTCAGGCCGCCCTGCGCGGAGAACCGATTCCTGTATTTGGCGACGGAAAACAAACACGTAGCTTTACCCACGTCCAGGATGCGGTTCAAGCGATGATTCATTTGTCTTGTTGTTCCAAGGCAATTGGGGAAGTGGTGAACATCGGCTCAAGTGAAAGGATTTCTATTCTGCACCTTGCAAAAAAAATTCTAGAATTAACAGAAAGTAAAAGCCGCATAAAACTAACGCCGTATAAAATAGCATACATTCATGGCTTTGAGGACATGCAAGACCGAACCCCTAATACTTCCAAACTCAAAAAGCTGACTGGTTACCAAGCAAGAAAAAACCTCTACGATATTTTAACCGACGTTATTCATTATGAGTCCATCAATCATGTTGCGTAAAATGTGGGGACCAGGATGGCATCCTATAGACCGGCTTGGCGTATCTTTAAAAAAGAAAAAAGTAAAACTAAAAAATTTAACATCAAAAATACATTTTTTTTTCAGACATGTACTAAAAAGCAAAATTAAATTCCGTAAAGTCTTAATTCAGAAACTTTTGCCGGTCTCAACGCCAAACTTGGAAAAGGGAGAAAAAATTCTTTGCAAATGTAAAAATGTCTACGTCTGCCTGTATCGTTACATGGTAACGGATGAAGACAAATTTTATCTTTATGAAAAAAAACGTCAAACTCCAAAAAGTTTTTCCCTTCACATTCCCCAAAAATCACTTTGGTCCTACCGCATAAAACATGATGTCTTGGGAATTTTATGGATTCCAATGACCAACTATTACCACTGCGTGAAAGACATTTTTATTCAAATATATTTAGGAGAAAGAAAAAACTTTGAGCTACCTTTTCTTTTCATTGGCAAAATGAATAGATTCCACAGCGAATTAAAAAAAATGGTTGCGCCAAAAACGGAGTTTATCAAAGTACCTGACGGACTTTCGCCATATTTTTGCCCTTCGTACTATACTTTAAAAAGAGCATCATGGGATATCTACCATAAAAACGCCGACGACTCAACCCAAGCCCTATGGGATAGCTACATAAATAAGATGATTACTGAAGCAAGTCAAAATGCAGAAATGCCAAATTCTGGTTGGCCTGAAAAAGTCTATTTTTCAAGGCAAAACTCCTCCCGAAGATTTCAAAATGGCGCAGAGGTAGAAGAACTTTTGGCGAAAGAAGGCTTTAGAACAGTCTATTTAGAAACGTTAAACGTTGCAACTCAGATCAAATTTGCCGCTAATGCCAAAATTGTCGTAGGATCCCATGGTGCCAACCTCACGAACTTATTTTTTTGTAAACCCGCAACAAGAGTGTTAGAAATATCATCGGCTGAATTTAAAGAAACAGATTGTTATAAAAAAATCGGAGATCGAAATAATTTAAAATTTACAAAAATCGTTGGATCTTTTTGCGTAAATGATCAATTCTTCGTAAACCCTAAAGACATTAAAGCTTGCTTGAAACTCTGGAAAAACTAAAAACCTGAGTACCAAAAGAATATTAAATGAAATTCGTTAGCTCTATAAAAATAGGCTCACGAAGTGTCGGCCCTGATCACCCGGTATTTATAATAGCTGAGGGGGGTGGCTCCCATTTTGGAAAAATAAAATTAGCTAAACAATTAATCAGGGCAGCCGCTCAAGCAAAAGCAGATGCATTTAAGCTTCAGATTTACAATGTAAATAGCCTTTTTGGAAATCGTGCTGAGGTTTGGAAAAAGCGTTTAAAACCAAGATCCTTACGACCGGACCAAATTGACGAGCTGGGAAAAATGACAAGAGAGTTCGGAATGGAATTTATTTTGACTTTTCATGATGAAGCCTACCTGCATCTAATAAAAAAATTGAATCCATCTGCAATAAAAATTGGATCTGGCGAAAAAAACAACCCAGCCTTCGTAAATACACTAGCAGGATATGGGAAACCGATTATTCTTTCAACAGGAATGTATAATGAAAATGACATTCTTGAAATGCAAAATGCTGTTATACAGGCTAAAAATAACCAGCTAGCTTTGCTTCACTGCAATACTTCTTACCCTACGCCTGATTGTGATGTTAATATTCGAGCTATTAAGCATCTGCGAAAAATTCATACAGGGCCAGTGGGTTACTCTGACCACACGGCGGACAATTTGGCTTTGCTTGGTGCGGTAGCCTTGGGTGCAAATATAGTAGAAAAACATGTTACAATTTTACGAAACGTTCCAAACGCCCAGGATTGGAAAGTTTCATGCAATCCGATCCAATTAAAAAAACTAACGCAATCAATAAGACGATTAGAAATACAACTTGGATCAGAACAGAAAAAACAAACGCCAAGCGAATCCTACGCTTTGGACTGGGCGCTAAAATCTTTGGTTGCAATAAAATCTTTGAGAAAAGGATGTGTTCTTAAAAAAAATGTTTGCCAGGCAAAAAGGCCGGGCGGAGGCATACCTCCTTCAAGGCTTCCGTTGTGGCTAGGAAAAAAATTAATTAACTCAAAAAAAACAGGAGAAACTTTTTATCCAGAGGATTTTAAATGAAATACACCAAAAGGAAAATCTGTGTTTGGTCTGGAAAAAGAGGGGGATTCGGGGCGTTGCTTCCTACTATGCAGGAAATAAAAAAATATCCTGATTTAATCCTTAACTTAGTTGTGACAGATCAACACCTTTACAGAAAATTTGGTAGAACTGTCAATGAGGTCAAAAGAAGCATCTATGTCACAAGTGCTATAAATATGTCGCAAAAAGGAGACTTGCCCTCTGATCGTTCTGAGGCCATCGGCCGGTGTATTATTGGGGCGACTAAAATACTACTCAAACTAAAGCCAAATATTCTTCTTGTAATTGGAGACCGGGGAGAGGTGATGGCGGCGTGTATCGCGGCGCATAATTTGCGAATTCCTATAGCGCATGTACAGGGTGGTGATGTCTCTGGAACACTTGATGAATCAGTTCGACACGCAATTACCAAATTAGCTCATATTCACTTCCCCTCAACAAAAACGGCTGCCAAAAGAATTCTAAAAATGGGAGAGCAAAAGTGGAGAATATTTTGTGTAGGAGACACTCATGTAGATCAGATCTTTCTAAATCGAATGCCATCTTGGACTAAACTTAAAAAAAAGTATAAACTACACGCACAAAAAAAGTATTTACTTATCTTGCAACATTCCGATTCGTGTTGCCCACAGGAAAGCGAATGGCAAATGGAACAAACACTTAAGGCAGTTGAAGAGACTGGATTGCAAAGCCTGATTGTGTATCCATGTTCGGATCAGGGTTATGCGGGAATTATTCGAGCTATCGAGAGACGGAGAGGTAATCCTAGGATCAATATTTTTTCCAATATTCCTGCAGAAGAATTTATCGGACTACAAAAGTACGCCGCCTGCCTAATTGGTAACTCATCTGCTGGATTAATTGAAGCCCCATATTTCGCACTACCTGCAATAAATATTGGGGAAAGACAAATATACCGCGAGAGATGCGTAAATGTTATCAACACGTCCTATAACAAAAATAAAATTTATACAGCAATTATCAAGTCATTAAAAAACAAAAATTTTATAAGAGAATGTTCGCAAATAAAACCTCCATTTGGAAATGGTCAGGCTTATAAAAAAATTGTAAAAATACTGCGGAACATTCCTTTAAATGACAATTTAATGAATAAGCGCATAACCTTCTGAAGCCAACCGCCCTTTATTTTAATTTGCTTGCTTATCAAAAAAAGAATTTAATTCTTTTAAAAAAATTTTTCCGCGTAAAACAAAGACAAAATCCATTAGATGTAAGTAAAGAGTTGCGAAAAAAAATTGAAGTGTTATTCGCTCCCTTGGGCTTTTTTGTCGGGAAACGCGAAATGGATCTTAGCCCAAAATTAAAAGTAATTATTTCAAATACAACCGGCGTGCCTCATATCGACATTGAGGAGGCTCGTAAGCGTGGGATTTTCTTAAGTGCTCTTCATGATCAACAAAGGTTTCTTCAATCTATCACTCCAACCGCCGAGCATACTTTCGGTTTAATTCTTGGACTATTGCGCAAAATACCTTGGGCATACCAAGATGTTTGCCAAGGGCGCTGGAATCGGCGTTCTTGGGGGGCTTGTACGATGCTCTCGAGAATGCGGCTTGGAATTGTGGGTTTAGGTCGGCTCGGTAAACTTGTAAAAAATCGGGCACAGGCCTTCGGTATGAAGGTTTTATTTTACGATCCCTATGTACCAGGCGGGTGTGCAACCTTGAAAGATCTGGTATCGCAAGTAGATATTTTGAGTCTGCATGTCCCATCAAATAATGAAACAAAAAATTTAATTTCAAAAAAAATAATAAAATTACTCCCTCGCGGGGCTTATGTTATAAACACCGCGCGCGGTGAAATTTTGGATCATTCCGCTTTACTTAAGGATTTAAAATGTGGTCGACTTGGCGGGGCAGCCTTGGATGTAATGGATGGTGAGTATAAAATAAATTTTCAAAATAAACTCGCATCCCATCCCTTAGTTCAATACGCAAGAAAAAATAAAAATTTAATTATTACACCTCATATCGGTGGGTCCACCATTGACGCTTGGGAGGAGACAGAGAAAAAAGTAATTGTCCGCGCAGCAGCTCATCTCGGTTTAAAACCATGAAAGCTTGGGCTTTCATACCGGCCAGAGGCGGTTCGAAATCGATTCCTCTTAAAAACCTTGTCAAGCTTGAAGGAATCAGTCTAATTGAGAGGTCTTATCAAACAGCTTTGAACTCGGGGTGCTTTGAAAGGATCATATGCTCAACTGAAAATAAAAAAATCAAAAACCACTGTTCAAAAATTGGATGCGAAGTAGATTTGAGACCGCGCAGCCTATCTGGAGACTATACTAAAGTTTCTGAAGTCGTCAAAGAATTCTTAAAAAGACAAACAAAAACTCTTCCTGAGTATATTTTTCTTATTCAACCAACAAGCCCATTTTTGCGAATTCTTGATATTAAAAAACTGTATCAATTAATCAAAAATGCTCCATGTGCAAATTCCGGACAGACAATTTGTGCTTGTCCACATAACTTTCACTCTTGGAACCAGAGGGCATTCCGAGAAGGAATCGTAACCTTCATAGCTCCAAGGGTACGAAAGCGAGCTTTTGTGAAGCAAAAAAAACCTTCGCACTTTATTTTCGGTAACCTAGTAGCAGCCCGTGTCAAAAAACTTTTAAGAGGCAATGATTTCTTTTGTGCCCCCTCCGTCGGCCTGATCATTGACCAAATTGCATCGTATGACCTTGATACCTCAGAAGACTTGCTGCTAGCAGAAAAGATTGCATCTTTACAAAAGCAAAAAATTTAGCAAAATCTTTAAATGAAAGTTTTAGTTTTAGGAGCCGACGGTTATTTAGGCTGGCCCACAGCCATGCACTTTTCCGCACAAGGGCACGATGTTATTGCCCTGGATAATTTTGCCAAAAGACAATGGGAACTTGAGGAGGGAATTGAACCCTTAATCCCAGTGCCACCTCTTCATCGGCGCATTCGCACATGGGAAAGGGTTGCCGATAAAAAAATTCGTTTGCGAATTGGCGACCTTTGCAATCATCGATTTATTTATAATGTACTTTCTGAAGAAAAACCGGATGCGATTGTACATTATGCGGAGCAACCTTCTGCACCTTACTCCATGCAAAGTAGAACAACGGCCGCATACACCCAGTCCAATAATGTCATCGGAACCCTAAATTTAATGTTTGCAATGCACAAATACTGCCCAAGTGCACATTTGATCAAATTAGGAACTATGGGTGAATACGGAACACCAAATATAGATATTGAGGAAGGGTGGTTAACAATCGAACACAATGGACGGTCCGATACCGTTCTTTATCCCAAACGGCCAGGAAGTTTCTATCATCTCTCAAAAGTATTTGATTCTCAGAATCTCGAATTCGGTTGCAGAATTTGGAAATTACGATGCACAGATTTAAATCAAGGAGTTGTTTACGGCATTCACACACCAGAAACTGAATTAGATGCTGATCTTCGAACATCGTTCCACTATGATGATGTGTTTGGCACTGTCCTAAATCGCTTTATTGCGCAGGCAGTCGCAGGTTTTCCTTTATCAGTTTATGGTCGGGGTGGGCAGACCCGAGGGTTCTTAAATATAGTTGATACCATCAGATGTGTAGATCTTGCAGCTAAACACCCGGCAGATAAAGGGGAATTTCGTGTTTACAATCAATTCACAGAGCAATTTTCAGTTGTTGATTTGGCAAAAAAAATTCAAAAGGTAGCAAGATATTTAAATTACAAAACTGAAATAAATAATTTACCTAATCCTAGAATCGAACTAGAAGATCACTATTATAACGCTAAACATAAAAAGCTTGAAGATCTTGGATTAAAGCCAACCTTGCTCACGGAAACAGTTCTGAAAAAAATATTTAATGAAGTAAAAAAGAGTTCAAAAAATATTCATAATGAGGCCTTCTTGCCTAAAATAAAGTGGGCCCAAATTTAAGTAATTGAGTTAAAAATCATTCCGGGCGGTCGAGTGACTCCGCGTGATCCTTAATAAAACATTCAGTCGATTAAAAAACGAAATTTTAATCTCAAGGCATCTTTCCTCAATTTTTAGAGAAAGAAGAGGCTCAAATGCGGTAATTTTAACAGATAGGTGCGATTCCTTGAGCCATTGGCATATAGCTACATGTTTAGGAGCTAGTATCGTTGGAGAGGCGCTTGAAGCAAGGGTGGTTTCCTTGGAGGAAAATGGCCCCTTAAAAGAACCGCCGGCGAGGGTATTTTTTAAATATGCCTTAAAAAGAGAAACTGTAAGTTTAAAAAAAATCGCAAAAAAATATAAATACCAAATCGAAAAAGACGCCAAAGATTTGTTTCTAAGGTGTTCTGAACCGAAAAAAATATTAGCAATTCATTACAAGGGATTAAGAATAGGGCCGGAAATATACGATGGGGTCCTAAAACATAAATTGTGCACAGTACGAAAGATTGATAAGACATTATTAAATGAAATAAGAAGGGCGGTAAAATGTATAATATGCCTTGGTGAAATTTTCAAAAAATACAAGGTTATAGGTGGATTTTGCACCCACACTACGTGCTCTTTTGACGGAGTTTGGTTGCGCTACCTCTTACACAAAGGCTTACCGGTGTATCAAGGATTTGGTGGGATGGAATCAATTCTAAAAATAAATCCTCCTGCAAAACTTAAAAGGTATGAGCTACAAGTCCACGTTCGCCCTCCAAGGCAGCTTTTAAATAAAAACCATCCAGCTTTTAGGTTTTATCTAAAAAAAGGCAGTACTTATTTAAATGAAAAATTCAAAGGAAATTCAAAAGATTGGGACGCAAAAAAAGCATTCTCAAAAACACTGCCTTTGATTTCAAATCGATATAAGTTCGCAAAAAAATATTGTTTAAATCCAAGCCTACCCAATGTTTTTATAATGTTACATGCGATGAATGATGACCCGCACGTCAAAAACCAATATCTTTTTGACGATTACTATGATTGGTTTCAATTCTCGTTGGCAAGGTTGGGTCAAAATAGAAAATGCAATTGGATTTTTAAAATCCATCCTCGTGCAAAAGATTATCCTGACGACGCGGATATCATAAACGATATAAAAAGAATTCGTTATCCTCATATTAAAGTATTGGATGAAAATGAACTTCATGCTGGTTCCATCTCTCATTTAGCTGACGTTATTTTAACAGCCGGAGGTACTGCTGCTTTGGAGTATGTAGCCCATGGAATCCCCAGTGTTATTGTGACACGTACGGGTTACCACGGGTACGGCCTTGTAAGAGAGCCTAAATCCTTACAGGAGTATGAAAAACTTTTAGTTCAAGAATTGCCAGGGATAAAAAAGCCTAATAAAGAAACCCAAAATATGGCTATCGTGGCATATTATTTATACAATAATTTAATAAGAAACAAAATGATGAATGGATTTTTTAGTTTTGAGGGCAACAGCGAGTATATTGGAATATCTTCAGAGGAAACGTGTAAAAAACTGTTATCAAATCTTACTTTAAATAAGGAAAAAATTATGCAAGAAAAAAAATTTTTTATTTATAATATTAAAAAAATTAATAAAATTAAAGGAACTCAATTATTATTAAAAAGTGATTTTTCCCATAAATACGAAAGCTTCAAAATATAAGGAATTTTCGAAAACGCATGTAATACGGCAAAAACTGACACTATGCTTACAAAAAAATAAAAAATGAAAAATATATCTGTAACTCTTTGAAAATACCCCCAAATTATAAGCACAACAAACCGACGTCCTATAAAGGAACAAAAACAAAATCATTAGGCTAACTGTATGCAGTAACTGAACCTCTAAGATTAAAAAAAAATTTTAAAAAATAATGAAAAAAAATAAGGCACATTTTTTTAGCCAAAAAATGTATCTATTGTCTCAAAAAATGAATAAAAAGCTTTTTCCTTAAAAGTATTAAAATAATTCATTTCTCTACCTCTGCTAGCGGCGGTGGTGCTTTTAACGAGGTCCTCCAACTTCATCACGGACTTACACGTGTTGGGCTGGATTCGCTTTTGTTTATCTCGGAAGGATCGAACTGGAGTTTGGATTTAGTTATCGAAAGATTTGTGCGACCAGGTGCTATTTTCCGTTTTTTGCGTAGAAGAGAAAATATGGGGATGCAGCCAGCTCTTGATGGGCAGGAGCCTTTCAATGGGCCGAGAAGCATTTACCGGGGATGGCGTGAGGCCATCCAGGGGGCGGATATAATCCAACTTCATTGGGTGGGACGGTTTCTGGATTATCCCTCGTTTTTCAGGTCTTTGGCCCCCCATCAAAAGGTTTTCTGGAGACTTTCCGATATGAACCCCCTGACCGGCGGATGTCATTACGACGACGGGTGTGGAAAGTTTTTGGACCGGTGCGGCTTCTGTCCCCAGCTTGCGGAACCGGGGACGGCCGATGCTTCGGCAAGAGGCTGGGAACTCAAAAAAATGGTTTTTTCCCGCCTGCCCTCATCCCAGATGCACTTGATCACGGCGAGCCGGTGGATGCACTCCCTGGTGCAAAGCAGTCCTCTCACCCAAAGATTCCCCTCTCATCATTTGCCGCTGGGGGTGGATACGGAGGTATTTCACGACCCAGGCCCAGAAAAGCGAAACACCTTGAAAGCTAAATTCGGTTTTTCAGCCCAAGACAGGGTTTTGGTGGCCGGGGCGGGAAGCCTGGCTGTTCGGCGCAAAGGCGCGAAAATGTTGGTCGAAACCCTGAAAAGAATCGCAAAAGAAAAAGGCTACCGGGTCATGACTTTCGGGGATGCGCCTTTGCCTGGGCTGACGGGGGTGGAAGTTCGGCATCTGGGCAAAATCTCCGATCCACGGGTCTTAGCAGAGGTCTATGCGGTGTCAGATCTCCTTCTTTTTTTTCCCACCCAGGAAAATCTCGCCAACATGCTGATGGAATCCTTGGCCTGCGGCACCCCTGCGGTGGCCACCGAAGTGGGTGGGAATATGGACTGCATCACCCATGGCTCCGAGGGGTGGCTGGTAGCCCCGGGAAGTGCCGAGGAAGCGGCAGCCTGCATCCGCCAGCAATTTTCCCGGGAGCCGCACAGCCTGATGCAGATGCGCGCCTACTGCCGAAAAAAAGCCGAAGAAAACTTTTGCCAGCAAAGACAAATCCAAAAGTACCTGAAACTTTACGAGGAAGTCGTCCCGGCGGCATCCAGGAACTGAAGAAGCCAGGATGGTTCCATCACGATATCGCCCGAGGCATCTGCCGGTCGGTTGGAGCTTGCGTGGGTGGCTTGGCCGTAGACAGCCGTGTAAGGGTGGCTGCACCGGGCGGCGAGCATCCGGTAACACGGATTTGTGAAGGCTGGGTTGAAGATTTCCACCACCCGGCAACCGGGAGGGGAGAATACCATGTTGGTCAGGGCCGCCCCATGCGGAGCCACAATGCATTCGGCCCGGGAAAGGGCAGAGGCTGTTTCCCTGACCCCCAGCCTGCCGGGGTCGATTGCCTGAAAACCCCGTTTTTCCAAGCCGCCCACCAGACCTGTCTCATCCCTGACCTGTCGGTCTCGGGTCTCACCCCGAAGCAAGTAAAAGCGCCGGTCTCCGGAGTCCTGGCCACTGGGAAAGGCCCCGCGGAGAAAATCCACCGCCAAGGCGGAAGGCATGCCCCAATCCGAGGCCAGGGAGAAAAGCTCCAGAGATTCGCACAAGAAGTGCCGATGTTCCGCAAAGTCCAAAACCCGGTCCCAGGGCACGCCCAACCTCTCCAGACATTCGCGGACAAACGGGGGATTTTTTTTGCTAACCAGCCAGTGGTCGATTTCCCGGATGACAATGCCACTTTTTTTGGCCAAAGCCAACCGGGGCAGGGACTCCACCATCCAGTGGTTGAACGTTTCCGCGCCGGTCGAAGCCAGAAGAAATGTCCGACCGGCAAGGTTACGAGGTTTGGGCAGGAACAGGCGGCGCTGAATCCAACTGGCTTCAGGGTATTTTAGGTAAACACCCCACTCCTTGCTGACCTCACAAATCGTGGTGCCTTCCGCGGTCACCACCATGACCGAAGGGCCGAAGACGTGGGCATCGGACAGGCGGACGCCGTGAAAATCGCGTGCCGGGATGCTTTCCTGTTGCAAAATCCGGTCACAGATCCTTTGGCCATGTTCCTGAAGGGGAGGCAGCATGAAGGCCGGCTCCGAGGCCAAGGTCCGGCCGGTTGACTGAAACCCGGGCAAATCGGAAATATGCATCACCTTGCCGCTGGGACGGCCTGGTTGTGCGGGCAGCAGGTGGGCGCGGGTGAGCCATTGCTGCATGGCAGCCCGGGGACTGGTTGTTTTCAAAGGGACAAAATCCGGTTGCTGAAGTTCGGCACCCTTAATTCCTCCAAGGAATGTAATTTCTGATCCCTGTTGGAAAACACGTAAAGGGGCTTGTTGCCAAGAAAGCAGGCCATCTCGCTGAAGGTGCTGACGGTTCCGATGACGTAATCACAGCCGTAGAGAAGGGCGAAATCTTCCGCAAGGTGACGGCGGGCATAAACCGCCGGAAGCCCGTCCAACAGCCCCGGGGGGAGCTGCTCATCGGCACACACTACAAAGGTCACCGGGAGGCTGCGAAAAAGGGCGGAAAGCTGGCGCATCCATCCCAAATACACCTCGGGAGGAAAATACCATCTTCCCCCAAAAAAGGTCTGCTGATCCCCCCCGATCCTGAGATGCACGCCCAACGGGATGCGCCCGGCCTGACGGATCCCATGAAGCGTCACCGCTGCCCGGTCGGCGTATCGTCCCGCGGGACGAAGAAAGCTACGGATTTTTGGAAGATGCTTTTGCACCCAACTGAGGCAGCGGTAG